>Ga0272444_10004647_pt1 | contig 12078 bp, 9 predicted proteins | sample SSMForm13_FD_201033 | JGI IMG/M metagenome (GOLD analysis project Ga0272444, IMG submission 201033) | Marine sediment archaeal communities from Little Sippewissett salt marsh, Falmouth, MA, United States - SSM-Form-13 | ecosystem: Environmental > Aquatic > Marine > Wetlands > Sediment ... | reverse complement strand
TGGTTGAGGAGCTTCCCGATGAATGGGCCCGCAACGTAGCCGCCGATGCAGCCCGCTCCGACAAGCACGTTCGGCTTTCCGGGCAGCTTCCCAATAACTGGCCGCTCATCCTTCGTTCGGCAGTCGAATCCTGCCCATGTACGAATCGCTTCGACGTGGCTGAGAGGAGGGACGATCCGAGCTGCTACGCTTGCGTTCCCAATCACGCTGTCGAGCGTTGGTCGGACCTCGTCCCGCTCGAGGTCGCCGGTCCCCTGCCAGCCACCCCCAATTAGGACGCTGCCGTTTGCGACCTGCTTCAGTGTGAGGATTCCTCGGGCGTGGCTGATCATGTGATGGATCAGCGGGGAGATCCTTGGTGTCACAATCATCTGATTCATCCTTACGACAATGGGGAGCCGCGAGCCGAGGAGCAGAGCCACCGACTCTGTCCACGCACCTGCTGCAAGAATCAGGGTTCGACAGGAGAAAGTCACATCACCGACGTCGACCTCCACTTCGCTGTCACTGATCCAGCGGAAGCCCGTGGCCGAGTGATGATTGAGGATCTCTGCGCCATCATCGACAGCTGCCGCCGCAATCTTCTCTGTTGAGCGCAGCGCATCGACGAAAGCATCCCAAGGACAGTAGTTGGCTGCCGCTAGGTCTCTCGCAAGATAGGGTGCAACGCGAGCTGTGTCGCCCTTTGAAAGCCGCTCCACGTCTAGGCCGAGGCGATTCTGCAGCTTGAGCTCGCGGTCAAGAATCTTGACATCGTCGGGTGTCTCCGCAACCCGCAGGCCGCCAGAGGGGGTGAAATCCAGTCCTGCAACAGTTTCATCCAACTCTCGCCATGTCTCGATCCCTCTGCGACACAGCGGTACCAGGTGGAGTCTCTTGTTTTGCAGGGCAATACTGCCGGCGTTGCGACCGGAAGCCTCTGCGCCAATCGTCTTCCGCTCGACGAGCACTACTTCGTGCCCGTTCTGCCCGAGGAAGTAGGCTGTGCAGACACCGGTGATACCACCCCCTACAACAAGGATCTCGACTTCCCGCGTTCGCATGCCTCTCCTCTTCCTCGCAGCACTCTCGATGTCGTGGGACTGCCTGCTGAGCTGAGAACCTACAATGCCAGCACGTGAGCTAACCTACACTAATCCCAATTCCGTTAGCACAGAGCGGAGTTGCTTTGCCTGTGTTTCGTCCAGTGCAAGAACAGGGCTTCGGGTGAAACCTCCAGGGCGCCCGCGCATATTCATCGCTTCCTTCAGCGCGGACGGGAAAGTCCCGATCCCGTGTACCGCGTGATCGAGTCTGATCAGCTTGTACTGCAGTTTCCTCGCGGCAGCGTTGTCACCGGAGATGCTGGCCCGATAGAGATCCACAGCTTCTTTCCCCATGATCTGGGTCTCGACACTACTCACGAAGCCGTCCGTGCCCATCGCCACGCAAGGGAATCCTCGCGTCACTGAGTGCCCAGCGAACACAACGATCTTGTCACCGCAGAGCCGGATCGTCTCCGTCACGTCTTCAAGGGCATCGCCGCTTTGCTTGACAGCGACGACGTTCTTGATTTCGCACATCTTGGAGAGCAGCTCCGGCGAGATACCAACACCGACTCGCTTGGGGATGTTGTAGACGAGAATGGGGATATCCGCTTCGTCGGAGATCCGCTTGTAGTGCTCGTAGATCTCGCGATCGTTCGGGCGGACGTATGGGGAGGGCGTAACCATGACGCCATCTGCGCCGACCTCTTTGGCTCTCTTGCTCAGTTTGATGACGATATCGGTTCGCATGTCTATTGTTCCACACACCACAGGGACCCTGCCTCTCGCGGCGTCGACAGCCAGCTTGTGAACGCTGGTGCGCTCGTCATCATCCAGCGCCCAGAACTCTCCCGTGCAGCCGGTGGAAACAATGCCGTTGATGCCTTCACCAATCAGGTTCTCCACGTTCTTGCGGTAGAGATCCTCGTCAATCTCTCCAGTCTTAGTGAATGGCGTAACGCATGCGGTGAAGTTGCCTTTCCAACTCAAGTCGTTCCTGCTCATGCTATCCAACTCCTTCCTTCTCGTTCTCGTATGCCTCCTGCTTCCCTGCGAACCGCCTTCCAGCTCGCCGGCTTGCCAAAACCTGCACTCTACGCTCCGCTATGCTGGACTCCCGCCTCTCGTGGACACTTCCCCCCTTCCTGCTACACTTCCCCGACATATCTGTAGCGTTCCATCGTTTCTCGGTTGAGCTCGATACCGATCCCCGGGGCGTCCGGAATCTCGAGAACGCCGTTGCGAGGCCTGATTGGATCTGCGCACAACGATGTTCGTAGTGGTGTGTCCAGTGTGCAAAACTCGACGTAGGGTAGATCGGGAATCGTTGCTGCGAACTGAAGCGTTGCCCCGAGCAGGATGTCGCTGCTCCAGCAGTGAGGAATGCAGTGCACCCCTGACCGATTGGCAAGATCACGTATTCTCACGCACTCCGTGAACCCGCCAGCGCGCGCCAAATCGGGTTGGGCAATCTGCACACCGCCGATGTCTATGAGATCGCGAAAACCCCAGTAGGTTGTCTCTTTCTCCCCGGCTGCAATCGGAACGCAGGTTCGAGCACTGAGATACCCATAGCCCACGAGATTGTCTGGCGACAGGGGCTCCTCAAGGAAGTAGATGTCCAGAGCTTCTATGGATTTGGCGAGTCGCTCCGCCTGGACAGTGTTCACTCCGAATCCTACGTCCAACATGATATCCACGTCGTCGCCAGCCTCTGCTCTGACGGCTTCGGCAAGCGCTACCACCTGCTTCACGCTGTTTGCGAGTGGTCCCCAGCCGAGCTTGATGCCGGCGAAGCCAAGCTCGATGCATCGCCGAACCTCCTCCTTTGCTTCTTCCGGGGATTCGGGCATCAGGACACTCGCATAGGCTCTCACCTGGTCGCGGTACGACCCTCCCAGCAGCTTGTGCACCGAGAGACCGGATGCTTTCCCTGCAATATCCCAGAGCGCAATGTCAATCCCGCTCATCGCGTGTATGGTGACTCCACGGCGCCCGAAGACTGACGTCATACGGTACATATCGGACCAGAGCGTCTCGCGATCGAGCGGGTCACGCCCGATCAGAATCTGGCGAAGACCTCGAGCTGCGTAGTGCGACATTGGCGCGTGAATGATCGCTTCAGCGATGTACGGAGATGAGTGAACCTCCCCGATGCCCGTGATTCCCTCGTCCGTGTCCACTTCGACAACGAGCACATCTTGGATACCATCGCCAATCGGTTTGACCTCGGGCAATCTTAGCGCTGTTGTCTTGATGTCTGTGATTTGCATGCGTTTCGCCTCCTCAGCGGTTCATCCTCCCTAGCGATAGACCTCAGCGACAGACCTCAGAGACGATTGTTCCGCCATCCACGATGAGTTCATCATCAAGCCACAAGGAGTGGTCCACTACCGTTGGACCTGAGAAGTGCGGGCCGCCGAGTCCTGCGTATCCCCCCAGATGGATCATCAGGCTGCCGTAGGCGCCCTCCCAGTCGGCAACTGAGAAGAGGCGATCCTCCACCCATACTGCGCCGTCATGCGTTCCCCATCCAATGTGGGCAACTCGCCGAACCCCCTGCTCTGAATACCTGCTCAGGGAACGTTCGATGAGCTTCGCCTCTGCTCCACCTTCGATCTTGACCAAGAGCCCACCCTCGAAGTGCAGGCGAATCGTATCGCGCACAATGCTAAGCGCTTCCGGCGAGCGTGTGTGATGCCAATGGTCGCCCGGACTCACAACGATGACTCCCTCTGCGCTATCGGCGGTCGGGTGGCAGGAAACGTTCCCGCATCCGTAGTTGTCCCACGTATGTTCGCTGTTGACTATCCCGATCTGATGACCAGCCGTACCTATCTCTTTGCGGCATCTGAAGCTTGTACCGTTAGGGCTCTCCAAACGAATCCACTCCGCGGCCTCCATGACTGCTGCTCCTGCCCGAGTTCGTGCAAGCATCTGATCACTCGGAAGAAGTCTACGGTAGTTGATCTCAGGATGGGGAAGGCCAACTTGTAGCCAGCGAAGCCGTGGGTTCTCCTCGCGAACTCTCCGGAAGGCTGGGGTATGGAGCTGCGCGACGCGAGGGATGCCCTCTCCCCAGTATGCATCCTGCGGGAGCACGTATACGACCATGTCCGCAGCCTTGAACAGTTCGCAGGCCAGCGGTTCCGCTCCGGGGTTCACCATCTGCCCGTCACGATCCCGCACGTGTGCGACGACTCTTAGGAAGTCTGCATCCATTGACTTGAGCGCCGCTGTGTACTCCTCTAGAAGAGCGCTATCGAACTCCTGCCCCGTATACAGCACCACTCTCTCTCCGGCCTTGACTTCACAGAGCGCCAGAATGCCTACAATCACTTCTGCCAATCCGCCCATATGTCTCCCGCCTCCTTCTCGATGTACTAGCGACACTTGGAATGGATGATCTCGTTCCCGGACACGATCACCTCACCGTCGAGCTCCAGTGTGTGATCCAGGATTGTTGGCCCCGACATGTGTGGGCCACCCTCGCCTGCATACCCTCCGAAGTGAACCATCACCGAACCGTACATGCTCTCCCAGTCCGCCACGCAGAAGCACCGATCCTCGACCCACACACATTTCTCGTTTGTTCCCCATCCGATATGGGAGAGACGATAGACGGATTCATTCTCATACCGCGCAAAGGCTCTTCTTATCAGCGACGCTTCTGCGCCGCCCCCGATTCCCACGAGCAAACCCTTCTCGAAGTTGAGTCGTACGGCCTTTCGGACGATGCTCAGATCCTCGGGCGAGTTCGTATGGTGCCAGTGATCTCCCGGTGCAACAACAATCACGCCATCTGCGCTGCTCTCGAGAGGATGCGTGACGATCGTCCCGAGGCCGAAGTTGTCCCATGTATGCCCCGGCGTGACGTACCCAACATGGTACTCCGCCGCGAGGCCATCCTTCCTACAACGGAAGTCTGTGCCCGCTTTGCTTCTTAGGCGGATCTCCCCGGCGTTTGAGAGTACCTTCGCTCCGTTCTTCGTTCGTTCATCTCTCTCCTTCGTTGGGAACAGGCGCCTGTAGTTGATCTCCGGAAACGGGACGCCCACTTGAAGCCATCGGAGAGTAGGATTCGCGGCGCGAACCTTCTTGAACGCTTCTGTGTGCAACTGGGCGACGCGTGGAACGGACTCACGCCAGTACGCTGTGGGGGGAAGAACATAGATGACCAGATCAGCCTCTCGGAAGAGGCTTGCGGCCATCCGCCCGCCTCCAGCATTGACGAGTTGCCCTCCGACGTCGCGCACTGGAGCGATGACACGCATGTAGTCCGCGCTGACACTCTTGAGTGCGCGAGCGTATTCCGTCAGCAAGGGTTGATCATACTCCTCGCTCGTGTAGAGGATGACGCGGTCTCCTTCATCGATTTCGCACAGCCGAAGAAGCTCGGCAATCACTTGTGCTAATCCTGCCATGGATCGCTCCCTTCAAGTTCCGGGTTGTCCGCTGTCTTCTTTGTGCATCCTGAGAGCAGGATGTGCCAGTAGTGATGGCGGTTCGTGAATCAGATTCCGCACCGATCTTGCCAAGGCCTGGGATTGGGTGAACTCACGCGCAGCTCGAGACAGGACAAGGATCCTCCCGTTTCGCTGTTCACGAGAACTCCGGGTCAACCACACGTCCCCGGCGTGCCATGAACTGGCTGCTCGATCGAATACCTCGGGAATCCCCGCCGATTGAGCCTGCAGTGCCGGGAGACTCCCAAGTGAGCGATACGCCAGGTACAAGTCCCTTTGCGCCCTGTCCCGCGCGAGGACGACAACTTCTTCTGGGTCTGACGCCAGGTTCAACTCATACCAGGCGCGTGTTGCCCCCGGCACGTAGTAGTGCCTCTTGGGAGAAAATGGATGTGCATTCCGTGACAAGCATCCCCACGAGATATGCATCCTGCGTTTGCCTAGTTCGAAGACTCCTACGGAGGCGTTGTAGAGATTGCACAGTGAGTCGTTCCAGCCACTTCCCCGCGTTTCTTCGTAGCATGCCTCGGCCTCCTCCAGAGACGCATGCTCAAGCGGGGCACCAGGGGTTCGCCACATCATCTTGACGAGCTCCGTGTCGATCTTGCCGTGATGCGTACTCAGCAACCTCCACAACTGCAAGTTCCTGCCGACACTCGAAATCGTTGCTCCATCCGCCAACCAGCCTCCGTGAGGAATGTACTCCGCAGCCTTGCCTTGTGTTTGCTGGCAGTCTGTGACCTCGCGACAGAGTCCATTGTTGGTCGAGTAGAGGAAATCCCGTTCACCACAGTCGCCGGGACCGCGCACCGCGACCGGGTTCTTGCGGCTCTCGATGATCCAAGCTCCTCCGCTCCGATCCATCCAGAACCCACCGGCGTTGCCGTCAGGGTTGTCATAGCTGAGTTGGAGGTCCCGGGCTTCCCCAGCGCTCCTTGCGGTTCGGAGTGTGTGTAGAACTGCAATCGGCATGGTGATCCCGGCATCCGAGGCTACGCTCCGAGCGCAGTTGATCCAGCAGGTTGCGCCGTGATGCACGTAGGCGACTCCTTCCGAATTCATGCCAGGATGACCACCAAGCGCCGCCCCACCCAAGATGCGAGATGGGTTCCAGAAGAATGGAAGGCCCTCGTGGGACCGAGGGAACGCAAGCAACGACACCTCTGCGCGTGGCTGATGATCCTTGCTTCCTGCACAGATCGCTTCCCCGCTCCTGGTGGCTGTTCCCCATGCAGCGAATCCAGTGCACCCTTCGCCGCCCTCGTAGTCGCCGGCGGGGATCGGCGCGCTCAGCCGTCCAGTCTCAGGTACTCCACAGAACGATGCCATTATCTGTTGAGGCATGATCCGCGAGCCGCACGATGCTGATCCTGCCGCGACGCCTTTGAACCACTCCAAGCTCTCAGGGGCGACTGCACGAATCGCTCGCTTGTACGAACGGAGAAGCCGCCGCTCGCGGGAAGTCGGACGGGCTGGCACGGCATCGTGCAGGGCGTCGCCACCGAAGATCTCGCACAATTGGATAGCGTATTGCTGTCCCATTTCGTGGTCGGAGCCAGCTGTCAGGAGAATGGGACGAATGATGGGCAGTTGATGCAAAGCAGCGTGTGCCATAGGTCCCTTGTTCACCGCATCCTCTCTTCATTCTCCGCTCTCAGAAGCGGTGGCCTCCGAACCGCGTCTCGGCCGGAGTCCTCCGTCTGGGACGATGGCGGGATGCAGCAGCGAGCAATATGTCCATTGCCCAGATCCACGACAGGCGGGCGGTTCTCGGAGCATCCTTCGTGGGCGGCGTCACAACGCTGGCGAAACGTGCAACCTTCCGGAAGCTGAGTCAGGTCAGGCACGGATCCACGAATGTAGCGCAGTTTCTCGCCCTCTTCTCCAATCAAACAGGAAGCCAGCAAGCCAACTGTGTATGGGTGTGTCGTGTGTTGGAAGACGTCCTCAGTTGTGCCAAACTCAACGATCTGGCCAGTGTACATGACAGCGGTGAAGTCACACGTTTCCGCGACTACGCCAAGGTCGTGAGTGATGACGAGCGCTGTCGAACCGAAGTCGTACACTAGTTCCGCGAACAGCTCGAGGATTTGCGCTTGAATCGTGACATCGAGTCCGGTGGTTGGTTCGTCTGCGATGAGAAATCGCGGTTGGCAAGCGAGGCTCATCGCAATCATGACGCGTTGGCACATCCCAGTACTCAACTCAAATGGGTAGTTGTTGATCCTGCGCTCCGGATCTGCGATCTTGACTGCGTGCAGGAGCTCGATGCCCCGCTTCCGAGCCTCTCTTCGAGACAGTCCTTGATGCCGTCTGAGTAGGAAGTAGATCTGGTCGTTTACCGTGAACAGCGGATTCAGAGCTGCGCGGGGATTCTGGAAGATCATCGCGATGCGATTCCCGCGAATGCTCCCCATGGTCGCCGGTGAGAGTCGGAGAAGGTCTGTTCCCTCGAAGATGATACGCCCAGACACGATCCGCCCTGGAGGAGGAATTAGCCCAAGGATTGCTTTGGCTGTGACTGACTTGCCGCACCCTGTCTCCCCCACGAGGCCAGTGATCTTCCGTGTCTGGAGCCGAAGGTCAATGCCGGAGAGCGCACGTGCGACACCGAAGTACGTTTCGAAGACGACATGGAGATCCTCCAATGAGAGGAGAACATCCTCTGGGTCCGTTCCACACACGCGCTGCGCTTCATGCCCAACAGACAGCGTCATCCGGGTCATCTCCTTTTGGGATCCAAGACGTCTTGCAGCCCATCACCCAGCAGATTCGACGCCAACACAAACAGGAAGATGAAGAGGCCGGGGAAAAAGGCCATCCACCATCGTCCGAGGATCATGAACCTGGCACCCTGTTTGATCATCACGCCCCATTCCGGCGCCGGAGGCTGTGTCCCAAGACCTATGAAGCTCAGCGTGGCTGCCATCAGGACTGACCAGCCGATGTTGAGAGATCCCTGCACGTAAATGGGGCCAACGCAGTTTGGAAGAATGTGCCGGAACATCAAGCGAGCATCCCCACACCCAACAACTCTCGCGGCATCGATGTACTGGGATTCCTTCAATGATAGGACCAGACTCCTAATAAGCCGCGCGTACAGAGGGAAATTCACGACAACCAGAACGATAACCACGTTTCGTGTGCTCGGGCCCAGTACGGCAGCTATGGTCATGGCAAGGATAATCGTCGGGAATGCCTGAAGGCTGTCGAGAACCCGCATCATGACCTCGTCCACCCATCTTCCGTAGAACGCACTGACGAGGCCGAAGCTGGTTCCAATGGCAACAGCACCGCAAACTCCGATCAGTGCAATGAGGAGATCTGTCCGTGCCGCATGCACGACGCGGCTGAAGATGTCCATTCCCAGATTGTCCGTTCCCATCCAATGCGTCGATGAGGGCGGCAGTGATTTCGACGTGATGTCCGATTTCGCCGGGGGGTATGGAGTGAAGAAAGGGCCGATGATCGCAAGCAACACCAAGAACAGAACGATTCCTCCCCCTACTAGACTTAGGGGATTTCGCCTCATCAGGAAGAAGGCGTAGCGGGATGTCGACCGTAGCTTTTTCCACTGCTTCGCGATCCACGGCATGGAGATGCCTGCCTCTCCTGGTGTCTTCTGCATGCCTCTCTGCCCCCTACTCTGCCTTTCCATTCGCTAGTACCGGATTCGCGGATCGATGAAGAGATACAGGATGTCCGTGATGAGGAAGATGATGACCCGCGCTGCTGCCATGATGATCGCAAACGCTTGGATTGGAGCGTAGTCTCCAGCAAGAGCGGCATCCACGGCCCAGCTCCCGGCCCCCGGCCACGCGAAGACGATTTCAACAATGACCGCGCCGCCGATCAGGTTGCCCCATATGAGACCAATCTGGGTGATTGGCGGCAGGACTGCATTCTTGAGCGCCAAACGATAGTGGATGAGCCACTTGCGGAGCCCTTGCGCGCGGGCAGCCTCGATGTATGTGCTCCCAAGCGTTTCGATCATTGTTGAGCGCACTAGCCGCGTGAGTTGCCCCATCTTCGCGAAGCTCAAAGCCGTTACAGGGAGGACCATGAACCTCACGACGTTTCCGAAGGCATCGAGATCCCCCGCGAGGAGCGTGTCAATGAGGTAGAAGCCGGTGACCTGACGGATATTCGTCCCAATGCTCATCCTTCCCATTGGTGGCGGCAGAATCCGCAAGCGATAGAAGAAGACGTAGATCAACAGGAGCCCCAGCCAGAACGACGGGAGCGCAACCCCCAACAACGAAGTGACTCGTGCACTGTGATCGATCCACGTATCACGCTTGACGGCGGCAACCACTCCTAGGGGGAATGCAAGCAGCACACAGACAATGAGACTCACTGTGATGAGCTCAAAAGTCGCAGGAAGGCGAATCGCCAGATCTGCAGCAACAGGGTTGCGCGTGCTCCATGACATACCTAGATCCCCGTGGAGGAGGTCACTGACGTAGAAGCCGAACTGCTTCCAGATTGGGTCGTCAAGATGCAGTTCTGCTCGGACCTGCGCAACGTACGCCTCGTCCGACTCCTGCCCTATGAAGAAGTGCAAAGGATTGGCTGGGATGACGTGGCCCATGACGAAGATGATGATCAGTACGCCGCCCATGACGAAGACGAGCGACACCATCCGCCGCAGAATGTAGAACCATACTTTCACGTCAACCGCCTCTTGGCTTTTCCCCGCAAGTTCATGGTGGGAGAGCCGTTACCCGATCGTCACGAACTCGGTGATCGGCTTCGAGAGAATCCGACACCCATCTTGCGTCACGGCAACGTTGTCCTCGATCCTGATACCGTAGCGGCCGTCGAAGTACACCCCAGGCTCGACAGTGAAGACCATTCCTTCCTCAAGCGGACGCAACTCCCCAGGCCCAATCCAGGGGGGTTCGTGCACCTGCAACCCCAGCCCGTGTCCCAACCGATGAGGGAACCGTTCTCCAAGCCCTGCCTGCTCGATTACTTCGCGGGCCAGACGGTCTAGCGACCCAGAAATGATCCCAGGCCGAACCGCGGCCAAGGCCGCCTTCTGGGCCTCGAGAACGACAGAGAACACTTCCTCAAAACCCGCGGGAGGAGCACCGAATGACGTCGTGCGGGTGATGTCACTCTTGTACCCGTTGACGAAGACGCCAGCGTCCACGAGAATCACTGACCCGCGCCGGATCGAGAGATCCTCTTTCCCTCCATGAGGTATGCCTGAGTTCCTTCCCACGTGGAACCCATGTGGACTAGGATTGTCGCCTCCTCGGCTGATCGCTTCTCTTCGGAGCGCTTCGCATGCATCCATCTCACTTGTTCCCTCGGATACGCCTGCAAGAACCGCATCACGCGCATCGTCTATAGTGCTGATGGCCTGCTCAATGCAGGTGATCTCCCACGGCGACTTCCGCTCCCGCAGCGGGCCCAGTATGGGATCCGCACTGACAAAGGATGCTGCCGGAATCGCTTCTGCCAAGCGGCGGTACTCCGAGAACCACCCCGTCCCCTCTAGGCCGATCGTGGGCTTGCCGCGAAGCGGAATGCCCGCAGCCAGGCGCGCGTACGGATCTTCATCTTCCTTCCAGTCCAAGCGGGATGCGTCCGACAACACAAGCTGCTGGTCAATGCGAGATGTCTCAAACGCGGGGAAGAGGACCCAAGCGGTTCCTTTAGACGAGACAACAACAGCTGTGAGCCGCTCGCTCTTCTTCAACGCAAGTCCGGACACATAGGCCTGGTTGACGGAAACGGGCAACACTAGGAAGTCCACGCCGTTGTGCCGCATGGAGTCCACAACGCGCGCGAGCCGGCCGCTGTATTCGCGCTCGAGCGACCAAGTCATCCTATCCCCCCCCAACGACGATTCAGCCCTACTATCAACTCCTGTATTCCAGCTGAAAAGGGGCGTGTTGCCATGAAAAGAGCAGCCTCCGCAATCTCGGCGGGCAGCAGATAAGACGATAGGTCCCTATCGGGAGTCAGCTCACGGCGCATTTCCGTATCCGTTGGCATCGGGCACAAAGCAGTCACTCGGATTCCGTCAGGCTGCACCTCCTGCGCAAGAGAACGGGTCAGGGCGATTGCGGCGTGCTTGGACGCTCCGTAGACTCCCACTCGAGGCCGGCTGTCAATGCCCTGAAAGGAGATGATGTTGATGATCTGGCCTCGGCTCTCCTGAGTGAGCATCTGCCGCACTGCCTCACGACAACACAAGAACGTTCCCCTTGCGTTGACATTCATCACCTCATCCCAATCGTTTACCGATGCCTCGAGAGTCGTTCCCAACCACCCCGCTCCAGCGCTGTTGATCAAGATGTCTAGCCGGCCGAACGTATCTACAACACGCTCGAACATGGCGAGCACGGAGCTCTCCTCTCGCACATCACATATCACGGTGATCGGCCGCTCACCTTCGGCTGCAGCTTCGTCTGCGGCGCTCCTCAGGAGTGCGCCGCGCCGCGCTGCAAGCGCGACTCGCGCGCCTTCGTGTACGAAGAGCTTCGCGATTGCTTTCCCCAACCCTCGCGACCCACCTGTAATCAAAGCTACCTTGCCTTCAAGCGCTTCCATATCATGCCCCTTCGTGTTGATCT
>Ga0272444_10004645_pt1 | contig 12080 bp, 6 predicted proteins | sample SSMForm13_FD_201033 | JGI IMG/M metagenome (GOLD analysis project Ga0272444, IMG submission 201033) | Marine sediment archaeal communities from Little Sippewissett salt marsh, Falmouth, MA, United States - SSM-Form-13 | ecosystem: Environmental > Aquatic > Marine > Wetlands > Sediment ... | reverse complement strand
GCTCATGGTGCTCGTGCAAGGAGGTGAAAGGCCCGTTCTCCAGCGAACGCTGCGACAGGTACGGGCGCCACCCTTTGCGCATAATTAACACCTTTGATGAGCTGCAGCGGATGATGAGGCGCTTCAAGGAGGCAGGCATCAAGGAGCTGATGATGCTCATCGTGGGCATCTGGCGCCAGGGGCACGACGGCCTCTACCCAGACAAGTTCCCACTGGAAGCCGAAAAGGGCGGCGACGAGGGCCTGTGGGCGCTGCTGAAGTGGGCTGATGAGGCCGGCCATTTCATCTCCCCGCACGACAACTACACGGACATCTACGAGACGGCACCCAGCGTAGACCTGGACGATTCCATCACGCAGCCCGATGGCTCCCGGCGGCGCGGGGGCGTGTGGGCCGGCGGGCACTGCTACATCCAGTGCCCCCGCGCGGCCTACGAGGGCGACAACCTGAAGATGCTAACCATGATGCAGGTCATGGGGCTATGGAGAACCGTCTACTATTACGATGCCATGCCCGGATGGCTCTACCGCTGCTACAATCCCGCGCACCCGCTCATCTCGCGCCGCGAGTGTGGCGAGTGGATGGTCCGGCTGCTCGAGCGAGCGCAGGAGTTCTTCGGCGCCAGCCAGTCGGAGGGATTCCCGGCCTACGCCGTGGATGCGATCGACGTCTCCGAGTGCAGCGGCGAGACTAGCGACAACGAGTCCGGCTTCCTGCCGGCCGATGGCGAGGACGGCACGGTGCCTTTCTGGCAGATGGCCACTCACGGCCTGGCGCTCTACAAATCCACCACTCGCGGCGCCGACTTCGACAGGTGGCTCGTGCGGGCTGTGGCTATCGGCGGTCTGCCCTACTTCGACATCCCGGCCATGAGCACTGTGACGGACGAGATCGAAAGGGCCGCAGTCGCCTACCGGCGTGTGCAGCCGCTGGAAGACCTGTACTACGAGCCGATTGAGCGCTTTGAACTGCTGGCCCCCGGGGTCACGCGCACAACCTACACCAACGGCTCCCGGGTGATCGCCAATTCCACTAAGAAGGAGGCGACCTGCGAGGGCGTCACAGTCGGCCCCTTCGATTTCGCCCGAGTGGGCTGACGTCCCTGCCGCGCCCCTCTTCTCGGCCAAGAGAGAAGCGTCGAATCAAGCGCCGGACAAGGCGTGAGACGATTTCACCTCATTGCCGAAAGCACCTGCTCCGGGGTCCAGTTGAGGGCCGCTTCCATCTCTGCGTCGTCGTACTCGGACCAGCGGCCCTCTTTGAACAGGCGGGAGAGGTACTTCGTCATGCGCACGTAGTGGAACCCGTACTCCCGAGAGGGCTCGATTTCGGTGCCCTCGAACCACTCGTTCCAGCTCGTGATGAGCACGGCGTCCGCGCCAAGTTCGGAGGCCAGCCGCCAGCGGTGCAGGTAGTGGCGTCCCTTGTGGCGGCGTATGTTGGGATAGGGATGCTTGTCCCGCACCTCGCCGCCCGTGACGTCGCCCCCGGCCTGCACGTTCAGGAACACTTTCCTTCCCGCCTCGCGGCAGAACCTCACCACGTTCACCGTCCCGCAGTCGTCCTCGCCGCCGTAGGTGCCGCTGGCATCGAAGAGCGACATGTAGCGCACGGGGTCCTCGGCGGGGCTGGTAGGGCAGCCGGTGATCCCGTAGAGGCGGATGCCCATGCGCTGGCAGTGATCGAGGAATATCTTGGAGCCCTCGTAGCGGAGGTTCACGTTGAACGCCCAGAGCTGCACGGGGATCCGGCCGTCCTCGACCAAGCACGTGGGGTTCTCGCGGAAGCGCTCCCAGAAGGGCAGCAGCCGCTCTGCATAGGCCTTCAGGTCGGTCTCCATCGTCGGCCACCCGTCCAGCAGCAGCCCCACGCGCAGGTCATATCCCGGCGCCAGCCTCACGATCTTGTCCACGATGACGTCGTTGACGCCGTCCTTCCCGATCCAGGCGTCCGGGCCGTAGTATGAGATCAGGAGCCCGTCTATACCCGCAGCGCGGATCATGCCGAGGTGGTGGCGCAGGGTCTCTTCGGAGAGCTGGTCGTAGGGGCCCGGCATCGGGTAGTGCGAGGTCACAAGGTCCCGCCGGCCGATGCCCGAGTAGCGGTCCGGATCAGTGGTGCGGGCGGCGTACTGGTAGCGCTGGTTGCGGCTGCTCCAGTGGGCCTGGCCCGTCCAGCCCTGCCAATGGGCCCCCGGGCCCCAGGGCGTGAAGTGCCACTTGAAGTAGATGACCCAGACGCTGCGGTCAACCGGTAAGGGAGTGCTCATGGTCCGCCCTTTCAGATGAGGCCGTCCGCCACGGACATCGGGATGGTCAGGATTCGGTCGAGCTCGGCGTCGTCGTAATCGGCCATGCGGCCCTCGCGGTAGAGCTGCGCGAGGTAGCGCGTCATCTTCACGTAAAAGAGCCCGTACTCGCGGCTCGGCTCGATCTCGGTGCCCTCGTGCCACTCGTTCCAGGAGGTGATGATCACGCCGTCGGCGCGAAGCTCGCCAGCCATCTTCCACCGGTGCATGTAGTGCATGCCGGAGTGGCGCGCGATGTTGGCGTAGGGGTGATCGAGTATGCGCTGGACGCCCTTGGCGTCGCCGCCCGGCTGCGCCACGGCCATGTATGCGGCGCCGCCCTCGCGGCTCCAGTAGGCGCGGCTGTGCACGCCGCTGTCGTCGCGCCCGCCGTAGTGGCCGGTCGCATCGTAGAGGGCCGCCCACCTGGCCGGCTCCTCGGCGGGGTCTACGGGGATGTCGGCGATGGTCAAGAGCTTCAGGCCGTCGGACTTCCACCCCTCGGTCATGCGCCGGCACGTCTCGTAGGTGAAGCCCGGGTAGAAGTACCACAGCAGCACCGGCATCCGGCCGTCCTCAAGCAGGCAGTTCTCGTTCTCCCCGAACGCCTCGTAGAGGATGTTGACGCGGCGCGCATATGCCTCCAGGTCGGTGCTCATCCTCGGCGCGCCGTCCAGCAGAAAGCCCGTCTTGATGCCGTATTCGGGGGCGATGCGCACGACGGACTCCGTCGGGGTGCCCTCGATCTGCGTGCCCCACCAGTCCAGGAGCACCCCGTCGATGCCGCTCAGGCGCATGAGCTCGAGGTGGTAGCGGATGATCCTCTCGTCGGCGGAGTCGTAGGGGCCTATGAGGGGGTAGTGGGATGAGGCCAGGTCGCGCCGGCCGTGGTGGAAGAACTTCTCGGGGTCGCAGGTGCGCCGGAATATCTCGTGCCTGCCGTTGCGCGACACAAAGCGCTGCTGCTCCGACCAGTGCTCCCAACGGGCCGCCGGGCCGTCAGGACGCCTATACCAGGTGAAGTAGATCGCCCAAACACGGCGCATGAGCTCTCCAGAGGGCGACATATTCGCCTCCTTATCGGCAAGGGTTCCGCGATAGTTGGATGTTAGCCAGAACGCGCAGCTCAGTCAATACCGACGGCGCACGTACCCGTGGCTGGCTGCAGAGGCGCTACCGGCTCATGCGCCAGGCAGTATAGCCGATAGCAGCTTCCTTGCTCGTCCGGCCCATTTGAGAAGATCCATGTGGAACTGTTGAGGCGAGGGGTTGCTGGGAGGGTCATGGTTCAGGGTTCTGCAACCCGTTGAGAAAGTGGGGGAGGGCAGGAGCTCGGGTGTCTTGAGGCGATGCTTCGTCTATATCATGGCCGTGAAGTCAACTGTGGCGGGCAAAAGGCTGAATCGAGTTCTCCATGAGCAGAAGAAGGCAGAGAGTGCTCATCAGGTAGCCGGTGCACTCGCAAGGCCGCAGTTGATTTGTCGAGACCGAGTGGCGGGGCTACAATGCGTTTATGATGCTCGGCGCTGTCGTGGATTGGATCAATTATCGGGGGGCGTGCAGCGTGCGGGTACCTGCACCAGGTACAGGAGACTGCAGTATGAGCAGGCTCTTGTTCGCTTCCTGCATTTTGGCGATGGTTGCGTCCGCCGTGAGTGGAAGCGCTGCCGAGATTACCGGTAGGCTTGTGGATGAGCGCGGCAATGTTGTTGCCAACCGCCTCCTGCACTTTTATCACGGAGACAAGAGCGAGCTCCTGTCGGCGAGAACCGATGCCGAAGGAGGGTTCTCCACGGGTGAGGCGCTTTCCGAAGATGTGGGGCTTGTTCTGGCCGAGGAGACCGATGGCTGGCCTCTGTCCCGAGTCGTCTTTCTGGCCAAGGACATTGAGCTCCAGGAGGGCGAGAAGCGGGAGATGAACTTCGTGCTGGCCCCGCAGAAGCCCACCGATGACAACGAGGAGGCGCTGCGCCTGCTGGGGTGCGACTGGCCCGTGCAGCTCGTGCGCCGGCGTGTGGTTCTGCCCGAGGCCCAGAAGAAGCCCGACTACCCCAAGCAGCTGCACGGCGCGGCAGTGCAGGTAGGCGACGTGGAACATGACGAGGAAGGGCGCGTTACCGCTTACAGCATCTACGCACGCCTCGGAGTGAACGTCGAGGACGGCAAGCTCACATGGCTCACGGAAGCCCCCCAGCCCCCCCTTTCCGCCCGCGAGACGAGGCAGGGACTGGAGGTCGCCAATGACCGCCTGGCGCTGGTCCTGCCTACCGGCAAGGACCCGATGGCGCCGCCCATTTTGCGGGTGAGGGGCGTGGACGGGCAGTGGTTTGGCCGGGGGAGTTGGGACGATGTGGACTGGGACTCCTGCAAGGTAGAAAGCCTGGACTCCGGCCCCGTTTTCGTGCGCTACCGGATCACCTACGCGAAGGCCGACGGGGAGTCCTATGCCGTCACGGTCACGCTGGGCACGGGAGATGATTACTTCCGCATAGACGAGGAGACGAGGCCGGGCTTGACAGGCCAGTGGTCCCTGGACCTGAGCGAGGGCTTCGCCCCCGATCACCACCGGCAATACCGCCACTACGCGGCCTATGCTCCGGCGGCCATCCCCTCCGAGCCGACCGTCCTGGGCAGCATCCAGCCCTGGACCTTTGTCGGCATTATGGAGTTCCGAGAGACGGTGAGCATCCACCAGCAGGAGGGGCGCCGGGACGCCTTCGCGGTGTGCAGCGTGGACGGCAGCGAATGGATCACGCCGGAAGGCGAGCATTTCTACGACTATGCCGAGTTCTCCTCCCGCAACGGCTGGAAGATGCCGGCGGACACGACGGCCGTGCGGCTGCTCGCGGGAAAGGGCGGCAAGGTACGCCTGGAATATCCCCTTCAGGCCGGCGTGCGCATCACGGGCTGGTCCGTTTACGACAAGGAGTATGACGTTACGCGCCACAAAGCGCTGGATTTCCGCCACATCCTGAGCGACACACCGCTTTCTGACGTGCTGGAGATGAAGCTGGCCTGGGATGCGCCCGTCGTCGGCCCGCGGCTCCCCGGCAGCGTGAAGCAGTTGAGGAAGCGCGGGCAGAGTGGCGCTTACGATTCCGGGGCCTACTTCGGCTACCTTTCAGGCCGGCGCGACCTCATCCCGCAGCTCAGACGCGAAGTCATGAACTGGTGTGCGGGGGAGGTGAACTACTTCCGGTGGCAAGATCCCTTCGAGCCCAATCGCCCGCCCGGGCAGATCATGGGCTACGTGGGCCTTGGCCAGAGGGCCATCGAGGTGGCGCCGCGGGCGCGATATGCGTCGGATCTGGCAGACTTCGCCTTCGCCATGGGAGCGCTTTCGAGCGAGGAGATGGGCTATGTGCGCGCCGCCCTGGCCTTTACCGCCTACAAGCACGCCGACCCGGAGCTTTACGCGAGCATGAACGCGTTGGGCAACTTCAAGGTGGACGGCTACCTGGGCCTCATGGTCCTGGCCATGCTCCTGAAGGAGCACCCCGACCACGATCTCTTCTGGCATCACTACATGCGCCAGCTCCAACAGGATGTGGACGAGGGCGTCTACCTTTTCAAGGACGGCGGCACCAATGAATGCCCCATATACGTCTCCATGGCTATGAACTTCCTGACTGCGCAGGCGTGGTACCTGCGCCAGCACGGCATGGACTACGACCTGGCTTCCAAGGAGCGCTTCAAGGCCGCTCTGGAGTTCATGGGCGAGTGGCTCACCCCGCCCATCCCGGGGGTGCACGACAATTCCGCCCGCGTCCATCCCCTGATCGGTGATACCACGACCGGCAGCTCCTATCAGTTCGGGTTCTTCGGCAACGCCGCGAAGATCTACGAGAAGACCGATCCCGAGTTCGCCGGCAAGATGCTCTGGTACTGGAACCTTCTGGGTAAGCCTGTCTTCGGCGGCCACGGGGGGTACTTCACATCCGCGCCGAACTTCATGTGCTTCGACGTGGAGCAGGGCAAGCCACCGGTTTCCAGAAGCTCGGTGAAGCCGGTGAACCCCGGCCCATACCCGAGTCGGGCGGTCGACGGCTTCGGGCTGGTGCTGCACAAGGACTGGAACGCCCCCGACGAGTTCATGTTCCTTATGAAGGCCGGGCGTTCCTCCGGGCATGACCACCCGGACGACGGCGGGTTCATCCTCTTCGCCTGGGGCAAGTGCATATCCACCGGCTATGGCAAGTCCCCGTACATGACCGACAGTTGGCGCTACAACTTGGTGCGCTTCGACGGCCGGTCCAACTGGTCGCGTGGCAAGGTGACAGGTTTCCTCGGCTCTGAGCTGTGCGACGCCGCAACGGCACACATCCCGGTCGTCAACGTGAGCAATAACAAGGAGCGGAGCCTGCGCGAGCAGTGGGAGGCGATCAAGGCCTTCACGGACTCCACCTGGGAGGACGTGCATGACACTGAGCCCTCCTGGTATGACCGCACGCTTATCTTTAACCGTCCGGACCAGTACCTTGTAATCTATGACGTGACCGGGCCAAGGTACAAGACCGACTGGTTCGCGCACGTGATGAGCGACGATTACACGGTCGACGGCTCGACGGTCTCTCTGCCCGGGCGCGAGGGCGTCGGGGTGGACATACATATCCTTAAGCCCGCGCAAGCGAAGCCTGCAATCATCCCGGTCTTCAATAACCTCTTCGCCAATGAGCTAGCGGCCGAAGGGGGACGCAAGCCGTCTTTCCCCGGAGGCCCAGACCAGACGGTCATCCAGCTTCACCAGCCGCCCCAGAGCGAGTACCTCGCCGTCTGGCACCCGCGCAAGGCCGGCGTGACGGCACCCCTGAAGGTGAAGCGGGGCCGGGTGATGAAGATAGAGAGCCCTTCTGGCACGTCGCTCTTCGTCTGCGAGCGCGAGACGGGTGAGTTCCGCGAGGGCGATTTCGCCCTGAACGGCTCGGTCGGCTATCTAATCCGCTCCGGCAAGCAGCAGTGTCTCGGCCTGCTCAAGGGGACGGAGGTGCGGCTGGGCGACTACGTGTTCGCCGGCAGCGAGGGGGTCCAGCTTCAGGCAGTTTTCGCCGATGGCAAGCTCGCCGCGCTTCAGGTCGCTGCACCGTCCGAGGTAAAGGTGAGCATTAGCGCTCCTGTGGACCTGCATGTGAGAAGCAAGGAGGCCGGCATCAGCGCCTCCGGGCGCGAGATCACGCTGGAGATACCCCCTGGCCAGGCCACACTGCAGTGCAAGTGAGCGTCGCTAAGCCCGGCAGAAGCGGCATGTTGGATGCTTCTGCAACCCTCGTGTGACCTTGATCCAGGCCCGGTGACTCTTACAGGAATTGACAGAGGATGAATGGGGGCGGGCCAACTTCAATTCCGGCTCTCTTGCCACGGGGTCCCGGCCACCAGTTCGTTGCCTATGGGGATTGCTGCTCGGGCGTGCCGGGCGGCCCGCACGAAGTCACCTTCGCCGCCGTGAATGCCGTGCTCCAGAGGCTTGATCCGCCCCCGCAGTTCATCCTCTTCCCTGGCGACCACATCATGGGAGGCACGGAAGATGCGGACAAGCTTCGCAGGCAGTGGCGCTATTTCTTTGAGCAGGAGATGACGTGGCTGGACCGGCAGGCGGTGCCGCTCTATTCCACCACAAGCAATCACAACACGTGCGGTGAAGTGAGCGAAGCCGTCTGGCGGGAGGTCTTTGGCGACCTGCCACGCAATGGCCCGCCCGGCCAAGAGGGCTTGAGTTACTGGTTGCGGCTCGGGGACCTGCTTCTGGTGGCGGTCAACACCGCGTTCTCCCGGCTGGGCGGCGCGGGCCACGTGGAGAGCGAATGGCTTGACGGCGTGCTGTCCGCCAATGCGGACGCAGGGCACAAGCTTGTCATGGGGCACCACCCAGTGTGGCCCGTCAACGGTTACGAAGAGGCGCCGTTGTGGTGCATTGACCGGAGGGAAGGCGCTGCGTTCTGGGAGGTCCTGGTCGCGAGCGGCGTCGTGGCGTACATCTGCAGCCATATCATCGCCTTCGATGCGCAGGCTCATGGCGGCGTCCTCCAGCTAACAACGGGCGGCGCCGGCACCAGGTGGGGGCCCGGCGGGTTCATGGCCGGTCCGGAGGAATATCACCACCTGGTGCAGATCGCCCTAGACGCCGACGGCCTCAGGTGTCAGACGCCGGACTGCGAAGGACGCGTCCGCGAACGGATTGACTGGCATCCCGGCTCTGCTCTCAGCAAGCAGCGCCTCCTTTGAGGACAGCAGACCATGGGCGAAGTAGCGCCTGACACGGGCCGCCCTCTGCGCGTGCTGACGGCCAACCTATACGGGGAGAGCTGCCGGTATCAGGATCGTCTGCCCTTGCTGCGCAGTGCAATCCAGGAGCTCGGGCCTGACGTGATGTCATTTCAGGAGGCCGGGGCCTACTCCGGGCAAGGGCCTCACCAGGTGGCCGAAATCCTTGACGGGTTGGGCTACCACGTCCACCACCAGTTCGAAGGGCTTGACAGTCCGCCTCGGCGCGACGGGAACTGCATCGCCGCACGGTGGCCGATCCAGCGAGCGGAGCTCCTCGATCTTCGGCTCACCGAACGTTGCGGCGGCTATCCTTACGCGGCGCTTGCTGTTAGAGTGCATGCTCCCGCGCCTGTGGGCTCCGTGCTTCTTGTCAGCCCTAAGCCATCATGGGAATTCTGGGCCGAACGCGAGCGCGAACTGCAAGCCGCTGCAATCGCAGACCTGGTAGAGAGACACGCCGAACGCCGCGGCTTCCCGCCGATCGTTGCTGGGGACTTCGATGCCACACCGGATGCTGCCAGCATTCGATTCATGAAGGGACTTCAGTCGCTTGAGGGGAAGAGCACGCATTTCCTGGACTGCTGGGAGATTGCCGGGGACGGCGGGCCGGGCTACACCTGGTCGTGCGACAACACGCTTGCATCCGACGTCATTGACCGACTCATCCGTCAGCCCTGTCATCGGAGGCGCATCGACTACATCTTCGTGGGTTCGCCTCTGCTGTATGAGGGCTATGCGCGGATCGTCGGTTGCAGGGTTGTCCTGACTGAACCCACCGACGGGCTGTGGCCGACTGACCACTATGGCGTGTTCGCAGAGATCGCGACAGCACCATAGGCGAGTGAGAGCTTCGGTCCATCGCGTATCCGAGTCGGGTCCCACAAGCGTCTCTCGGAACTGGTGGGCCCTCTGCGCACGTTCGCAGCGCTTCCGAGCCTTGCCTACTTGAGAGACGACAGCTTTCTCCAGGCTTTGCCATCCTTACTGAATACGGCCATGCTCGAATCGTCCTCCACCGGGCCGTACCGGCGCCTTGCCGCCCGGGCGTGGCTTAAGGTGATGATGAACTCCTGACCCGCGCAGTCCACCTCAAAGCCCTCGGCCTCAGTACGCTCTGCTGCGCCCTTGCGGCCCGTGACTTCGAGGGGCTTCAAAGCTAACTCGCGTGGACGCTCTCTGAACGGTGCCAGCAGTACGGCGTAGGTGGCGAAGCAGCGCAGGTAGTCGAACTTCTGGAAGCCGATCCAGTAGCGGTTGGGGAAGGGGATGGGCGCGCGCAGGTCCTGTTCCTCGTAGTCCACCCCTTCGCGCACGTGTCGCACCTCTTCAGGGCGGGCGGGGATTATCTGAAGTCCGGGCCCATTGCCGCAGATGACGGATTTGTCCTTTCCGATCTTCTGTTTCATAGGCATGTGCAGGTACCACGTGTAGAACTGCCGATGCCCGGACTCCCGTGCGACATCGCTCACCAGCCAGAAGTGCGGCTTCACGAAGACTATCTTGCGCGCTACTAGCACGCCATGCGAGCGGGAATAGCCGTGGTGCCGACCGGCGAAGAAGTCCACGTTGTCGTCACTGTGCCACTTCAGGCGATCGACTTCGAGCTTCTCGCGCTCGAGATCCTCATCGTTCACCACCAGTTGGTTGTGTGCGCGAGCGCAGCGGAAGTAGTAGTCAAGGGGATTGTCATAGGAGTCGAAGCGCGAGACCTCCAGCGCCAGGCCGGTTCCGTAGCCGAACATCTCGAAGTCCAGCGCGCTGCTGTGAGTGTGGGAAGTGGGGCAATCTGGGCTGTAGTTGATGAGCATGTAAAGGTTATCCCGCGCCCAGCCGGTGCGCATCACGGCGAAGCCGCTCGGCCTTAGGTCCATGCTGGTCACCTTGGGCTTGACCGGCTTGGGAAGTCGGGCACGTTCGATCCTGGTCAGCCCCCCGCGTATCGGCCAGAGCAGCTCGCCGTTGCCGGTATCACGTGCACCTCCTTCAAGTATGCCCTGGAGCGGGGCGTACCCTCCGTCCCCGGTGGCCGGAGTCGTGGCAAGGGGGGTGCTGGTCAGCAGGTAATGGCGCAGGGCCCGCGCCAACGTCGTCTTGACCTTCCGGCGGACAGCCCCATCGTCCGGGAAGAGATCGCGCACCGTACCGAGCGTCCACAGGCCGGCCCTTCCGTAGCCGAACGTGCGCTCGCTGTATCCGCCGTCCTTGTAGAAGCCGCGTTCCACATGTTCCATGAGCATCTGCCGAGCCAGCTCCACCCACCTGCCGGAGTCCTTGAACTCCGGGCAGAACCGCCCCAGCGAAAGCAGTGAGATGCACCCACTCTGCTGCCAGTTGCCAATGCGGTAGCCCTCGCTCTCACGCTGAGCCAGCCATCTGGCGTGCCCCAGAAAGGTCTTCCAGAGCTTCGTTACGGTAGCTACGCGCAATTGCGGGCAGGACCTGAAAACGTAGTACATCCGCATGAGCGTGAGGGTTCTCATCATCCCGAGCTCGTACCAGATGGGGTCCAGCTCGGCGATCTTGAACTCGACCTTGTCCCGCTGCTCATACCACTGGGAGAAGATATCGTCGAAGGCCTGCGCGTGCTTCGGATCCCCGGTCAACGCGAAGGCCCGTGCCAGCGGCGCAAACCACGCCATAAAGTGGAATCCGTAGATGCCGAACTGGCCGAAGTCAGCGTTGAAATCTATCTCCTTACCGAACTTGATCGTTGTGGAATGCCACCCCGTGATCTCGTGGGCTGCCACCTTGTCGGCCTCCGCAACATGCCGCCTCCCCTCCGCGCTCTGCGCTGGCACGTCCCGGAGAGCTTCAGAGTATTCGCCGGAGGGCTTCGGCTCGTCCCGTGTGGCGGCGTATGCTTGCAGCATGGCCCAGGCTGCCTCGTAGTCCTTGCGCCTTGCCGCCTTCAAAGCGTCACCCAGGCCTTCAACCGCCGGCCTTATCGAGCGGAAGAAATCCTGGTCGCTGATGTGCACCATCCGCTCATTGTCTGCATTCCGGTTCACGGTTACACTCCGTTTACACGGGCCCTATCGTTCGGCTTGCGGCGAAAACGCCCCGCCTCCATGGAGAAGCATTATCCCCTGCGCAATAAGGTGCCTCAAGCGAGTCGGCGCGCAAATAGTGCGAATTACTGGGGTCTGGGGAGGTAAGGCCGTGTAGTGGACTTCATCGCTGTTTGCGTGCGTGCAGATGTGGGTTCCCAGCCTTCACAGCCGAAGCGGCGCTTTGGTGGGACAGACTCGTGGGTAGCTTCTCCCAGATTTTCGTGTTGCGGAGTCCTGGAACCGCGGCAGTATCCCCAAATGCATGCTCTTGGCTGCCCGGCGCAACCACTTGCAGGTATGCCTGGGCTGCCGTACAATGCAGTGACATGGGGAAACGGCAGGCCTGACCCGTCCGACGGAGTAGCTTTCTCAAGGAGTGGGGCGATGTCCTTCAGGAAGTGCTTTCTCGGCGTTCTTGTAGTTACCTTCGCTGCGGCCTGCGGCTATGCAGTTGCCGCGGACTGGCCGCTTTACGGCCGCGA
>Ga0272444_10004644_pt1 | contig 12081 bp, 8 predicted proteins | sample SSMForm13_FD_201033 | JGI IMG/M metagenome (GOLD analysis project Ga0272444, IMG submission 201033) | Marine sediment archaeal communities from Little Sippewissett salt marsh, Falmouth, MA, United States - SSM-Form-13 | ecosystem: Environmental > Aquatic > Marine > Wetlands > Sediment ... | reverse complement strand
GATATATTATGCATGAAGTGATTTATCAGGGGATAAATATCTTCTTTTCTCTCCGCAAGAGATGGAATTTTGATGTCGACGACACCGAGACGATAGTATAGATCCGCCCTGAATGTTCCTTCTTGTACCATGGCTGAAATGTTTTTATTGCTCGCCGCAATCAAACGAACATTTACTTTTTTGTTTTTTGTGTCGCCGACGCGGCGTATCTTTTTCTCTTCAATTACGCGAAGCAGCTTTGATTGAAACTGACTGGTTGAATCTCCGATTTCATCCATAAAAAGAGTACCATTGTGAGCCTCTTCGAAAAGCCCTTTTTTGTCTTTCAACGCCCCCGTAAAAGCTCCCTTGGCATATCCGAAGAGTTCGCTTTCAAGAATATGGTTAGGTATAGCCGCACAGTTAATCGCCACAAAGGAACTTTCAGATTCTATCCGTCCCTCATGATGAATCGCTTTGGCCACCAGTTCCTTACCGGTACCACTTTCACCGACGATTAATACGTTGCAGTCAAGCTGTGAGACTTTCAGTGCCATTTCGATCACTCGTTGCATACTTTCGGAAATACCGACGATATCATGAATGTTATATACTTCCTTGTTACCATGAAAGGGCTGAAGTACACGCCTGTCATTTAAAACTTCCTGTATTTTGGCAAGCAGTGCTTCTTCATTGATGGGCTTTAATATGTAGTCAATTGCCCCCATTTTGATCGATTTTACCACACAGTTGATCGATCCCTGGGTCGTAATAACTATAATACCGAGATGTGGGTAATTGGTTCTTGTCCAAGCGAGATGATTGATTTCACCATCGCATTGTTGTTGGAATAATTCAGTGATCACAAGCTCATAGATATTAGCCTGCATCATCTTCATCGCCTCGGAATGATCAGATGCTGCATCGACATCGTATCCTTCGCCGGTCAGAAATTTGGTCAACAGTATACGTGAATCTTTTTCGTGGTCCGCTACTAATATTTTCACGCGATTAACTGTCCTTCCCAGTGTTTTTTATACAACATGTGCGATTTTACCACAATGACGGTTGGCCTTTTGATCGGCCCATATACCATTACATCTGAAATTTGTATGAAATCAGTCATACAAATAAAGCACGCTGAAATGCAGAACGAAATGTTTTTAATGACGTGCAAACCGAATAATCAATGTAGAAAAAAACTTTACTTCGGCACGCATGTGAGTCCTTCGATAAAAACGCCATACCGCACTATCATGACGTATCATGCAAACAGTCCTTCTCGGATATTAAAAAGGCGCTTATTTACCCTGAAGCTACCTTCATAACTTCTCACAGGGAAAAGCGCCACAGACATGATCTCTTTATCGCAAAATCAATCCATTATCAACAATTTTAGAAACTCATTGAAACATGTTCCGGATACACATTATCGCACCCGAGATATAGCGTGCGCATATCATATTTCATTGTAAAACAGTCATAGATCCTTTAAAAATGATAGGGTAAACATACCTGTTTTGACTCCGGGATACGTAGCATCTTGGAAAAGCTCGCGATAAAATTGTGTTTGCGCTTGATGCCATATAATCATTAACGCATATTCCAAAAACTATATGCCCAACAATCACTCGTACTGGGCATTCGGAAGGGCAAATGGGGTCTGACCAAGGTAACTATCTGTATTAATGTATAATAATTTTAATAAAAGACCTTTTTTTGACCTTAGGGCCGCCATTTTAGGCCTAAAATAGTGGCTCTAATCTTTTCAAAGACTGAGATGAAAACTCATGACCCGAGCTAATCGTCATTACATTCTAGGTTGTGCCTGGCATATTACGCATCGCTGTCACAAGAAAGAGTTCTTATTGAAATTCTCAAGAGACAGACATCGCTGGGTCTAATGGTTGTGTGCCACAAGAAAACGATACGGACTGGTGATTCTTAATTATACCGTCACCTCAAACAACATCCATCTCCTAGTTGTTGACACTGATCAAAACGTAATCCCCAAAAGCATGCAGCTGATCGCAGGGAGGACAACACAGGAATACAATCAACACAAAAATCGCAAAGGTGCCTTCTGGGAAGATCGGTATCATGCAACAGCAGTACAAACTGACAGGCACCTCCTCAACTGCATGATCTACATCGATCTCAATATGGTCAGGGCCGGTGTTGTTAAACATCCGTCTGAGTGGAAAACAAGCGGATATGATGAGGTGATACATCCTCCTGAGAGATATGCACTAATCGATCAGATCAGGTTGCAAAATATTCTTGGATTTTTCGACAGGGAGATATTCAGCCGCAACTATTCACAGCTAGTAGATGAAACCATAGAGAACAATTCACTTCAACGCCAAGGAGCATGGACAGAGAGTACAGCAGTAGGAACTGAGGAATTTATATCTGAGACAAAAAGAAACATGGCGAGCAGTTCAATTGGGAGGACTATTCATAAAAGAAACGGGGTGTTTGAACTTAGGGAGCCATATGTTTCTTACAGTGCCCATTTTGACCCTAAAAAGCACATTTTAAGGCCCGAAAACACCTATTTATGGAATATATGTACTGATATATCAGCAAGTTAACTTGGTCAGAGCCCAAGTTCCCAAATTAAAGTAAACACCTAAAGGAAATTTACGGTGAAAGCATCTCATCATTCCTTACTGTAAAACGCAGGCTGCTTTTACCAGATCCCGTAATAGACCACCCCCCTTTTTTACCAATCGGGACAGAACTCGCTGAAAGATCATTGCTGTCGCCAAGGAATCCCCTAAGGCTGAATGCCTCATGGGAATGTCGATACCGAGGACTTTTGCAACCTTATCCAGGCTATACTGCCTAGAATCCAAGTCTATGCCAAAGGGATACCGGATGCCGGGTTTGAACAGTATTTCACGGCACATAGGCACGGTATCGAGAATTAGATTCTGCAACTCAAAACCGTATTTCGCCCTCATAACTCTGTTCAGAAACTGCATGTCGAAACTGGCATGATGAGCTACTACGATGTCTACGCCCAAGTATTCCAAAAAATCATCAAAAACATCCCCGAATGGTCGAGCATCGGCCACCATATCGGGTACAATGCCATGAATCTTTATGGAAGATGCGGGAATATTACGGTTCGGGTTGACAAGCTCACAAAACGTATCTCCCAAGCGAATGCGTCCTTCCACAACCCGAAACGCGCCTATACTGACAACACGATCATGCTTCAAATCAAACCCTGTTGTTTCCAGATCAACGACGACGTAGCGACATGATTGAGCCTGGTCAGTCAGCTTCACATGGGTAAGCGCATCCAGATTAATTTGAGCGACAGGCGCAAGTGCCGTCGATTTCAAACGATACCTGAGCCACCGATTCCGCAAGAAAGCTATAAAATAATGCACATTACAAACCTTACTCAAAATTCACCTGATGTAACTATTCAATAGTTTTTTCTGAAGTCTTGCAATTGCAATAAAACTTTCTTTAAGCATGTTACGTTGTAGATTGTTAAGACTCAGGGGGTTTATGAAGTTATCAGGTTCATGGTTTACTGCCTTGGCGTCAAGATACCGATCGATTCGGAGATGATTAATAAAATTGTAAGTTTCCTGAATATCGGAATAAAGACCATCATCAAGGATTCCCTCATCATTTATCGCAGCCAATCGTTCCAGGGTATTCGTCATATTGACACCAAGGTCAAGAGCTTTAATCCGAGCTACTTCTATAATCGGGCGCAACCCCCTTCGTTTCAAATCCAGTTGATTTTTATGTTCCCCGGACCTTTCAACGATGAATTCGCGAAAGAACCCGATAGGAGGAGGGTTATTCAGTGCTTCTTGGGCAGAGTGTTCAAGAAGATGCCTTTTTCTCTTTATGGCATCATGAAGTTCTTTTCGAAGACCATCGAGAAATTCCGTTCCCGCATGAATGGCGCGAAAATCAAAAAAAATCATGGATAGCGCAACGGCAAGCGGATCCGGACGGGAAATCCAATTTAAAAAGGTTGTCTGCCATTTTTTTTCGGACTGGCACCACGAGGGATTAGACGCCATTATTCCACCAGGACATCGGGGTATCCCATATCTCACGAGGCCGTTAACGACTCCCTCGGAAAACGCGAGAAACCAGTTTCTTACGTTTTCCTCATTTCCCTTCGGTATATCGGTAAAGGAAAGGGCATTATCCTGGTCGGTCAGAAGCGTCTGTTCCCGACGACCTTCGCTGCCTAGCGCCATCCAGCAGTATGGAACAGGGACAGAACCCATTCCGTATTCTTTCATCTTCAGCTCGGTGAGATAAAGAATCTGAGATGTCACCCGATCATTTATCCCCGTTATCAGCGACACGGTCTTATCAATGGGAATTCCCTGCATTAGAAGCATTTCCAATACATTGTCTATCTTCGGACGCAGGCGGACCAGATTATCGATGGTTTCCGCCTTCTCTATCTGGGCAATTATTCCCAGAGGGGAACTGCCCAATTCCATCTGAAAATCATGCTCACTGACAATACCGACGACGTGTCCTTCTTCCGTGACAAGCAGGTGTCTTATGCCATGACGACTCATATACAGTAACGCGTCAAATGCGTAAGTCTTAGAATCCACTGCATACAGGACGCTGTTCATAACTTCGGTAATCTTATCGTCCACGCTGCGGCCTTTTGCCACGACTTCCGAACGCAAATCCCTGTTTGTCATAATTCCTGATGGCGCACCCGCTTCGTTTATTATTACTATTGAACTTGCCTGATTCCCGGTCATCTTCTTTGCGGCATCCCGAATCGAAATATTCGGGGTACAGGTAATAATATTTTTGACCATCAGATCAGCCACTGATTTTCCGACCAAAAAGGAATCTAGGTTGATTGTTCTTGTTCCATCGGGTTGAGACAGCTGGCGATATTTTGTCTCGCACGCCCCCTTTATATAATTCGCTAATGAAAACCGGAATGTTCGCTCGAAAACGGGATGACTGTTCACCAACTGTTTGAACAATTCGGCAGGGAGAAGGTAAAGAATCGAATCTTCTGTGGCAGTGATGTCGGCAAACGATTCAGTTCCCTGTAAAATGCTCGCATTTCCGAAGATGTCTCCCTCACCCCTGATATCCGTTAAAACTTCCACACCGTCATCGCCAACCATGGTTATCCTGACCGACCCGACATGAATAATGTACAAATAGTCGCGAGATCCACTTCCCTGAGCAACAATAATCGCTCCGCGCGGATAATATGCAATTTCCATTTGAGATATGGTTCGAATCAATTCATCATCGCTCAGGCTATCAAATGGAACAGCCTTTTTTAGAAACTCTTTGATCTGTGAAAACGGAAAATCACTATGTTTCATGATCACATATTTCTTACACATCCCTTGTCCATAAGGAAGCCATGGCCGGTCCTCCGCCGACACAAAGCGAAGCCCCACCTAACGTTAAATTAAGTCTCTTTAGTTCATAGTACATTGATATGATTATCCTGATTCCCGTTGCGCCAATCGGATGACCGAGGCCAATGCCGGAACCGTTATGGTTTACTTTTTCCAATTCAAGTTCTATGTTAAAGTCTTCCTTGAGCATCCTTCCGACACCCAGCCACTGTGCAGCAAATGCTTCATTGATCTCCCAGTAGTCGACATCGTCGAATTTCATACCTGCCTGTCCGAGACATTTTGGTATGGCGACTGCCGGCCCGAGTCCCATAACCTTCGGGTCGACACCCTCGCTGCAGATATTGATCAGTTTCATAAGTGGCTTAACGTCCAGTTCCTGTGCCTTATCCTTCGACATAACGATCATGGCTGCGGCAGCATCATTGAGACCGGACGCATTGGCAGCAGTGACAACACCACCTTTTTTGAATGCCGGTGACAGTTTGCTCATACTTTCCAGGTTTGCATCCGGTATCATGTGCTCATCAGTATCGTAAATTTTGACACCTTTTTTAGACTTAATCTCTACCGGAATAATTTCTCTTTTGAAGATGCCTTCCTTTACTGCTCGTGTCGCCCGATGGTGACTTATCAGGGCTAATTGATCGCATTCCTCACGGGTTATTCCATATTTTTCTGCAACATTTTCAGCGGTCATTCCCATGTGACCAGGAACCAGTTCATCGACTAATCCGTCATGAATCATCGCATCTTCAATCGTTCCAGGACCCATCCTGTACCCCATTCTTCCTTTAGTAATCATGTAGGGGGCATTGCTCATGCTTTCAACTCCTATGGCGAGGCCGATTTCGGTTTTTCCCAACATGATATTATGGCAGGCTATCTCTAATGCCCTCATTGCCGAGGTGCAGTTCTGATTGACACTGACAGCACTGCTTCGATGAGAAAGTCCTATTCTCATTGCTACCTGTCGCGCGGGCAAAGACCCGCCCATATGGGGATAAACCTGCCCCATGCAGCATTCATCAATGATATCCGCCGCTATCCCCGCTCTTTCAACAGCAGCCTTTCCCACTGTTACCGCGAGCTCTCGTGCCGATACATCTTTCAAACCTCCCAGAAACTTGGCGATTGCCGTACGACAGGCACTGGCTACAACTACTTCCTTAATTTTCATATTCAGAAACCCTTTCGTAAACTCATCTATTGTGTGTTTATAAAATCACAAGGGAAAAGACCAAATGGACCCCCACCTCCCTACGTCGTCTGAACTCCCCAAGATCCCACATCCCTTATCAAGGGTTTATTTACAGCGTAAAACCTCATCGCTTTCATTATCCCATCCAACCTTTTATATATCCTTTTCCTTACCCAGGTTTTGACATTTCAGGACTTCTTCATTTGATAACTTCTGTATCTATCCCAACAGTACGGACTCTTCTGCATCTTAATGACCATCCTTATGGAAGATGTTTTAACATCATCAACGCATACCTTAAGCGCACTCTCATTTAATTCTAAGACGAGAAATCTTATATGTTGTTTGTTCATCTATGTAATTAGTCCTTCCTGAAAAATAGGGTTTCTCATGACATTTGTTTGTTTTGTTCTTTGACAATTGAAGAAAATTATGGGTTGAAATGATTCTCCTGTTTGATTTTGCCATGCGGCCTTCTTTATCTGACTCTGGTTCCTTCTTTCTTCCTTTTTTTGTGGAGATGAACGATTTTTTTGTGTTCTATGACACAGTGGCCCATACGACATTTAGAGTATCACCATCGGCTCCCTTATATCAACAACGACCCATCCGATGATCACACTTGAGATGGCCGATGACCAGTTCGACCGCTGCTCGTTTCTTCAAGGCTTTCCGAAACCATGATTCTTTACTGTTTGGATGTGACTTCTTTCCTTTCTTGGGAATGGCAAGTTTTGCCGAGAGAAACCAAGCGATTGAGTTCACGACCCGCTTTCGTGAAACCTCGCCTGTAAAGGCTGTTCGCTACCCTGCCGGTCTGCCCGACCACATGGCAGGCCATGTCTTTGAGCTCCCTGATCGCTTCTTTTCTGCCTTCCAGGTTCTTCCGGTAGAGCTTCTTGATCCTGAGAAGATGTTTCTTGCCGACTCGACTGTAGTTGCGAAAGGGTTTCCGAAGAATTACCTCCTCACTAACCCTCTTGATCTGTTTGACGATCTTTTCTCGAATCCGGTGAAGCAAATCGGCATCGGTAGGATAGGCAATGTTCTTTGGCTGCGCGGTGGTATCTACGGACACTCGTCTGGTCTTCACTAGACCCATATCGGACCAAGCCTTGAGCAACAAAGTTTCAATCTGTTTCATTCCCTCAGTCCCGATCCGATTCCAGAACTTCACCAGGGAAGAGGCTTCCAGGATTTGACCTCCCTGAAACGTATTGAACCCACAGAAACATTGCCAGTAGGCATTTTTATGAAGCATTTCCACGGCCCGTTCGTTTGAACAGTCATACCGATGTTTTAGAATGTGAATGCCGACCATTAATCTAATTGGCTTTTCCTGACGGCCCAGAGGACTATAGTAGGCACATAGAGCATCATGAAGACCATCTCAGTCAATCAGTCGGGCGGCATGGAGCAGTGCATGTTCGGGATTAAGGACATCCGAAAACAGGGGTTCGGGCATAAGAAGTTACCTTTCTGGTATTTGTACTCTTATATCAATATCTTACAGCACATAACAGGAGCAAAAACAACTATAAATCATCAATTTCCTTCAATTTTCAAAGAGCAATATCAATGTTTACGCGGGTTTCAAACCGCATTTTTCAGGACGGGCTAAGTAAAAGCAGTTTTAAGCATCTTTTTTTGAGTAACATATCCCTGTTACAGGTCTTTTTAGAAAACAATTACACGTTCTCGAACAGTGACCCAAACATTCCGTTGAATATATCTACTTAATGATGGAACAGTATTTGGATAGAATTATGAAGGACTGGTTACAAACCTCGTCCTTCATAATCCAATTATTTAATATTGTTACATACCGGCAGATACAGCAGGAACAATTCTAATAGCGAACAAGCCAAGCACAACGACTGCGATGATTATGGACGTCCATGCCAGTGTTTTTGTCATCTTGTACTCTTTAATCATTTCACCAGGAGACAAGCTTTGAAGCGTATTCTCCGCCAGTCCAATACCCTTCACTCTGGAATACGTTGCCATATCTTCTTGCTTCGGCTTTACGAGAAGGGAACCTACCCATATCGCCGCAAAGGAAATTATTATAGCGTAAATGACGGGATCTAAGCCCAACGGTAACGTAAATAGTTTCCACTTTTTAACACACTGATATAAAATGATATATGAACCAGCGCCACACAGCATGCCCGCGATGACACCTACTCGTGATGCTCTCTTGAACTCAAAACCTGCTATCAATGTGGGTAACCATGCTGTTGCGAATAACGCACCCGCCCACGCTGAAATCCAATAAATAGCCAGGGGTTTTGATAACGCAAAGGTTATAACTATTACACCCACTCCAATTTGTGCCATTCGAGCGTAGATAATCTTTTGACTTTCCGTCAGACTCCCGCCTTTGTTCATAATATATCTCTCATACAGATCTCGGGACAAACCAAATCCTGCACCCATGAAAATTGTGGCGCCACTCGATAAAATTGCAGCCATGACACCCGCTATTCCCAACCCGCCAAGGATCGGATGTACTTGATTCTTACAAGCCCAGATAAAAACCTGATCAGCCGGATTGATATTCGGGTTAACTAAGAACATAGCACTGACACCGAGAAATAAGATTACAACGCCAACCGTTGTAAATAACGTAGCTAAACTAATTGAACGCATGACGACAAAATCATTCTTGCACGGAAGCGCCATCCCCGCAATCCAGGGAGCAGCAGGGAAAAACAGCGCCCAGAGTACGAATTGTCCGACTGTCCATCCCGCGGGCATATGATATTTCCTTCCTCCTGCACTCCAGAAATCGGGATCTATATTCATTAAACCTGTCGTCAATCCCTCAAAACCACCGCCGGCTTTAATCATGATCGGGGCTATGATAAAACACGCTACCAGTATTGTGGCCAGAAGAAGCGTATTAACAACGACGACGCTATACATGCCCGCTACTGCACAGAAAGTAACAAGGGCAACAGCAAACACGACAATAACAACATTATAACTTATACCCGTCACCGTGCTGAGCAATACGCCCGCGCCCATCAGTTGGACAACGCCATACCCGAGAAGGCCAACAATCAGAATTATTGTTGCGGTGACTCGTACATTGGTTCCAAAACGTTCCTGAAGAAAATCGGGCATTGTAATGGCCCCATAAGCCCTCAATCTTCGCCCCACGTATAGAAATCCGAATACCATGCCGATCCAGCTTCCGTAACAGATAAGGAAGATCGGCGGACCATTAAGATACTCTATCCCTGCAATACCAACAAATGTAACCGCGCTTAAATAACTTGCAGTCAATACTCCGGTAATACCTATCGTTCCACCTTTTTTCCCCATTACATAATAATCACTCGCCGATTTAACATACTTATTAACCATAAATGCGACAACAATAACGAGAATTAAGATGATCCAAAATGTTGCAACAGCCATTTTCTCCTCCTTCTAAGTTGACTTAACAATTACACTACCCTAAGTAATCATTTATTCTCGCCTTTTACTTCAGCATGTCCTGCACTGCCATTTACGACAGCCGAATAGTCGGACTTTAAAATCGCGAGAACCCAGACCCCACAGATGATCATGATGAGCATCGGATGAAGAAACGATAATAATGCAGCCATATTCATGTTCAAATACCTCCTTAAATCCTCATTTTTATTATAATAGCGGCGGCTCTGTATAATTCACCATTTTCGGGAAACCTTTATACACAGCCCCAATTCCTAACTTGCCAATGTCTCGTCGTCCATATTTAGTAATGATCTATCATTTTTCATTATTGTTTCTATTTTTCCGTATACCATGGGTAAAAGAGAACCAATATAGAATCTTGCCGTCGTGACCTTATTTGTATAAAATTCACCATTTACACCTGTCTTAATATTGTTATCGTGAGCCACTTTGGCCTGCCAGAGAAGGAGCCATCCCAAAACGACATCGCCGAAAATCTCGAGATATGGGGTTGCCCAGGAATAAGCTAAATAGGCGTCATCTGAGGAAGACCTTTCAATCAGATGTGATGTCATTTTTTTGAGGCTCGCCACTGCACTGCTTACTTCCTCGGCATAGGGTGCAAGGTCACTTATCCTTGATGCTTCTTCTATATGAGTACCCATTTCCGTTAAGAGGGTGTCCAATGCTGCGCCATTCTTCATTCTAATCTTGCGCCCGAACAAATCCAATGCCTGAATCCCGTTTGTCCCTTCGTAAATGGACGTAATCTTGCAATCTCTCGCAAACTGTTCTACCTTATATTCAGTACAGTACCCGTAGCCTCCATGGACCTGAATAGCCCGTGTACACACTTCAAAGCCTTTATCAGTGCAATATGCCTTACATACAGGGGTCAACACTTCCACGATGTACTGCCATTTCGTTTTCTCCGCTTCATCAATGCTCGCCTCTATCACATCCATGCAATAAATTACTAAGAGAACAAGCGCTCTCATTCCTTCTGTGTATGCTTTCATCCATGATATATTTCTTTTCACATCAGGATGTTTTATGATGGGTACCTGTTTTGGATCTTTACTTCCGAACGTTGAACCCTGATGCCTTTCTCGTGCAAATTCCAGAGCGTGGAGATAAGCGGTACTACCCTGGGCCAGACCTTGTAACCCCACGAGAGCCCTCTGTTCATTCATCATGTTGAACATGACAATGATTCCTTTTTGCATGGGACCTAATAGTTCACCAATACATTGACCGTTTTCTCCGAAATTTAAAACACAGGTTGCCGAGCCCTTCATTCCCATCTTATGTTCAATACCGGCACAGATAACATCATTGTTCGCCCCCAAGGTACCATCTTCATTGACTCTCTTTTTGGGAACGATAAAGCAGGAAAGACCCTTTGTCCCCTCGGAATCACCTTCTATTCTGGCTAAAATGATGTGAATAATATTCTCGGTGAGATCAGTATCTCCCCCGGTGATAAAAATCTTTCCTCCCTCAATTCTATAGGTACCATCGGGATTCCTGATTGCTTTTGCACGTACTGCACCGACGTCACTTCCGGCCTGGGCCTCCGTTAAATCCATCCCTCCGCCATATCTTCCCTCATATAAAGGTTGCATATACTTCTTCTTCTGCTCTTCCGTACCGTAAATCTCTATGACTTTGGCAGCACTGTGTGTCAAACCTGTGTATCCTACCAAGGAATGACACGCGGCAAACATCATTTCCTTGCACGCGAAATCGATAACCAGCGGAACACCTTGGCCACCGACATCAGACTCTTCAGCCATGTTCAACCAGCCGCCTTCGCAAAACCTTTGAAATGGGACATGATATGGATCAGGTACCTTGACAATACCATCGTGCCATGTACAACCCAATTCATCCCCAGCACTATTCACAGGTTGGAAATCGTTCACGGCAAGCTTTTCAGCAGCATCGATGATCATTTCAAATGTGTCTTTTGAATGATCCTGAAACTTTCCTGAATCGCACAAATCCTCTATTTGTAATTGTTCATAAAGAATGAACTTTACATCATTAATATCTGTCAAT
>Ga0272444_10004643_pt1 | contig 12081 bp, 8 predicted proteins | sample SSMForm13_FD_201033 | JGI IMG/M metagenome (GOLD analysis project Ga0272444, IMG submission 201033) | Marine sediment archaeal communities from Little Sippewissett salt marsh, Falmouth, MA, United States - SSM-Form-13 | ecosystem: Environmental > Aquatic > Marine > Wetlands > Sediment ... | reverse complement strand
GAGATACCATCTCTTCTCCCTCTGACCCGGTGAACCTCGAAGAAACGGCTTTTCCTAAACCGGTGATCTTTGTCTCCATCGAACCCAAAAGCGCAGGGGAAGAGGAAAAACTCATGTCCGTCCTCGAAATCCTCGCCCAGGAAGACCCGACTTTCAGAGCGAGGAGAGACGAGGAAACGGGTCAGCTGATCCTCAGCGGGATGGGGGAGCTCCATCTGGAGGTCCTGACCCAGAGGCTCTTTAATGAATACAAAGTGGAAGGGAGGGTCGGACGTCCTCAGGTCTCCTATCGGGAGACCATCACCAGGAAAGTGAAGCAAACAGAGCACTTTTTAAGGGAGATCGCCGGCAAGGAACAGGAAGCCACCGTGACCCTGCAGGTTGAGCCCATGCCCACAACGGGAGACATCAGGTTCAAGGATGCCCTGGCGGAAGGAACTGTTCCAGCCCAGGTAAGGTCGTGGATCAAGGCGGCGGCCATGGAAGCGGCAGGAAGCGGAGCAAAGGCGGGATACCCCGTCATCGATGTGCTGGTGACCCTTCTTGATGTCCAGTTTCAGGTAGAAAGGTCAACCGAGACTGCGTTAAAAGCTGCCACTTCCTCTGCGATGAACCACTGCCTCCGGGAGGCAGGGCCCATCCTCCTTGAACCGGTCATGGCTGTGGAAGTTGAAACTCCCGAAGAATTCACGGGAGACGTGATGGGAAGCCTCACCCTCAGGCGTGGGGCCATCGAGGGGGTGGAAAAGCGCGGGAACCTGGAGGTGATAAAGGCCAGCATCCCCTTAGGAGAGATGTTCGGGTATACGACAAACCTCAGGTCGCTGACCCAGGGGCGGGGCACCTTTAACATGGAGCTGGCTCGTTATCTCCCCGTGGACGGATCATGAGAAAGATCGTCGTTTTCAGCGACATGGACGGAACTCTTCTCGATCACGACACATTCAGCGTGCGTCCGGCCGTTTCGGCTGTGGATCTCCTCGTCCGAAGGGGATTTCCCCTCGTCCTGGTGAGCAGTAAGACGGCTTCCGAAATTCGCCGGTGGATGAAAATGCTGTTTATAGAAGGTCCCTTTATTTGCGAGAACGGGTGCGGCATCGTCATTCCGAAAGGGTATTTCAGGAAAATCCCGGAGGGGGGAGTCGAGGAAGAAAAAGAGTGGAGAATCCCCCTCGGGATACCTGTCGGCGAGGTGAGGGAGAAGCTCAGGCAGGCTGCGGCCGAAGCCGGGGTCCCTTGCCGGGTTTTCGGTGACATGTCCTTCAAGGAGATCTCCCGTCTCTCGGGTTTAAAGGTCCAGGAAGAGCTTGATGCGGCCCGCGACCGGGAATTTGAAGAACCCTTCATCCTCGAGGGAGAAGAAAGTTTCGAGCAGCTGCTCGTTCCGGCAGAAAAAAGGGGCCTGGTCATAACGCGGGGCGGCCGTTTCTGCCACGCCGCGGGAGGATGCGACAAGGGAAAGGCGGTTCGTGTCCTCGCCGGGCTTTTTCGGGAAAAATTCCCGGATATCCTCACGGTCGCGGTCGGCGACAGCCAGAACGATCTGGCCATGCTCCAGTCCGTCGACAAGGGATACCTGGTCCGGAAGCCTGATGGATCCTATGATCCTGCCGTTCCCCGGGGGGCGGCGCAAAGAATCCGCGGCACGGGTCCCAAGGGTTTTCGGGAGGCCATTGAGGAGGTCACTACCATTGGATAACGGTGGCAACAGAGCTGTCGGGATGATCCGGGAGAAACTCGGGTACGCCTTTGAAAACCCTTCCCTCCTGGCGGAGGCCCTGACCCACCCGTCGGCCGTCAAGGAAGGGAAAAGTCCGGGTCCGGACAACCAGAGGCTCGAGTATCTGGGGGATGCGGTCCTTCAGCTGGTGGTTTCCAGCCTGCTCATGGAGCGGTTCCCCGAGGCAGGAGAGGGGGATCTGAGCACTCTGAGGGCCGAGCTGGTCAGGAGAGAGAACCTCGCGGAACTGGCCCTCGGGATGGACCTTATCGACTTCGTCCGGGTAGGGCCAAGTCTGGAATCGGCTCCCTCGGTTGCGCGTGAAACGGTGGCTGCTGACGCTTTCGAGGCCCTTGCCGGGGCGCTTTTTCTCGACGGAGCCTGGCCGAGGGTCCGGGATGCGCTGGTCCCTCTTTTCAGGGATCTTCCTGATCCGGGGCAGTGCCTGAAGGGGGCAAAATCCACCTTGCAGGAAACGATTCAGGGTCTTTTTTCGGGGGACGTTCCCAGCTATGAGGTTACGGAAAACCTGGGCCAGAAAGACGAAGAACGGTTTTTCGCGCGGGTGTACCATCAGCACCGGCTTCTCGGCCACGGAACCGGGCGAAGCAAAAAAAGGGCTGAAGAGGCCGCCGCCGCGGTGGCCCTTCAGAACCTCGGGGAAGGACGATAAAATGATGGGCGGTCCCTTCCGCTCCGGCTTTGTGGGGATCCTGGGGCGCCCCAACGTGGGGAAGTCCACCTTGCTCAACCGGATCTGCGGGGAAAAACTTGCCATCACATCGCCCAAGCCCCAGACAACCAGGACGCGGGTCCTGGGTGTCCTTCACAGACCCGGAAATCAGGTCATTTTTCTTGACACCCCCGGGATGCACGATTCCGGAAGAGCCCTCGGCAGGTCCATGAAGGGCATCGTGACGCAGGTTGCGGCCGATGTGGACGTGATCCTTTTCATGGTTGACGCCACGAGGGCCCATGGGCGGGAGGATGAGATGGCCTTCAGGACAATCAGGGAAAACCCCGGGGTGCCCTGTATCCTCCTTGTCAACAAGGTGGATGCCGCAGGCCGGGAGAAGGCTTCCCAACGCCTCGAGGTTCTGGAGAAGGAACATGATTTCCAGGGATCCAGCCTGATAAGCGCCCTGACGGGGGAAGGAATGGGCGGGCTCGTGGACAGCATCGCCGGACTTCTTCCCGAAGGAGTCCCCTATTTCCCGGAAGGGATGGTGACTGACCTGCCCCTGGCCTTCAGGCTCGCGGAGATCGTTCGGGAAAAACTTTTCGACCGTACGAGGGACGAGATTCCCTATTCAACGGCGGTTGTCGTGGAGGACATCGTACCGATGAGCGAAGAGCTCCTCCAGGTTGACTGTGCGGTCTTCGTCGAAAAGGAATCCCAGAAGGGAATCGTGATCGGAAAAGGGGGGAGGATGCTCAAGGATGTCGGAACCGCCTCCCGCCCCGAAATGGAGGCGCTCCTTGGAAAAAGGGTCTTCCTTGATATCAGGGTTAAGGTTAAAAAGGACTGGCCCGATCAGGAGTCCCTCCTCAGGCGGATAGGGTACAGTTGACGGCACGGGCCAATTTTTCCAGACGGGGGGAAGACATTGCCGGTTAGGTTTAAATTGATGGACTCGCGATAAGTCATCAACGCGCCCCGCGCGGGGGGCCCCGGATCAATGACTCGCTTCGACTGGGGTTGTAAGTCATTGATCCGTGAGGAAAGGGAAAACGACGCTTTTCCCTTTCCGGGAAGCGTCAAGTCCCGGATCGGACTTTTTGCGACCCTATCTTGAATGGATTTGAAGTCGTCAGGAGTCGAAAAATGTACATCAGCAAAGTGGACACGCTACTCGAAAACCTCCGGAAGCTGCTTCGGCGGGGTGCGCACAGGAATGTCCGCAACATCCTCCAGAGGATGCACGCCGCGGACATCGCCTACCTTTTCCGCTATCTCAACGAGATGGAACAGCTCAAGATCTTCCGCCTTCTCGAGAACTCGGACATGGCTCCGGAGATCATCAGTCACCTGGACACCCCGACCGGTGCCAGTATCCTCACTCAGATGGACCGGAAGAGGGCTGCAGAGATCCTCCAGGAAATGGACCCTGACGATGAGGTGAATATCCTCCAGGAAGTGGATCCGGAGGTGAAGGAAGAGATCCTGGTCCACCTTTCCGATACGGAAGCCGAAAGCATCGAGGAACAGTTTCAGTACCCGGAGGATTCCGCCGGGCGGATCATGAACACCAACTGTTTCACCCTCCACCAGGAGGTGACGGTTTCCCAGGCCATCGAGGAGCTTCAGGGTAGGGAAGAGGAATCCACGGAGATGGTGTTCTACGTCTATGTCGTGGATGGAAACGGGCGTTTTGTGGGGGTTTGCTCTCTCCGTCAGCTCCTCATGGTTCCGGCGCAAACGAGACTTCAGAGGATCATGACCACTGAGGTCGTCTATGTCAGCCCCGAAACCGACCAGGAGGAAGTGGCCAAGATGGTCGAGCGGTACGACCTGCTGGCCGTCCCGGTGATTGACGATGAAAAGAATATCCTCGGGATCGTCACCGTCGACGACGTCATCGACGTCATCCGGCACGAGGCCACCGAGGACATCATGAAAATGGTCGGTACCGGAGACGAATACCTCAACAGGTCCATTTTACGGAGTGCCCGAATGAGAATGCCATGGCTTCTGGCTGCCTTTCTCGGGGGTTTCATCGGGATCCAGTTCCTGAAAATGTTCGATGCCACCCTCCGGGAGATCGTGTCCCTTGCTTTCTTTCTCCCGATCATCATCGCGATGGGGGGCAATATCGGTATCACCTCCATGACCATTGTGGTCAGGGGACTCGCCACAGGACGGATATCGGTCCGGGAACTTCGCCGGGTCATCGTCAAGGAGCTTTCCGTGGCTCTCCTTCTGGGGATTCTTTATGGCGTGATCCTGATGGGTCTGGCCTACCTCCAGTTCGGGGAAGTCGACTACATCGGGTTTGTTGTGGGGGTCAGCATGCTCATATCCATGACCATGGCTGCGGCCATCGGGACCCTGGCTCCCATCGTCCTTAACACGATGAAGATCGATCCCGCGGTGGCCACCGGGCCCTTCGTCACCAGCGCCGTGGACAGTCTCGGAATCCTCGTATACCTGAGCATGGCCACACTGATCCTCATGTAAGCAACCATGCCGTCCTTTCTTTCCGATGAAGGCATCGTCCTTTCCGCTGTGGACGTCGGGGAAGAGGACCGGATCCTGACCTTTCTGACCCGGGAACACGGTCTCTGGCGGGCAGGGGCAACCTCTGCGAAAAACCTGAAAAAAGGGAGAACCGCCTCCCTCGATCTCTTCGTCAGGAGCCGGCTGGAGGTCAGCGTTCCCCGGGACTCCGCCCGGTTAAAACGCGTGCGGTCCGCCGAGGCCCTTGAAACCTTCCTGGGGATCAGATCCGATTACGCCCGGCTCTGCGCCGCTTCCTACGTGGCCGAACTGGTTACAAGATGTGTCCAGGAGGATGACCCGGTTGAGGAGATCTTCCATCTTGTCTCCCTTGTCTTCGGAATGCTGGAAAAAGGAGGAGGGAATTACCGGACCCTCCTCATCTTCGAGGGGCGTTTTTTAAAGGAGCTGGGGATGGCGCCCGACATTAACACCTGCCGGAAATGCGGCGGGCAGCTGGAAAAAAGCGTCCGGATCGCTCCGGACCAAGGGGGGTTTTTCCACGAGGAGTGCTTTCCCGGGGTGGGGGAGTCTGTCCTTTCCCCCGGCGACATAAACAATCTTAGGTACATCCTTGAAAAGCCCATCGAATTCCTTCCCAGACTTGGTGTCAAAGAGGAAAGGGCAAAGGCTGTCTTCGGCGAGCTTCGGCGTTTTTCCCTCCACCACCTCGGTTTTTCTCCGAAAACCGCCAGGAACCTGCCGTGATTGAGGATTGAGGATTGAGAATTGAGGAATCGAGTGCACTTGTGCACGTGTGCACGTGTGCACTAAGGTCCCAGCAACCTTGACAGGAGGGGTCGTGTCCTTTTAAATGACGATTCCTCAAAACCCCGAGTAGAAAGTTTTTCCCGAAGGGAGACAACGGGATATGAAAAGAAAGACCTTCCAGCAGGTGATCCTGGATCTTCAGAATTTCTGGGCCGAAAAAGGGTGCATCATCGGCCAGCCATACGATGTCGAGGTGGGGGCCGGCACCCTGAACCCGGCCACTCTCCTGCGGGCCCTTGGCCCGGAGCCGTGGAACGTGGCTTACGTCGAGCCTTCCAGAAGACCCACGGACGGCCGGTACGGTGAAAACCCCAACCGCCTCCAGCACTACTACCAGTATCAGGTGATCCTCAAGCCTTCCCCGGACAATATCCAGGACCTCTATCTGGAAAGCCTCTACGTCCTCGGGATCGACCCGAAAAAACATGACATCCGCTTCGTGGAGGACGACTGGGAAAACCCCACTGTCGGGGCATGGGGCCTGGGCTGGGAGGTCTGGCTCGACGGCATGGAGATCACCCAGTTCACCTATTTCCAGCAGGCTGGCGGCATCGACTGCGACCCCGTCAGCGCGGAGCTGACCTATGGCCTGGAACGGATCACCATGTACCTCCAGGGCATCGACAATGTCTATGACCTCATTTGGACCGACGGCGTCACCTACGGGAATGTGCACCATCGGGGGGAATGGGAGCACTCCACCTACAACTTCGAAGCGGCCGACACCGGGATGCTCTTTTCTCTTTTTGACATGTTCGAGGCCGAATCGAAGGCCGTCCTGGAAAGGGGGCTCGTCCTGCCCGCCTACGATTACTGCCTGAAATGCTCCCACACCTTCAATCTCCTCGACGCGCGCGGGGCCATCAGCGTCACCGAGCGCACAGGCTTCATCCACCGGGTCCGGAACCTCTGCCGGTCCTGTGCCGAGGCCTACGTCGCCCAGAGGGAAGGCATGGGGTATCCCCTCATGGGGAAGAACCTTCTTCCCGAACAAAAAGGGCTTGAGGGAGGGGGTCAGCGATGAAACGGGATCTGCTCCTGGAGATCGGAACCGAAGAAATCCCGGCCGGATATCTGCCTCCGGCAATTAGCCAGTTAGAGGATTTCGCCCGGAAGGAGCTGGAAACCCGGAGGGTTCCCTTCGGGAAGGTCAAGGCGTACGCAACACCCAGGAGGTTGGTCCTTCATGTCGCCGATGTCGCCGAAGCCCAGGAATCGGCGGTTCGGCAAGTGCTGGGGCCCGCAAAAGGCGTTGCCTTCAACCCGGAAGGGAAGCCGACGAAGGCAGCCGAGGGCTTCGCCCGTTCGCAGGGGGTGGATGTCAGGGATTTAAAGGTTGTTCCCACGCCGAAAGGGGAGTATGTCGCGGCGGTCAGGGAGGAAGAGAGCCATCCTGCTCTGGGGATCCTCAGCCAGCTTCTCCCCGACCTCATCACCTCCCTTCACTTCCCCAAGTTCCAGAGGTGGGGATCCTCTTCCCTCCGGTTCCCAAGGCCCATTCGCTGGATCCTCTGCCTCTTCGGGTCCGAGGTGGTTCCCTTCAACCTGGAGGGGATCGCGGCGGGAAGGGTGACGAGAGGGCATCGCTTCATGGCGCCGGGCCCATTTGAGGTCGAGGATGTCAAGGATTATTTCAAGGTCCTTCGAAAAGGAAAAATCATCCTGGATCCTGAAGAGCGCCGGAACCTAATCCGGGATGCGGTCCTGGCGGCCGCCCGCGAGGCCGGGGGAAATCCCGTCAAGGAAGAAGGGCTCCTCGATGAGGTGGTTTTCCTGGTGGAATACCCCGTAGTCCTTCGCGGGGGATTCGAGGAGAAATACCTCACCCTGCCTCAGGAGGTCCTTACGACTTCCATGCGCTCCCACCAGCGGTATTTTCCCGTTTGCGACCGGTCGGGAAAGCTCCTGCCCCATTTTGTCACGGTCAGCAACAACAAGGTGCGCAATGGCCAGGTGGTGGTCGCGGGAAATGAAAGGGTCCTGCGAGCGCGCCTCGAGGACGCCATGTTCTTTTTCGCGGAGGACCTCAAGGTCACTCTTTCAAGGCGTGTTGAGGACCTGAAAAACGTTGTTTTCCAGGAAAAGCTGGGCACCTCCTTCGAAAAGATGGAGCGTTTCTCCTCCCTGGCCAGGGAAATTGCGAAAAAAACGGCCCCGGAATCTCTCAGGGATGTCAGGGATGTTGCTTTCCTCTGCAAGGGGGATCTCGTGACCCAGATGGTAGGGGAGTTCGCCGAGCTCCAGGGTGTCATGGGGAAGGAATATGCCATTGCGGAAGGGAAGGGACCCGATGTGGCCCAGGGGATCCTGGAGCATTATTACCCCCGGTTTTCCGGGGACCGGACTCCTGGGACGGTGGGCGGAGCCATCGTGAGCATCGCCGACCGTCTGGACACCATCTGCGGCTGCTTCGGCATCGGGATCACCCCGACAGGTACGGCCGACCCTTACGGATTGAGAAGGCATGCTCTCGGCATCATCGCCATCCTCATGGATCGGGAATGGCGGATAGATCTTATGGACCTCATGAAAAGATCCTTAAAGCTGCTGAAGGGAAAAACCGACGTCCCTGAAAACAAGGCCCTGGCGGATCTTGCGGAGTTCTTCCGCGGGAGGCTCCACAATCTCATGACGGGGCGCGGATCCCGGTACGATCTCGTCACGGCCGTCCTGAAGGAACATTGGGGCGACCCTGTGGACGCCGCGGCCAGGATCCATGCCCTGGAGGAATTCAGCCGCCAGGAGGGATTTGCGGACCTGGTCCTTTCCTTCAAACGGGTCATGAACATCATCCCCGAAGGGTTCAAGGGGAAGGTGGACCCGAAACTGCTGACGCACAAAGCCGAAAAGGATCTGGTCGAATCTTCCGAAAAGGTATCGGGACAGGTGAAAAACCTTCTCAAAGGGGGGGAATATTCCCGCGCCTTAAAAACCCTCGCCAACCTGAAAAAACCTGTGGATGGTTTCTTTGACGGTGTCCTTGTCATGGACAAGGACGAAAGGGTAAAGAAAAACCGGCTGGCCATCCTGGCTGCGGTTTCAGACCTTTTCGCCATGGTGGCCGATTTCAGGGTTGTTGTGACGGAATGAACGGAAACAGGGGCGTCTTTTTTTTAAAAAACACAAAAATGGTGTTTTTGCGAGAAAATCTGTTATTTTCTGTTGCCCCGCGGTGCTAATTGTTTTATTAAAATAAAGTGTAACTGTTTATAAACAGTTACACTTTAAATGGTTTAAGGTGGTTCGCAAGGACATAGGGGCCTTTGATTCAACGGGGGGGACACAGGTGGTGAATCCGGCGGGAGAAGGGGTATTTGATTCCTCGGGCTTTTATTTCATATTTGGTTAAGGCGTTTTGACGGTCGGCTGGTTCGACCGTTTTTTTTTACACAAAACTTGTCAAGAAAGGAGGTTTAAGCGAGGGACTGCTGATTTTGGGGACAGGTCAAAAACATAACATTCCATTTTGTCAACGAAAGGAGTGCCAGATGGTAAGGAAAAGAGGCGCACTGGTCCTGCTCATATCCCTGATGCTCGCTGTCGGTCTTATGGCCTGCGGCAATGGCGGTGGCGGCGGCGGCGGCGAGGATGTGCCGGCCGTTCCCACCCTTCAATCAATCAACTCTGTTCATCACGAGGACCTGGCTACGGACGGCGACTGGTTCATATGGACCGGGATGCGCGAGGGGATCCTCCTGTATGATGGCTCAGGTGTTCGGGACCTCACGAGGGACATGGAAGGCCTCGAGGCAAAAGAGCTGGCCTTCGACGGGCGCTATCTGGCTGTCAGGGCAACTGATACGACAAAAGCTTACGGGGATACCACCGACGTCGGGCACGTAGGGATTTATTTCTACGATACCGAGGATAGCAGCCCGCCGTTGCAGACCATCGACCTCACGGCTGAAGAAATTAGAAGGTTCTATGACATGGCAGCCGGAGACGGTGTGGTCGTTTATGTGGCTGAGCCATACGTTGGTATCTATGAGCTTTACGCCTTTGATATGGCCACCGGAACCGGTCCGGTGAAGATCTCCGGAGATCACTATATCAGCACAAACTCCCACGCCACGGTTTCCGGGGGCGTCGTGGTCTTCGAGGACACCGATACCGACGAGATCATTGCGGCAGACGTTAGCGACCTCGCGGCCTTTTCCGCCGCCACGGACCTCAGCATGATTGGGGATCCGGGTTTTGACCCCAAGATCGACGGCGACGTCGTGGTCTGGGAATACAGCGGCGACATCTACGCCTATGACCTGGGCAGCGAGTTTGGACCGGTCAACCTCACCGTGGCTTTCCCGAACTCCTCAAATGACCCGGATCTCTCCAGCGGCATGGTGGCCTTCGAGAGCTACGACGGTGGTGACGACGAGATCTTCATCGCCGACGTGAACGATCTTGCCAACTTCGACACCGCCATGGGCGGCGATGACATCACCCAGCTCACGGACAACGATTATGACGACGGGTATGTCCAGATTGCCGGGGACTACGTGGCGTGGGTCTGCGATGACGACGACGACGAAATTTGTGTTGGGGACTTGGGCGCGGAAGATTTTGAGGCGAGCATCCTGCAGGTCTCCGAAGGATTTTATAACAGCTTTGAATATCATGATTACAACGAAAAACTTTATGACCAGTACTTCGTCCTCGACGGCGATGGGAATGTCACCTGGACCGAGTTCGACGAGGAGGGCGACACCAGCGAATGGTACGAGATCGCCTTCCAGTACAACATCGCCGACGGGACCTACAATGATACCTCGGATCTTGGATACTATGTGAGGATCAGGCAGACCGAGGCTGTGGACGGGCAGGTCGTGGCCATCGTGCGCGACGCCTTCCAGCACCTCTTTGTCAAGAAGGCCGGCGGCGGCGAGCCGAGGGTCGTCACCCCCGACTGGATGCGTGTCCATCAGCCGGATATCGATGACGGCGTCGCGGTGTGGTCCGGCAAGCCGGGAATGGTCTGCGGGGATGGCGAGTTCTGGGAGATCTACTATCAGGATCTCAACAAGAGCCTCAGCCCCGACAGCAACTTCCAGGTCACGTTCAACGGCCTGCGTGACAAAAAGCCGGCCGTGGACGGCGACAACGGCATCATCCTCTGGAAGGACAGGGACAACTATGATTACTGGTACTACTTCATAGGGGATCCCCAGTTCACGGGCGTCCACCTTCTCTACAGCGGTGACGGGGACTATAATATCGATGTCGATGACGGCCTCGTAGCCTTACGCGATGGCGACGACATCTACATCTGGGACATCACCGAGCCCCCCGGCACCATGGAGGAGATAACGGGCTCGGTCAATGTCAACAGGTGCCCCCTGGTAGACAATGGAGTCGTGGCATTTAAATCCAGGGATGCTGGTTACGACATCTACTACTACAACACCCTGGACGCGGATCCAGCTCTCAAAAAGGCTACCTCCGAGGATTACTACGTTGATTCCTATAATCCGCAGATCGGCCTCTCCGATGGTTATATCGTATTCTCGGGTTATCCCGGAGCATCAACAGCGGGAACCGACACGGTCTACCTGTACAGCATCGGGGACCCCGCCGACAGCCTCACGGCCATCTACCAGACGAACAACACGGATTACGGTATCAACTGCACCAGCATCGGGGACGGTCTGGTCGCCTTCATTGCCAAAAATGACGGTACCGGCGAGGATGATCAGGAACTTTACACCTACCGGATCGGCGTCGACGAGGAAGCCGTCCGGGTCACGGAAGACGGTGTCGTGGACAACAAGCCGCGCGTGGCCAACGACTACGTCCTCTGGAGACACGGAGGCTATTCCGCAGGTAGCCACTGGGTCTACGCGATCCAGCCGTAACCGCGGCGAAAAAGGTTAAAGGCAAGGCTGGAAAGGGGGCTTTTTCTGCCCCCTTTCCTTTTCCACCCTGAGGCAGGGCTCTGACGAAAGACCGAAGGAATCCCGGAATATGAGGCCGTGTGCCGAGGAAAACCCGCTCAAGTGTTGGAAAACCAGCAATATAAAAGAGGATGTCCTATCTGAGGACTTTGCGCCCCTTTCCATCGGTGTCAGAGACCTAGATTTCCCTTGAAAGGATTGTTACTATATAAGTAAATGTGAATTTGTTTCCAAGCCTTAAAAGGTGATCCAAAAAGACCTGGGAAGTCCTGTTCCAGGAGGGGAGGACAGGTGGTAAATCCGGCGGGAGAATGGGTATTTAAATCCTGGGGTTTGGTTTCCATATTCGGGTAAGGTGTTTTGACGGCCGGTTTTTCCGGCCGTTTTTTTACACTAAACTTGTCAAGAAAGGAGGGAAAAGCGAGGGGCTGCTGATTTTGGGGAACCAGGTCAAAAACATAACATTCCATTTTGTAAACGAAAGG
>Ga0272444_10004642_pt1 | contig 12082 bp, 9 predicted proteins | sample SSMForm13_FD_201033 | JGI IMG/M metagenome (GOLD analysis project Ga0272444, IMG submission 201033) | Marine sediment archaeal communities from Little Sippewissett salt marsh, Falmouth, MA, United States - SSM-Form-13 | ecosystem: Environmental > Aquatic > Marine > Wetlands > Sediment ... | reverse complement strand
CGCCAGGCGGCGCTGGTGGCCATGCGCCGCCTGCCGGATGATAAGCCGCCGGAAGCGGAGGAACCCAAGGAGCCTGCCACAGAATCCCGGCCTTCACCGGGATGACGTGCGGTGGGCGATTGGGGCCATTAAAGAGGAAAAGGCAGCCGCATCCCGACCAGGAGACCACGGCTGCCTTTGGGACGAAGCCCCCGGCAAAGGGAGCCTCAGTGGGAAATCTACACCGAAAGCCCTCCCGCGTCAATTGCCGGAAAAACGCCGTCGGCCGAAGCCGCCGGCGAGGGCAGATGCCAACGCAAGCGAAGGAGGAGGGACAGCATGCGACGCACGGGATTGGTTTGAGCATTGGCATGGTTTCTTTTGTGGACCGGAGGGCCGGCCGCGGTGGCGGAGGAGCCCCCCGAACAATTCCAGCGCCCGTGCCGGGGACTTAATAGCTCGACCGGTCACAATCCTGGATTTTTTACCCTCACCCCAACCCTCTTCCAGCGGGAGAGAGAGTTCGAGGGAATCGAAATTAAGGACCGTTCAAAGTATAGGTACCGCACCGGGAGCCTGGTTTTCGCACCGCTGCTGCGGGGGTGCCGAAAAGTCTTGACATCTGTATTCAGACTCAGTAGTGAAATTTTTTTCTGAAGAGTTCGACTGAAGTCGATCGCGCCAAACCCATCCTGCCAGGCTGCCGGCAGTCCCAATTTTCAACGACCCGCCAAGAAGGCGAACCTCCCCCAACCGGAGGCGCCTTCTTTTTTTTTGGGGGGGCTGCAGCTTTTGGCCGGGGCCACGCCGTGCCCCATCGCGCAACGAAGCCGTGGAGACTTCCGGGGATACGAAGCGCATTCGCGCCAGATCTGTGGGGCTTTCCGGTTTTCCGGCCGGACACCGGCAAACGCCCCGTGGGCGCTGCGGCCGGATTAAGCGGCCCCCCCAACCGAAAATCAGGCGGCAACAATGGGGTTGCCGATGACGATCAGCGAAAGGAGATGGGCAATGAAGGCATGCAGGTGGATCGGGTTTGCGCTGCTGTTTATGGTGATGGAAAATTCCGTCTTGGCCGCCCCGGCCGACGAGGCCCAAAAGAGGCAGCAGCTGGATGAGGTCGTGGTATCGACGTCGCGCACCGAAGTCCTGGTGCGCGATGCACCCCAGAGCGTCACCGTCCTGACCCGCGAGGAGATCATGGCATCGCCCTTCGCGCGCTTGGAGGATATCGTCCGCAGCGTGCCTGGCATCTCTAATTTCCGGCACTACGGGCTGCAGACCAACGGCATCGTCAGCCCGCTGATCATGCGCGGCGTGGGCAAAAACCGGGTGCTGGTGCTGGTGGACGGCGTGCCCCAGAATGACAATTTCAACAACGGCATCGCCTGGGTGGCCTGGGGGCACATTCCCAAGGAAACCATCGAGCGCATCGAAATCGTGCGCGGACCGACCTCGGCGCTCTACGGCTCCGAGGGCCTGGGCGGCGTGATTCACATCATCACCAAAAAGCCCCAGGCCGAGCGCCAAACATCGATCCGCGCCGAGGCCGGCAGCGCCGACACCTACGGCGGCTTCGGCTTTCACAGTCAGAAGTTCGGCGACTTCGGTATTATGCTGGGCGGCGGGTACGAGGAAAGCGACGGCTGGTACATGGTGGAAGACCGCGAGCCCTACGAGAAAAAGCGCTATCGCGACGTCGGCCAAGGCCTGGGCAAGGCGACCTACAACCTGACCCCCGCCACCAACCTGTCCTTTTCAGCCCTGTTGTACGACCATGAAATGGGCAAGGGCCGAGAATACTTCTACGACGAGCTGTTCCTCGACCAGTACTGGCTGAACTTCGAGCAAAAAGGCTCCGCGGTCGCGCTGAAAGGCGTGGTTTACGCCAACCGGCTGGACAAGACGGCCTACCAGGATACGGCCGCCGACGACTTCAGCTCACTTTTCCGCGAGGAAAAATTCGACGGCACCTACACCTGGGGCGGCGATGTGCAGGTGACGATCCTGAACTTGCAGCCGGCGCAGATCACATTGGGGGCGGCCTACAAGGAATCGAAGCTGGATTATGATGAGGATTTCCCGGGAAGCCCGCGCGACGCGGCCGCCCGGGGGAAGCAGCAATTCGTCTCACCTTTTGCCAACCTCGATTTACGTTTTCTGGACGACAGCCTGATCCTCAACCTGGGCGCCCGCTACGACTGGATCCGAACCTCCGACGGGCTCAACTTCGACACCGAGGCCAGCGCCCGCAAACCCGCCTACAACAACGAATTCGACAACGAAACCGACGGCAGCTTCTCCCCCAAGCTGGGCATCGTTTGGCACCCGGACGACAAGACCACCCTGCGCGCCTCGGGCGGAAAGGGGTTCCGCGCCCCCAGCCTGTTTGAACTCTACAAGGTCCAGGTGAGAGGCGGCGGCACCTTCTACCGCGAGGCCAACCCGGATTTAGACCCCGAAGAGATCTGGTCCTACGATGTCGGGGCCGAGCGCCTTCTGCTCGACAACCTGTGGGGCCGGGTGACCTTCTATCAGTCCTGGGCCAAGGATTACATCGGCGACCGCCTGGTCGGCACAGCACCGCTGCCCGGCGGGAGAACCCGCTTCGACTACGAGCTCGACAACATCAGCGAGGTGGACATCTACGGCGTCGAGACGGAGCTGCAATGGTACCCCGTCAACGACCTGACCGTTTTCGCCAACTACACCTACAACATCTCCGAGATCGAAGAGGACAAAGATAACGCCGATCTGGAGGGCAACTACCTGCCCAACGACCCCCGCCACAACCTGCATGTGGGGTTCCGCTACCAGAACCCGAAGATCGTCAATTTCTCGCTGTTCGCCAACTACTATGCCGATATCTACTACGACAACGAAAACACATTGAAAACCAACGACTTCTGGACCGTGGACGCGGCGGTTTCGCGCATGTTTTTCAACCACATCACCGTTTACCTGAACGCGGAGAACATCTTCGACAACGAATACACGATTTTCAAGTCCCTTACCGCCAGCGACACCGTCGCCCCGGGGGCGATCTACACCGCCGGCGTGAAATTCGAATTCTGATTCGGATGGGTCGCGGCCCAGGCGGTCCGGGGCGCCCAAAGGCGCCTGCGGGCCGCCTGGACTGCTGCCGGGGGAACCCCTGGTGGCAAAGGAGGGAAAAAATGCGCAGGCTGGCGCACTGGTTTGCCTTATGGATTATCCTCACCTTGATTCCCCCGGCAGCCCACGCCCATCATCTCTGGGTGATTCAGGCCGACAGAGAGTTTGTGGTGGCCCGCGGCCTGACCCCTGACCGCATGGATAGCTATGACCCGCAGCACGTTTCCGCCATCGAGGCTTTTGACGCCCATGGCCGCCAGGTGTCGCTGCGACGCATCGACGATGCGCAGCGGGCGCGCTTTACGGTCGACGGGGCGCCTGTTTTGGCGACCGTTACCTGCGAGTGGGGCGATCGGGTCAACACGCCGCAAGGCAAAAATTTTCTTTCCAGACAACAGGCGCTGGATCAGGGGATGACGGTGCTTTCGGCCTTCAGGTCCACCCAATTCGCCAAATCCTTTTTCGGGTGGGGGCCGGTTTGGCAACAACCCGTGGGGTTGAAACTCGAAATCGTTGCCCTTGAACGGCCCGATAGGGTGCAAGCCGGTGAAAGCCTACCCGTGCAGGTGCTCTTTGACGGGCTGCCGCTTCCCGATTGCCAGGTAGGTATCGGGCGTGACAGCCGCCATGTCCGAACGGACAGCGGCGGGATGGCGCAGATTGACCTCCACGGAACGGGTCTTCAGGTTGTCATGGCAATCCACAACGTTCCGGCTGAGGGCTACGCCGACATAGATTACTGGCAGTATATGACATTTTTGACGTTCATGACCCCCTGACGGGTTCATCGCTGCCTTGCTCAAACCTTTCTGAAAGGAGATCCCTGTCGTGAAGATATGCCTATGTGGTAAAGGGGGGACCGGAAAAAGCACGGTTACCGTATTGCTGGCCCACGCCTTCAAGCGCTGCGGCAAAGAGCCGATAGTGCTGGATGCCGATGAATCCAATGCAAGCCTGTTTTGGATGCTGGGCTTCCAGCTTCCGCCGCTGCCGCTGATGGATTTGGTCGGGGGCAAAAAGGATGTCCAGCAGAAAATGATCGCCCGCTTCTCAAAAGGCGAAGACGAACCGGCCATGTCCATCTGGCAGATGGAAAAAATAACGAGCCGCTCCATTCCACCGGATTATGTGGCGGCAAAGAACGGTTTCAAGCTGGTCACCACCGGTAAAATCCACCACGCCTTGGAAGGCTGCGCCTGCCCCATGGGCGTCGTGACCCGGGAGTTTCTCAAGAAGTTCGAAACCGCCCGGGATGAAATCATGCTGGTGGATATGGAGGCCGGCATCGAGCATTTCGGCCGCGGCGTGGAGGCCGCTGTGGACGGCGTGGTCAGTGTGGTCGAGCCCTCGCTGGAGTCGTTCTCGCTGGCCCAAAAAGTGATGCGGTTGACCCAGTCGGCGGGGGCCGCTTATTACGGCGCGGTGCTTAACAAAATAGCCTCGGCGGAACACCGCCATCAGGTCATAAATCGGCTTACCGATCTAAGCGTCGCGGTGATCGGAGTCATCGGGTTTAATGAGGCGATTCAATCCGCCTGCCTCGAGGGAAAACCGTTGGATGATGAGATTGCGCGCGCGGAGACGGAAGAGATCCTGAAGATTTTGGCGTCGGACTCCCAGAGGAAAAGCGGATGAAGACGGCACAGCATCGAAAAACAACTCGCGGCGGCACGCGGCTGGCCGTTTTTGGGGTCGCGTTGTGCGCGTTGTGGGCGGCCCTTTTCCCCGCCCCCGGCCAGACCCAGACAGAACGCGGCATCACCGACGCGTTGGGCCGGCAGCTGAGCGTGCCGCATCCGGCCAAGCGAGTGATCTGCTCCGGCGCGGGGTGCCTGCGGCTGCTGACCTATCTGGGGGCCCAGGATCGCATCGTGGCCGTGGACAGCATCGAGCTAAGCGGGTCGCCGATCGACGCCCGCCCTTACGCCATCGCCAACCCGCGTTTCAAAAGCTATCCGCTCTTCGGCGAGTTCCGGGGGCATGACAACCCGGAGCTCATCGCCGCCCTGGACCCCCAACCCCAGGTGATCTTCAAGACCTTCGCCGACCGGGGGGGCGATCCAGACCAGCTCCAGACCAAGACCGGCATCCCGGTGGTCGCCCTGGCGTACGGCAACCTGACCGACGCTCGGGAGGATCTGGACCGCTCCCTGCGCCTGATGGCCGATGTCCTCGGCCAGAATTGGCGCGCCGAGACGGTGATAAGCTTCTTCGACCAGGTTATCGGGGACCTCCGCCAGCGCACCCGCGACATTCCCCAGGACCAGCGGCCTTCCAGTTACATCGGCGGGTTGGGGCAGAGCGGGCCCCACGGCTTGCAATCTACGGACCCCGCCTTTGCCCCGTTTGTCTTTACCCACACCCCGAACGTGGCCGCGCCGCCCGCATCCCAGACGCCGCTTGCGCACGCCACTGTGGCCAAGGAGCAGATCGTTTTCTGGAACCCGGAGGTCATCTTCCTGGACGTTTCCACCCTGCGTTTGGGGGCCGGCGCCAACGCGCGCGACCAGCTGCGAACCGAACCGGCCTACCAGGGCCTCCAGGCCGTGCGCGCCGGGCGGGTATATGGCCTGTTCCCCAACAATTCCTACAACCAGAATTTCGAGGCGGTCTTCGCCAACGCCTATTACGTGGGCAAGGTGCTTTACCCGGAACGTTTTGAAGACGTAGACCCCATCGCCAAAGCCGAAGAGATATCAGTTTTTCTGAATGGCGGGCCGGCTTTTGAAGCCCTCAACGAGCAGTTTGGCGGCTTGGCCTTCAGCCAAATACCCATCAGGTAGGCGCATCATCATGTCGCATTTGCGCCATGACCGGATTCCGGTCACATATACGGCCTACGTGGGCCGAAAAGTCTATTTCGTCGCTGCCCTGGCGCTGCTCAGCGGGGTGCTGCTGGTGCTGGCAATCGCGCTGGGTCCGGTACGCGTGCCGGCCTCTCAGGTCTTGCGATCGCTGGCGGGCATGGAGACCGATGCCCGCTATCAGATCATCATCCACAACATCCGGCTGCCCCATGCCCTGGCCGCACTCCTCGCCGGGGCGGGGCTGGCCGCGGCCGGTGCGGCCATGCAGTCAATCCTGCGCAACCCCCTGGGCTCGCCCTTCACCTTGGGGATTTCCCAGGCCGGGGCCTTCGGCGCGGCCTTTGCCGTGATGCTCTGCGGCACGGGCGCCATGCAGTCCACCCAGGTGGGCGCAGTGACCATTGCCAACCCATGGCTGACCACCGCGTCCGCCTTTATCGCCTGCATGGCCACCTCCCTGGTCATCATCGGCATCGCCCGCATCCGGGGGGCCACCCCCGAGGTGATGGTCTTGAGCGGTGTTGCTATAGGGTCGCTCTTTTCGGCCGGCACCATGTTTCTGCAATACTTCGCCGATGACGTGCAGCTGGCGGCGATGGTGTTCTGGACCTTCGGGGATGTGGGGCGCGCCGGCTGGCGGGAGGTGGCCTTCATGGCCGTGGCGGTGGTTTTCGGGGTTGTTTTTTTTGTGCTCAACCGCTGGAACTACAACGCCATCGATGCCGGCGATGAAACCGCCCGCAGTTTGGGCGTCCGGGTGCAGCGGGTGCGCATGGCCGGCATGCTCGTCGCTTCGGTGATCACCGCCTTGGTTGTCGCCTTTTTAGGCATCATCGGGTTCGTGGGGCTGATCTGCCCGCATATCGTGCGCCGGATCATCGGCGACGATCACCGCTTCGCGATGCCCGCGGCCTGCCTGACGGGCGCCATTCTGCTGCTAGCCTCGGACACTATCGCCCGGCTGATGCTCGCGCCGCATGTCCTGCCGGTGTCGATTCTGACCGCCTTTTTGGGCGCACCCACATTTCTTTACCTGCTCATTCAGAGGCGTAGGCGCTGATGCTCACGGTGGAAAACATCCGCATCGGGTACCGAAACGGGGAAGTGATCCTCAAAGACCTGGGCTTCACCCTGGAACGCGGCCAGCTGTTGGCCATTTTGGGGCCCAACGGCGTGGGCAAGACCACGCTGCTGCGCTGCATCAACGCCATGATCCGGCCCTGGTCCGGAACCGTGCGGGTATTGGATCTGGATGTTTTCCAGGCAAGCCCCGCAGAGATCGCCAAACAACTGGGATACGTGGCCCAGCGCCACGAGGCCGGGCGGATGACGGCCTTCGACGCGGTGCTCCTGGGCCGCAAACCCCACCTGCACTGGAAAGCCGGCCGCGAGGATCTGCTCAAGGTGAGCGGGGCCCTGCGCCAACTGGGGCTGGAACATCTGGCCCTGCGCCACATCGACGAGATGAGCGGTGGCGAACTCCAGAAGGTCTGCATCGCCCGGGCCCTGGTGCAGGAACCGGGGGTGCTATTGCTGGATGAGCCCACCAGCAGCCTGGATCTCAAAAACCAGTTCGATATTCTGGACACCATCCGCCGCGTGGTGGGCGAACACCAGCTCGCCGCGGTGCTCACCATGCACGATTTAAACCTGGCATTCCGCTTCGCCGACCGCTTTCTTTTCATCAAAGAGGGGCGGGTGTTCGCCTGGGGGCGGCCCGACCAGATTTCCGCGCAGATGGTGGCGGCGGTCTACGGGGTGCAGGTGGACATTCTGCACCACAAGGGGCAGGTGGTGGTGGTTCCGGCCGGCCGCAACCCAGGGGTCGACGGTGAGGGCGCAGCCCGCGATGCTTCCGCGACCACCTGAGTGCCCAGGCTGCCTTGAAATTGGTTCTTGCCCCACGGCATGTTTTCGCCGGCCAGCCGGCCTTGCTTGTGGGCCATGGTTCCCAAGGGCATGTAGACGAAGCGACCCAGGATACGATGCCACGTTTGAATGCAAACCCCCCAGCGCCCAGATATCCGCCACCGATATAGGCGCCGCCTTCGACGAAGACCAGGATCCCACCTGGGACGACGAATCCCACTCCTGGCGCCTGAACCTCAAGCAGCCCACGCCCATCGGCCTGATCAACCTGAGGGGCTACTACAGCAAGGAACAGCGGAACCGGGAGCAATTCGCCAATCCCGACGACACCGAGCGCACCGAGCTCGACACCACCTGGTGGTCCAATGCCCAGGGGCGGGTGGAATTCAAGCCGGACCGCGCCGGGAGCTGGGCCTCTTTTCCGCCACCATCCTGGTGATCGCCAACATGGTCGGAACCGGCATCTTCACCACCTCGGGCTTCATCCTGGAGGAGTTGGGCTCCCCCCGGGCCCTGCTGCTCTGCTGGCTGTGCGGCGGCCTCTTCGCCCTGTGCGGGGCCTTGTGCTACGGCGAACTGGGGGCGCGCTTTCCCCGGGCCGGCGGCGAATATGTGTTTCTCAGGGAGAGTTTCGGCCGGCCCCTGGCCTTCTTGTCCGGCTGGATCTCCCTGATCGTCGGCTTTTCGGCGCCTATTGCGGCGGCGGCCATCGCCCTGGCCACCTACCTTTTCCAGGCCTTGGCCATCGCCGCGGGCGAACCGCTGATCCTCTCCCTTTGGGGCGTGAAGCTGGCCACCCTCTCACCGCTGACCCTGACGGCCATCGCGGCCATCGTGCTTTTCTCCCTGATCCACATGCACAGCCTGCGCATGGGCAGCCATATCCAGAACGGCTTGACGGTATTCAAGATCGCCCTGATCGTCCTCTTCGTTCTAGCCGCGTGGCTGTGGGGCAAGGGCGATGCGGCCCACTTCAGCGCACCCGCCCCTGGGCCGTTGAGCGCCGAAAAATTCGCCGTCTCCCTGATCTTCGTCTCGTTTGCTTACAGCGGCTGGAACGCAGCGGCCTTCCTGGGCGCCGAGATCACCGCGCCCCAGCGCAACATCCCCCTGGCCCTGGTCCTGGGCACGGCCGTGGTGGTCTGCTTCTACCTGCTGCTCAATGCCGTCTACATCCAGGCCCTGCCCATGGACCGCATGGCCGGGGTGCTGGAGGTGGGGGCGGTGTCGGCCACCGCGCTCTTCGGCGCGGGCGTAGGCCGCTATTTCAGCGCAGCCGTGGCCCTGGGTTTGCTCTCGCTCCTCAGCGCCATGATCCTGACCGGTCCGCGGGTCTATTACGCCATGTCCCGGGACGGCCTTTTCTTCAGCCTCTTCGGCCGCTTGAACCCGGCGCGCCGCACGCCGGCCGCTTCCATCGGCCTGCAAGCGGGACTGGCGATCGTCATGGTGCTGTCGGCCTCTTTCGACACCCTGCTGATCTACATCGGCTTCACCCTCTCGCTGTGCGCCATGCTGACGGTGATCGGCCTCATGCGCGTGCGCCGCCGCACCGGCATCGACGGGCTCGCCTACCGTACGCCGGGCTATCCCGTCACACCGCTGGTGTTCATCCTGGGCAACGCCTGGATCATCATCTTCTCCATTCGCGGGCGGCCCGTGGCCGCGCTCTTCGGCCTGGCCACCATCGCCGCGGGTCTGGCGCTTTACTACCTTTTTGCCCGGCGGCGCGATCAGTCACCTGAACACGCAGATCAACCGTCCCCATCAGGGTCGCGGCAATAAATAATTCCACAACATGGTGCCGGATTTGGGTTCGTCACCCTGGCACATTCGCCGGTGCATATCGGGATATGTGCCGGCGGATGTAACACCGGTGACGGGCCAAAAGACAAGCCAGAGGTGGAATTATTTCTTGCCGAGGCCCTGATAGCCTGAGGAAAGCCCATGATGGCACACTTTCATCTTTCCAATTTCATCTTTCAGCTCCGGCGATGCCGGAAAGGTGCCCACACGCTGCGCCTCTTCGTGGGCACGCTGGTTGCCGTGCTCATCGCCGCCGGCGCCGCGCCGGCTTTCGGCCACGGCGTGGAGGGCCACATCGCGCCGGGTCGGGGCTACCACGTCACGGCGGTCTACGACGACGGCGAACCGATGAGCTACGCGGCCGTGGAGATCAAAGCCGCGGGCGAGAAGATCGCCTTTCAGAGCGGCCGCACCGACCGCAACGGCATCATGCTTTTTCTTCCGGACCGGCCCGGCGTGTGGGAGGCGGTAGTCAGCGACGGCATGGGCCACCGCTTGGCCTTGGAAATCAACGTCCCTGAATCCGGTGGGATAGCCGCGTCCCTGGCGCCGCCGGAATCGCCCCCCGCGGCCCGAAGCCGGGTCCCGCCCCTGATCGGCGGCCTGGGGATCATCTTTGGCCTTTTCGGTTTTCTCTACGGTTGGAAAGCCCGGCGCGCCCTCGGCCGGACGCCGCCGGCGGTGTGAGGGTCGCGGTAAAAAATAATTTAAGCGGGTGTGGGGCCGTTTTAGCCTTCAGGCGGCGGGCGCCTTGGGAGCTTCCTGCTGCCGGGCATAGGCCAGCAGCGCCTGCAAGCTGCAGCCTGGCGCCAAACGCAGGTGATCCATGGCCCGGGTCAGACTGACGTAGATCAGGTTGAATTCGTCGGCCTCCAGGTCTTCTCGCGAGATCGGCTTTCCGCCAACCACGAGATCCGGAAAATCGTCGGCAAGGGTGACCTCGGACCACTCCAGCCCCTTGGCCTTGTGGGCGGTGGTCAGGATGACATCGGCCTGTTTTTCGTCGACGGCCTTCTCGATGATCGCCCTGACTTGCATCGGGATCTGGTGGCGGTGGTTTTGGACCACCTTGCAGAGGCTCATCATTTCGCGATCTTCAACCGCCCGCGCGTAGGCCTCCATTTCACCGAAAGCCGGAAAACTCCTAATATAGGGATCCCGAATCTGGTGGGGCTCGCGCTGCAAAAGACGATAGACGTCGAGAACCCGGTTGAAGCGGTATCCGTTGAGCCCCCCGACAAACCCGACCGTTTTGCCTCTCCGGGTCTGGGCCACCGCCTCGTCGAAGACCTTGGCATTGGTGCGCGCGATGATGGTTTTCGGACCGCCGCCTCTATCAGCCCGTTTTTTGCGGAGTCCCCGCAGCTTTTTTTTCTCACCTTTGAAGTGCTCCAACACCAGGTTGGCCACGGCGGCGATCTTGGCGTGAAACCGGAAACTGCCGGTCAAATAGAGGGTTTCGCTGGATTTCACCCGTGCCAGGCTGTTTTGCGCCCCGCGGAAGCTGTAGATCTGCTGATTCGGGTCGCCCACCAGGATCTTGGGCGTCTCCGGCTGGGAGAGGATCACCTCGGCCGTCACGGGGTTGATGTCCTGGGCCTCGTCCAAGAGGATGCAGTCGTAGCCCAGGCGCGGGCGGGAGAGCTGGAAGAGTTTGAGATAGCCGTCATGCAGCATCCCGATTTCGGGGTTTTCAGCGGTGCACATCAACCGCCCCAGGCGGTTGGCGAGGGCGACGACATCCGGCATGGGGCGCTTCAAAGCCTCGAAGTACTGCCGGCAGACAAAGGGAATGTGGCGCTTGCCGACCCTGGCATCGGCCGATACCAGGTAGTTCATCAGGGTGTCGATGGTGAACTTGGCCGCCTCGTAACCGTCCAGTCCCAGGGCCTGCATGACCGTATTGGCCTTGAAACCGGGGACCAGGCGCTGCCGATGTTTGACGCCGAAGCGCGCGAAGGCGAGAGCGTGGGATGTTTTGCAAACGACGTTGGCGGGGAATCGGGCGGCGGCTTCCAACTGCACGCTCTTGTTGAAGGCCACGTAAAGAAAGCGCATGCGCGGTCTTGCCGCGGCATAGCGGACCAGAGTGGTCGTTTTGCCGGTGCCGGCAAAGGCGATGACCTTGAGCACCTCGCCCGGGGTCAGGTCCCGCGCGACGACTGCCTCCTGCTCAGGCGTCAGTTTCATATCCCCACAGAGAAAAGCCGCGGCCTCCCGCCCGTGGGTGGGACCTTGGCATGGCCGCCGGGCGTGTGAAGCACCCGGCAGCCGGCGGTTGGGTCACAGTTTGAACTTGGCGGCCACCTTGTCGCAAAGATATGCGCCGATGGGCATGGCCGATGTCGCGGCCGGCGAGGGGGCGTTGCAGACGTGCAGCGAACGGGGGCTTTCGGCGAAAAGAAAATCGTGCACGAGGCTGCCGTCGCGTTTCACCGCCTGGGCCCGGATGCCCGCCGGGTAGGGACGAAGGTCGGCCAAGGTCAGCTCGGGGCAGTATTTTTGCA
>Ga0272444_10004641_pt1 | contig 12083 bp, 9 predicted proteins | sample SSMForm13_FD_201033 | JGI IMG/M metagenome (GOLD analysis project Ga0272444, IMG submission 201033) | Marine sediment archaeal communities from Little Sippewissett salt marsh, Falmouth, MA, United States - SSM-Form-13 | ecosystem: Environmental > Aquatic > Marine > Wetlands > Sediment ... | reverse complement strand
GGTCTCGGCCTCGTTGGCCAGCACCTGGGCCGGGGTGTCAAAGGCCTCGTCGGTCACCCCGCCGCCGCTGCCGAACCATCCGCACCCCCCGGCCGCGGCCAGCAGGGCCAGCAGCAGCGATATGGTCAGAGTCCTTGCAATCCTAGGCATGGCCATCTTCCAAATAGCGCTGGGCGGCATAGGTGGCCACCGCCCCCTCGCCGGCCGCCACCACGATCTGCCTGAGGAGCTTGCTGCAGCAGTCGCCGGCGGCGAAAACGCCGTTAAGGCTGGTGTGCTGGTTGCGGTCGCAGATGATGAACCCCTGTCGGTCCATGTCAACCACTCCGCTTAAAAATTCGGTGTTGGGGGTGGTGCCTATAAAGACAAAGGCCCCGTCGCAGGCCAGGTCGTACTCCTCGCCGTCCTTGACCTTTTTCAGGCGCACCGCCTCCACCTTGTTATCGCCCTTGATCTCCAGGGGAACCTGGGACCAGAGCACCTCGATTTTTTCGTTTTCCAGCACCCGCTCGGCCAGGATGCCCGCCGCCCTGAGCTCGTCGCGGCGGTGCACCAGATACACCTTGGAGGCGAAACGGGTGAGAAACGCCGCTTCCTCGGCCGCGGTGTCGCCTCCTCCGAAGCAGGCCACCACCTGGTCGCGGTAAAAGGGTCCGTCGCAGGTGCCGCAGTAGGACACGCCCTTGCCGGTGAGAAGCTCCTCGCCGGGCACCCCCAGCTTCTGGGGTTGGGCCCCCACCGCCAGGATCACCGCCTTGGCCCGAAGCTCCCCGTCCGGGGTGGCCAGCACCTTGACCTGTCCGTCAATGGACAGCTTGCTGATCTCCTTGCCTTGGATATCCAGGCCGAACTTGAGCGCGTGGTCGCGCATGCGGTCGGCCAGATCAAAGCCGCCGACCCCTTCCACGTCGCCGGGCCAGTTTTCCACCAGGTCGGTGGTGAGCACCTGGCCGCCGGGGCTGAGGCGCTCCAGGAGCACCACGTCCATGCGGGCCCGGGCGGCATAGAGCCCAGCGGTCAGTCCGGCCGGACCGCCGCCCACTATAATCAAATCGTGGGTATGCATATCCTGCTTTCGGACCTAGCCAAGTTGCTTGGTGATAGCCGTTTCCAGATGGGACTTGCTCACCGCGCCGGTGATCTGGTCGGCCACCTTGCCCTCCTTGAAGATGATCAAGGTGGGGATGGCCCGGATGCCGTACTGGCCCGGGGTCTTGGGGCTTTCGTCCACGTTGAGCTTGGCCACCTTGAGCTTGCCGGCGTACTGCTCGGCCAGCTCCTCCACCACCGGTGCGATGGCCCGGCAGGGGCCGCACCAAGAGGCCCAGAAGTCCACCAGGGTGGGGGTGTCGCTGTTGATAACTTCGGCCTCAAAGCTGTCGTCGGTCACCTGCAAGACGTTTTCAGACATGCCAAAAATGCTCCTTTGCCCAAACCGTAAAATAGGCGCGTACCTCCTCGCGCCCATTGTTACTCCTAGCCCTCGGGGTCATCTAATTTTATATGCGGTTGCAGGGGTTTTGTCAACGCGGCGCGCGGAAGCGGACAAGGCTTCCTTCCAGACCCGGGCTCGGGTATGCTGGGGCCTCGACCGGAGGATGACTTGGCCAAGCGCGCCACCATATTCGTGTGCCAGAGCTGCGGGGCCTCCCAGCCCAAGTGGCTGGGGCGCTGTCCGGCCTGCGAAAGCTGGGACAGCCTGGTGGAGGAGCCGGCCAAAAAGGCGGCCGCCTCCCAAAGCGGCCCCCCGGCGGCCACCCTACCCCTGAGCGGGGCCCTGGAGCGCCCCGAGCCGCGCCGGGTATCGGGCCTGGACGAGTTGGACCGGGTGCTGGGCGGCGGCCTGGTGGCGGGCATGGTGGTGCTGGTGGGCGGCGAGCCGGGCATCGGCAAGTCCACCCTCATGCTGCAGGCCGCCGAGGCCCTGGGCGCGGCCGGCGGCCGGGTGCTCTACGTCACGGCCGAGGAGTCGGCCCGCCAGGTGGGCCTTCGCGCCGCGCGCCTGGGCCTGGCCGGGGATGGGGTGGAGCTGTTGGCCGACACCGGCCTGGAGGCGATCCAGGGGGCCATGGCCACCGGCGGCTTCGCCGCGGTGGTGGTGGACTCCATCCAGGCCATAAGGAGTGGCGAGCTGGCCAGCGCGCCGGGCGCGGTGGGCCAGGTGCGCCACTGCGCCGCCGAGCTGGCCGGCGCGGCCAAGGCCTCGGGCAGCGCCCTGTTTCTGGTGGGCCACGTGACCAAGGAGGGCGCCCTGGCCGGCCCCCGGGTGCTGGAGCACATGGTGGACACGGTCCTGTACTTCGAAGCCGAGCCCTCCATGCGCCTCAGGCTGCTCAGGGCGGTGAAGAACCGCTTCGGAGCCACCGACGAGGTGGGGGTGTTCGAGATGGGCGAGGCCGGTCTGGCCGGGGTGAGCAACCCCTCGGCCATGCTTTTGGCCCACCGGCCGGAGCAGGCCCCGGGCAGCGCGGTGTGCGCGGCCATGAGCGGCACCCGGCCCCTGCTGGTGGAGGTGCAGGCCCTGGTGAGCCCCTCGGGCCTGGCCATGCCCCGCCGCCAGGCCCTGGGAGTGGACCCGGGCAGGCTGCACATGCTCACCGCGGTGCTGGCCATCCACGCCGGTCTGGACCTGGGGGGCCACGATGTGTTCGTCAACGTCACCGGCGGGGTGCGCCTGACCGAGCCCGCCGCCGACCTGGCCGTGGCCGCGGCCATCGCCTCGTCCCTGGCGAACCGCCCCCTGCCGCCCACGGTGGTCTGCTTTGGCGAGGTGGGTCTGGCCGGCGAGCTCAGGGCGGTGGGCCGGGCCGCCGCCAGGCTGGCCGAGGCCGGACGCCAGGGATTCGACGCCGCGCTCACCGCGCCGGGCAAGACCTCCCCCCCATCTGGTCTCCGGATGCTCACCGCCCCCCGCCTGGACCAGGCCCTGGCCCTGCTGTGGTAATAGTGGCCCCGGACCGGCGAGAGCGGTTATTATATAGGCCATGATCAACCCCCAACCGCCCCAAGGGCGCGGCACCAGCCCGCATATTTCATGAGGATTGGGTGGCATTAAACAACGAATCCGTATTCATGGGACCGTTTTGAAAAAGGCACCAGCGTTATCAAGGTACGGTTTGTACCCGGGCCCGGCACAGGCAGCCGCCGGCAAACAAGGCGTCTGGCAAGCGAGGGCCGCGGGCGTAGCCCAAGCTACGTCGAGGCCCGAGCGCAGCCAGCAACACAGTATGCCGGTGGCTGGCGCAGCCGGACACACGACCCCCATGAAATATGCGGGCTAGGCGAGGATTCATGCGATTGCCTGCAAGACACCGCAAACCGTGGCTGGCCACCCTGTGCCTGGCCATGGTCCTGGCCCTGGTCTCCTGCGGCGGAGGCGGCGGGGGCGGCGACGGCGGCTTTTCCAGCTCGGATTACCAGTTCCTCTACCTCTACAACGCCTCGCGCCTGGACGGCCACACCATCCGCTGGGCGGGCATCCCCATCACCGTCTCGGCCGGGGCCTTTCCCGACGCGGCCACGGCCTTCAACCGTTGGAGAAGCGCCTCGGGCGGCCGGGTGCGCTTCAACTTCGGCGGGGGCAGCAACATCACCGTGGCCTACCGCACCACCACGGCCTATTGCGGCCTGACCACGATCCGCTGGAACAGCGCGGGCCAGATCATTGACGCGGACATCATCATCGCCCGCAACCAGAGCGGCTGCGCCGGCGGCGAGTCCGACACCCTGGCCCACGAGGTGGGCCACGCCATCGGCTTCCTGGGCCACGACGCCAGCGGACTGATGAACCCCTACGGCGGCCAGCCCATCAGCGACCAGGAGTCTCGCTTCATGAGCCTGCTCTACTCCCTGTCGCCCGGCACCGACATCACCGGCCATCTGGGCAAGTCGCGCGTGTCCAGCGGTATGTATAGCAAGACCGGCAACCGGACCTACACCCTGACCATCAGAGAGGAGGCGTCATGCGCATTGGATTGATCCTGGCCATGGGGCTGGTTCTTCTGACCGCCATCGCCGCCTGCAAGGACGAGAGCGCGGCCGGCCGGCCGGCCCTGGACAACTCCCGCCAGTTCGCCATGGTCTTTGACATCCCCTGCAAACAGGTGCAGGAGCAGGTGCGCGCCACCATGCGCTCCGATCCCGGTCTGGGCCTGGCCACCGAGCGGGACGCCCCCCTGGGGGTAGCCCTGGTCACCCCCATGCACCAGGGCGACCAGCGGCGCTGGCAGGCCACGGTGCTGATCCAGTGCGCCGATCCCCAGAGCGCCCGCCTGGAGACGCGGGTCAAGGCCGAGCGCCGGGTGAACGGCGCCTGGCAGCCGGCCGGCGACACGCCGGGGCTGGAAAAGAAAATCTTGGACAAGGTGCTGCCCAAGCCCTGATCGCCGGCTTGGCCAGAGCTCTAGCTCGCATGTTTCAGATAAATGGGGTGATATCAAACAACAGACAAGCACCCAAAGGACAGTTGTGAAAAAGGCGCCGACACGGTCAGGGTAGTGTTTGCACCAAAGCCCGGCCCGGTTTCCTAATCCCGCTTTTTTAATGATTCCTTGTAAAGGCGGGGTTTATCACCGCCATTTCCCGCTGCCTCGCCACGGCTCGGCAACTCCGATTACAGCCAAATACAGCAATAGCCGTCGATGGCTCAGCGCGGCGGTCAAGTTGGCAGGTAATGAAAAGGAATCCGGATGGCCCCGATAGCTCGGCTATCGGGGCCGCGTAGCGAAGCGAAGCGGCAAGAAATGCGGCCGGCGAACGCCCTTCACGCGGAATGTAGTTAAATAGCGGTACGCCGCGCCAGACCTCTTGTTGCCTCGTTACACTCGGCAACCCAGATAGACGAGCTATCTGGGCCACCCCAAGAAAGAAAAATTGTGGGGAATGAAAAATGTCTGGGTAGCCTCGACAGCTCGCCTGTCGAGGTTGCGAAACGAAGTGGAGCAACAGGAGGTCCGGCATAGCGCCCCGCCAACTGACGAGGTTACGCCTGAAGCGCGGCCGCCCGCCGCACCTCCGGGCAGGGATAAATCCCTCGCCTATTTCCATGAAATACGCGAATACTCTAATACAGCTGCACGCCCTTTTCGTGGATCTCGAAGCTGACCTTTTTCAGGGTCTCGCCCGCCTGGGGCCGGCCATGGTCAAAGCCAGCGAACTTGCTTATCACCAGGGTGCGGGGGCCGAAGATGCGGCTGAGTTCCCACTGGGCTTTGCTGGTCACCGAGTGCAAGCCGCCCAGGGCGAGCACCTTGCTCGATCCGTGGGGCTTGGACCAGATGTAGCTCACCGCCACCGGCCGGGCAAAGCCTTCCCGCTTCACCGGTATCTTCAGCTCCGGTCTGGCGTAGAGGCGCGGCGGCCGCCCAAAGTACCAATGGAACACCACCTGCATGCCCGGTGGGCTGTCCGGGGACGGGCTATAAAAGGCGTAGAACTCGGTGCGCTCGTCGATATCCACCCGGGCGGGCACCGCCGAGGCCTGGCAAGGGCGCTGCAGCAGCTGGATGGGGCTCCAGTCGCCGCCGGATATGCGCTTTTTGGTGAACGCGCCCAAGGGCACGATGATCAGGCCCTCGTCGGCCAACTGGCTGGCCAGGCGGCAGCCGCCCTGGGGCTTGGGTTTGCTTTGCCGGCAGGCCGGGGTCAGGACCAGCAGGCAGGCCAGCAGGCCCAGCAGCACGCCGGGCGCATTTTTCCTTAAAAAGCTCACCCCGCCATTGTAGGCGGGGCGGACGCGCGGGGCAAGTTGGGGGCGGCTAAGTGGGGCGCTCAGGCGCGCCAACGCCGTAGGCGCTTGCGGCCCCGCCAGCCCAGCAGGGCCATGGCGCTGCCCATGAGCAGCAGGGTTCCCGGCTCGGGCGCTCCCCCCACCGGCGCGGTGTAGCTTACGGTCAGGGTGGGCCGCATGCTGGCCGAGCTATAGTCAGAGGAGGAGTAGAAGGAGTAGTTCCAGGTGGCGCCCGTGCCCAGGATCACCCAGCCCTTGTTAAGCGAGCCGTCGGCCCAGGCCTGTAAAGACGAGGTCACGTCGATGTCAAAGAATCCCCGGCTGGCCGGGTCGTTGAAGGTGGCGTCGGCCGTGCCCACAGTCTGGCTGCCCACGGTCACCCCGCCGCCCATGCTGTTCCAGTTGCTGGAGCCACTCCAATCGGCGGTCATGCGAAAGAGCTGGCGTTCGCTGCTCGAACCCGAGCCGGTGTAGAGGTACAGACGCAGGGTGGCCTCGGAAATGGAGCTGCCCAGGGGTATCTGATTGTCCCCATCGCCGAACATGTTGTCAAAGCTGAGCAGCGACTCGTAGCCATGGCCGCTGCTGCCGGTTTCGTAGACCCCCAGCCAACCGTAACTCCCGTAATTGGCGTTGGGCGAGTACTTGTTGAGCATGGTGTCGGTGATGCCGGTGGTGTAGTCAAAGGTGATGCTATCGGCCCTGGCCGTTGGCGCGGCCACAATCAGGCAGAGCAGGGCCAGGGCTATGAGCAGGACGCGGGCGCGCACGTTTAATCCCTTCAATTAACAGGATTTTTTTAGCCGGGACGGACCCGCCTTTCACTTAAAGTGTAAAAAGCTAAAATTTCTTTGTCAAGGCGATATGTTATCCGTCGTACTCCCGGGCGAGGGCGGCCAGGGAGGCCCGCACCTCGGCCGGGGCCAGGCCGGTGTCCGCGGCGATGCGGGCCACGTCGTCGGCCTCTGGGTGCACCCGCCACCCCTGTCCCGACCGGGCCCGCTTGACCCGGGCCGGTCCCCAGGGGCTGTCCACGGTGATCACCTCCCTGGGAAGGGTGCGACGCTCCACGGCCCTGAGGCGCACCCCCAGGCTGGTGGTCTGCTCCAGCACCCGGGAGGCCAGCTCCTCGGCCAGCTCCAGCGGGCTGGTCACCACCAAGCTGAAGCCCAGGCGGCCCTTTTTCATCACCAGGGGCGAGGCGGCCGCGTCCAGTGCGCCGGCGGCTAGGCACCCCTGGATGACCATGGGCAGATCCTCGGGGATCATGTCGTCCAGATGGGCCACGATCTCCACCACCCGGCCCTCCCCGCCCGGGGCGCCTTCGGTGCCCAGCCACAGGCGCAGGATGTTGGGCATCTCCCGGCTGGGGCGGCTGCCCCCGCCGATGCCCGTCTTCTCCAGGCTCATGGCCGGCGGCGGGCCGAACTCATCGGCCAGCGCGCTGAGCAGGGCCGCGCCGGTGGGAGTGACTGTCTCGCCCTTGACCGGCGAGGCGACCACCGGGCAGCCCTGAAGCAGGTTGAGCACCGCGGGCGCGGGCAGGGGCAGCGTCCCGTGGGACGCCTGGATGGTGCCTGAGCCCAGGGGCAGGGGCGAGCACACCAGGCGCGGCGAGCCCAGCCAGGCCAGGCCGGCGCAAAAGGCCACCACGTCGGCGATGGCGTCGGCCGCGCCCACCTCGTGGAAGTGCACCTCGTCCGGCGTGGTGCCGTGCACCTTGGCCTCGGCCCCAGCCAGGCGCTCGAACACCGAGGCCGCCGGAGCCCCCACCTTGGCCGGCAGGCGCTCCAACAGCTCCAGTATGTGGCTCAGATGGCGGTGATGGTGCTCATGCGGGGCGTCCACCACCAAACGACGGGCGGCCAGGCTCATGTGCACCTCGCGCCCGGCCGAGACCTTAACCCGGTCCAGGCCCATGGCGGCCAGATGCCCGGTCAGCTCCTCCACCGGCCAGCCCAGGTCGATGAGCCCGCCGGCCAGCATGTCCCCCGAGGCCCCGCCGCAGACGTCCACATAGAGAATCTTGCCCATTACTTCTTGCCGCCTTTCCTGGCCGGGGCCTTGGCAGGCTTTTTCTTGGGAGCGGTCTTTTTGGGGGCGGCCTTCTTGGGGGCGGCCTTTTTGGCCGGCTTTAGAGGCCAGGAGGCCAGCACCAGGGGCAACAGCTGGTCCATGTGCCCCACGGTGGTGATCTTGAGCTTGCGGCGCACCTTGGCCGGAATCTCGCTGAGCTCTTTCTGGTTTTTCTCGGGCACCAGCATGCGGGCCAGGCCCGAGCGCTGGGCGGCCAGGGCCTTTTCCTTGAGCCCGCCCACGGGCAATACCTTGCCGGTGAGGGTCGCCTCGCCGGTCAGGGCCACGTCTTCCCTGACCGGAACCCCGGTCAGGGCGCTGATGATGGCCGTGACCAGGGTCACCCCCGCGCTGGGGCCGTCCTTGGGTATGGCGCCGGAAGGAACATGCACGTGCAGGTCCATCTCGTCGTACCAGCCCTTTTTCAGGCCCAGCTCCTTGGCCCGGCCCCGGGCATAGGACAGGGCGGCCTGGGCCGACTCGCGCATCACCTCGCCCAGGGAACCGGTGATGGTCAGGTTGCCCTTGCCATCCACCGCGCTCACCTCCACCCTGAGCACCTCGCCCCCGGCCGCGGTCCAGGCCAGGCCGGTGGCCACCCCCACCTCGCCCTCGCCCCGCTCCTCCTCGGGCAGGAACTTGGGCACCCCCAGGTAGCGGTGCAGGTTTTGGGCCGTGACCTTGAAGGGGCCTTTGTCGCCCTCGGCCACCTTGCGGGCCACCTTGCGGCACACCGAACCGATCTCGCGCTCCAGGTTCCTGAGCCCCGCCTCCCGGGTGTGGGAGCGGATGATCTCCAGCAGGGCCGCCGGGCTCAGGGATATCCGCGGCGCCTTGAGGCCGTTCTCCTTGATCTGGCGGGGGATCAGGAAGTCCTGGGCAATGGTCGCCTTGTCTTCCTCGGTGTAGCCGCTGAGCTCGATGACCTCCATACGGTCCCACAGGGCGTCGGGGATGGTCTCCTCCACGTTGGCCGTGGTGATGAACATCACCTTGGACAGGTCAAAGGGCAGGTTGAGGTAGTGGTCGGAAAAGGCATGGTTCTGCTCCGGGTCCAAGACCTCCAATAGGGCGCTGGTGGGGTCGCCCCGGTAATCGGAGCCCACCTTGTCCACCTCGTCGATCATGAACACCGGGTTGTTGGCCCCCGCGGTCTTGAGCCCCTGAATGATGCGGCCGGGCAGGGCCCCGATGTAGGTGCGGCGGTGGCCCCGTATCTCGGCCTCGTCGCGCACCCCGCCCAAGGAGATGCGCACGAACTTGCGGCCCAGGGCCCGGGCGATGGAGCGGCCCAGGGAGGTCTTGCCCACTCCCGGCGGGCCGATGAAGCACAGGATGGGGCCCTTCATCTGGGGGTTGAGCTTGCGCACCGCCAGGTACTCCAGGATGCGCTCCTTGACCTTGACCAAATCGTAGTGATCCTCGTCCAGGATGGCGGCGGCCTTTTTCACGTCCAAACGGTCGCGGGTGCCCGAGGACCAGGGCAGCTCCAGAATCCAGTCCAGATAGGCGCGGATGATGGAGGCCTCGGCGCTTTCGGGCTGCATCTGCTCCATGCGGCCCAGCTGCTTCAGGGCCTCGGAGCGCACCTCGGAGGGCAGGCGCTTTTTCTCCAGGCCCTGGCGGAGCTGGCCCAGCTCGCGGGCCCGGTCGTTCTCGTCGCCCAGCTCGCGGCGGATGGCCCGAAGCTGCTCGCGCAGATAATACTCCCGCTGGCCCCGGCTCATCTCCTCCTGGGCCTCGGACTGGATCTTGGCCTGCAGGGTGGAGACCTCCAGCTCGGTGCCCAGGTGCTCGTGCACCTTTTGCAACCGGGCCAGGGGATCGGGCTCCTCCAGGATGGCCTGGGCCACCTTGCTCTCCAGGCGCATGTTGGAGGCCACCAAGTCGGCCAGGCGGCCCGGCTCGTCCACCGAGCCCAGGATGGCCTGCACGTCCGAGGTCAACAGGCCCCTCAAGGCCAGTATCTTCTCCGAGGCATCCCGGGCCGAGCGCATCAGGGCCTCGGACTCGGGGGTTGGCTCCTCCTCGGCCGGGTCGGCCAGGGTCTCCAGGCCCACCCGGAAGTAGGGCTGCTCCTGCTCCCAGTCCGCCACCCGGGCCCGGGCCAGGCCCTGCACCAGCACCTTGAGCCGGCCATCGGGCATCTTGAGCTGGCGCATGATCACCCCAACCGTGCCCACCTCGTAGAGCTCCTCGGCCAGGGGGTGCTCCACGTTCTGGTCGTGCTGGGCGGCCAGGAACACGTGTTGGTCCTCGGCCATGGCCGCTTCCACCGCGGCCACCGAGTTCTCCCGGGCCACGAAAAGAGGCAGGATCATGTAGGGAAAGACCACCACGTCCCTGACCGGGAGCAGGGGCATGCTGCTGGGCAGCTCCTGCTCCTGGAGCTGGGCGTCGGCGGGGGAGTCTTCCTCGGTCTTGTGGCGAACCATCGGCCGTCCCCGGGCCCGAAGGCCCCTGAAATTAAGGGTGCTGATCAACCATACCCTGGTTACGGGAAATAAAATCATCCTAACAAAAACCCGGCCCCTGTCAATGCGCCGCCCTCCCCGGGCCCGCCGGAGACCGCGCGGCAAATGTGCAACGATTTTCGGTTGTTCGTCATTTGGTGTGGATTTTTTGGTGTCCGCTCCGGCCGTCCATGTCAAGGCCGGCCCAAAAGTGCCGCCCCGTAGGGGCTTTGGCCTTGACATGGACGGCCGGAGCTGATGACAATCAACTTGTTGTCTTTTCTGAGTAAAAATGATTTTCCAGTCTTGTTGCCATTACGGCCGTAACCCTCATTGCATTTGGCCCCAAGCACGAGCCGGCGTGGCCATTAATCATTTTTGCCAGATCAAGACAAGCAACAACCAAAACAATCCCACCGGAAACGGCGAAGAGGCCGATTTTCACGGTATTTACATACCCGCCTGTTTCTGCCAAGTTTTAGGGGACCGCGGGGTTGCCCAACAAGCCCAAGCGAGGAAAACCCGTCCATGCGTCTTCGCGCCATATTGCTCATCCTGTCGCTGCTGGCCCTAATGTCCACGGCGGTGGGGGGCATTTATTATTACTACTCCCTGCAAGAGTTGGCCCTGGTCCGGGCCCGCCGCCGGGCGGCAAGCCAGGCCGAGGTGCTGACCAACCAGATATCCAACTTTTTGTCCCAAAACCAAAAGCCGGCCCGGGCCCTGGCCAGCCTGGACGAGATGCTCAGGGCCCTGTTGTCGCCCGGCGACGACACCCTGGCCGCGGCCAACCGGGTGCTGGACAAGTTCCAAAAGTCCCTGGGCGTGGACGTGTGCTATTTGCTCAACGCCGAGGGGCTTACCATCGCCAGCTCCAACCGCCGCTCCCTGGACAGCTTCGTGGGCCACAACTTCTCCTTCCGGCCCTACTTCCAGCAGGCCATGGCCGGCCAGCCGGCCAAGTATCTGGCCCTGGGCGCCACCTCCAAGAAGCGGGGCGCCTACTACTCCAGCCCGGTCCACGCCCCGGGCGGCGACTTTCCCGTGGGCGTGGCGGTGATAAAGACGCCCATCCGCCTGCTGGAGAGCAACATCATCGCGGGCAAGGAGGACGCCACCCTGCTTGTGGGGCCCCACGGGGTTATCTTCTCCTCCAACCGGCCCGCCTGGGTGAACCACACCCTGTGGCCCAGCTCCCTGGAGGAGTGGGAGGACATTGCCCGCAGCCGGCAGTTCGGCCAGGGCCCCTGGACCTGGAGCGGCCTGTCCCGCCAGGGGGAGCACCTGGTGCGCGACCAACAGGGGGTGGAATACCTCTTTTACGCCCGGCCGGTGACCAACTTCCCGGGCTGGCGGGTCTACTACCTCACCGACCTGGCCTCGGTGACCCAATGGGCCTTTAAGCCCTATCTGCAGACCACCGGGATGTTGGTGCTGGGCCTGTGTCTCTTCGCGGGCCTGGGGGTGTACTTCCTCTACCGCAAGGCCTCCCAGGAGATCACCCGCCGCCGCACGGCCGAGCAGGGGCTCAGGCGCAGCGAGGAGCGCTACCGCCGCCTGTACCACAAGACCCCGGCCCTGCTGCACTCGGTGGACACCAACGGCCGCCTGGTGAACATCAGCGACTATTGGGCCGAGGCCATGGGCTATGACAGCCAGGAGGTCATAGGCCGCAAGCTCACCGACTTCCTGTCCCCCGAATCCAGGCGCCGGGCCGAACAACAGATGCTGCCCGCCTTCTTCCGCGCCGGCAGCGCCAAGGACGTGTCCTACCAATTCGTCAAGAAAAACGGCGAAATGATTGAGGTGCTACTGTCGGCCATCAC
>Ga0272444_10004640_pt1 | contig 12083 bp, 12 predicted proteins | sample SSMForm13_FD_201033 | JGI IMG/M metagenome (GOLD analysis project Ga0272444, IMG submission 201033) | Marine sediment archaeal communities from Little Sippewissett salt marsh, Falmouth, MA, United States - SSM-Form-13 | ecosystem: Environmental > Aquatic > Marine > Wetlands > Sediment ... | reverse complement strand
CACTCCATAGACATCAATCCCGGCCAGGCGGCTGACGGCATCGATAATCCATGGCGGCCCCATCCCGAAAAGCTTGCCCCACCCATACGCCTCGGCCATCGAACCGGAAGCTCCGCGCATTCGCTGGCGAATCGCGTAAATGCCCTCGAATACGCTTTCGCCGGCTCCCGAAAGCGTCCGCACCAGCCACTGCCCGACCGCACTGGTGTGAAATCCGAAAAAATCCAGAACGGCACCGACGACAAAAGCGGCCAGAAACCCCGGAAGAGTATATTTGACTATTTCATCGAAGCCCTCGCCGGACTCTTCCTGCTCGGATAGTTTCGATGCCGGCTGATTGTCCGCTGAAGCCTCTTTCATAAAATGAATACGAATCCGGCATTAAGATAATGCCAAAAAAGAACAAGGCCGGATGACCCTGAGATTTCCCCGGGGAGAGGTCTAGACCCGGTGCGCGGTCCAGTTTTCGTCAACCCAGACTTTGATGATTTCTATCTCGTAGCCCCAGCCGGCAGCCCGCCGGGCCGATGCCTCAAGCTGCTCCAACTGAGTCTCTTTATCCACCGGATTTCCGGCGCAATCGAAATGACCCACCAGCGCCACCACCTTCGAGCCATGTTTCTCCACCGAGATACCGACCCTCTTTTTTATCGATTCCACCAGAAATGAATCACTCCCCTCGGCCAGAATTTTGATCGGCCCCGGTTCCGTCACGGCGTCGACATAGTCGACCCCGTATTCCGCTTTAAGGAATTCGATAACCGGCAGTTGCGTGCGACCATCCATGCAATTGACCGCGGTGGCGAATGTTCCCGAACTCATGTAAGCACTCCTGTCCTGTAAAGCGTTAAAGGTCTTATTTCATGTTCAGAGAATATAGCGGGTGAGATCCTCGTTCTCGACGATATCGGCCAGCCTTTTGTTCACCATGGCGGCGCTGATCCGGATATTCCTGCGAGCATTGGGCGCCTCGAACATGATATCCTCGAGCAGGGTCGACATAATCGTATGCAGGCGGCGGGCGCCGATATTCTCCGTCGAGGTATTGACCTCCTCGGCGATCTCGGCGATACGCTTCATGGCCGCCTTCTCGAATTTGAGCCTGACCCCGTCGCTTTCCATCAACGCCGTGTACTGCGTCACCAGGGCGTTTTTGGGCTCCGAAAGAATCCTGACGAAATCATCGGCCGTCAGCGAGTCCAGCTCGACTCTGATGGGAAACCGTCCCTGCAGCTCCGGGATCAAATCCGACGGCTTGCTGGAATGAAAAGCGCCGGCGGCGATAAAAAGCATGTGATCGGTCTTGATCATCCCGTATTTGGTCATGATCGCCGACCCCTCGACAATCGGCAGGATATCCCTCTGCACCCCCTCGCGGGAAACGTCCGGGCCACTCTTGGACTTTTCCCCGGCGATCTTGTCGATCTCATCGATAAAGACGATACCCGATTCCTGGGCCCGCTCCATGGCATCGGCGATGACCTCATCCATGTTGATCAGTTTGGCGATTTCTTCCGAGAAAAGAAATTTGCGCGCCTCGGCCACGGTCATTTTGCGCCGCTTCGTCTTCTTGGGCATGAGGCCGGAGAACATCTCCTGAAAATTGATACCCAGCTCCTCCATACCCATCGGCGAAAAGATTTCCACGACCGGGAACCGGTCCTGGGGAGCCTCGATCTCAACCGTTTTATCATCCAGCTTACCGGCCGCCAGTTTCGCCTTCAGCTTTTCCCGGGTGGCCGTCTCCGGAACCGGCGCGGCTGTCCCGGGAGTAACCGTCGTCTCCCTGGTCTGCGGCAAAAGCAAATCCAGAATCGTCTCCTCGGTGTTTTCCCTGGCCTTCTCGGCCACCTGATCGGCTCTCTCCTGCTTGACCATGTTGACGGCCAGATCGACCAGATCACGCACCATCGATTCGACGTCGCGGCCGACATAGCCGACCTCGGTAAACTTGGAAGCCTCGACTTTCATGAACGGTGCCCCGGCCATCTCGGCCAGCCGTCGGGCGATCTCGGTTTTGCCGACTCCGGTAGGGCCGATCATGAGGATATTATTGGGAAAAATCTCCCGCCCGATCTCCTCGGGAGCCGCCTTGCGGCGCCAGCGATTACGGAGCGCCACGGCCACCGATTTCTTGGCCCGGTCCTGCCCGATTATATATTTATCCAGAAAATCAACGATCTCCCGGGGGGTCATATTCGATTCATTGGTCATTTGATCACTTCCACGGATATGTTGTCATTGGTATAGATACAGATATCGGCCGCGATCTTCAACGCTTTCTCGACGATTTCCTCGACCGACATTTTCGGTTTTTGGGACAGCAGCGCCCGGGCCGCGGCCAGAGCGTAAGAACCGCCCGAGCCGATGGCCAGGATACCGTCATCGGGTTCGACCACCTCGCCGGTCCCGGCAATCAAAAGAGAATGCTCCCGGTCGGCCACCGCCAGAAGCGCCTCGAGCTTCTGCAGGTATTTATCGGTGCGCCAGTCCTTGGCCAGCTCCACCGCCGCCCGCGGCAGATTTCCGGAAAACTCCTCGATTTTGCCCTCGAAGCGCTCGAACAGGGCCAGCGCATCGGCGGCCGCCCCGGCAAATCCGGCCAGAATGGAATCATTGTAAATAGTGCGAATCTTGACCGCCTTCGACTTCATAATCGTGTCGTTGAAAGTCACCTGACCATCGCCGCCGATAGCCACCGAGTTTTTGTATCGCAGACAAAGAATAGTCGTGCCGCTGATTCTCATATTATACCTCATATTGATCAGGCCCGAGGGTGCGCCTTGTCATAAACCGCTTTCAGCTGTTCCGTCGAAACATGCATGTACTTCTGCGTCGTGGCCAGCGAACTGTGTCCCAGAAGCTCCTTGATGGCCAGAATATCGGCGCCGTTTTCCAGCATATGCGTGGCGAAACTGTGCCGCAGCATGTGCGGCGTCACGCGCTTGCCCAAAGCCGAGCAGTATCCGGCTACAATCCGGTCAATGGAGCGCCCGCTGAGCGGTCCCCCGCGATAATTCAAAAACAGGTGACCCTTATGACCGCTTCCATCGCCGATGAAATCCTCGCGAAGCCCTAAATAAATCCGCAGATCTTTTTCGAGCGTATCACCGTACGGAACAATCCGCTGCTTGTTGCCCTTGCCGATGACACTGATAATCCGGCGCCTGAAATCGAGATCGCCGACCTTGAGAGCCGCCGCCTCGGCCCGACGAATCCCCGAAATATACAAAAGCGAAACCAGCACATAGTCGCGCCAGGCAAGATAACCGTCCCGGCGCACCAGAGAGGTCAGCTCCTCGGTTTCCTTCTGCGACAGAAAATCGGGGATTTTTTCGGTGAAGCGAAGACGACTCAGGCGGCAGACATATGGCGCGAACTCTTTTCGTCCGACCAGGTAGCGTTGAAATCCCGACAAAGCGTATATGAATCCGGCCAGCGTCCTGGCCGAAACCCCCTGAGCACGCCGCCGCGATAAATACCGGCGAAGAAGAATCGTGTTGATTTTCGGGTCGGGCCGCCCGGTCCGGTATTCTTCCTCCAGGAAAACCACCCAGGGCTTCAACTGCCGCCGATACGTTTCGACAGTTCCCGGGGATAAACCTCTTTTGCCCGCCAGAAATTTCATATAACCTGTCAGGGCCGTTGTAAGCATAAATGAATAATACCTCAAAAAGAGAGGCAGGTCAAACTAAAACTGATTCGGATGAAAAAAGCAGGATTACTGACTCTCCGATCGGCTTTCTTCCTGATATATCTTGTGCCTGCAGGCGGGACAGGCCAGATACGCACCCCGACGCTGCGACACCTTTTCTACCATATAGGGATTATTGCACTCCGGACAGGGCTTATTGACCGGCTTATACCAGCTGACGAAATCGCATTCAGGATATTTACTGCACCCGAAAAAGACCTTGCCCTTTCTTGACCTTTTCTCGACCACCTCGCCGCCGCAATTCTCCCGCGGACACTTGATTCCCGTCGGCAGGGCACGCGTGTTTTTGCATTGGGGATAAGCCGAGCAGGCCAAAAATTTTCCGAACCGGCCGGTCTTGACAACCATCGGCGCACCGCACTTTTCACATTTTTCATCGGTTTCAACAGCCGTCTCATCGGAGGCCAGCGGCCTGGTGTTTTTACACTCGGGGTAATTGGAACAGGCCAGGAAACGGCCGTTGCGACCCCATTTGATAACCATGTCACCGCCGCATTTTTCGCATTTTTCATCGGTCGCCTCGGTCAGCGATTCCTTGATCTCTTTCTGCTTCGAGGTCAGATCATCCAGCCGTTCGTTGAACGGTCCATAAAACTCCCTGATGACCTCAACCCAGTCGGCCTTACCCGATTCCACCATGTCCAGATCGTTTTCCATGTTGGCGGTGAACTTGACATTGAATATATACGGAAAAGACTCCGTCAGAATCTTGTTGACCGTTTTTCCCAGCTCGGTGGCGGCCAGCCGACGATCCATCGGTTCCACGTATTTGCGGTCGAGAAGAGTGGACACGATAGTGGCGTAGGTCGATGGTCGACCGATGCCCTCGGCCTCCAGTGTCCTGACCAGCGAAGCCTGCGAAAAACGAGCCGGCGGCTTGGTGAAATGCTGCGACGGCGTTACCTCCAGAAGCGTCATGGCATCGCCCGGCTTCAGATCGGGAATAAAATCAACCAGGCCGTTTTCGCCGTTGCCGCCGTTTTCCTTCGTCTCGTTATAAACCTTGAGAAAACCATCGAACTTGAGCGACTGCGAATGAGCATGGAAATTATATTGGCCGGCCGTAATATCGAGCGAAGTGGTATCATAAACGGCGGGGTTCATCTGACTGGCGACAAACCTGTTCCAGATAAGCATATAAAGCCGCAACTGATCTCTGGTCAGATACTTTTTTAGCTTTTCCGGAGGATGATCGGTGTAGGTCGGACGAATGGCCTCATGAGCATCCTGAGCTCCTTTTCGGCTCTGATACCTGACCGGCCGCGGCGGAAGGTAATCGGCTCCGTAAGTACCCGTAATATAGCCTCTGACCGACTCCAAAGCCGATTCGGCCACCCGTGTCGAGTCGGTTCTCATATAAGTAATCAAACCGGTCGGTCCCTCATCGCCCAGTTCCACTCCCTCATACAACTGCTGAGCTACCACCATCGTCTTTTTGGGTGAAAAATACAACGCCCGGGCGGCATCCTGCTGCAATGTACTGGTTATAAACGGCGGCATCGGCCGTCGCTTCTTTTCCTGACGTTTGATCGAGTCGACCAGAAAATCGAGCCCCTTGAGTTCCCCGGCAATCCTGGCGGCCTCATCTTCATTGCGAATAACCGCTTTTTCACCGTCAATCCGGGTCAGTTTCGACAGGATTTTATGCTGATCCTTATCGGCCAGGAGAGATTCGATCTCCCAGTACTCCTCCTGAGTGAATTCCTCGATTTCCTTTTCACGCTCGCAGATGATCCGCAGCGCGACCGACTGGACGCGGCCGGCCGAGAGCCCGTAAGTAATGGTTTTCCACAAAAAGGGCGATATCTTATAGCCCACCAGCCGGTCCAGAACCCGCCGGGCCTGCTGGGCATTGACCAGATTGGCATCGATATCACGCGTTTTATCGAGAGCATTCAGGACAGCCGATTTCGTTATTTCATTAAAAGTAACCCGGGAAATTTTGGATTTTTTACCCAATTCCTGCGCCACATGCCAGGCGATCGCCTCGCCTTCACGATCCGGATCGGGAGCCAGATAGATCATCTCGCTCTTTTTGGCGGCATCTTTTAACTTCTTGATTATTTTGGCCTTACCTTTAATCGTAACATACTGGATATCAAATCCGTTGTCGGTATCGACACCCAGTTTGGATTTCGGAAGGTCCTTTATATGCCCCACAGTGGCCAGGACCTCAAAACCCCGACCAAGAAACTTCTTGAGCGTCTTTGACTTAGTAGGCGACTCGACGATTAAAAGGTTTTTTGACATATTCCCCGCCTTTTTATTGGCGACTACTCCGATTTACGCTTAAACTGAGCCTTGCCGGTGGAAAGATCCTGAAGGGCAATACTTGTCACTTTGCGGCCGTCAATGGTCACCGCCTCTTCAACCATTCGCTCCAACTGCTCCAGCCGCATAGAGTTAATCTGACGCGCCCGCTGGGCGGCAATCAATACCGCCTCGTAGCGGTTTCGGGTAATTTTGTCGATCTCTTCAAAAGACATCTGTTTCACCTGGTTTCCTCCGATGATTGTACTGGATTAACCGATAATCCGCTCTATTTGTTCCAGATCAAGATTGATCCGCCGACAGTGAAGCGACTTGACGATCATCTCCACCTCCGCTACGGCCGGAGCCAGATCTTTGTTTATGACCGTATACTCGAACTCTTTAAAAAGCCTCATCTCACTAATGGCCCGCCTCAGTCTGATCTGTAAACTCTTATCGTCCTCTGTTCCCCTCCGCTTTAGACGCCGGGTCAACTCGGCCCGGCTGGGCGGCAAAATGAAAATGTTGGCCGCCGTCGGATAAGCCTTCTTAATCTTTCGCGCCCCCTTGACATCGATATCGAGAAGCATGACTCCTCCGGAATGAAGAACCTCCTCCAGCGGTTCCCGGGGTGTCCCGTAATAGTAACGATGAACCTGACACCATTCGGCGAACCGGCCCTCATCACGCATTTTCATGAAATCGGCATGGCTGGCAAACCAGTATTCGCGCCCGTTTCTTTCGTTCGGACGCTTTTTACGCGTCGTGTACGAAACCGAAAACCGCCAGCCATGGCGCCGGTTCCTCCGAAGCAGTTCTCGACATATGGTGCTTTTGCCACCCCCCGAGGGCGATGACAAAATGACTATTTTCCCTTTAATTTTTCCGGTCGGGGACATCTATTTCAACATACCTATTCAATATTCTGCACCTGCTCGCGCATCTTTTCTATCTCATCCTTGATCTCGACTACATAATGAGAAATTTCGGTATTGGCCGATTTGGCGCCGATCGTATTCACCTCGCGGTGGAGTTCCTGCAGGATAAAATTGAGACTCTTGCCGACCGAACCGGCCCGGGCCAGATTCGATCGAAACTGCGTCAGGTGACTCTTGAACCGAATACATTCCTCGGTGATATCCGACTTCTCGGCCATGAAGGCCACTTCCTGCTCCAGCCTGACGCCATCGATCTGAGTCGCGGGCATGAAATCCCCCAGCCTCTTTTTTAACTTCTCATGATATATCGACACGTTATCCGCGGCCAGAACTTCCACTTCCCTGATTTTGTCGGAAAGGAGTTTCAATCGGAGGGCCAGGTCTTTTTTCATGTTGGCCCCCTCCCGTCGCCGCATGGTCAGCATCTCCTTTATCGCCGCCGAAATAACCTTTTTAAGCCTGGGCCAGATAACCCGCTCGATATCCTCGGATTTCTCCACATGGAAAATATCCGGCACGCTCAGCAGATGCCCCAGTTCGATATCGCCGGCCAGACGATGCTTCTTTTTGAGAGCGCTCAACTCGCGATGAACCTGTTCTGCCAGCCGGTGATTGAATACCACCTTATCCAGGCCGACCCCGTAATCCTCATAGGAGACAACGACACTTATCTTTCCGCGAGCGACCTTTTCCCCGACCAGCTCCTTTATTTTCGGCTCCAGGCTTATCAACGGCCGCGGTGTCCGAATGAAATATTCCAGATAGCGGCTGTTCAGCGATGACACATCGACCACGATCGCCATTTTTTTGCCATTATAGTTGGCCTTGCCATAGCCGGTCATTGAATTCATACGAGCCTTCCTTATCCTGTCGAATTAAGCTGATATAATATCCAGAATAATCCGTTTGTCAACCATTTATGCCAAACAGACTACCGTGAATTCAAATTTCGTCCTCTTACCAGGCTGAAAACTATTCCCAGCACCACTATATAGAGCATTATTTCGTATACCGTCCGATAAGCATAAATAAAGGCCGAAAATTCGGATACGCCCGCTCCCGGATAGCGATCCCGGTAAAAGCTGAAAATCGATATCGAAAAGCCCACCCCGAGAGTGATTCCCAGCGTCCGTATCGTGACCAGAATTCCGGCCGCGCTGCCCAGTTGCATTTTGCTGACCGAGCCCATGATACTGGAGGTGTTCGGGGTGGAAAAGAGAGCCATTCCGATCCCGATAACTATCAGGGCGACAATTATATCCGTCACCGAAGAGGCCGCCTCCAGCTGCCTTATCAGCAAAATTCCGGCCGCTATCAGGGCTACCCCGATACTCGATATCAACCGGGCCTGAAAACGATCGGCCAGATAACCGGCCAGAGGTGCCACGAAAAATCCGCATAGAGGAATGATCATTAAGAACAGACCCACCTCCTGCGGCGACTTGCCCCTGACCTGTTCCAGATAAAAAGGCATCAGAATCGTTACCGAAATCAGGGAAATAAAAACCAGAAGCATAGCCGCCCCGGAGAAAGTGAAAACGCGATTCTTAAAAATATCGAGCCCGATCAGCCGCGTTTCCGGTTTCGACTCAAAATAAAAGAATAACCCGAAAAGCAACCCGGATACCCCCAAAAGCGCCAGGACCGTATATAATCCGAAAACCCCGCGGCTGAAAAGCAAAAGCGACAGCATTAAAAGAAACATACCCGGCGAAAGCGTCAGTCCCCCGGGGAAGCTGACCTTTTTTTCAGGATCGGTGATGGGGAAATCACTTATATAACGAATGGTGAAATAATAACCCAGAAAACATACCGGCACATTGACGAAAAAAATCCACCGCCAGCCTGCCAGACCGATAATAAATCCCCCCAATGGCGGCCCCAGCATCAAACCGGCCGAAACCACGATGGCGATTATACTCAGCCCCCGCCCCCGCTCTTCGGCGGGAAAACTCCGCGAAACCAGCGCCGGCCCCACCGAAACCAGAAGCGCCGCCCCGATTCCCTGAATAACCCGCGAGATAATCAGCATATAAATCCCGGTCGCCAAACCGCACAGCACCGACCCGACCAGGAAAATCAGATAGCCGTAACGATAGGAAAATTGAAATCCCTTTTTTTCCGACATGGCCCCGAATATCATCAAAAGAGGAAATACCGCCAGGGCATAAGAGAGGACCACCCAGCCGACTACGCCGACTGTGGTGCCGAAATCGCGGCTGATGGTGGGCAGGGAAACATTGACGATCGAGGCATCCAGGGTCCCCATGAAGGTCCCCAGGCCGGTGATCACCAGGGCTTTGTATTTATATCTCGAAAGGTCTTCCATCCCCGCAACGCGATCCCGCACCAAAATCCATTGGCGTAAAACAGGTTGACAATTTCAGGATAAATCATAATCTTTCGGCCCAGAGGAGTCAATGATTTAATTTTAAACATAAAATCGGTTATCATCGTCATAATGATTGCCTGTTGGGACAACGGGTTTAAATGCAAAACGACATAAAGGATCTCGTTAAGAGGTTCGCGGATGGTGATCCGCAGGCATTTGCGGAAATAGTCAGGAGGTATAAAACAGAGATTTACAGGCTGGCGTTCAGGATGCTGGGAAACCACCTGGATGCCGATGATGCCACGCAGGAAGCATTTGTTCGGGTGTTTGAAAGACAGCGGGAAATTCGGGAGGTTAAACATTTTCCCGGATTTCTGAAACGGATTGCGGTCAATTACTGCATCGACATGATCCGCCGAAAACAGAAAAAATTCATTTCGGTCGATGATATGTCGACTTCGTCCGATGTTCAGGCCGAGCTGGCCGAGCTGACCGCCGGCCCGGATGAAAACCTCGAGAACACCGAAATAACATCAGAAATAAAAGGAGCCCTGGAAAAATTGCCGCCCAAGCAGAGGATGGCGATCAGCCTGCATATCGAGGGTTATTCCAAAGCCGAAATCGCCGATATCATGAGCTGCCCGCAGGCCACCGTCAGGTCCAACCTGCACATCGCCAGAAAAAAATTGCGAAAATGGCTGGCTAAATTGATATGATGAGTCGCTTATGAAATGCCACACTGCCCGCAGATATTTCGATGACTACCTGGCCGATCGAATCGGCGATCAGGAGAAAAAAACTATCCTGGAACATCTACAGGAATGTCCCCGATGCCGGGAAGAACTGGACGCCGACCGCAAACTGATGGAGACTCTCAGACAAGAGCCCGTTCCGGATCCGGGCGAAAACTACTGGCACCGGCTGGAAAGAACTGTTTTCTCCAAAACGATCGAACGGCTTCCACCGGAGACGGCCGCTCCCGATTCCGGACAGGAAAAAGCCGTTATGCGGATATATCTTCTGCCTCTGGCCGCCGCCTTTCTGCTGCTTATGCTTTCCCTGTCCGGCATCAGCCCGTCATTGACGACTGCCGGCAGAGAGCCGATTATCACCGCCGCGCCCGAGGCCGACCGGTCGAAAATACCATCCGGAATCTGCCTGACAGCACCGGCCGCCCCGAGTATCATAAGCTCCCTGGTGACCTCACTGCCCGGCACCGGCGGCCGCCAGATGGCCATAATCGATCACCTGAACAATATGAATTCAAAGCAGGATAGACCATGAGAAGCAAGCTGACTCGACTGTTGATCCCCATTTTCATAACGATCGTCTTTGCCCTCGGCTGCGGCACCGATTACCGCGAGGTACGCCTGGCCTATAAGTTCCACCCCGGCAAAACCTACACCTATGAATATAAAACCGATATTTCATCAAACACTTACGAGGACGGCGCCCTGACATCATCCGATAAGCGCACCTATCGCTTGCTGTATGACCAGGAAATACTGGAGGCTATGGATCATGACCGCGGGCGAATAAAATATACATACACCCTGAAAGAACCCCCTGCCGGTCCGGTCAATATCACCGGGACCGATACCGCCGCGGCCAGTTGGTCCAACGAATGTATCATGGCCAACGACGGCTCTATTGTCGAATTTGCATCCGACAGCAGCGCCACCCCCGGTTCGGCGGACTATTATCGCCGGCTTTTCGAGCAAGCCTCACCGATGTACCCCGACGAGCCGGTCAAAGAGGGTTTCGTCTGGAGCCACACCGTCAGGGTCGTCACCGATGACGGTTTGACCGACGCCACTACCACCTATAAGATCAAATCGTTCGTCCGTTCCGGCGAACATGACTGCGCCGTGATCGAATATAGAGGCAACATGCTCATCCCCCTGGAAAAAAGCTGTCCCGACGAGATAACTGCAATTCAGTCCGGGATGGACAAAATCGAGGTCGAGGGAGTCGCCTATTTCGCTTATACCGAGGGCATCATCCTCCGCGAGGAGGAAAGCTCGCATTTGGTTCGCGAGGCCACGATTATCCAGGATGGCGAACCGATCGAATTAAAAATCGACGAAATCCGCACCTACACCAACCACCTGACCGACATCAGCCAACCGTGATCTTACCGGCTTTGCCGACCGGCGGCTCGATGACCTGCCCGACAACTTCATTGACTCACCATAAGTACAATGTAACCCTTATGAAGTTGCAGGTTGGGAGCCGTGGCTCCCGACATCTGACTCATGCCAATCACCCATGCCCGATAGTAGCCAGTAGGTCAAGCCGACTTGCGGCTTGACTCTTGATTATCCGGTATCAAGAAATATGTCAAGCCGCGAGCGGGCTTGATATACTATGTAGCCACCTTATACAGGTAGCCCCAGAAGAAGGTGCCGCACAGCTCCAGCTGTGCGAGAAGTCTTAACAACGTATCATTACGAGAAAATAATGGCAAATTTACAAGTACAACCCATACATAAGATCCCCCCCACAGCTGACGCTGTGGGGCACCCTCTTCAATGGCTTTAGTTGCAGGTTGGGAGCCGTGGCTCCCGACATCTGACTCATGCCAATCACCCATGCCCGATAGTAGCCAGTAGGTCAAGCCGACTTGCGGCTTGACTCTTGATTATCCGGTATCAAGAAATATGTCAAGCCCCGAGCGGGCTTGATATACTATGTAGCCACCTTATACAGGTAGCCCCAGAGGAAGGTGCCGCACAGCTCCAGCTGTGCGAGAAGTCTTAACAACGTATCATTACGAGAAAATAATGGCAAATTTACAAGTACAACCCATACATAAGATCCCCCCCACAGCTGACGCTGTGGGGCACCC
>Ga0272444_10004639_pt1 | contig 12085 bp, 4 predicted proteins | sample SSMForm13_FD_201033 | JGI IMG/M metagenome (GOLD analysis project Ga0272444, IMG submission 201033) | Marine sediment archaeal communities from Little Sippewissett salt marsh, Falmouth, MA, United States - SSM-Form-13 | ecosystem: Environmental > Aquatic > Marine > Wetlands > Sediment ... | reverse complement strand
AAATCCTGCGTCAGAGTGCTCGCTCATTGACCGAAATATGCACCGACCTGATAGCGACGCTCCCCTCCGGCATGCGCTACCCCGATGTCTGCCGCGTGAAAATAACACTCGATAATGAGATCTATACTTCGTCCGATTTCACCGAAACACCCTGGGTTCACCATAGTGATATCGTCTATGAAAATAATACCATCGGTAGTATCAGCGTTTATTACATGGAAAAAACGCCCCCGATCGAAGATGACCTTTTTCTCGAGGAAGAAATCAAACTGATCGGCACGACGGCCGGTCTGCTTGCTCAGCACCTCATGACCCGGCGCATGAAAACCGCCGTCCTGGGTTTGAAGAAAGCCGGCCCGGCACCCGGTGAGTCTCCCGACTGGACCGTTCTTCTGGAAACCCTCAAATATACCAACGCCAGGTTTTATTATCGTATCTGCCGCAAAATTATCAATATCCTCGACTGCGGTGATGATGAGGAAGCGCGGGAATTGCTCAGGGCGATCAACTCCTGCCTGCTGGCCCGTAAGGTCGGGTACGAAGACAAAAGCAGAATCATCGACCTGCCGCCGGCCGCGGATTGCCCCGAAGATTTCAGCCAGGCCATAGTAAGAATCGCACGCAAATACCTCAGCGATGAAACCATGCTGCAGAATATGCAGCGCTGGATTCAGGAGGAAAAACTGGGCAGCTTGGCCCAGGTAATCAATCGCAATCTGTCGCTCGAGGAGGTGGCCGATTCGATCCGACGGTACTATGATATGGCGCCGGTCCTGCACGAAAGCTGTAATCCCGGCAAGTGGGGCATCCAGGTGTCGCTGATCAGGAGATTCCTCTCGGATCGAACTCCTTATATCGATATCGCTAAAAATATCACCGATATCGAGGATTTCAATCAACTCCTGAAAAAGGTCATATTCACCACCGAAAGCCGCGGCAAACTCGGGGGCAAAAGCGCCCTGATGTTTCTGATCGGCCAGTTGATCGAGAAGAACGATGATCACCGCGGGCTTTTTAAAAACGTCAGAATGCCCAAAACCTGGTATATCACCTCCGATGTCATATACCATTTCATGCATTATAATGATTTCGATGAAATCGTCGAACAGAAATATAAAGACAGCTCGCAGATCAGACTCGAGTATCAGCATATCGTTCAGTCATTCAAAAATGGCCAGTTCTCCAACGATATCATCAAAAAGCTCTCCTCGGCTCTGGATGACCTTCAGGGCCGCCCGCTGATTGTCAGAAGCTCCAGTTTGCTCGAGGATCAGATCGGCTCCGGCTTCACCGGCCGCTACAAAAGCGTCTTTCTGGCTAATCGTGGCAGCAAGAAGGAACGATTGGAGGCACTGATGGATGCCGTCGCCGATGTGTACGCCTCGACCTTCAGTCCCGACCCGATCGAATATCGCGTCAAAAACGGATTGCTCGACTTCGGGGAGGAAATGGGGATCATGATTCAGGAAGTCGTCGGCAGGCAGATGGGGAAATATTTTCTGCCGCTTTACGCCGGCGTGGCCTGCAGTGACAATCAGTATCGCTGGTCGACCATGATCAAGCGCGATGATGGCTTGCTTTGTATCGTTCCCGGCCTGTGGATACGCTCCGCGGTCCGGGAGGAAAAAGATGCGCCGGTCCTGACCGCTCCCGGACGGCCCGAATCGAACACCGCCCTCAGAGACGGTCGGGCGACCGATTATTATCCGCGGAATATAACCGTTATCAACATGGAAACCGATCGGCTCGAGACGATCAAGATCGATGATTTCATGAAGGAAAATATGACCGGCTTTCCCGATCTGGACGAGGTCTTTTCCGTGACGCAAAATGACCACCTCGAACCGCCGTCCGCCGGTAATGCCAGCCCGGACAATCTGATCCCGACTTTCCACGGACTTCTGACCCGGTCCTCCCGGCCCGGACAGCTAAAAGCCGTCCTCGACATGCTCAAGCAGACCTTCGGTATGCCCGTCGACGTTGAGTTTGCCGTCGACGGCCGTGATCTGTACATCGTTCATTGTCGCACCCGCAGCTGTTCCGCGCCGAATGATGCCGTACCCATCCCGAAGGATATTCCTCCCGAACGGATAGTTTTTACCGCCAACAAGTTCATTACCGGAGGAATTATCGGGGATATTAAATACCTTGTCTTTGTTGATCCCTCGCCGCAGAAACCTGCCGCCGACCCGGAGTCCGCTTCCCGAATCAGACGACTCATCGGGCGGCTCAATAAAATCCTGCCCAAAAAGCAGTTTGTCCTCATCGGCTCGTGGAAACTGGCCCGACGCTGTGATGATGATTCGCCGTGCGTGGCTATTACGACCGATGATATCAGTAACGCCGCCGCCCTGGTCGACCTCAGCGTCCAGCCGACCGGGAATCTGTCCGATTTTTCCTTTGAAAACCTCTTTTCGCGCGAATTGACGGGCGCCGGTGTCCAGTACTTCCGGCTTGATCCCGACGATCCGGAGATCGTCTTCAACCGTCGCTTTCTCAGGAGCGCCGATAATATTCTGACCGGAATCCTGCCTGAAAACAGGACGGCCGTCGACGACCTCAGACTGATAGATATCCGTCGGAGCACGGATGGATGTATCCTGAAAATTCTGATGAACGATGATTTGAACGAGGCCGTCGCGTTTTTTGCTTCTCCACAAACGGCCGGCGAGGCCGATCGTTCCACCGAGGCGAAACCGCGCCTGGCCTCAAGAGCGCACTGGCGCTGGCGGATGAAAATGGCCGAGCGGATCGCCCGCAGGCTCGATGCCGACCGCTTCGGAGTCAAAAATATCTATGTCTTCGGCAGTACCAAAAACGCCACCGCCGGACCCTGTTCCGATATCGACCTCCTGGTGCACTTCGACGGTACCCCGCAGCAGCGGGAAGAGCTGAAAACATGGCTCGGGGGCTGGAGCTTGTGCCTCGACGAGATGAACTATCTGCAAACCGGTTACCGATCCGATGGTTTGCTGGATGTGCAAATCATCACCGGTGATGATATCGCCGACAAGAACTGCTTTGCCGTCATGATCGATGCCGTCACCGATCCGGCCCGAAAGCTCCCCATGAAAGATGCCTGACGCCTGATACATACGACCGCCGGTAAATTTTGTTGAATGCTATAAAATATATTTTGTCTGCGCGTCGGGCCCGTATTATTATAGACGCTATGGATCGGAAGAATGCGAATGTATGGCGGATGTCGTTATGAATGAGTACGACTGTCTGGTCATCGGGGCGGGCATGTCCGGCCTGATGGCGGCCGGAAAGCTGTCAGACAGGGGACTGCATGTTTTTGTCGCCGACAAGGGACGAAAAGTCGGCGGCCGCATGGCTACCCGGATTTCGGGACGTCTTCGTTTCGATCACGGAGCCCAGATTATCAGGGCCACCGGCGCCGCTTTCGCCTTATCCGTCGAAAATTGGCGGAAAGCCGGAATCTTGAAGATCTGCGATTATCCATCCCCCGAAACCAGTCGAAACGAGGATGGAAAAAAATACTGCGTCCCGGCCGGCTTTGCCGAACTGCCGCGCTTTCTGGCCGATGGCCTGAATGTCCGGACCGGCTGCCGGGTAATGCGACTGACCCGGGAAAGCGATCGCTGGCTCGCCGAGACAGCCGACGGTGATTCATACTCGGCCCGGGCCGTCATTATGACGCCACCGGTGCCGCAGTCCCTTGATCTTCTAAAAAGCGGCGGAACTGTCCTGCCGGAGGAAATCGCCGACCGTTTACGACGCGTCAGATACGAGCCGTGCCTTACCCTGATGCTCCGCGGTGAGGTCTCAAAACGGCTGGCCGCGGCGCCCTTCGTTCGGCCGGGCGGGGAGACCGTGTCGCTCCTCGTCAACAACTACGCCAAGGGTGTGTCTCCCGAACCGGGGACCGTTACCGTACACACGACCGGAACCTTCAGTGAAGACCACTGGTCCGACGATGATGACTCTATCATCGACCGCCTTTTCGACGAATGCCGGGAATATTTTCGTTATTCGGACGGCTATCTTCGAGTCCATCGCTGGCGCTACAGTCGAATCGTCACCGCCTCTCCCAAACCCTGTGAAATTATGGAGTCGCCGGGGCTCCTGGCTCTGGCCGGCGATGCCTTCTCCGGACGGGACATCGAGGGAGCCTGTCTGTCCGGCCTTGCCGCGGCCGAAGCGATTATCCACCGATTGGCTTCGAACTGATCACCGGCCGACAGGATATTAGCTGGACATTCGACGGCAACCGCTGTATCTTGAATCGATAACCGGGTAAAAGAGGATTAACGTTTATGACGCCAAAAGATCAATCGGACGAAAACTATTCTGGCGCCGGTGAAAAACGGCCGGACCAGCATGATCCGGCTATCCGGGAGAAAATATCCACTCTGGCCAACCGGTCGCCGTTTGGAATCCTCTGCACGCAAACCGATGGCCAGCCGTACGGTTCCATGATCGGTTTCGCCTTTTCGGACGATCTCAAATACGCCGTCTTCGCCACCCCGCGGGCGACCCGCAAGTACCGCAACCTGACACGATGTAAAAACGTCGCCCTGGTCGTCGACAGCCGCGAAAAACATCCCGGGGAACTGATGAAAATCGACGCCTTTACCGCCACCGGCCGGGTCGAGGAAATAACCGATGGAAATCCCGATGCGTCCTGGGCCGAATTACTGGTTTCCAGGCAGAACTATCTCCGAAAATTTCTGGAATCATCCTCGACCGCCCTCTTTCGCATTAAAATAATTCGCTTCTTCTATGTCAGCTCTTTTCAGGAGGTGCGCGAATGGAGCCCCTGAAAGAGTGGCCGTTCTTGACACCGACCCGGACGCCGGAGAGGATAAGGATAAATGGACACCTCCGCCCAATTGATTATCTCCCTTGAGGATATCCCCGTAAGTCTCGAAAAGGAGGTCGGCGGCAAGGCAGCCAAACTGTCCCGGCTGATAGAGGCCGGTTTTCCGGTGCCGCCGGGGTTCTGCCTGACCGTCGCCGCCTACCGTCTTTTCGTCGCCGCGGCCGGTATCGATAAAGAAATAAAAATGGAGCTGGGACGCAAGGATCTGGCCGCCATGCGCTGGGAGGAACTCTGGGATGCCGCCCTCAGAATAAGATCGCTGTTCTTGAAAAAGACGATCCCCGAATCGATTATAACCGCTCTGCAGGAACACTATGATTCCCCGGCGATGCCGAAACTTGTGGCCGTCCGGTCCTCCGCTCCCGGCGAGGATTCGGCCGGCTTGTCCTTCGCCGGCCTGCATGAGTCGGTTACCGGTACCGCTTCCTTCGCGGAAATGATCAAGGCGATTCGTATCGTCTGGGCCTCCCTCTGGTCCGATGCGGCCCTCCTGTACCGAAAAGAGATGCACCTTGATCCCGACCGCAGCGCCATGGCCGTCGTCGTTCAGGAATTCCTGACCGGGGGCCCCTCGGGCGTGGCCTTCAGCCGCGACCCGCGCCATATTGATCGCGAACAAATGATTATCGAGGCCGTTCCCGGCGCCAATAACGAACTGGTCGATGGTTTGGTCGACCCCGATCGCTGGATTATCGCCCGTGACTCCCGCCGAATTCTGGAGCGGTACCGCGGTGACCGGGACGATACCGAAAGAACGCCGCTTCTCTCCGGCGAGGACCTGGATCGCCTGTATGATAAAATCCTCGCCGTGGAAACCGCCTTCGGGTGGCCGGTCGACGTCGAATGGACCGGACGCGGTGAGCGCCTGTATATTCTGCAAACGCGGCCGATAACATCCGGCGGCACCCGCCCCGACGGCGATGAACGCGGCTGGTATCTGACGCTGCGCCCCAAAATCAACCGGCTCAAAGAACTGGCCGGACGGGTTACCGGGGAATTAATGCCCCGCCTGCGCCGGGAAGGCGATCGGCTGGGCGCGACCAGTGTCGATGAATTGAATGATCGCGATCTGGCCGGCGTCATTAAGGAACGATTGGCCGCCCTCAAAAAATGGCGCGGCATTTATTACGATGATTTCATTCCCCTGGCTCATGGAGTCAGACATCTCGGTCTGTACTATAATAACGAGGTGCATCCCGACAATCCCTACGAATTCATGGCCCTTCTGGAGGGGCAGGAACTGCTGGCCTCGAAACGAAATCATCTGCTTGATGAACTGGTTCAACTTGTCAGCGACGATCATCAACTCCGTGAAATCTTGGGCCGGCAGGTGGCCGAACACGACCGGAAAGAACCCCTTGACTGGGCCGCCGCCAGGACGTCAATAATGAATCTGCCCGCCGGGAAAAGATTCCTTGAAGACTTCGAAAAGCTAAGGAACGAATATACCCGGGTCTCCTTCCGGGGCGAAAATTTGGCCGATCATCCGGAAATTTACCTCCATGCCATCCTTGAGACGACCAGAGCCCAACTGACGGGAAAACGCAAACCACCCCCGGCGGAGATGCCCGAAGATGGTTATTCCGATGTGGAAGCACGACTGCTTGAGGCCGTCGGCCCCGAAAGACAGGGCGAGGCGAGGGAAATTATCGAACTGGGTCGCCTGAGCTGGAAACTCCGCGATGATGATAATATCCTGGTCGGGCGCCTGGAGAGTCTCCTCCTGGCCGCCCTCAATGAGGCCGGTCGACGGCTCATCGAGCAGGGAAAATTACAGCAGTACGAAAAGCTGAATGATACCGCGGCCCTGATACTCGCCGAGGCTCTCCTGTATCCGCCCGATGAAATGATCGAGTTGCCCCCGGAGACGCTCGAAGATATCACCGCCCTGGCCAAAGCTCAGGGAAAACCGCGTCAGCTGGTCGGCCAGCCGGCCGGCCCCGGTCTGGCTGAGGGAACCGCCCGGCTGATTCGCGATTCGTCTGATCTCGGGCGCTTCAAATACGGCGAAATACTGGTATGCGATGCCATTCAACCAACCATGACCCATATCGTCCCTCTGGCCGGGGCCATTGTCGAACGCCGCGGCGGCATGCTCATTCACGGCGCCATTATCGCCCGCGAGATGGGCATTCCCTGCGTCAATGGCGTCGCCGACGCCGTTAAGTTGATTGGTAATGGTGAAACGGTGACCGTCGATGGTTACCTGGGAATCGTCACCGTCGGTGAACCGGAATTCCGGCTCGAAAAAAACGCCGCGAAAACCGATTGATACTTCTCCTTCGGATTTCTTCAACCTTGATTTCCAGGCCGGGAAAGATCGCTCCGGCCGATCACCCGGCTATCCTGCACAATAATCGGCTCCCACGAATTCAATAATATCTCCGAATTCTTTTACGTCATTCGTTGACATTGACAGGACGCCGGGGACGGCACCTACCGAATCCCGGATAACTTCAATTCGAAAGCGGACGGAGGGCCTGGCTGACAGGGGAGAGATTCGTACCGAACATGATGTCTTCTGCATCACTCGAGTCGACCAGTTTCGTCATCGGTAAAGGAGGCTTTATGGGTAGTACAGGGAAGGGCGAACAGAGAAAGGACACCGGTCAATATTGGTTTTAATTTTATCAGGGAGTCAATAAAATGAAGTTTTCATTGTCTGTACTGCTTATTTTGTCTTGCGCCGTATTCTGCCTGGCGCATGACTCAGCCGGAGAGGTTTACCGAAACGAACGGGGTTCGATCGAAGAACAGATCATTCAGTTTCCCGCTTTGGATACCCTTTCACCGGAAAAAATACCGGTTCCGGAATACTATCTGGGAGCCGACCGCGAGGAATCCGGCAATCGACCCCTCCGGACGAATGGCGATAACTGTTACACGCAGAAATGGGGCGGGCCGATCGCCTATTATTGGCCTCTGCCGCAAACCTGGACCAACATTCCCGATATCGCCGTACGATTTACCGGTTGCGGTGCCGATACCTTGAAGAAAATACACTTTTACCTGTATGATTTCACCGGCAGCCCCTCCCAGGGTGACGGGGTTTTCGGCAACGATACGGTTTTTGTCACCGTCTATGAGGATAGTTGCTGCGATGTCGGTCCCGTGCTGTACAGTACCATGCTTCTGCCCGGCGAGTACGATGATATGGTTTATCCAGATTCAGTGACTATCGAGGTCACCCCGGCGCTGGTGGTGCACAATAATTTCTATGTCGGCCTTTCATCGAGCGCTGTCCATGGTACCGGGGATTACGAGGCCTGCCTGCAGGATGGAGGCGATGATCCCCATCGGCGATCGTACGTTTATCAGGTGGCCGTCAACGAATGGATCGCCGTCGCCGACATGTTCGGACAGGATTACAATTTCCTGATCTGGACCGATCTCTGCCGCGAATGCGAACCCCCCTACGCCGGGAGCGGTTCTTCCTATGATTGCCCGCCGCCGGAACCACCCTGCATCGGATGCGGATCCGCCCCGCAAAACGAAAATGGCAATAAAGACGATGACGACGATACCCAGCTGTGGCGTGTCCTGAAATTGAAGCGCTTCTATTTCCGGGAAACGGGCGATTGGCCCGGCCGAATGGGCGAGGTCTATTGCCGCTATCTCGTTCATCCTACTTACTTCGGGGGCGGCTGCTACAGCGGCGTTGTTCCCAAGGGGGAGCCCCTCGACGTTAAGCAGTCGAAGAAAAATTGTGAGCAAAATGCCTGCGATCCCGGTGAAGACGACGACTGCCGGTGGGTTTATTACGACAAGGACCTGATGGCCGATCAACCGCTCAATAATGAATGCTTCCTCGATCCGGTCTCACTGAACCTGAGGTTTTATGATGTCGATTGGAATTATGGCAAGTGGGTTGCCATACTGATTCTTGTTGTTCTTACCGTCGTGCTTGGTATATTGGTCGCTGCCAGCGGATACGGCTTACTGGTGCAAATACTGCTGTTTGCCGGGCTCGGGGCTGGGACCGGATTCATTACTATTCCCGAAATGATCGCCCAGTACGAATCACCCAAATGGAGCTATGAGAAAGATATCGGCGAATATGATGATGATATATGTCTGTCAAAAGCGGATATACCGCTGCTGGGAGGGGCCCCGGTTTCGAAATGTGTCCGCTGTCCCCTGGATAACATCTGGGATAAACGGGCCGAAGCTGAACTGGAATGGTTGCTGTATGCGACCGGCTCGAAAAAGGGATACACCGACGGCGATCCCTGGGGCGGTAAAGAGGATCCCAAGCGCGATATTCCCGCCATGGAAGATCTCCGGTATGCCAGTTGCGGCAACATAACCGAAAGCGAATTTCTGCTCAATGTCTATATGAAACTCGATCTCGGAATGGACATCCCGGACAGGGTAAACCAGAGTCTGCATGATCCGGATAGTCTCGGCGTCGGCGAAACCAGGACATATGTCTGTTACTTCGACACCGACGGATGTTTGACAACCGGCTGTGATGAAGTCGGAACCGGCTGCTGTGGGGCTGAATATAAGGTTGTCTTCGAGCAGACGCGTAAGGTCTGCAGCGGCGCCGAAGATACCGTAGTTACGACCCCCTCGATCCATAAGTTCAAAGAAACCTGCTGTCCCATCGGGACACCGGGCTACTGGGAGGAACAGACCGATACCGCGCCGTACGATATGATCCTGTCACATGAATTATTCCAGGCCAAAATCCGTACTCAGGATTTAGAAGATCCGGAGTACTTCGCCTTCTGGGCGGTATCCTTCAAGAACGGCGTCCTGTCCGATAGGCTACCCGAAGACGCCTGCGGACCGCGCTCCGTTTTCATACCGCAGGCGGTAGCTATCTGCCCCTATGTATCCTATGTCGAATATGCCAGTGTCCTCAGCGGGGCCAGGGATAGTTCCATTATTGTCGGCTTCAGTGAAATGATGGCACCCATCGACCCCACCGATGTAAGTGTTTCCCCGATGGTGCCTATCTCGATCGAATTCGATGAAACCGCCCATCGTCTTCATATAATTCCGGCCACCGCCGACGGTAAATGGTATCCCGGAAAATACGAGTTTACGCTTCACGGTACGATTACCGATGCCGCCGGTAATGCCCTCGATGGCGATCCGGACACACCCGGATGCGGGGAACCGTACGTTTTCAATATCTGCATCAATGATACCAACACCTTTTATGTCACCGACATACCCGGCGGCGATCGGGAAGGGCTCTACGATGAGGGGGAGGATATATATGCCTGCGGCTGTGAATTTCAGCCCAATGTAACCTTCGATATGTATCTCATCCTTCATCAGGATCTGCAATACGGCTTGAAACTGTATGATCTCTCCAGCACCGGGCCGACGCCGGTGACTACCTCCGGGACGGGATCATTCGAGTCAGTGAATGTTGGGACGCCGGTGGTATCCTGGGGTACTGAGATGAATCTTGTCGCCGATCTCAATCGAGACAATTACTTCGATTCGCTCGATCGGGCCCTCAATCCCTGCGAGATTGCCATCCTGGCCGGTGAACCCTGCCTCGGCGGGCCCGATTGCATAATCGGCGCCTGGACATTCAATGATCCCGGCGAGAGCGATCGCGTCATCGATCTTGTCGATGGCCGGCATGGTACCAAAGCCGCCAATGGTCCGACCCCGGTTGCCGGCATGGTCGGCGGTGCCATGTATTTCGACGGCGTTGATGATTATGTCGAAATTGCCGATGACGGAGAACTCGACTTCGATGAAGGGGATGATTTTTCCATCGAGTTCTGGTACAAGGCCGACAGCTATTCCGGCGTGAATACCATCTATGATAATCGCTTTGTCGAGGACTACGCCCAGGGAATTACGGTGCTTACCTATAATGATATGCTATGCTTCCAGATGGCCGACGGGGGAGGCTCTACCATCTGCTCGAACGATCCCAATACTTCGTCATGTACCAATTACGGCACCACCATCGTGGTCAACGACGGCGATTGGCACCATGTCGCCATCGTCGTCGACAGAGATGAAATCGGCACCTTTTATGTCGACGGTGATCCTCTGGAGACATTCGCCGCGACGATACGCGATGGTTCCATGATGAATAACTGCAACGGCATGTTCGGCCGGCGCGTCATGACCACGCCGGGATACAGCCGGTTTACGCTCGATGAGTTCGCCATCTATGATGAGGTCTTGACACCCGAGGCGGTGGCCGCCATTTATGCCGCTGGCAGCGGAGGCAAATGCTGCCAGGATCCGGGTGATCCGGGCTGTGATGTTCTCCTGTCCGGGGATTGCTGCGGCGGCGAATGCGACTGCAGTCCCGGCGATGCCAACGACAATGAAATAATTAACATCCTTGATATCACCTATCTGATCAATTACCTGTATAAAACCGGTCCGGCACCCCAGCCGTACACCGTTTGTTCCGGTGATTGCAACTGCGATTGCATTGTAAATATACTCGATGTCACCTATCTGATCAACTACATGTATAAGGGCGGTGCCGCCCCGTGTCCATGCGAGGAATGGATAACCGCCTGCGGCCCTTAGCAGGGCGACAGGGAAGTTACGGTTTCACCAACGGGATCGGGAGACTGATCCCGTTTCTTTTTCTACCGGCAATATCGTCAAACCTTCGCCGTCATGGCTGAAATGCCGGAAACATTTTGCCCTCGATAATCGGAACGACTGGTCAGCGGACGACAAAAGCGCCATCGCCCATAAAGACATATTTAAACGAATCGTTGAAATGAGGTAATTGCGCTATCGGAAAAGAGTCGGAAGCTTTTGTCTTTTAATCTTGATAAAAAGGAATATATTTTCTATTATAGGACTTGTCGAGTTGGGAAATATTGAAGAGGTTATTCGGGCAAAGATGAACAGCGCCTGACAATGTAAAGAACGGGATTTATGGGAATAAGAAAAATCGCCACTGCCGAGGATCTGGCCAGCCTTTTGCATGATAAAAACTGTAATCTGATGGATATACGTCCTGTTGCCGCCTATATAGGCTGGGTGCTGAATGGCGAACCGCGAGGAGGACACATCAGGGGTGCCAGGTCATTTCCTCTTACCTGGACGCGAAACGAAGAATGGCCGGACCTGCTGAAAAATAAGGGCATCATTCCTGACAAACAGGTCATTGTTTATGGCTACGGGACTGGTGAAAGCGAAAAAATGGCCAATAAGCTCGATACCATAGGTTACGAGAATATCTACACATTCGACCTCTTTTCGGAATGGTCCGAAAACGACCGTCTACCTATGGAC
>Ga0272444_10004638_pt1 | contig 12087 bp, 11 predicted proteins | sample SSMForm13_FD_201033 | JGI IMG/M metagenome (GOLD analysis project Ga0272444, IMG submission 201033) | Marine sediment archaeal communities from Little Sippewissett salt marsh, Falmouth, MA, United States - SSM-Form-13 | ecosystem: Environmental > Aquatic > Marine > Wetlands > Sediment ... | reverse complement strand
GTACGGGATTGAAAACGGTATCCCGGGTCCACAGTGGGCCCGGGATTTTTGTTTTGTCCGATCGGGGGCACACGATGATTACGGAAAACTTTACTCAGCCTGAAGCTGCAGCTTTTCCCGGAACGCGTTTTGACTGGCGTTTGAAAAATGATGCTGGAGAAGGGTATATCCGGCGCCGGCGACTGGATGACGATTTTTTTTTAACCCAGAGCTATTTATGCTCACTCCAGCCCTTTCGTTCCCGTTTTGAACCGCCAACCCATTCCACGGCCTTTGTTTTTATGCTCCGCGGCAGCACGCGCATCCGCATTGCCGGCTGCCCTTCCTGGGTGGAAATGCATGCCGGTGAGGTGTGTGCGTATGTTGATGGCGGTGACCTGATCCGGCGGGAAACACCAGCCCATCAAACCATGGAAGCCCTGGTCGTCAGAGTCGGTGATGAGCGGCTGGCCAGTATTTGCAGCGACCTGGATCTTGCCCTGCCCAATGGGCTCAGGCGCGGACATGTGCCCCTGATTCGCGGCAATTCACCGTCAACAAGTGTGATTCTTGAGAAAATCCACCACAACCGGATGAACAGTGCCACTGAGTGCCTGCTGGCCCAGGCGCATGCCATCGATCTGATCTGCGACATTTTTCTCGATCGAAACGCTGCGATCGGCAACACAGAGAACGATCGGGTCCGCGAGCTGGCGGCGTATATTGCATCCAACATCGGTCGCGATTTCAGCCTTTCCAGCCTGGCCAGGATGGCGGGCGTAAATCGCACCAAACTCAACCGCCTGTTTAAAAAGGTGCATGGCTGCACCGTGTTCGAATACATTCGCCAGGAGCGGCTGCGCCGGGCAAGGCAGTGGCTGTGCCAGACAGACATGCCCATCACCGACATCGCTCACGCGGCCGGCTTCTGCTCCTCCAGCCATTTTTGCCACTGTTTCCACCAGGTCTATGGAAAACCGCCCAGAGATTTTCGCTCTTGCACCTGAAGAAAAGCATCGGCTGCGCAAGCGGTCTAAAAACGCACATTCAAACCAAAGATCGCATTGAACCCTGGCAATGGATAGAGCGATTCATCACCGGGATAACCGCTGCCGCTGCCTATGGCATCTTCATCAAAAACATTGTTGGCCACAAGGTACAATTCGGCTGCGCCGATCTGTTTTGCGTATCTTGCATTGAGAATCCAAAACCCATCTTCTTCGGTGGTATTGGCATAGTTGAAATACCGCTTGCCCGTATACACGGGATTCAGGGAAATATCGCCCAACATCTCATCGCGAAAACCCAGTTTGAAGGCAAACATGATATCCGGCACGCCGGTCAACTTATTCCCGGAATAATCAACGCCCCGGCTGACAAATTCATCAAACTCGGATTGCTGCCAGGTAAAGCTGGTCGAGGCATAGGAGCCGTTGGGCAATCTTGCATTGGCGCCGACCTCGACCCCTTTTGCGGTGGTTTCGCCTGCGTTTTCGTATTGCGCACTCAAATCCGATCCGGATCGAACGAATTTATCGGTGACATCCTGCCAGAAAAGGGCAACATTGTAGTCCAGCCAGCTGGAGATATTGCCGCGTAAACCCGCTTCATAAGCCCAGAGCCTTTCCGGATCCAGCTCACCGTTCGTGTACCACATCGGTAGCCTGACCGGACTTTTTATTCCGCTGTTGAGCCCTGCAAACAGGTTCACTGCTTTGCTGGCTTGATAGGTAAAACCGATCTTGGGGCTGACGTCGCCTTTGGTCTGATCCCAGGAATCGCTGCTGGCGATATTGGCGACCTGCTCCAGATCAAAATAGTCATAGCGAAGACCGCCGCTAACCGTGAGCCTGTCAGTCATGCGCAGCTCATCCTGCAGATACCCCGCATAACTGATATCTTTTCGTGAGAAGTCCCTGTTGATCTCCCCGATATCGTAAAAACTGGTTGCCATATATCTTTTTGCCGTCATATCGTGGTAACGATACTCCCCGCCGACAACCAGCGTGTTGACCATCCCGGCAATATCGTGGTTCAAGGTCACATTCACCTCCGGGTGCGCCTGCCACCCCTCCTGGTCAACATAAGCTCCCCAATATAATTGAAAATTGGTGTCTTCCATTTCTGCTTTGGCCATGAGCGTATGCGGTCCCAGCTGCTGGGTGTACACCAGGGCGCCCAAAATGCCTTCGGTCTCGTTGTGATAATCAGCGCCGGTAATCGGATTCTGGGAAGGATCTTCCTCGAACTGCTGCCGGGTCAGCGCTTCGGTGAAGTTGCCCTTTGAGTCGCGGAAAGATCCATGCAAGGAAATGTCGGCATCATCACTTACGGTGTATCTCGTCATGGCATAAACGTTATCGCCATGGAGATAGCCGCCATCCTGATACGCGTCCTCGCGTACGGCAGACGCATCGATATAGTATTGCCATTTCTCTTTGACGCCATTGATGACACTATACCCGTTGCCGCCGCCCAGGCTGCTGAACGCCAGACCCGCGCTGGCCTCCACCGGTTTTTTGGCTGTTCGGGTGATGATATTGATCACACCGCCGTTGGCCTGGTCACCATACTCGGCCGACGGGGTTTTGGTGATTTCGATGCGTTCGATATCGTGGATGGCCAGGCTGCCGGAGCGCACGTATCCAATTCCCGGATTAAACTCGATGCCGTTGATCATCACCTTCATAGCCCAGTTCGACACTTCGCCGCCACGGCTGCTCATCGAGATATCGCCACTGGTCGACCCCCTGTCTGTGCCGGCAAAATACATGCCCGGTATATTCATGTTCCGCAGCACGGTAAGCGCATTGTAATGCCCGGGATACTGCTTCAATTCCTCACGGGATATAATCGCGATATTGGTTGGGATGTTGTCAACCGTTGTGGCCATCTTGGTGGCGGTAACGGTGATATCGCCGATATGCTCACCGGACTTGCCCTTTTTATCAACCCCTGTATCATTCTCGGCCCACACCGGCTGACTGCAAAACACGGCGATGATGATCACGATCGACCTAACGCCAAATCGTATCCGGTACCCATTCCTGCGCAATTTTTTTCCCCTCGATTCATTGTCCATGTGCTTTTCTCCTCATAAAGATCCTTGCCACCCAACCTATATTATTCCATGACAACAAGCGCTTTGAACGTTGTTGTCGCGTCCTTCTCAACGGTGATGATTTTCGATTCGACCTCAAAAAACGACCTGATGGTCGCTTCAGTGATGATCTTCGCAGTCGGTCCGCAAATGTAGGTCTTTTCTCCGGATGCCGTACGCCCCTGCATAAGCGTCAAATCGGAGATCCGCAAGGCATGCTCAGGGTAATGGGTGTTGATGATGCACGAGATTCCGCGTTCTTTGGCCAGCTTTTCCAGCATCTTCAGGACCCGGATTTGATTTTTGTAGTCCAGGTGCGATTCCGGCTCATCCAGGATCATCAGTTCAGGGTCTTTCACCAGCCCCCGCGCCATAAACACCAGTTGCAGCTGGCCGCCGCTCAGTTGGGAGCAGAGCCTTTTTCGCAAATGCGCGATACCGACTTCAGCAAGGGTCTGATGCACCTTTTGCCTGTCTTTGCGGCTGGGGATGGAAAACAAACCGATGTTGCCGGCCAAGCCCATCATGACCGTATCTTCAACGCAGTAGGGGAAAACGAATTTGTACGCCTGGGGGACATAGCCGATGCGGCGCATGTGCTTTTTGTAATTCATCTGCTCACCGTCAATCAGGGTCTGCCCCTGTTGCCATGGCAGAATACCCAAGAGGCATTTGAGCAGGGTGGTTTTACCGATCCCGTTCTGGCCAAGGATGGTCAGGATCTGCGCGGACGGCAGGGTGAAAGAAATTCCCTTCAGGATCTCTTCTTCCCGTGAGTAACTGAAGTGACCGTTTCTAACCTCAACCTTCATCAGCTTCCCCAACCGGAATATCTGTACACATAGATAAACAGCGGCACCCCGGCAATGGCGGTCAGGATGCCGATGGGAATCTCCGCCACCGTGGCCACCCGGGCAATAAAATCAATGATGATGAGAAAAATGCCGCCCATGAAAAACGCCGCCGGAAGAAGATGCTTGTGATCGGCGCCGACAACCATCCGGCAGACGTTGGGAATGATCAGGCCGACCCAGCCGATAATGCCGGACACCATCACGCTTGCCGCCGTGACAACCGTTGCCAGGGCAATGATACAAAATCGCAGGCGCCTTGGATGGATACCCAGCGAAAAGGCCTCCTCATCGCCCATGGAGAGGATATTCATCCGCCACCGCAGGAGAAGAAGTGTCACCGTTGCGCCACCAATCAGGGGGCCAACAACGGCCAGTTCGGCAAAGGTGGTGTTGGCAAAGCTGCCCATCAGCCAGTACGTGATGGCCGGCAACTGGGAATCCGTGTCGGCAACAAGCTTGACCAGTGATATCAGTGCATTGAAGAAAAACCCGACAATCAAGCCGGCCAGCACCAGAGATACCGGCGAGGACATTTTTTTTATTTTGGAAATGGTGTAGGCACAAAGGACGCTCAGCAGGCCGAATCCAAAGGCCAATACCGTGGTGATGCCCGTGCCCCCGGAGGTTAACAGAATCCCCAGCGCAGCACCGAACCCGGCCCCGGCGCTGACGCCCAGGATATCCGGACTGACCAGCGGATTCTGGAAAATGCCCTGAAACGATGCCCCGGCAACAGATAACCCGGCGCCGACCATCACGCAGAGCAGAACCCGGGGCATGCGTATATTCCACACCACCGTCGCTGCGGTACAATCGGCTGTGATGCCGAGGATTTTATCCAGCAGAATCGATACCACCGCTTTCGGGGGCACCGCGTACCTGCCCATGAAAAGGGACAGAAACATCAGTGACAGCAGGCAGATGACCAGCATTGCATAGATCAGCCGGTAATTTTTTTCGTTTTTTTTACTTGGCATGGGGACGCAGGATGGATTGCATGAGGTGATCAGAAAGGGTGATGTTGTATCGGCGGGAATAATAGGCCTTCATCTCTTTCTTGAACTCAGCACGACTAATCAGGTCCGGATAGTTTTTTGCGATCAGCCACAAAAGCGTTAACGGTGAATCGGCATGGGGCGCCCCCCAATTCATGAGCCCCAACGGCATGTCATGGACTGCCCTTTTGCGAACCGCCGTGATGGGGTGCCAGTTCTGGCCGGGAATACTGCCATTTAAGTATCTGGAGGCGGGAATTCCCCGGAACACATAGATAACATCCGGGTTCCAGGCCAAGAGCTGCTCCATGGAAACTTCTCTGTTGTCGCCCTTGATATCGGCGGCATTGACAAGACCGCTTTTGTTCAGCCAGTCGTCACCGTATGATCCGATGCCTCGAACCGTGACCTTGTCTCCCGTATTGGACATAATCATCAAGCCCTTTTTCTTAGGGCCTTTTCTGTTGGCCAAAAGAGCGGTCGCCTTTTTTTTCGCCTGATCCCATTCCTTCTGCAAAGAAAGCGTGCCACCGCTGGCAGTAAATATCTCCCGCATAAGGGTTTCTATGGCCACGGACCAGACTTCGTTATCCTGGTTGTCGATATAAAAATCCAGGACCGGAACGGGTAATCCCTGAAGTCCTTCTCGCTGAAATTTCCCATATACAAGGATGACGTCCGGTTCGAGCTTGAGCAGTTCTTCGGCGTTTGACTGAAAACCGGTGAGAAATCCGGTCGGAATACCCTTCCATCCCGGCAAGAGCAGATCGAGTAGTTGGTTGTTTGCATCCGCAAAGGCGACCTTGTGCGTACCAACGATTTTGGTATTCTCAATACGAAGCGCGGCAAATGTCGAGACCAGCGGCGGCGCAACGATCACGACCCGTTGCAGGCCATCTGGCGATGGAAGCTTGACCGTGTTGCCCTGAAGGTCGGTCATGGTCCGCAAGGCAGCGGCCGTGTCATCGGCAACCGCAGTTTGTCTGCCGCCGGCTGCAAGAAGAAATCCCGTTAAAATACAATAAAATGCGGTGACGACTATTGTTCGCATGGACGCTCGCTTCAATCCGGTTTACCTGGCCACAACCAGCTCGGCCTGTCCTGCAGGCAAATCAAGCATGGTTGACGCCACCTCTTCAAAACCGGCCTGCGTCAGACAGGTGGCAATTTCTCCCTTGGTAAATGAAAAATCCTGCCCTTCCAGAGACAGGGAAAGCCGCATCAGGACAATACTGGTTGGCGCCGTCCGATCATCGGTCAATCCTTCATGCAGGCAGACAAAAACGCCATTGGGGGCGAGCGAGCGTTTGACGCGCTGAAAAAAAGCCATCCGGTCTTTGACGTAATACAGGTTATGGCTGGCCCAGATCAGGTCGTAGCCGCTGCCCAGGGGCGTTTCATTATAATCACCGGCGATACAGGAAATCCTGTCGGCCATGCCTTCTTTTTGCAGCTCCTTTTCAGCCAGACGAATGATGGCCGGCAGATCCATCAGCACACCTTTTGCCTCGGGACGGCGGCGCAGAATCTCAGCGCCGATAAGCCCGGGGCCGCCGCCCAGATCCAGAATTTTTTTCAGATTGCCAAACTCCGGGAGCGTTTCAAGCAGATCCGCACAAATGGCCCCCATGCCCGCCCGCTGATAGGCTGCCAGATGAGCGGTGGCCCGTTCCCACTTGGATTCGTTTTGCAAGGCCTCTGTCTGCGGCACCGCTGGCGGGCCGTTTTTCACGATGTCCACAATCCTGGACAGGTTTTTATGCTGCATGGCTTTCATGTTTGTTAACAGCCCGCCCATGAAAACCGGACTTGCCTGGCGAAGGAAATGGGCGCCGAAGGCTGTATTGCTGTATGTCCGGTTTTCTTTATCGGCCAGCCCGAGTGCCACCATGGCGTCCAGAAAGTAAACAAGGCCGGCGGTGTCGGTCTGTATGCCGATCCTTTCGGCGATTTCATCCACATTCGATGTCTCATTAAGAATGTCTGCCATGCCAAGCGTCATAGCGGCTTCCAGAACCGCCCATCTGACCGGTGCAACCAACAGATCAAATAATGCCGCCATGGACGGATATGGGGTATTGGGCGAGTGAATACTTTCTGCCATCATTTTTTTCTCCAGCTCAAGGTAAAAGTGCTTTCAAACTTTTTGCCTGCGTCCTTAAACACCAAAACCGCTTCGGGATAATATCATTTGCGGAACAATAAAAAGCATTTGCGGAACAAAATGAGTCGCGCGAATTTGTAGTATCGTGACAGATAAGGTTATTTCATTCGGCGCAATAATGGCATGGCCGCGATCGGATTCCAGACGATCAACATAAAGCCGCAGTTGGGGGGAAAGCCATGGTTGTCCTATAGGGCCGGAACGCTGCTTTTATGAAAAAACGGTGAAATTTTACCCGAGAGTAATTTTGATTGAGTAAAGTCAAAAAACAGAAAAGCAACGCTTTGCATAGTCATTATGGATGCTCATGAGGAAATGGTCCCCGTCCATTACCCGCCGATGGACAGCTGCCCCATGTAACGGCGATCACTGCGTTGACCGGAATAAGCGCCCACTTCCTCAGCGTAGGTGGCGAAATCCAAGCGCACCAGCCAGATATCGATGGTGGCGCCAACGGTGCCGTACTCTTGGTTGAGTCCCGCTCGTAAGCTCAGAATCTTGGGCAGTTGGAATTCGATACCCAGGTGAATTCGCTTCGCCCAATCATTGTCTTCGCCCACGTTTTGGGACAGGTCCATATAATCGATGGCTCCTATCAAACCGAATCCGGCAAAGTTTTTTTTCAGAGCGATTCCCACATTGCCTGGAATGGAAGTTTAACACCGACTCCGCCGGCCAATCCGTAATCGCAATCAAAGCCTGAACAAAGTCAAAAGTTCCAAACGTTGGCGGGTAGGGCGCGAGAACAAGCGGTAGATTGAATTAACGCCCGCTGCTTAAGGCCGATTTCGATGATCGCAAAAAACGATTGACAACCGACGTATTGAAAGGTAAATGATCTGTCAAAAATAGATATATCTAACATAAATAAATAGACCTTACGACTTGCGGCCGGTTAGCGGTGCGCAAGGCAGTGAAGGTGCAAGGCGGCTCTCATCGGGCAGTCCTTAGCGCCTTTTTTTTGGTCTGAGCCCATGAGGAGAACCATGAAACCATCGCGCATTATAAACACCCTGAAAACCCTGATCGACGTCCGCCAGCCGGTGTTCATTTGGGGGGCGCCCGGTGTGGGTAAAAGTCAGGTGGTCGCCCTGGTGGCCCGGAAACAGGGGCTAAGCCTGGTGGACGTCCGCGCCGTTTTGCTGGATCCGGTAGATCTGCGGGGGCTGCCCCATATCGATAACAACCGGCGGGCCTGCTGGTGTCCGCCTGAGTTTTTACCCGTGGACGGTAAAGGCATCCTTTTTCTGGATGAACTCAACGCCGCGCCGCCCCTGGTACAGGCCGCCTGTTATCAACTGGTGCTGGATCGGCGCTTGGGCGAATACCGGCTTCCCGACGGCTGGGGTATCGTCGCTGCCGGTAATCGGGAAACCGACCGGGCCGTTACCCACCGTATGCCCTCGGCCCTGGCCAATCGCTTCGTTCATCTTGATTTCGATGTGGATGCAAACGAATGGCTGACCTGGGCTCAAGGTAACGATATCGCGGCGGAAGTGACGGCCTTTATTCGTTTTCGTCCCACGCTTTTGCATGCCTTCGATCCCCAGAAGGATGACAAGGCTTTTCCCACGCCCCGTTCCTGGGAATTTGTCTCGCGCATCATGAACCAAAAACACCAGCCCGTCCCTGACTTGGAGTTGATCGCCGGTGTGGTCGGGGAAGGGGCGGCAGCTGAGTTCTGTGGGTTTTTACGGATTTATCACAACCTCCCGGATCCGGAGACCTTGCTGGAATCCCCGGAAACAGCCGAGGTACCCGATGATCCGGCGACATTGTATGCGGTTTGCGAACTGCTTTCTCAACGGACAGATCTGTCGAACCTGCCCCGGATGATGACCTATGCCAAACGATTACCGCCGGAGTTCAGCGTCCTGTTGGTGCGCGATGCGGCCAGACTCAACAGCGCCATCGTGCATACACCGGATTTTAATTCATGGGCGGTGGCGCATGCCGATGTTTTGATTTGACGATGACTACCCGTACCGAAACATATCGAGACGTCATTCGTGCACGGGCAGCGCTGGTATTGGAGCATCCATTTTTCGGTCACCTGGCCCTACGGATGAAACTTGTGGAAGATGGCAAATGCGATACAGCGTGGACGAACGGTAAAATTCTCGCATACAATCCACATTATGTAAAAATCCTGCCTTTCGAAAAACTCAAGGGATTGGTCAGCCACGTGGTCATGCACCCGGTCTGCCGCCATCATCTGCGGCGCAATGGACGTGATCCCGGCATGTGGAACATGGCTTGCGATTACGCGATCAATTGGATTCTGCTGGAGGCGGGGCTGGTGCTGCCCGATGGTTTTCTGGATGATCCCAAACTGCGTGGCAAGACCGCCGATGAGATTTATGTCCGTCTTGAAGCGGAGCGCTCAGGCAAGAAATCGGAGGCCTCCGATAACCCCCATGAGAAGCATTCTTCCCATGATGGCGAGCCCATCGATCTTCCCGATGATTCCGCAGGTCCCGGTCACCAGCAACCTCATGACGAAACCGATGCGGCCATAGATGACACCGATGCTATGGGAACACCGGACAGCCAAAGGGAAAATCCGGATCAGCAGGCGTCCTCCCAGGGTGATCCGGGCCGTTCCGGAGAAGTCCGGGATGCCCCGCCGCCCGAAGCGGGGGCCGGCGGCATGGGTGAGGAAACAGCGGATGAAAGTCAGTGGCGCATCAATTTGGCTCAGGCCGCAATACAGGCCAGATCCATGGGTGATTTGCCGGCTGGATTGGCGCGTTTTATCGACAATCTACTCAACCCGAAACTGGACTGGCGGCAGCTGCTCCACCGTTTCATCCATGCTTCGGCAAGCTATGACTACGCCTGGATGCCGCCCAACCGACGATATGTGCACCAGGGGCTTTATCTGCCGGCCATGCGAAGCAGCGACCTTCCCGAAGCCGTTGTTGCCATAGACACGTCCGGCAGTGTCAGCGCAAGCGAACTGGATCAGTTTGCCGCTGAATTGTCGGCGATTCTGGAAACCTGTGTTCAACGCGTGCATCTTCTCTACTGCGATACGCAGGTGGTCCGGACGGAAAATTTAGAGCGCCAGGATTTGCCGCTTACCGTGACACCCATGGGCGGTGGGGGTACGGACTTCAGACCGGCTTTTGACTGGGTCGCGCAGCATGGGATTTCACCCCTTTGCATGATCTATCTGACCGATCTGGCCTGCAACCGGTTTCCCGATGAACCCGATTACCCGGTGCTCTGGGCGACCATCGGCGATGAAACCATGCGCACGCCATTTGGTGAGCGTGTTCATATCAAATAAGAAAAGGAGTACGCATGCGCATTGAGTGGAAAATCCATAAACGGGCAGGGCACCTGCGTCCCAAATTATATTATGCGATGACCCTGGAGGATTTTGAAGTCGAACTGGCCGTTCCCATGGTGAGAATCACCAGCACCATTCCCAAACCGCCGGATGCCGGTCAGCACTATGTGTGGCCGGGAACCAAGGAACGCGGCCGGGAGGCGCCAACCGAGGTATATGATTTGTGTTCTCCTTCTCACAAGACCGGTCACTGCCGGGAAACGTTGATGCTGCCCATGCGCCAGGGCAACGACTATCCTGAAATTGAGGACTCGTTTCTAAAACTTCGCCAGGCCTATGAGGATGCCCTTTTAACGGCCTATGCCAACAGCGCATTTGAATCCAAAGGCTGCCTGGATATGACGTCTGCAACCAAAAGGTGCATGGCGCCAGTGGTGGCGGCGCAACGTTTTTTGACGGCAATCGAAAAAGCATCCTGAAAACCCAGCCACTCTCATTGAAAACAGGTTGACAAACCCAAGACCATTGCTGTAAGAGCCATCCCTACAAAAAATAGATTGCTCTAATAAAAATTAGAACACCTTACGACTTGCGGCCCTTTTTGCTCCGCCTCGGTTGAGGCGTCGGTGCGATAAGCTGGGAGGGTGTATACAGGGGATCATCCGTTCATGAAGTCCTTTATACAATCCCTTTTGACAGAAAGGACGCAAAATTATGGCCAAAATCGGAAAACGAACGAGAAGTAACTGGACGATTGGGGCACATACAGTCAACTCGTATAAAAACAGGGTCCCCGATCCGGCGGTAAAACGAAAGCGCCGCACCAGCAAAGAGATCCGGCGAGTCATTGCCCAGGCATTGAACCGTGTTCAAAACGATGGGCGAACGGTGTATTTGTCTGCCGATACTTACAAGGGAGAATCAAAGCCGAAAACACTCTACCGGATCGAGTTGTTCAAGAACGATTATTATGTGCTTTGTATACAACAACAGGTGGTGACCCTGTTTACGGCGGATATGATCGCCGGTGATGCGCAAAGAGGCGGGTTGATCTTTCGGGATCAGGCGCCTTTTAAATCGTTGGCTGCCTACTATGAATAAAAAATGTTTATCTTGGCCGCTCATGGCGCTGGATCGAAGATCGGTTCGGCACATGAATGCCACCAGCAAGGAGACAGACGGTTAGACAGATAATTGCGTCAAGCAGCAGTAATTCATCAGGCAAGCATCGGTGTGATCATTATCTGGAAGCGATTTTAGAAATTGAAAACAAACATGGCGCTGCGCGGGTTACCGATATCGCAAACAAATTGGGGTTGAGTAAAGGATCGGTCTCCGGGGCCTTGAAAAAGCTGAGAGATCAGCAATTTATCAACTATTGGCCCTATCATCCGGTAACGCTGACCCGCATGGGGAGGCAAATTGCCGAGAATGTTTTATGGCGCAATCGTATTCTTTGCCGTTTTATGGCAGACGTGTTGTTGATGGATAAACAGTCGTCGAACCAGGCGGCGAAATGTCTTGGGCCTTTTGTGGAAGATACCGTCGTGGAATACTTGCAGCGTTTGATTGCCAACATGTCTCGGATGAACGATCCCCCGGCACCGGAGGCCCGGCAAGATAAATGAAATTAATTGTACAAGAAAAAGAAAACAACCACGATTATTAACAGCTTGTAAACCATAACATCGCAATCTGGA
>Ga0272444_10004637_pt1 | contig 12089 bp, 7 predicted proteins | sample SSMForm13_FD_201033 | JGI IMG/M metagenome (GOLD analysis project Ga0272444, IMG submission 201033) | Marine sediment archaeal communities from Little Sippewissett salt marsh, Falmouth, MA, United States - SSM-Form-13 | ecosystem: Environmental > Aquatic > Marine > Wetlands > Sediment ... | reverse complement strand
TCGCGATACTGGGGCAGGGGATCGTATCCCCATTTCTCAAGAAGGGTGGAATACAGTTCGAATTTTCGGCTCGGCGTGGAAAAGCCTTTGGTCCGGTACTTTCGGTACCCCACAGGGCCCCGGATATAGTCCATTTTTTTGAAGTCCTGCCAGGTTATCCCCATGGGTTCCAATATCCAGTCCAGGGCCTGCTCGAAATGATCCCACCAGTTTTCACCCTGACCCACGCGATGGGCCAGATCGTTGAGCATATCATGATCGGAGCGGCATTCGCCGACCTGCATGGCTTTGCGTCGCGGCAGCAGGTAACCGTGCCGTTTCCAGAAATCCCCGATGTAATCCATCTCGAGCCAGGTGGCGGCCGGCAAAACCATATCGGCAAGTTCGGCCGTGGGCGTCATGAAGAAGTCTGAGACGACCATGAAATCCACGGCTTTAAGGGCCCGGTGGACCTCCCTGGCATTGGCCCGGGTCATGAGCGGATTGGTACTGATCAGGAAAAGCATTTTTACCGGATAGGGTTTTTCCTCCAGAATGGCATCCCACACGCACTTGGGATTGATGATGGCGAAATTCCCGGCCAGACGGAAGCGATCCCCGCCGAGGCGCTTTTCACGCTGGATATCGGGGAGCATCCTGTGGGCGCCGAAATGTCCCACATTCCTGATTTTCGGGGCCTCAAAAAGCACCTGCCCGCCGGGCACGTCGATGTTTCCGGTAATCCCCATCAGGGCCATGAGCAGACGATCATTGTCCGCACACGTGATCTGCTGTTCGATGGCCACCCCCCACTGGATGGCCGCGGGTTTGGTGGTTGCAAAAAGCCTCGCCGCTTCTTTGATCTTTTCCCTTGGAATCCAGGTGATTTCTTCCACCCTGTCCAACGGGTATTCACCGACCCGTTTCACAAACGGCGCCCATCCATGGACATGGTGTTCGACGAATGCCCTGTCAAAAAGTCCCTCCCGGATGATGACGTTAAGCATGCCGAGGGCAAGGGCCGCGTCCGTCCCGGGCCTGAGTGGCAGCCACACATCGGCCCGTGCCGCGATGCGGGTGAGTCTCGGGTCCACGGCGATGAGTTTCGCACCCTTGTCCAGGCACACGGAAAAGGGCTCGCCCTTATAACAGTCCGGATTGCTGATGACCAGGTTGTTCCCCCAGACCATCATGCATTTGGGATGGTTTTCGTAGTCCACGATGGGATTGGTGCCGCAGGTGATGATGCTGGTGGCAATGCGGGGACCGTAACAGAAGTGTCCCGCAGTGAGTACATTCGGCGATCCGAGCAGGTTGGCAAAGCGGTAGATCGCGGCCTCGTTTTCCCGGCCCGTGCCGTAACCCATCACAATGGATTCCGCCCCGAATTTCTCCTTGTAGTCCAGGATGCGCCCGGCAATGGCATCCAGGGCCTCATCCCAGGTGATGCGTTCCCACTTGCCGCTTCCCTTTTTTCCGATTCGCCGCACCGGATAGGTTAACCGCTCCGGATGATAGGCCAACTGGAGCGAGGCGATCCCCTTGCTGCAAAGCGTTCCATGATTGATGGGACAGTCAGGGTCTCCGGCAATCTTCTCCGCCCTGCCGTTTTTCATATAGATCAGGACCCCGCATCCGCCGTGGCACATGCGGCAGTGGCTCTTGAGCACGGCATCATACCCGTAGACCTCCATCTCCCTTTCGATGTTGGCGCAGGTAAATTCGACCATTCCCCGTTCCCTCCAAATCGATGCCGTGTATCATCCGGCCATCGTTGTGCATCCGGCTGCTGCCTTAAAGCCCGGCAAGGCCCTGTTCCAGGTCGGCAATGATGTCCCGGGGGTCTTCCAGGCCCAGGGAGAGGCGTATCAAACCGTCGTCGATCCCGGCCGCCGCCCTTTCCTCCGGGGTCATGTGTTCATGGGTGATGCTCGGCGGGTGCATGCAGATGGTTTTACTGGTCCCGAAGGTCACGGCATGGGTGATCAGTTCCAGGCTGTTCATGAGTTGGGCCGCCCCTTCCACACCCCCCTGGACCACAAAGGACAGGAGCCCGCTGTGCCCCTCCATCTGCCGGCAGGCCAATTCGTGTTGGGGGTGGTCCGACAGGCCGGAATAGTTCACCCGGGTCACCTTGGGATGGGCGTCCAGGTATTCGGCCACGTCTTGGGCGTTTTTGCTGTGCCGGGTCATTCTAAGGGGAAGGGTTTCCAGGTATTGCAGGGTCATCCAGGCATCGAAGGGCGGCATGACGGCGCCCACGAACTCGGTGGTGTTCCAGCGGATATCCTCGATCAGATCTTCCGGGCCCACGACGGCCCCGCCCAGGACCGTGGCATTGCCGGCCAGGAATTTGGTGATGGAAAGCAGAACGATGTCCGCCCCGAGCCCTATGGGCCGCTGCAAAGCGGCGGTGGCGGTGGTGTTGTCCACCATGAGGGGAATGCCTCTGGCATGGGCCACCCCGGCCACGGCTTTTATGTCCGTGATGAACAGGCAGGGATTGCTGGGGGTTTCGACCCAGAGCAATTTGGTCCGGTCGTCGATCATTGCATCCCATGAGGCGGGATCCGCGGGATCCTCCACAAATCGAAAGGTCACATGGCACCGTTGCGGAAAAATGGTGGCGGCCTGTTTGTACCCTTCACCGAAAATGTTCAAGGATGTGACCACGTTGTCCCCGGGGCGGGCCACGGTGAAGATCAAATTGAAAAGGGCCTGGGAGCCGGAACCCGCCGTAATACAGGCCTCACCCCCCTCCAGGGAGGCCAGGCGGGATTCCAGGATGGTGTTGGTCGGGGTGCGGGTGCGGCCGTATACGGGGCAGGGGATCTGGTCGAAGGTTTCATAGGGATAGGTCATGGACGGCACGATGGGCGGGACAAAGGAACCGATCCCTTCGAGCCGGGTTTGGGGCCTGAAACCGGCATGCAGGGCCCGGGTATCGAGTCCCAGGTGTCGATCCGGGCGCTTCGGGGGTTTTGCGTTGGGATCGTACGTCCAGGGATCCCTCATGAAGAAAGGTTTTTCGTCCTGCATGTGCCATCCTCCCGTGTGGTCTTGTCCTGATACCGGATCCCCGGGTCAGGGTCTTTACGCCCTGCTCCCGGCTTTTTCCAGGATGCGTGCGATTTTATCAAGGCTCCCCTCGTCCAGCGGTTTCGGTCGATGGGTTTCCAGGATGTCCACCACCCGGGCCCTGGCCCGCTGGTTCAGGGTCGTCCCGCCGTCCGCCTTCCATTTGTCATAGGTCCTTCTGTCCGTAATGCCCGGCTGCCAGTTTTCCCGGAAATGACGGAAGGTGTGGTCGTCTCCCAGAAAATGCCCCGCAATGCCCACCCGCCTGATGACTTCCACGGCCAGATGCTCCCGGTCCAGGGAGATGCCCGACATCATGCGCCTGATCTGACCGATGAACTCATCGCACATCACGAGGAGCTCGAAGGAATAGGTGAGGCCGAATTCCAGGTATCCCACATCATGGACCAGGTTCGTGCCCATCCAGGCGCACATGAGGAGGTAGTTGGACGCTTCATTGACCGCCTGTTCATCGGCCGTCTTGGAGGCGGTGCACCCCCCGAAACCCCAGGTGGGAAGGTTGTAGAGACACCGGCCGATCTGGCACAACCCCGCCTGCGTCATCATGGCTTCGGGCGCCGAATAGGTGGGCTGCATGCTGCTCATGTCCATGGGAGACATGCCCGCGCCGAAGACAAAGGGCGCCCCGGGGTTCCGGACCTGGTGAACGACCAGTCCGGCCAGGATCTCGGCGTTGGCCTGGACGATGGCCCCGGCCATGGTCACCGGGCTGGTGGCCCCGGCCATGATGCCGGGAGAATAGTTGACGGGCAGGCGGTTTTCAGCCATGTACAGAAGCTTGTCCACGGCTTCGAAGGTATGGACCAGGGGGGATGTGGGTTCATCGTAGAGGATGAAAAGGGGTTTTTTTATGAGTTCATCCCGGCCTCCCCGAACGGCGGCCGCCATTTCCGTCATATCGTCCAGACAGTCCCTGTCCCCTGCGGTGATGACCTGGGGCTTCGTGGAATGCCTGAGCATGACGGCATACTTGGACTGATACTGGATTTTTTTGTCCAGATCGTTGCCCAGTCCCATGGACATGCAGAAGTCCAAGTGGGGGAGGGCATCCACCAGGGTCACGGCATCCGTCACATCCCGGAGGAGGAAAGGTCGTCTTTCCCCGTTGGAACCATCCAGGAGATGGGGACAGTCCGAACCGGTCCCGAAATATACATGTCGGTCTTCAAGCGCCATGGCGGGGCGGTTTTCCCGGTCGTAAACGGTGACCCGGGAAGGGGCGCTTTTGAGGGCCTTTTCAACCAGTGCGGGGGGGAGGCGGACAAGGTGATTTTTTTCAACAAGGGCCCCCGCCGTTTTCAGAAGGGCCAGGGCTTCTTCATGGTGGATCGCGGTGCCCGGGTTTTCAAGGATATCCAGGGAGGCCCCGTGAAGCTCCCGCATGTTTTCTTCGGTGAGGTATTCGAGCGCAGGGGCGTTCCAAGCCTTTGTCGTGTGATTCATGGGCAAGGCCTCCTTGTTCGGCATCCCGGGAAAAACAGATCGCCCGATTTTTCAAAGACACTTCGATTTTGTCAACAGAAATTTGAAAAATGGTAATACTTGAGCTTTTTGAAGATAACTCTCGGTGGTAGGGGGTGCCATGGGGGACTCTTTTCCGAAATCGAAAAAGTGGTTGTTTGATTGAAAAGCACCCTGGTCTTTAAGGCGGGCGGGTAAGGTGCTGTGGCTAACGCCCGGGCCACAGCTTTGAGAGGCAACCCACTCACACCGCCGCCCGCCCTCGGCGGAGGGGTGCCCCGGCCGTTGACGGTGCCCTGTCGATTTCGGAAAAGAGTCCCCCATGGCGCCTGACTCCTTTCAATTGACGAAGGAATCCTGGTCCTCTGGGGCAGGTCAGCGCTAAGTGGCTTTGCCATCCATCCGGAACAGGGACGCCTCGGAAGACAACCTCTACTCCGATGCTGTTTGCGACCCTCTCTGCGGGTGCTGCGGAAAATTGCGGGAGATTCGATTCGTTTTTCGCAGTGCACCTCGCGACTCGGGCCGCAGGGCCGGACGTTGAATTTGGCTCCGAAAGAGGTTGTCTTCCGAGGCGCCCCTGTCCCTCCTTATGAGACGGGATCGGTTGTGAGCACCTCTGTGGGGTGCAAACTCCAAAGCCTGGCACTCTGGACCAGGATTTTTACAAACCTGAAATGATACGAAAAACGGGTCTCAGCCGTTGGCGGTGTGTACAACCGGTTCCACCTTTTCCAGCTCTTCGAGCGGGATGTGACAAAGGATTCGGTGACCCTTTTCGGTGGTGCGCCAGGGGGGGGTGTCTCTCTCGCAGATGGTTCCCCTGTCCGGGAGCATCTCACGCCGCGGGCAGCGGGTATGAAAGCGGCAGCCGGAAGGCGGGTTCAGGGCGCTGGGGACATTGCCGCTCAGGCGGATGGCTTTTTGTTCCGCATCCGGGTCGGGAATGGGCACGGCGGACAAAAGGGCTTCCGTATAGGGATGGTAGGGGGGGGAGTAGATGGCTTCTGCCGGGCCTATCTCCACGATCTGGCCCAGATACATGACCGCGATGTCATCGGAAAAATACCGGACCACGCTCAGATCATGGGCGATAAAGATCATGGATGATCCGTATATTTTTTGAATTTCCAGCAGGAGATTGATCACCGCTGCCTGAACCGAAACGTCCAGGGCGGAAACCGGCTCGTCGCAGATGATCAGGTCGGGGCGGCTTGCCAGGGCCCGCGCAATGCCCACGCGCTGTTTTTCGCCGCCGCTGAGCTGCCTTGGCAGACGTTCGTAATAATGAGATCCGAGGCGTACGGCCTTGAGAAGTCGCACGACCTCACCCCGGACCTTATTTCGGGGCACTGTTTTGAAGTGTTTGATGGGCCGGGCGATTTGCTTCCCGATCGGATAGGAAGGATTCAAGGTGGAGTCCGGGTTTTGAAACACCATTTGCATTTCACGGATCAGGCCGGTGTCCCGGTCGGAGACCGTATGGGTGATATCCAGGCCTTGAAATTCCGCGGCCCCTTCGGTAATTTGCTCCAGGCCGATGAGCCCCTTGACCAGGGTGCTCTTGCCGCAACCCGACTCCCCCACGACACCGAGTGTTCTGCCCTTGGACAGCCTCACGCTCACATCATCCACCGCCTTGACATATTTTTTCTCCCCCAGGCCCAGCAGGCTTACCACCGAATTGGACTCCTGGGGGTAATAGACTTTGAGCCCCCTGAATTTAAGCAACTCGTCGTCTTCGTCCGGGCGCTTTTCACGCTGGTCGGTGTCCAGCTCAAGCCGGGTCCGCTTTCGGGTTCGCTTTCTTTGGTCTATCTCCAGGGCGTAGATGCACCGGGCCGCATGGTCCGGAGAGATATCCACGAAGTCCGGGCAAGCCTGGCGGCATTTGTCCGTGGCAAAATCGCATCGGGGCGCAAATATGCACTCATCTTTGGGCCGGTTGGCGGGTTGGGGAACGCGTCCCCGGATAGGTTCGAGTATGGAATCGGTCTTGGTTTCTCCAAGCCGGGGGATGGAGGCCAGCAGGCCCATGGTATAGGGATGGGAAGGGTTACGGAAAATTTCGTCCACCGGGCCCTTTTCGACCATCTGACCGGCATACATGACGCAGAGTTGATCGCTCACCCGGGCCACCACCCCCAGGTTGTGGGTGATGAAGATGTTGGCGGCCCGAAAGTCACTTTTCAGCTCTTCGATCAGGTCCAGCACCGCGGCCTCGACCGTGACATCCAGGGCCGTGGTGGGTTCATCCATGATCAGGAGGGCCGGGTTGTTGAGCATGGCCATGGCGATCACCACCCGTTGTTGCTGTCCCCCTGAAATCTGATGCGGATACCGGTTCATCAAGTCTTCCGGATCCGCCATGTTCACCCGTTTGAGCATCTGAACGGAGCGGTCCCAAGCCTCCTTTTCGGTGACCTGCTGGTGAAAGGTGAGGACCTCCGTGAGCTGCTCACCCAGGCGGACGGAGGGATTCAGGGCCTGCATGGGGTCCTGATAGACCATGGAAATCCTGTCTCCCCTCAGTTTCTTGAGCTCTCGCTCGGAGCGGCCGATCAGTTCTTCGCCCTGAAAACAGACGCTTCCATGGGTAATCTTTCCGTTGGGTCCGAGGAAATTGACGAGGCCATAGGCGATGGTGCTCTTTCCGCAACCCGACTCGCCCACCAGACCCACGGTTTCCCCCTCCCGCACCCGGAAGCTGGCCTCCCTGACGGCTTCCACATCCCCCTTTCGCGTTTCGTAAGCGATGGAAAGCCTGTCCACCTCGATCACAATGTTTTCCGAAGGCTGCTTTTCAAAAGACATGTATGAATCCTTTTCTTATGGCGAATAGCCGACCTGTCCGCCATTTGTTTCAATGGACAAAGGAATCTCCCGTGACGCGGGGGTCAGGGATGAGTGGCTTTGCCATCGATCCGAGGCGCCCCTATCCCTCCTTGTGAGAGAAGTGTTTTTTAGCGCACTTTAGGCACTCTTCTTCACTTTAGTCACTTCACACTTTTTCGGTTCCGACAATCAAGCCCCTTACAGGGGCAAAGCAAAGCCTGGTCCTCTCGGACAGGATTCTTTACTGATACCGCATGGACTCCTCCCGAAGGCCGTCTGCAAGAAGATTCAGCCCGACGACCAGAGAGGCGATGGACAGCGAAGGCCACAGGGCGGCCCAAAAGGCCCCTTCGAGGATGAATTCACGGCCCTTGGCCACCATGCTGCCCCAGTCCGGGGAGGGTGGCGGCATGCCCAGACCCAGGAATCCCAGGGTTCCCATGGCGAAGATGGCATACCCTACACGAAGCATGGCGTCCACGATGATCGGCCCCCGTGCATTGGGCAGGATTTCCACAAACATGATGTACCAGGGATTTTCACCCCGGGTTTCCGCGGCCCGGACATATTCCCGGGTTCGGATATCCAGGGTCAGGCTGCGGACCAGGCGGGCAATGCCCGGCGTGCCTACGATGGTAATGGCAATGACCACATTGACGGCGGATGCCCCCAGGGCGGCCATGATGATCAAAAAAAGCAGGATGATGGGGATGGCCATCATGGCGTCCAGGAGCCGCATCACGATTTCATCCAGCCACCCTCCGTAGTAACCGCTGACCAGTCCCAGCGTGGTGCCCGCCAGCAAGGCCACGAGCACGCCCCAGATGGCCGTCCCCCCCGGAATCCAATATTTTTCCGAGATCGGCAGGATCACCAGAACGACCCGGGCGCCGTAGATGAGCCGGGCCCACAGATCGCGGCCCAGTTCGTCCGTGCCCAGTATGTGTGCTTTGGAGGGCCCCTGGTTGGGCGCTTTCCAATCCTGTTCCAGCGGCGTATATTGGCTCATAAAGGGGGCAAAAACCGCAACGAAAACCCAGAAAAGGACGATGGCCAGACCGATCAGGGCCACTTTGGACGAATACAGGATGGAAAGGGCTTCCAGGAAGCGCCGCAAGGGACCGGAACGGAAAACACGGTCTTTCGGGGTGGGGGCCTTTTCACCTGACGCTGTTACGGATTCACCGGTATTCACCACATTGGTCTCCTATGCACAATGGCATCTGAAAAAGTTTTGTATCGGGCCAAACGTCCTGTCAATGGACCGCACATTCGGTTCTCCCTCATGGCCAAGGGTGTAAAGCTTAGGGACCAGGGTGCTTCTCAATCAAGCAACCACTTTTTCGATTTTGGAAAAGAGTCCCCCATGGCGCCCCCTATCACTGAGAGTTATCTTCAAAAAGCTAACGTTTTACTAGTTTTCTAATTTTAGGCACTTAAGCTCACTTTAGGCATTTTTAACTTTTAAGTGTAACGAATTCTCGGGTTTAAAAAGGTGTAGACGATATCTGCAACCAGTTGGGTGCCCACTGCGATCATCACCAGAATCATGGCGCCTGCTTCCAGGGCGGTGATGTCCTTGTAAAGGGCCGAGTCCAGGAGATATTTTCCGAGCCCCGGATAACCGAAGACCACTTCCACGATCACGATCCCACCCATGAGCCAGTTTACATGCAACATGATGACGGTGATGGGGGCCATCAAGGCATTTCGAACGGCATGTTTCGTGACGATCCGCCAGTAAGGCAGGCCCTTGAGATAGGCGGTGCGGATGAAAGGCGAGCGCATCACTTCCACCATGCTGGCCCGGGTAATGCGGAGCACATAGCCCAGTTCGATCAGCGTCAGCGTCAGAACGGGGAGGATGAGCATGTCCGGGCGTTCCCACGGCGCCAATTCACCGAAGACGGTAGCTCCGGGGACCAGGTTCCACCAAACAGAAACGATCAGGATGAGGAAAATACCGGTGGCAAATTCGGGAATGACAGAAAACATCATGCCGCCCACAGACAGCACCCGATCCCTCAGGCTCCCCTCCTTGAGCCCGGCAAGCAGACCGAGCAGGAGGGCCAGCGGCATGACGATCACAAAGGCAATGCCCGCCAGGATCAGGGAGTTTCGAAGGCGGATGAAGAGGCTGTTGGCCACGGGGCGACCGGTTCGCAACGATACACCGGGATCCCCCCGGATGAAACCCTTCATCAGCGGGATGTATTCGATGGGTCCGCCGGAGGTCTCCTTCCATCCCGACCCCATGATAAAAGTCCAGACCTTCCGGTCGGTACCCTTTTCCCACATCACCGCATGGTTGAGATTGTCAAGGCCCCAAAATTTGGAAACGCCCTTATGGTCCGTTTCCCAGCGGTCGTTGTCCTTCTCCTGGATCTTGGTGCCGTCCGGGTTCCGGACGAAGGCGATGAGGTCATCGCCGGCAAGTTTCCATTGAACGAGCTTTCCGTCCTCTCCCACGGCCCACCATTCGACGAATCCCTTCTCGGTCAAGATGCGCTTGAGCGGCAGGCCGAGTTTGCGCGAGGCCTGCCAGTCGGATCCCAGCAACCAGTTGACGTATCGAATCCAGACCGGCTTGTCCAATCCCATTTGGGCAAGAAAAGAGGCCTCCTGCTCCGGGGTGACGAAGGCGCCCAGGACATTGCGCGCCACATTTCCGGGCGAGGCCTCGGTGATCAGGAAGACCGCCACGGAGACCAGCAACATGGTCAGCAGGAGGAGAAAAAAACGCCTTATAATGAATTTCGCCATGACCTCATCCTAGTCATTCATTTGGCCGGCGGATCGCAGCGGGGCGCTCCGCCGGCCATGGGTTTTCTTCCCATCCATCAGGCATCGAGCCAGGCTTCGTTAAACAGGAAAATCAGGTTGGGATGGGCTCTGACATTTTTAAGGCGCTTGTTGGAGCACATCCAGGTGTTCATCCAATAGGCGATGCCGATCGGACCCCGGGTCATCTGGATTTCTTCCAGCTTGCAGAAGATCTCCCGCCTTTTGTTCACATCCAGGGTGCCGCTGGCCTGATTGAGCAGTTCGGAAAATTCTTTGTCCACCCATCGGGTTTCGTTCCAGGGTACCGGTTTGCCCGTATCGTCGGCAATATAGGCCAGGTTGGGGACCATGGTGCCCAACGGGCGGTGGGTCCAGGGGGTCACGCCCAGATCGACTTCGGTCCATTTTTCCCAGTACTGGCTGGTGGGCATGGTCTGAATGTTGATCCGGATGCCGGCCGGTACGGCATCCTGCTTGAGCACCTCGGCATAGCGTACGATGTCGGTCCATTCCGACCCCACGGCAATGTTCACATCGATGCCGTTGGGGTAACCGGCTTCGGCCAGGAGTTGTTTGGCCTTTTGGGGTTCATAGGGCGGGATCGGCTTTGAGCAGTATTCCGGGTGCTTGGGATACACATGGAAGTCCTGCCCCTCAAGCCCCTCACCCTGGTAGGCCAGGGCCAGGATTTTTTCCCGGTTCTGGCAAAGTTTCAGGGCCATGCGAACGCGGTTGTCGGTCCAGGGCTTCAGGTCTACGCGCATGCGCATGACCCGCGTGGTCGCCGTGGGAACGGGCAGGACATTGATGTTGGCATCCCCCTTCACCGATTTCATGATCTGCGGTCCGGGGTTGTCCGAAGCATCGATGAGATCGATTTCCCCGGACTTGAGGGCCGCAATCTGGGGGGCCAGCTCGCCGCCCATGTCAATGAAACGAATTTCGTCCATGTAAGGGAGCGGTTTGCCGTCGCCCCCTTTCTGCCAGTAATCCTTTCGCGCCTTGACCACACAAATTTCACCTTCCCTGTAGGTATCCAGCACATAGGGACCGGTGCCATGGGGTTTCTTTTTCATATCCCCTTCAAAGGTCCGATGGTTGAGCACCTGGGCGGTGTACTGGAAGAAATGCTCGGGAATGGCGATCTCCGCCCGCTTCAGATGCAGTCTGAACTGATGGTCGTTGACCTTTTCGATGCCGGTCGGATCCAGATAGGACCCCACCAGGCCCAGAAGCGAGGACTTCACATCTTTATCCAACCACTGATTGATGGTGAACATACAGTCGTCAGCGGTAAAGGGATCGCCGGTATTGAACTTGACGCCTTTGCGGACATCAAAGGTCCAGGTCTTCAGGTCGTCACTGGCCATCCATTTCTCGCACAAATAGGGGTGGGTGACGTTGACGGAATCGGTCAGGGTCATGTACTCAAAAATCATGCGCATGGAATTGGAAGGCATCAACCAGGAATAGCGGGCCGGGTGGTCGATTTTCTGGATTTGCTGGGAAATCTTGAGCACCCCGCCCCGTTTGGGTGTGGCGGCAAACAGTTTTTTCGGCCATGTCACACCGATCATCTGACTGGCCGCGGCTGCCGACATGCCCAGAAGAGTGGCGTAGCGCAGGAATTCCCTTCGAGACAATTGGCCTTTTTGGACCTGATCCTTCAGCTCGGGAATCAGCGGATGGGGATGTTTCCTTTCCTTCATGGCGTCCTCCTTTCGTGGAACACTTTATGGAAGAGATTAAGGTTTTCCAGCACCTGCAATGGGGAGGTTTATAAAACAAAAGCGGGCAAGATTTGCAAACCATTGACCCTAGAGAGGGGGATTCCGGCTTTCTATCGGTCAATGAGGGTCGACCGCACCCCATCGTCGCCCATTGCCCCAGTGCCTGCGGAAGAGAAGATGGGGAAACAAATTGACGTTAAG
>Ga0272444_10004635_pt1 | contig 12090 bp, 9 predicted proteins | sample SSMForm13_FD_201033 | JGI IMG/M metagenome (GOLD analysis project Ga0272444, IMG submission 201033) | Marine sediment archaeal communities from Little Sippewissett salt marsh, Falmouth, MA, United States - SSM-Form-13 | ecosystem: Environmental > Aquatic > Marine > Wetlands > Sediment ... | reverse complement strand
CAGTGAGATCCGGCCGCGCGGTGCATGACGCGCCTTCGTCAGTGAGGCCTGGCTTCGCCGGGCGGGGAGTTCTCTTCCATGACGGCGCGGACCTTGTCGCGCAGCGTCGCGAGGAGGTACGGCTTCTGGATGAAACCTGCGGGACCACCGTCGCCGAAGCGGTTCGAAACCTCCTGCTCGCTGTATCCGCTCGAGAGGATGACGGGAACGTCCGCTCTGATCTTGGTCAGTTCGCGGAAGGTCTCCTCGCCGTCCATGTCCGGCATCGTAAGGTCGAGGAGCACGCATCCGATTTCGCTCTCGTGCTGGCGGAACAGAACGACCGCCTCGTTGCCGCCGGACGCTGTGAGCACCGAGAGTCCGGCAGCCTGGAGCATCTGAGTTCCGACGGCGCGGACTGCCTGTTCGTCGTCGACGAGCAGGACCTTCCCGCTCGGCGCCCAGTTGTTCTTTCTCTGTGGCTTGGCGTGTGTCTTCGCGCGCGGGCTGATGTTGTGCGCCGGGAAAAGGATGCGAATCGTGGTGCCGTTGCCGGGCGCGCTTTCCACTATGATTGCTCCCCTGTGCCCACGGACGATTCCGAGCACGGCCGCAAGCCCAAGTCCCCTTCCCGTGAACTTCGTCGAGTAGAACGGGTCGAAGAGCTTCAGTCGGGTCTCTTCGTCCATGCCGCATCCCGTGTCGGCGACTTCGATGTAGGCGTAGTTGCCTTCCTTGAGGTCGTCGTTCACGTACCCATCGGCGAGGTAGGCCCGATCGCAGCGCTTGATGCCGGTCGAGACCGTGATCACGCCTTCGCTGTCGCCAAGTGCGTCCGAAGCATTCGTGATGAGATTCATGATGACCTGTCGTGCCTGCGTCGCATCGGCCACGATGGTCGGTGATGTCGACGCGAGGCGATAGGTGATCGTAGCCTTCTTGGAAATCGAGGCCTCGAGAAGGTGGCCCATCTCAGTGACCACACTGTTTAGAGCGATCGGCTCGATCATGAACGTGCCGCGGCCGGAGTAGGCGAGCATCTGCTGACACAGCTCGGCGGCGCGCTCCGCGGCGACCCTGATCTCCTTGATGTTGTCGGCCCCGGCGGACCCGGGTTCGATGTTCATGGCGGCCAGGTCGGCGTTCCCGAGGACACCGGTCAGTAGGTTGTTGAAATCGTGAGCGATGCCGCCGGCGAGGATGCCCAGACTCTCGAGCTTCTGCGCGTGCTGGACCTGCGCTTCGAGTTCGCGCCGGCTCTCCTCGGTCCTCTTCCTTTCGATCGCCACGGAGATGTTCTCCGATACGAATGTCATCAGAGCGAGGTCTCTCTCAGTGTAGAGCTTGCTCTCATCGTAGCTCTGCACGACGACGACGCCGAAGACGCGGTCGCCGGACCGCAGGGGAACGCCGAGCCAGCTGGGCGAAGGAGTCCCGATGAGCGATGCCTCGCCGGCCCGCATCAGACGTTCGTGCGTCTCCTGATCGACGAGGAGGGGCTTTCCGGTCCTTCGTACGTAGTCGGTCAAGCTTCCTTCAAGCGTATCCGTAGCCAGTTCTTCGGCCTCGTCGTATCTGTCAACGTGGTACGGGAACGTGTACGTGCGAGCCTCCGTGTCGTAGAGCGCGATGAAAAAGTTTGTCGTGTCGATCAGGCTTCCGAGCTGCCCATGGATGATCGCGAGAAGGCTCCTCAGGTCGCTCGACATCACCATGGCCTGCGAGATCTGGAACAGGACCGACTGCACGCGCTCGGCTTCCTTGCGGTCTGTGATGTCGCGCGCGTAGATGTTGAGGTAGCGCTCGTTCGTCACGGGAACGAGCATGAGCGAGAAGACCGTGTCGCCTTGCGCAATCTCGGCGAGGCGTCGCTTCCCGCACCGCAGGCAGCATCTGACGGCCGTCCGCCATTCCTCCGGCACGGTCATTCCGATCCTCAGATCCCATGACTCGAGCAGCGGGGCGCTCGCCTCGTTGGCGTAGAGCACCCGGCCCTCTTCGGAGACACGAAGGACGGGGTTGGGATTCTCGTTGGGGAACCGCGCGGTCTCGCGCATCGCGCGCTCGATCTTCTTCCCGGCGATCGCCGTTCCGATCTGCGAGGCGATGATCTCGAGGGCCTGACGGCCGTAGGTGGGAACCTCATCGCAGGTGTGCGACGAGGCGTTCAGGCATGCGATCACGGCCCCCTCGTGCCGGATCGGCACGATAGACAGGGAGCGCAGTCCCTCGGTTTCGGGCCCTCTGCCCATCTCTGCGCGTACCTGCTCGTGTGTCGAGTAGATCGCCTTGCCGGCCCTCACGAGCCGCGTGTTCGGCGAGTCGGGAGCGTAATGGCTCACTTCCCTTATGAACTTGTCGGAGAGGCCGACGGAGCAGGCGAGTGCGAGGGCACCCGTGTCGTCGACGAGATAGACTCCGCCGGAGTCCATTCCGGAGCACTCGACTGCGGCCTTGAGGCAGAGCCTGAGCGCGTCCACGAGGCCCATCGGACAGCTGAGAGCGAGTCCGAGATCACGTTGGGTGGCGGCGAGGTCCTGGACGCGCTTCGCGGCCGTGATGTCGTGGACGGCGCCGTGCACTTCGATCAGGTGTCCGGTGCTCGTATCGCGGATCGGGCACGCGGAATCCCTCACCCATCGCGTGTCCCCGGAGCTTGTGATGATCCGGTATTCGACCGTGTCCGGCTCGCCCCGACGGATCTCGGATAGATGACTCGTCGCAATACTCATGTCCTCAGGGTGGATGAGGGCTTTCCATTCGCGGTGCTTGTCCGGGTCGGTCGCTGAAATACCAGTGATTCGCTCGAAGCCGTCCGAGACCCACGTTGCCCGCAGTTCATTGCCCTCGCCGACGTCGAAGACGTACGCGAAGTCGCCGTTCACGGTGTCAGCGGCTCGGCTCGGGTCGCGCTCGTCCAGGACCGATTCCGTACGCCTTCTCTCCGTGATGTCCGTCAGGAACGCAAGCGTTGCCGGCTTTCCGTTCCACTCGATTCGGCTGGCGCTCGTCTGCACCCATCGGACGTGTCCATCCTTTGTCTTGATCCTGTACTCGTAGACGGGCGGGGGACTCTGTCCCTTGAGTCGCCGGGCATTGCGGGAGAGGATCATCGCACGGTCATTTGGATGCACGATGTCGAAGTACGAGAAGCCGCGGAGTTCGTTGCGCGGGCGGCCCGTGAGCTCGGACGCCGCCGGATTCCCACATACGACCTTGCCGTCCTGGAAGACGATGATTGCCTGCCGGGCGCACTCAATGATATTGGCGTACGGGTCCTCGCGCTTTTGCCTGGCTCGTCGCATCAAGGCTCCTCGGAATTGCAGGATGCATCCCGAAGGCCCCACGGATCGGACGTTTCTCCCTTTCGTGGGGGATTCGGGGTTCCATGGACGCTGACGATGCACGAAGTCTGCCAGTTTCCCGTGGGATGAGGGGTTTTTGGGAGGGATTTGCCGCCCCCCCGGGGCCGTGGAGCCCGGGGAGGCGCAGGCCTACTCGGCGGGCCCGGGTTGCGTGAGGGTGATGAACTCCTCGTCCTCGAGAAGCGGCTCGAAGTCGGGATCCTCCATCGCCCGTGGCGCCAGCGACGCATCGCGCGCGACGGCGACGCCGAGCTCCGCGAGTGCCTGGTCGCGGAGGCCGGCCTTCGAGTAGTAGCACGCGAGGTGATAGTGTGGCTCGGCTTCCTCGGGATCCATTGCAACGGCCGCTCGTCCGGCTTCGAACGCCCTCTCCCATGCTTCCTCGTCGCAGAGTCGATAGCCTTCGAGGATGAGGGCCTCGCCTTTCCACATGTCGAAGATGCGTCTGAGCTCCGCGATCGGACTCTCGTGATCGTCGACGCGCAGGTCGCAGTAGACGTCGTTGAATCCGCCGTACCCGCCCTTCTCGCGGACGACGAGGATCGCCGCCGACTGCATGCCTCGTGAATCACCTCCTGCCGCCTGGCCCGCCTCAAGCGCGGCCATCAATCGTTCGCCGAGGATACCTTGGGTCGCCTCGAACGCCTCCGCCATGGCGTCGACAGTCTCCTCGCTCACGAGGATGTTGCCCTGAGCGGTGAAGTTCTCACCAACGCGGTGTCCCGCCCAGCTCATGCACTCCGATCCCGTGAAGGCCGCGGCCGTCCCCTCGGCGTCCACGATTCCTACCTGACGGTGCTCGCTCTCGTCGTCGTTCGATAGCATGGTCGCGAGAGCCTCTTCGACGTTCACTCCCGAGGCGAGCAGTTCCAGCCCCTTCGGACCGAAGGTCGTGTTGCCGTACGCTTGTGTCGCGACCGCGCCGACGTTCGCCTTCGCCCACGGCACGACCGCGCCGACCGCGAAGAACTTCGACTGCACTGCCACTCCGAGATCACCGGTGTCCGGGTCGTAGCCGACTATCGAGAAGGTGGCCACGGGTTCCGACGCGGATGCCGCGACCGCGAGGAGAGCCACGACGACGGTTCCAAGAGCACGAAGCGTGTTCATCTCGGCATTCCTCCCTTTCTCACCTAGGCGTGGTTGCGCAGCTTCAGCTCGACCGGGTGGGGATTCAGATAGCTTTGCTCGATCAAGTAGGAGGGAGCGTACTTCCTGACGTAGTGGGATAGCAGAGTTACCGGCACCACGAGCGGGAAGTGACCCTCTCTGTACCGGTCTATGATTTCCAGCATCTCCTGCTTCTCGTCTCCCGACAGGTCCTTCTTGAAGTAGCCCATGGCGTGCTGGATGACGTTCGCGTTCTTCCCCGGCGTGGCCCCGAGCCTGAGGGCCTCGAGGAGCAGGTGTTCGTAGGTCTCGAAGAGCTCCGCCGTGTCGTGCTCCTTCGCGTGCGCGACCAGCTTGCCCATCTCGCGCAGAATCTTCGGGCTGTGCGCCATGATCTCGAGCTTGTGCGTCGAGTGGAATCCGACGAGCGCCGAGCGCGTGCGCCGGCCGCTCACGGCGTCCCGGTACCGCCTGAGGCAAAAGATCCGCTCGATGAAGTTCTCGCGGATGAGGGGATCGTGCAGGCGACCTTCATCCTCGGCCGGCAAAAGAGGGAAGTGTTGCATGAACGCGCGGGCGAAGATGCCGACGCCGATCTTGCGGGGCACACCGTTCTCATCGAAGACCTTGACGCGCTCCATGCCGGAACTCGGTGACTTCGACTTGAACACGTAGCCGACCAGATCCTCTCCTTCCAGTTCCTTCAGGCGCTTCCTCGCCCACCTCTTCATGCGCTTCGTCATGTCGACGTGCGTCCGGATCGTCATGAGGCGAGGGTCCTCGGGGTCGCCCTCGAGATGCATCGGCTCGCGCGGCACGGGGAGGCCGCATTCGACCTCCGGGCAGACGGGAACCCACTCGACGAAGCTGCCGAATGTATCGGTCAGGAAGCGGTCGTGCGTGTGTCCTCCATCGTAGCGGACGTTCTGGCCCAGAAGGCACGTGCTGATGCCGAGCCTCGGCTTTCCACCGTCCGCACCGGTCGTGGGGGTCATCGCTCTCCTCCGTGCCCGCGCCCGCGGCGCGGCCTCGAACGCCTGCTCAGCTTGCGTCGCAGGGCGGCGTTCTCTCCTCGAGTTCGGCCAGCTTCTCAGGAGTCAGCGCGCGCTCGATCTTCCATTCGGGAACGGCTGCCTCATCCCGCTTCTTGATGAGAAGCCACTCGTTCTTCTTGCCGCGACTCAATTGCACCAGCGCGAAGGTCCCGCGGAGCTTCTTGCCCCTGAGCGTGAATACGATCTTCCCTGCTTCCCACTCGAGCGTCTCGTACGTGCCGGCGTCCCACGTGACCACGGGGCCGGCCCCGTAGTTGCCCTCGGGGATGATGCCTTCGAAATCGATGTACTCGATCTCGTGATCCTCGACGAGGATCGCCAGACGCTTGTGAGCCGGGTCCATCGAAGGACCCTTCGGGATCGCCCAGGACCTGAGGACTCCGTCATGCTCGAGGCGAAAGTCGTAGTGGAGACGCGAGGCGTGGTGCTCCTGGACGACGAAACGCGTGCTCACACCGATGCCTCCATCTCGGGGGTGTAGGTGCCCGACCGCGCCGCGCCGTTCATGCTGGCACGGTGCGCGAAGAGCGACTGCGCCGCCGGAACGTTCTCGGGCCTCCCGCGCCACGCGTCGAGCGGCGGCGCCTGGAGCGCGCGCCCGTACGAGAACGAGAGCTCCCACGGGTGCTCGCCGCGGGCGTTCATCGCGTTGAGGCGCGCCGTCGCCTCGACGGCACTCTGGCCGCCCGAGAGGAAGACGATGCCGGGAAGCTCCCGCGGGACGAACCGCCCGAAGCAGCGCAGCGTCGCCTCGGCGATCTCGTCATCCGCAACCTGCGCCGGGCAGTTCTTGCCAGGGAGAACCATGTTCGGCTTGAGAAGCGTTCCCGGAAGGAAGACGGAGTGCCGGGCGAGTTCAAGAAAGACCGCCTCGAGCGCGCCGCCCGTCACCTCCTCGCACCGCTCGATCGTGTGGTCGCCGTCCATCAGAACCTCCGGCTCGACGATCGGCACGAGCCCGGCTTCCTGGCAGAGGGCGGCGTAGCGGGCGAGGGCGTGCGCGTTCGACGCGATGCATGTTGTCGTGGGGATTCCGTTGCCGATCGTGATAACGGCGCGCCACTTGGCGAAGCGCGCGCCCAGCTCCCGGTACTCGGCGAGGCGCTCGCGCAGGCCGTCCAGTCCCTCCGTCACCTTCTCGCCCGGAAACCCGGCGAGCGGCTTCGCGCCCCGGTCGACCTTGATCCCGGGAGTGATTCCTCGCTCGGTGAGAAGCCCGGGGAACGGCGTTCCATCACCGGCGGACTGACGGATCGTCTCGTCGAACAGGATGACGCCGCTCACGTGCGCGTCGACGCCGGGCGTCGTGAAGAGCATCTCGCGGTAGGAACGGCGCGTCTCCGCGGTCGACTCGACGCCGATGTCGTCAAACCGCTTCCGAATCGTGCCGGTGCTCTCGTCGGCGGCGAGGATGCCCTTGCCGGGTGCGACGAGCGTGCGGGCCGTCTGCTCGAGTGTGCTTCTGTCCATGGTTGCCTCTCGTTTCCTGAGTCGCGGAACCGGCGACGCGACAGGCGGCGCCGGTACGACTCCGACTCTAATGAGGGGAAGGGGCGGTGTCAACGCGCGCGACGGCCCCGTCCCTGGGAAGAACCGGGCCGTCGTACGACATAGGGTAAGCGGCGGCGCTATCTGTAGAGGGCCTTGATCGCGCCCCAGCTTGTGGGCTCAACGCCGGTCGGGTCGCAGCCGGGCGCCGCGCACCAGGGATCGTAGAGGACGGTGATCTCGAGCGAGGGATCGTCCGCTGCGTCGTAGATGCGCTCCGCGATCTCCGCGGGGTCGGTCGTGCCCCACCAGTTCCCGGTGGCGTCGAACGTGCGGGGCGACGCGCGGCTATGGCCATGGACCTGGAAGTCGTACTCGCTGTTGTCGTATATGTCGTTCCCGTTCGCCCGGTCCAGCGCCGTCCAGTCGCAGACCTCGATGCCGACGGCGTTCCCGCGGATGATGTTGCGCTCCAGCACGCATGTGTCGCCCTGCTCTATCCCGACCCCGAGGCCGTCGTTGTTCTCGATGATGTTGTTGCGCATCTGGGGTCCCCAGTTGACGTAGAGGCCACAGCTTCCGTTGCCCGAGATCACGTTGTCCTCAAACGTGCACTGATACCAACTCGGCGCAGCCTGGACGCCGCATACCGAATGCCCTGTGACCTCGTTCCTACAGAAAGCACCTTTGAAGTACGCGATCGCAACGCCGAACCTCCCGTTGTTCCGGATGATGTTCCCCGAAAGCTCGCCGTTCTGGCAGGCGTAGAGCAGGATCCCCTCGCCGTTGTTCTCGATGATGCAGTCCTTGATTAAGACGTCACCACAGATGGCGCACATCTCCCGGTCCTCGATCGGCGAGGAGGCGCCTCGGATGGTGAAGCCGATGATCCGGATGTTGGGGAAATCCATGGTGGAGATGTCGGGGATGTAGAACGCAGGCACCGTTCCGTCCCCCTGGATGATGGTCACCTCAGGTCCACTCTCGCTCATGAAGCACGGGCACTCCTCGTGATTCCGCAGTACGATAGGCCAGTAGTCGTACGGGTCGACGACGTACGTTCCTGGAGCGGCAAGCACTGTGTCACCCTCGCCGGCGGAGTTGCCGGCGCATTGGAGGATCTCGTCCCACTCGGTGGCCTCCGGGTAGACATGATAGGTGTGGGCCGCGCAGGTCGAGGGCAGCAACGCCCCCGTGAAGAGCGCGACGAGCGCGGCGGCGAACGGACCGGTCGGCAGCCTTCTCATCGAATCACCTCCGCCGGAGGGGAGATTGAAGCTGCGCCAAGAAGTCTCTCTCTCACCACTATTGTACATCCTCTTTCGGCGACGCTCAATCGTGAACGAATGGCCTCTCGTCAGTCCGGGGAACCGCCTCGCCGCTCGCCGCGCGAGCCCCGTTGACGCCCGGAAGTGCCGCTCCGTGGGGCGAAACGGGTTGACACACCCTGCGCCCGAGTAGTACCCTCATGCCTGATATCTCACCGCGGTGCCCGCCATTCGCACCGCGGTGAATCCTTGTTCGAGCACCTGACTTCCGACTCCGTCCGCCTATGTTGTGAGGTGGGACCCCGCGCCGGGGCGTGGGCCGACTCACGATGCTCCGAGGACGAGACCTTCAGCAGACCGGAGGTGCCATGAGACTCAAGCTCAGCGGAGATGCGATCCGGGACGATCTGGTCGAACGGGTCGAGGAGCTCTCCGGTCAGAATCTGTCCGCGTGTTACCAGTGCGGCAAATGCTCGGCGGGGTGCCCGGTGGTCGAGGAGATGGACGTGGTGCCGAGCGAGGTCATCAGACTTCTGCAGCTGGGACAGGTCGACGCAACGCTCGAGACGAAGACGATCTGGATCTGCGCGTCGTGCCTCCAGTGCGCTTCGCGTTGCCCGAAGGGTGTCGAGTTCTCGAGCATCTGCGACGCGCTTCGCGCGATCGTCCTCCGGCGCCGGCTCTCCTCACCCAGGGTCGACGCGGATGAGCTGCCACCCATCATGGTGTCGGACGCTCCGCAGATGGGAGTCGTCGGAGCCCTCAAGAAGCTCAACGGTTAGACGAGGCGGAGGAAACAATGAAGGTTCCGTACTACCCCGGATGCACCCTCCACGAGCGGGCGCTCGACTTCGACGTCTCCGCCAGAGAGAGCGCGCGCGCTCTCGGGATCGAGCTTGAGGAGCTTCCGATCTGGACTTGCTGCGGAGCGGTCTTTCCGCTGACGACCGACACGGTGATGGACATCCTCGCGCCGGTCAGGAACCTGGCCTACGCGTCGCGGATCGGAGACAAGGTCGTGACGCTGTGCGCCTTCTGCTACAACGTTCTGAAGCGCGCAAACAAGGTCATGAAGGACGACCCCGAGAAGCGCGAGAAGGCCAACCTGTTCCTCCGCGCCGACACCGAGGGGCGCGAGGCCATCGAGAGTTACACGCTCGAGGACTACGACGGGCAGGTGGAGGTCCTCCACTACATCGAGATGCTGCGCGATCTGGTCGGCTTCGACACGATCGCGAAGAAAGTGAAGACGAAACTCGAGGGCTTAAGCGTCGCCGCCTACTACGGGTGCACGCTCCTTCGGCCGAAAAAGGAGATGGAGTTCGACGATCCCGAGCAGCCGACGATCTTTGAGGACTTTCTCGAAACGCTCGGATGCGACGTCGTCGATTTCCCGATGAAGACCGAATGCTGCGGCGGGTTCCAGATCGTCAACGAGCCCGATATCGCTGTTGCGTGTTCTCAGAATGTCGTCGTGTCGGCCCTCAAGCGCGGTGCCGACATCATCGTGACAACGTGTCCTCTCTGCCGCTACAACCTCGACAAGCAGCAGGAGGAGATGGAGAAGCGCGTTCAGGGATTCACGAAGGTCCCGATCGTCTACTTCACGCAGCTTCTCGGGCTCGCCCTCGGCATCGACGGGGAGCATCTCGATTTCTCTGACAATTGCGTTGACCCGCGGCCGATGCTGACGCAGAAGAGTCTGCTGTAGGGGGGACTGATGGAACAACGGATAGGGGTCTTCGTCTGCCACTGCGGATCGAACATCGCGGGCACCGTCGACGTGAAGCGCGTCGCCGACGCGCTGGCGAAGCACCCCGGAGTCGCCTACTCCACCGATTACACCTACATGTGCTCCGACCCGGGCCAGAGCCTCGTGAAGGAAGCGATCGCGGAGCACGGCCTGACCGGCGTCATCGTCGCGGCCTGCTCACCGACGTTGCACGAGGCGACCTTCCGGAGGGCCGGAACCGTCGCGGGCCTGAACCAGTATCGCGTCGAGATAGCGAACATCCGGGAGCAGTGTAGCTGGGTGCATCAGGGCGAGAAGGAAGAGGCTACCCGGAAGGCGATCCGCGTCATCAAGTCGATGGTCGAGAAAGTGAAGCTCGACGAGTCCCTGGAGCCGATCAGCGTGCCGATGACGCACCGGGCGCTTGTCGTCGGGGGAGGGGTGGCGGGGATCCAGGCGGCGCTCGACATCGCGAACGCCGGGCACGACGTCGTTCTGGTCGAGCGGTCTCCGTCCGTCGGAGGCCACATGGCGCAGCTCTCCGAGACCTTCCCGACGCTCGACTGCTCGCAGTGCATTCTGACTCCGAAGATGGTCGAGGTCTCGCAGCATCCCCGGATCAAGCTCCTGACCTACTGCGAGATCGACGACGTGTCCGGCTACGTCGGCAACTTCAAGGTCAAGATCAGAAAGAAGTCCGCGTACGTCGATCGCGACGTCTGCACGGGCTGCGGGCTCTGCACGGAGAAGTGCCCGGCGAAGACCGACTCGGAGTTCGAGGAGGGGCTCGCGAAGCGGAAGGCGATCTACACGCCGTTCCCTCAGGCCGTGCCGAACAAGCCGGTCCTGGACGCCGAGCACTGCCTCTACTTCCAGACGGGCAAGTGCGGCATCTGCCAGAAGATCTGTCCGGTCGACGCCGTCGACTACGAGATGGTGGACGAGATCATCGAGGAAGAGGTCGGGGCGATCGTCGTGGCGACCGGTTACGATCTCTACCCGATCGCGAACCTCGGTGAGTTCGGCGCCGGGAAGTACCCCGACGTCGTTACGAGCCTGCAGTTCGAGCGGCTGCTCTCGGCGTCGGGTCCGACGGGCGGCGAAGTGCGGCGTCCGTCCGACGGCGAGATTCCGAAGGAGGTCGTCTTCCTGACCTGTGTCGGCTCACGCGACCCCGAGAACCATCTTCCGTACTGCTCGAAGGTCTGCTGCATGTACCTGACGAAGCACGCGATGCTCTACAAGCACAAGGTGCACGACGGCCAGGCCTACTACTTCTACATCGACGTCCGCACGGGCGGGAAGGGCTACGAGGAGTTCTACCAGCGCGCCGCCGAGGAGGACGATGTTCTCTATATCCGCGGGCGCATCTCGAAGATCTTCGAGGAGGACGGCAAGCTCACCGTCTGGGGCGTCGACACGCTGACCGGTTCGAAGATCGAGATTGCCGCGGACATGGTCGTCCTCGGCCTGGCCACTGTACCCAACCCGGCGGCAGCGGAACTCGCGAACAAACTCAGGATCCACACCGACGAGTGGGGCTTCCTCACTGAGGCGCACCCGAAGCTCCGACCGGTCGAGAGCCTCGCGCCCGGCTTCTACCTGGCCGGCGCGGCGCAGGGTCCGAAGGACATCCCGGAGGCGGTCTCGCAGGCCTCCGGAGCGGCCAGCAAGGTGGCGGCTCTCTTCGCCGAAGAGGAGTACCACCGCGAGCCGGTGATCGCGTGGATCAACGAGGACACGTGCGCCGGATGCCGCGTCTGTGTCTCCGTCTGCCCTTACGACGCGGCTGAGTTCGATGACGAGAAGAAGGTCGCCCGCATTCAGGAAGCGATCTGCGAGGGCTGCGGCGCGTGCATCGCCGCGTGCCCGTCGGGCTCGGCTCAGCAGAGGAATCTGACGGACGAGCAGATATACAAGATGGTCACGGCGACGCTGGAGGACTAACGATGTTCGAACCACGGATCGTCTGCTTCTTCTGCAAGTGGTGCACGTACGCCGGCGCCGACTTGGCCGGCACCTCACGCAAGCAGTATCCTCCGAACGGAGTCGTCGTGCGCGTCAACTGCAGCGGTCGGATCGACCCGCAGCAT
>Ga0272444_10004632_pt1 | contig 12099 bp, 8 predicted proteins | sample SSMForm13_FD_201033 | JGI IMG/M metagenome (GOLD analysis project Ga0272444, IMG submission 201033) | Marine sediment archaeal communities from Little Sippewissett salt marsh, Falmouth, MA, United States - SSM-Form-13 | ecosystem: Environmental > Aquatic > Marine > Wetlands > Sediment ... | reverse complement strand
GACGATAGGCGCAGTTTCCCAACGAATGTGACCCGAGATAGCCGCATACAGGCTGCGCGCTACCGCTCACTCTTGCACTACTTGATCTGGCGACCTCATACCATGCCCTGATACCACCGAGGAATGCTCGCCTCACCAGAATGCTCATCCTGTCCATCCTGTTATCCTGTCAAAACATATTACGCGGGAACGGCAGAGCCTTATGAATTCTCACCAGCAGAGCTGGTGGATTAGCTTGGATTTAGGTCACGTGCCCTCCGCTGGGGGCGAAGTCCGACTTGGACTCAACGCTGGAGCCTACCGGCTCCACAGCCGGGGGCGGCTGTGCCACATTGTTCCCGAAGATATGAATACTACCAAGTGGTAGGAAATTGACGGCCGCCGATGGGTAAATCGACAGGCCCCATCGCCGGGTCTCCGCAATGCCGGGGAGCACACGGTCCGTCTGCTGACGGCTCAGGCTGAGGCGGACGCGGCCCCCGAGAGCCCCATGGCCCGGCTGGTCTCCTCCAGCGCCGCGGCCACGGTCTTGCGGTAGAGTTGAATGACCTCCTCCGCTCCCGCGCAGCCCGGTTCGTAGTCGCCGATGGCCCCGCGCCACGGGCGCAGACGCCGGGCAAGCGAGATCAGCGCCGCGCCACGGCCCGTGTCGTGGCTGGGCTCTGGTACGGGCGTGTCCACGTCACCCTCCAAGCAGAACGCCAATCCGCCAGGTGTCCGGTCAACCACGCCGCCGTGTGTCGCCGAGTACCAGCGCCCTCGCAGTTCGTCAAGATCGAACAGATAGACACCCTCAAGGTCGAAGATGGCCGGTGGGGTACCGCCGCCCTCGAGGGTAAAGGTAATGCGCGGCGCGCCCCCCCGGGCAGTCGCGGTGACCCGAAGGCGTCCGTTCTCGACCACTTGGAAGTTCCGGCAGGTGAGCCGAACACATTCGAATATCTGGTCCGCGTCGCCAATACAACGTTCCATCTGTTCCACATGGATCTTGGCTGCGTCCACCGCGGCGGGTTGTTGGGCAGACAGACGACGCAGCACTCCCGGCGGATCGTATTCGTCGAGATTTGGTGGCCGCAACAGCACGTCAAGACGCCGACAGGCGTCGGCGACCTGGTAGGCCGACCGTAGTTTCAGATCCATGCCCGGCACGAGTTCTTCGATGCCGCCGGGGTCGGCCCTCTCGAGCAACACGCCGACATCAATGAGATCGTCCTTGCAACGATTCAGTATCTCGGTCACCACGGGAGGATTACGGTTCATTGCGGGTACTCCTCGGACGGAAACCTAAGCTTCCGCTGCGTCAATCTGGTTAGCAAACAACCGTTGGCCTCCGGCTATGCCCGCGCCACCGGGGACCGGGGACTTGCGGGAGGGTCGGTGAATGATTACACGTCCGCCACCCCGCCGGAACATCGGGTCGGCGCCAAATTGTTTGTTTCTGAGACGGTGGGGAAGGCGGAGCCGGAGGTCACGTGGGCGGCATTCACCGCAGCCCGGTTCCGCGGCGGCCAAGGCGGGACCAAGTGGGCGCCGCAAGGGGGGTACCGCCATGGACTGACACTTCGGCAAATGGTATACTGAAAACAAGGATGGACACGCCATGTTGTGTCAGAAATGTCACAAGAACCTGGCCACCGTGCGCTATGCCGAGGTCGTTGACGGCGAAGTTACGGAGCAACATTTGTGCGCCGATTGCATGGGTGCCTTGCGGGACAAGGAGGATACCGGCTTCAAGCTGAGCGGCAACCTCCCTACCGTTCATTGGCCCAAGGATGACGACCTGGTCCAGCAGACGCTCAACGCCCATCGCACGTGTCTAGCGTGCGGCGCTGCTTTGGGCGATGTGCTGGACGATGCGCGCGTCGGATGCCCGCAGTGTTACGCCAGCTTCTGGCGCGACATCGAGCCCCGTATCCGGCAGTTGGACGAACGTATCGGCTACCACGGCAAACTCCTGCGGGTAGATGACTTGCGCGCCAAGCTCCGCGAGGACCTACAATCCAAGCGCACGCTTCTGCGCAACGCCCTGAGCACGGAGGACTATGAGGAGGCCGCGCACTTGCGTGACGAGATCCGCGGCCTCGAAGCCGGCCTGTCCGCCTCCGAGTCCGGGGCGGACTAATCCCATGACGGTTCACTCGCTGTTTGAGGCCATGCCCTTGTGGCTGGCGGGAGACACGCCGGAGGCGGATGTTGCCGTCCTAAGCGTCTGCACACTAAGCCGGAATCTAGCTGACGTGCCCTTCCCGGCCCGGTGTTCGGAGACCGAGCGCGCGGAGGTGGAAGCGCGCATGGTGCGAACGCTTGACAGTCTGAGCTTGCTCTCGTCGGGACACTATCTCAGCTTGCAGGACTTGAGTCAGCGCGAAGTACGGCTTCTGGCCGAACGGAAGCTGATTACCCGTGAACTGGCTGCGGGCGCGGGACCTCGCGGGGTCTACGTGGACGATGACCAGACGCTGTCCATCATGGTCAACGGTGCGGACCATATCGCGGTCCGTGCCATGGTCTCTGGACTTCAGCCGCAGGAGGCGTGGGCGCGCCTGAATCTGCTTGACGATACGCTGGCGGGCATGCTGGATTTCGCCTTTCACGAAACGCACGGCTACCTGACGGCGGATTTCGAGGGGCTCGGGACAGGACTCCGAGTGGCTGTTCTGCTGCATCTCCCCGCCGGTACGCGCGTCGAGCGGAAGCGCTTCGAAGCGCCCGGTGACCGGATCGAGGTGCACGGTGTGCGCGCCGGCGGTAGAGCCCTGTTGCCAGCCGTGCGAAGCAGTGCCAGAGAACAGACCAAGCCCGGGGAGGCCCTAAGCGCGCCAGAAACGGAGTCGGGGCTGGTGGGACCAGCGATGGCCGCGCAAATGATGGCGGAGCAAGCCCACTATTCGGATTTGAGTGGGGCTGTCGCGGGCCCCGTGAAGGAAACCCTGGGAGACCTGTACGTGGTAACGCACCGGGGCGCGCTCGGAACCTCCGAAGAGGAGCAGGTCTACCGGGTGCGTAAGGCCGCTGAAAGGATCATCCGCGAGGAGCGGGCGACCCGAGAGGCCATGATGCGGGAGAGCCACTGGTATCTCGAGGACCGGGTTGGCCGGGCCAAGGGACTATCGGCCGGCGTCCATCTGTTAACCTACAGCGAGGCGCTGGCTATTCTGTCGAGCATGCGTTTGGGGGTGGGGATGAACCTGGTGGCCGGTCACGGCATGCAGGAAATGAACGAAGTGCTGCTCACTTCTCAGGGCGCGCACCTGGAGATGGCCAAGGGGCGGTCTTTTGACATGTTTGAATTGAGCCGTGAACGCGCGGAGTTGTTCCGTACCCGGTTCGGCTGAGCCGGAGACGGCGAGGCGCCTGCCGCGCACGGTGAGTACATACCTGGAAGGATACCCGTCATGTGGGAACGATTCACGGAACGCGCCAAACACGTGGTCAGCGCCGCGCGCGAGGAAGCAACGCGGCTGGGCAGTGAGTACGTGCGCACCGAGCATATCCTGTTGGGGCTCTGCCGCGAACCGGAGGGTATTGCCGCGCGTACGCTCGAAGCGCTCGGCGTGGATGTCGAAGCCTTGGCCATGGAGATTGAATCGCAGGTGCAGCCCGGCCACGCCCAAGTGTCCGGCGACGACATCGCCTTCACGCCGCGCGCCAAGAAGGTGCTTGAACTCGCCGTGGAAGAGGCCCGGCGTTTCAATCATAACTACATTGGCACGGAGCACATTCTGCTGGGGCTGCTCAAGGAAGGCGAGGGTATTGCCGCCAAGGTGCTTCAAGACATGAAGGTCGACCTGGGACGGATTCAGGCGGAAGTCATTCGGCTTCTCGGCGACCAAGGCCGTGGTGGCGCGAGCACGCCTCAGGAAGCCCAGTCCGGCCGCAAGTCCCAGACACCAGCGCTTGATGCCTTCGGCCGGGACTTGACCCAGCTTGCCCGAGAAAACAAGCTGGATCCCGTCATTGGCCGCGAGAGCGAGATCGAGCGGGTCATCCAAGTGCTCAGCCGCCGCACCAAGAACAACCCCGTCCTTATTGGCGAGGCCGGCGTCGGAAAAACGGCGATTGTCGAAGGGTTGGCACAGGCCATCATCAATAGTGACGTGCCGGATCTGCTACTCGGTCGGCGCGTGCTTACCCTTGACCTCGCGGGCGTGGTGGCTGGCACCAAGTACCGGGGGCAATTCGAGGAACGCCTCAAATCAGTCATGAAAGAGATCCGGCGCGCCGACAACATCATTCTCTTCATCGATGAATTGCACACCATCGTCGGGGCGGGCGCTGCCGAGGGTGCCGTGGATGCCGCCAACATGCTGAAGCCGAGCCTGGCACGCGGCGAGTTACAGTGCATCGGCGCCACCACGATGGATGAGTATCGCAAGCATATCGAGAAGGACGCCGCGCTCGCACGCCGCTTCCAGACCATCATGGTGGAGGCGCCGAGCGTCGAGCAGACCATCGAGATCATCACGGGGCTGCGCGACAAGTACGAGGCGCACCACCGCGTCAAGTTCAGCGACGAAGCGGTGGTGGCCGCGGCGCGCCTGTCGAACCAGTACATCAGTGATCGCTTCCTCCCCGACAAGGCCGTCGACGTGATCGACGAGGCGGGCAGCCGGGCGCGGTTGCAGATCACGACGCGTCCGCCCGAGTTGAAGGAGATTGAGACGGAGATCGACCGGGTCACCCAGGAGAAGGAATCCGCCATTCGCCGTCAGGAATACGAGAAAGCCGCCAGCGCCCGGGACACGGAACGCACGCTACGCGCCAAGCTGGAGGAGAGCACCCGCGAGTGGGAGCGCAAGCGCGATTCGGCCGACGTGGTCATCAACGAGGAGGACATTGCCTACATCGTCTCAAAGTGGACGGGCGTGCCCCTGACGAAGCTGGAGGAGAAGGAATCGGCACGCCTGCTTCGCATGCGGGATGAGTTGCACGGCGCCATCATCGGCCAGGACGAGGCCATCGACGCCATCACGCGGGCCATCCAACGTTCGCGTTCAGGCCTTCGAAGCCACACCCGCCCGGTGGGCTCATTTCTTTGCCTTGGACCCACGGGCGTGGGAAAGACGCTGCTGGCCAAGACCTTGGCGACCTTCCTGTTCGGAAACGAGGACGCCCTCATCACCATTGACATGTCGGAGTACATGGAGCGTTTCTCCGTGTCACGCATGGCGGGCGCGCCTCCGGGATACGTGGGCTACAACGAGGGCGGCCAGTTGACCGAGCAGGTGCGGCGCCGTCCTTACTCGGTGGTACTCTTTGACGAGATCGAGAAGGCACACCCGGATGTGTTCAACTCCTTGTTGCAGGTGCTCGAAGAAGGCATGATGACGGACGCCACCGGCCGGAAGGTGGACTTCCGGAACACGGTCATCGTCATGACGAGCAACGTGGGCGCCCGGCGCATTGGCAAGAACACCACCGTCGGTTTCCAGCGGGACGATGAGAGTGTCTACTACTCGAAAATGAAGGAACGGGTCGTCGAGGAAGCGAAGAAGATATTCAACCCCGAGTTCCTCAACCGCATTGACGAGGTGCTCGTATTCCACCGTTTGGCGCACGAGCAGTTGCTGTCGATTGTTGACATTCAAGTGCGCGAAGTGATAGACAGAATAGCAGAAAAGGAGCTTGCCCTCGAACTGGACGAAGAGGCAAAGGCCTTCCTCGTGCGCTTGGGAAGCAACGAGGAGTACGGGGCGCGGCCTCTGCGGCGTGCGGTGCAGCAGTACATAGAGGACCCCCTCGCTGAACTGTTGCTCAAGGGCGGACTCCCCTCGGGAACCCAAATCGTCGTCAGACCCTCGGAAGAAGAAGAGCGTCTTATCCTGGAATCCCGCATTCCAGCCGCGGAAGGTGTAGCTACTTGAGAAAGCTCGCGATTGGCTTGGCCATCACGTTTGCTCTTTGTGCGCAGGTCGCGGTAACGCAACCCGTTGCGCCACCAAAGGTTGCGGAAGTTCGGATCGAGGGCCTCGAAAGGGTCAGCGAACAGGTGGCGCGCGCCCGGATTGAGGTCCAGCCAGGCGCCGAAATCAACCAGCGCGCCATTGCCCGCGACATCCGCCGACTCTATGAGCTGGGCTTCTTCACGAACATCATTGCCGACGTGACCACGGGGCCCGAGGGCGCCATCCTGACCTACCAGGTCGAGGAGAAGCGCGTCATCGAGTCGGTCAACATCGTGGGTAACAAGAAGATCAATGAGCGCCGGATCCGTGGCGTGCTCTCGTTGCGGGAAGGCGGGCCTTTCATCCCCGAGGCCTGCGACGAAGAGCGCGAAGCTATTCTGGACTACTACGAGACCAAGGGCTTCGCGAACGCCTCCGTCGATATCATCGCGGACAAGGTGGGCCCGTCTCGCGTGCGCGTGACCTACGCCATCGAAGAAGGCCCCAAAGCGCGCATCCGGTCCGTCCGCTTCGAGGGGAACGAGGCACTGAGCCAGCGCAGACTGCGCAAGCTGATGAAAACAAAGAAGGCCTTCTGGTTCCTGGGCGGCAAGTACGAGGAAACAAAGCTTGAGCAGGATCTGGCGAAAGTCGTTGACGAGTACGGCAACCATGGCCGTCTGGAAGCCGCCATCGACAAGACTGACATGGTCTACACCGACAGCGGCAAAGGCCTGAACCTCACGGTTCACGTCAATGAAGGCGCCGAGTACCATGTCGATACGCTGGATCTGAACCGCAATATCGTCTTTGATGACGACGAGCTGCTGGACTTGGTGGACGTGCAGGCGGGCGATGTACACAACAAAGGGCAAGTTGCCGAGGATGCTCAAGCCCTCGAAGAGAACTACCAAGCCAGCGGGTATGTCGACGCCCACGTTGTGCCCCAGGTCACCCTCGACCGCGAGGACAAGACGACCAACGTGGTCTATGATCTGACCGAGGGCGATCTGAAGTACATCAAGGAAATCATCATCACCGGCAACGAGATCACCAAGGATGAGATCATCCGCCGCCGCGTGGTGATGCTTCCTGGCGAACGCTACGATGGTCAGGCGCGGGAGGCCGCGAAACGGAGCATCGAGAACACGCGCTATTTCGACGAGGTGCGCCTCACACTGCAGGATCCGTTGGCGGAGGATGCCTATTTCACCGACCTCTTGGTCGATGTCGAGGAAGGCAACACCGATAGCTTCAACTTCGGCGCGGGTTACAGCACCGAGGACGGCGTGGGCGGCTTCGCTGAACTACAGCTCAACAACTTCGATATCACCAATTGGCCGCGGTTCTCCGGCGGCGGTCAGCGTTTGACGCTTAAGCTCAACGTCGGGAGCCGCCGCGACCAGTACGCCATCGGCTTCACGGATCCGGAGTTCCTGGGGTACCCCATCTCTTTCGGCTTCGACATCTTCGACGAGTCCTACAAAGTGCGGGGCGGCGCGGACTACCAGGAAGACCGGCGTGGCGCTCAGCTTCGCTTGGCCAAGGCGCTCTCGCCCTACGTCACGTTGCGTGGCACGTTGCGCTACGAGACGACCGACATCAGTGATCTGCCCTTCTTCGTCAACGCGGATTTGCGCCGTCAGCGCGGTGAGTCAACTACGATCAGTACCCGCTACGAACTTGAGCGTAACACGATCAACAATTACCGCGACCCCAGCGACGGCGCAAAACACTCGATCGCCCTCGAGGTTGCCGGCTTGCTTGGTGGCGATAACGAGTTCGTAAAGGTGGAGCACGACTCCATCTGGTACTGGGCGCTCAGCGAGGAGGAGAAATGGATCTTCTCGTTCCGCACGCGTGAAGGTTGGATGACGGAGTTCGGCGGTTCGGACTACACCCCCCTTCAGGACCGCTTCTACGCCGGCGGCGCCACCACCGTGCGCGGCTACGAGAACCGAGACATCGGCCCGCGGGCACGGGAGTTCTACTTCTTCGGTGATTCCTTCGCGACGGGCGGCGACATCCGGCTCGTCTCGAACCTCGAGGTCAAGTACAAGCTCACTGATATGGTTCGCATCTATGGTTTCGCGGATGCTGGCGGCGTGTGGGAAGAGGATGATTTCGCGCTGGGCGAGATGAAGTACAGCGTGGGACTGGGCTTGGGCGTGGATATCCCCGCGATGGGCCCGATCCGGGTGGACTATGGGTTCCCGATCAACCCGGACGATCATCAGGGAAGCGGCCGTTTGCACCTCGTGAGCGGTCTGCGATTCTAGCGGAGCGAGTGGGTTCTCCGTACCGTGTGCCGAGGCTTCATCGGCGCGCGTCATGTGCTCTGCAGGCAAGGATCGTTTGCATGGTTTCGGCGGGGATTGCTATACTCGCCGCTTGATTTCGAACGCTTTGGGCTCCCCGTGTGCGGACATCGGACAGGGGGCAAGCACAATCCAACAAAAAAGGACTGCTCATCGTGTACCAATTCGCCAAATACGCCGCCCTTGGCTTTGTTCTTTGTACGCTTTGCATGGCACTCATCCCCGGCGGCGTGAACGCACAAGACGGCGCCAATGGCCAGTACAAGATCGCCGTGGCCGATCTGAAGGTGTTGCTGCGCGACTACAACAAGCGCGAGAAGCTCTATGCGGAATTGCAGGAAGAGGTGGACAAACGGCAGGTTGAGATTGATGCGCTTTCGCAGAAGATAGAAGACGCCAAGAAGGCGTTCGAGGCGTCCGAAGACTCCATGAGTGAAGACGAGCGCTTCACTAAGAAGAACCAGATCGAGACCGACTATCTCCTTTACCAGAACAAGCTGAAGACCCATCAGAACTACATTGACAATCAGGAGGAGAAGGTGCTGAAGGAGGTCGTTCAAGACATCCAGGCCGCCATCACGAAGATCGGCGAGCAGGAGAACTACCACCTCATCCTCAATTCGGCCAAGGGGCCCCAGGGCAGCGTGCTCTATCACAGCGCGACCATCGACATCACCTCGAAGGTACTCGCCATGCTGGACGCGAATAAGTAGCGTTTCGCCCAGGGAGGCGCGCGGCGCCTCCCGCCCGCATGAGGACCCCAGCGCTTATGGATATGAGCCTCGCGGAGATCGCGAAGATTGTCAATGGTACCGTCCATGGTGACCCCGGTGTGCGTATCACCGGGGTCAATGGCATCATGGAGGCCGGGCCCGGCGATCTGGCCATGGTGCGAGACCGGAAGTACGCCGCCCGCTTGACCGAATCGCGGGCAGAGGCCGTGCTCATCGGAGAGGTCCCCGCGGATTGCCCCACCCCCGCCATCGTGGTGCCCAACCCGGATCTCGCCTTCGCAATGGTTCTGCAGCACGTGGAGAACAGCCAGCGCGCACACCCGACGGGAATCGCCGACACTGCGGTGGTAAGCGACAGCGCGCGGTTGGGCCAAGGCGTAGCCCTTGGGGCACATGTCTTCGTCGGGCCGGAGAGCGAGATTGGCGATGGTGCTATCCTCTACCCTGGGGTTGTCGTCGGTAGCCGCGTACGTATCGGCGCGAACACGATCATCTACCCCAACGTCAGCCTTCGCGAAGACACGGAGATTGGGCAGCGGTGCATGATCCATGCCAACACCGCAATTGGTAGCGACGGATTCGGCTTCGTGCCTTGGGAAGGGCACTGGGCGAAGATTCCGCAGGTCGGCCGTGTTGTAATTGGTGACGATGTCGAGGTCGGTAGCAACACGGCGATTGACCGGGCGAAGTGTGGCGAGACCCGGATCGGCCGCGGCACGAAGATAGACAATTCCGTACAGATCGGACATAACGTGCAGATTGGAGAACACTGCGTTCTCGCAGGCATGGTCGGCGTCGCAGGAAGTGCCATCATCGGCAACCACGTTCGGTTGGCCGCCGGCGCGGGTGTCGCGGGCCATCTGACCATTGGTGACGGTGCCACGATAGGCGCCCGGGCCGGGGTCGTGCGATCCGTTCCGCCGGGCGCCGTGCTCTCGGGATTCCCCGCCATCGACCATGAGACGGAACGTCGCGCCATGGTGGCCCGTGAGCACCTTCCCGCCCTGCTTCGGCGGGTGCGGCGGCTTGAGCGACGATTGGACGCGCTCGAAAAGGATACCCATGAGCAAACAGAAGACGATAGCTGAAGAGATCTCGTTCTCCGGCGTGGGGTTGCATACCGGCAGCCTGACGACGATCACCTTCAAACCCGCCCCCCCCAACACGGGGATCGTGTTTGTCCGGGTGGACCTGCCGGATGCGCCAGCGATTCCGGCCAACATTGACCACGTCGTGGATGTCTCCCGCGGCACCACCATTGGCATTGGCGACGCCAAGGTACACACGGTCGAGCATGCGCTGGCCGCCATGGTGGGGCTGGGCATCGACAACCTTCGCGTCGAGATGGACGCGGAGGAAATCCCCAACGGCGACGGCAGCTCGCTCCCGGTGATGAACACCCTGCTGAAGGCGGGCATGGTGGAGCAGGATGCCAACCGTGAATACATCACGGTGGACCGGCCCGTCTATTACCGGCAGGGCGACGTGACGCTGAGCGTCCTCCCGTCCGATGAACTGCGTGTCAGCATGACCATCGCGTTTGACCACGTGGCCATCGGCACCCAATATGCCTCCTTCAACGTAACCGAGGAGGTCTTCCGCGAGGAGATTGCCCCGGCCCGTACGTTCTGCTTTCTGCGCGACGTGAAGATGCTCCAGGAGAAGGGACTCATTCGCGGGGGCAGTCTCGAAAGCGCGGTGGTGATCGGTGACGAGGGTATCCTGAACGACGACCTTCGCTTCCCCGACGAGTTCGTCCGGCACAAAATCCTCGACCTCTTGGGAGACATGTACCTCCTCGGCAAGCCGGTGCGGGGCCACATCGTGGGCGTAAAGGGCGGACATGAGAAGAACGTCATGTTCTCCCGCCAGATCAAGAAGATGTACGTCAACGGACGTCCGGGCCGGCGCACGAAGGTCAATCCGCCCATCCAGCCGCCCGCGCTCGACGTCAACAAGATCATGAAGGTCATCCCCCATCGGTATCCCTTCCTGCTGGTGGACCGGATTCTGTCGTTCGTGCCCGAGGAACGCGTGACGGGGGTCAAGAATGTCACCGTAAACGAACCCTTCTTCCAGGGCCACTGGCCGGGCATCCCCGTGATGCCGGGCGTGCTGATCGTGGAGGCCATGGCCCAGACGAGTTCGGTGCTTATCTTCGGTGAATCGGGCGAACCCACGGGCAAGCTGGCCTTCTTCATGGGGGTGGACAAGGCCAAGTTCCGCCGCACCGTCGTGCCGGGCGACCAACTCATCATGGAATGCGAGATGTTGCGCCTTCGGCGTAACGCGTGCAAGGTGAAGGGCATAGCCCGAGTCGATGGGGAAATCGCCGCCGAGGCCGAGATGACGTTCGGCCTGATGGCCATGGATCAGGTGTAGTGCCGGCCCGACCCACAGGAAACCATCGATGAGGCCCGCATCGACGAACGGGGTGCCCGCGGATCTGATCCCTCTCGCCGTTCCGTCAGACAGAGACACTGGAGGAAGGTCTCCATGAGACCCGTAGCCTTCAAGGATACGACCACCCAGGGCGACCTTGCCTTTCGTGCCGCGAAGAACTTCGAGCGGCTCCACGACGAACGCTGGCATCCGGGGCCGGTGTTCATGCCCCATGACTACGAGTGGCCGGCCGACATGGAGGGGCGAACCATCCTCGCGCTCGTGTGTCTGGCACGCGCGCTCGACAAGCGGCCCGAACACCTCGACGCGATTTTGGCCAAACTACCGGGCGTGCTGAACGAGCGGGGGTACTTGGGCCCGGTCATGCCCGAAGGCATCGCCGATGAGCAGGTGTTCTCCGGCCATAGTTGGCTGCTGCGAGGTCTGCTCGAACACTACGCGTGGAACGGACGGACCGAGTCCCTGGAGATCGCCCGCGGCATCGTCGAGGGGCTCTTTCTGCCTGCGGTTGACGCGTACCATGGATACCCCTTGGAGTCCATTGTCACCGAGGACGTTGGTGAGGCGGCCGGAGAACGTTCCGGCAAGCAAGAGAATGGGTGGGTACTGTCCACGGACGTGGGCTGTGCATTCATACCGATCGACGGTATCAGCCATGCCTACCAGGTGATGAAGACACCGGCGTTGAAGGTCCTGCTGGACGCCGCCATCGCGCGCTATGCCAAGGCGGACAAGGCAGCGCTTCGCATGCAGACCCAC
>Ga0272444_10004631_pt1 | contig 12100 bp, 7 predicted proteins | sample SSMForm13_FD_201033 | JGI IMG/M metagenome (GOLD analysis project Ga0272444, IMG submission 201033) | Marine sediment archaeal communities from Little Sippewissett salt marsh, Falmouth, MA, United States - SSM-Form-13 | ecosystem: Environmental > Aquatic > Marine > Wetlands > Sediment ... | reverse complement strand
CCGTCCGCGGGGACGACGAGTCTGTAGACTCGCTCCGGCCCGGACTCGTCCCAGGGGGAGCAGTTGTAGGAGTCGACGTTCGTGGGACTGCCGTACGTGCTGTCGCTGATAGACGTGGCGCAGCCGATCGACGGCCGGCCTGCGCAGACCACCTGCCGCCCCAGCGGCTCTCCGTTCCAGTCGACTCTCTGGAGTGACATCGGAGGAGGCCCGGCGGTCTTCGGGAAGTAGAGGCCGGTCCCCCACCAGTGCAGGTGGACGATCTCGCACGTCTCCTCGACCACGAAGTCGGCGGCCGTCTCGGAGAAGAAGGCCTGGTCCGTAAGCTGCGAGCTTGAATAGCCGATCCACGTCTCGTCTGTCGTCGGTTCCTGGGAGAAGATTACATCGTGCCCGGGATGCCTGTGCTCTCCCGTGGCCCCGGACGCCGTCAGCAGCAAGAGGACCGTGGCGACCGATAGCGCGGTAACGTAGCGCACCATCACTACCTCCTATCTGATCTCGCGCCTGGCGTGGCCGAGCAGAAGTCCGCCCGGGAGCGCCCACCCAACCAACCTGTCTGTCAGATTGTAGAAGCCTGCCGGGATGTGTCTCACACCGAACAGGGGACAGAACGACTCGACGTGAATCTCGACGCCGTCGAGCCCGTTCCAGTGCCGTCCGGCCCCGCTCTCGAGTCTCCGTCGAAGCTCCGGGCCCGTGAAGTCCTTGGCCGGTATCCTGTCGTGGCGCCCGACCGCCGAGCGCAGCCACGTCGCGCGCGGGATCACCAGCAGGACCCACTCAGTGGCCAGCTCGAAGTGCCTGTCGATGATCTCCTGTCGCTCGGGATCGTCGAAGTGCTCGGGGACGCCGTACGACCACACGATGTCGTACGATCGCCTGAGCTTCGCGTCCTCCCCGATAGCGTTCAGCCCCTGGCGTTTCATGTACAGGAGCATCTCGGGATTGACCTCGTAGAGGTCGGGCGACCCGCATCTCATCATCTCGTAGAGGCACTTGCTGTGGAGGCCCCTCCCGGCGCCCAGCTCAAGGAGCGAGCGCTCCGGTCCCCACCCCAGCGTGTTCGCGACCCTCTCGAGCACCGCCTGGTCGACCTCGGTCCACCTCAGATTGCTCACGTCCTGCCAGTATGGGGACCATTCGGTGGACATCTCTCTCCCTCCCTGGAGTGACGGCCCGCCCGCGGGCCGGGCCGCTGCCCGCAAGAGAGTATCGCAAATCGGGGCCTTGTCAAAGCCATTGGGCGCATTCGCGGCCCGGTCGGGTGTCCCGGTCGCCCACGTGGTCGGGGTTTCGCGTTGACCCGGAAGTGGCCGGCGGGCTATCATAAAGAGTTACACATCGTAGGAGGGTCCCGCGTGGGCGGTCCTCCGAGCGAGTGGCATGCATGACTCCGGAGGGGATTACATGACGTCAAGTATGAGGTGGAGAACGCTTCTCGTGATAGTCGTCGTTCTCCTGTCGGCGTGGAAGGCATCGTACACGTTCAGGTTCTTCTCGCTCTCCGACGACGAGAGGGCCCAGATGCCCGCGGAGGAGCTGGCCGCTATAGAGAACCAGTCGCTGAGGCTGGGTCTCGACCTGCAGGGTGGAATGCATCTTGTGCTGGAGGTGGACAAGGAGGGGCTTCCGGAGGATGAAGCGCACGATGCCATGGACCGGGCGCTCGAGGTCATCAGCAATCGCATCGACCAGTTCGGTGTCTCCGAGCCATCGATCCAGCAGGAGGGAGACAACAGGATCATCGTTCAGCTCCCTGGCCTTCAGGACGAGCAGCGCGCGAAGCGCCTCATAGGACGGACCGCGCTCCTGGAGTTCATTCCCGTCGAGCCGCCGTCCGGTATAGACATTACGTTCCGTTCGATCGACGCCGCTCTGCTCCGCGTGATGGAGGAGGCGGGGGAGCTGCCGCCCGAGCCGGAAGGCGATGTCCAGCTGTCCGAGACCGAGCAGATCGCTCGCGAGCGCCCCTTCTCTTCGAGGTCGGTCTACTACAGCAATCTGGCAATGTTCCCCGTTGAGGATGTCGAGTGGGTCGATGAACAGCTCGCGCGGCTGGACCTGAATGACGTCCTGCCCTCCAAGGAGGGGGAGCCCGGGGTCCCGAGGGTCAGACTGGGGTGGGGCGCAGAGGACTGGACGCTCCCCGACGGACAGGAGTACAGGGCTCTCTATGTTCTTGAGGACGAGCCCATCATGACCGGCTCGGCAGTCGTCTCCGCCGACGTGAGGCCGGGGCTCGACGCGGACCGTCCCAACTCGCCCGGGGTGTCTCTCAGGCTCACCCGCCAGGGCGGACGGATCTTCGCGGAGCACACGGCCGACCACGTGGGCGACTATGTGGCCATGGTCCTGGACGGAAAGGTGCAGTCAGCGCCGATCATCGAGACCCGGATCCCGGCCGGCCGGCCGGCGTCGATCACCGGGAGCTTCACCGATGAGGAGGCGCGCGACCTAGCCATCATGCTGCGCGCCGGCAAGCTGCCCGCCCCGATGCGGGTCATCGAGGAGCGGACGGTCGGTCCGTCGCTCGGACGAGACTCGATCACGCTGGGCATACGGGCCATGCTTATCGGCGGCGTGCTCGTCCTTCTCTTCATGCTGGTCTACTACAAGGCGGCAGGCGCCGTGGCCGTCGGCGCCCTGGTCGCGAACCTCCTGGTGATCGTCGCGCTCATGGCCGGGCTGCCCGTGAACCCGAGGCCGGCCCTGACGCTGCCTGGACTCGCCGGTATCATCCTCACGATAGGCATGGCGGTCGACGCCAACGTCCTGATCTTCGAGAGGGTCAGGGAGGAGCTTCGCAACCAGAAGACCATCCGAGCGGCCATACGCGACGGCTACGAACGCGCCTTCATGACCATCATGGACGCCAACGTGACGACGCTCATCGCCGCCGGAGTGCTGCTACGTTTCGGGACGGGTCCGGTCAAGGGATTCGCCGTGACGCTTTCGCTCGGCATTCTGGCAAGCATGTTCACCGCGATTGTCGCGACGCGAGTCGTGTTCGACCTGGTCACGATTAGGTGGAACGTGAAACACCTGAGCATCTAGGGCCCCCGGTTCCGCGTTTCCCGGTTCTTGACCGGCGCAGGGCCGACTGCCGGGGGCTCCAGAGCGCTCGGCGCCTTTGGGAGGGATGATGGAGTTTCTTGTAGGGACCCAGTTCAACTTCCTGGGACACAGACGGGCGGCGTTCATCCTGTCGGTCGTCCTGATCGTAGCGGGAGCGATATCGCTGTTCGTTCAGGGCGGCCCGAAGCTGGGCATCGACTTCGATGGTGGGACGCTGTTGCAGGTCCAGTTCGAGCGGGCCATCGACGCCCAAGACATCAGAGACGCGCTCGCCGATGTCGGGATGGGGGACGCTGAGATACAGCGCTTTGGAGGAAACCGCGAGGCCATCATCAGGGTCGCTCAGGCGGAGGAGGGGATCGACCTCACCGGTGTCATACTGCAGGCGCTCAATGAGGCGAACCCCGACAACCAGGCGGAGGTGCGGCGCGAGGAGCTGGTGGGGCCGACCGTGGGGCGGGAGCTGCGGGCTAAGGCCACGAACGCGATACTGATCGCGCTGGTGCTGATCCTGGCGTACATCTCGATACGATTCGAGTTCAAGTTCGCCGTCGGGGCCGTGGCGGCCCTGGTCCACGACGTCGCCATCACGCTGGGTATGTTCTCACTGACGGGACGCGAGATATCGCTTCCGGTTATCGCGGCCTTCCTCACGATCGTGGGGTATTCGCTGAACGACACCATCGTCATATACGACAGGATCAGGGAGAACCGGCGCAAGCTCTACGGCAGGAGCTTCACCGATATCGTGAACACCAGCCTCAACGAGTCGCTCTCGAGGACGCTGGTAACGTCGCTGACCACTCTGCTGGTCGTGCTCTGCATCTTCCTGTTCGGCGGTGAGGTGATCAAGGACTTCGCGTTCGCGCTCATGGTCGGAGTCGTCGTGGGAACGTACTCGTCCCTCTACGTCGCGAGCCCGTTGGTCGTCGAGTGGCAGGTCCACGCGGACGCTAGGAAGCGGAGGCGCCACAGGAAGTAGCTGTCCGGCGCGGTCCGAGCAACCCTGTTTCCGAAGGCACAACCTGATCGACAAGCGGCGTCCGGGCACCGGGCGCCGCTCTGGCTTGGCGGGAGCGCGACGGCGTTTAGAATGAATAGAGCGGACTGAACGCCGCGCACCGACCGCGCGTCAGACGCGTGTAAGCCTCCGGGGAGCCGGGCGTACGAGACCCTGCCGGAGATCACTCGTACACCGGCCTGCGCGAGGCCGGCCGCGTATCGGCCCGCAGGAGACCCGCGCCGAGGCGCGTACGAAGCGAATCGGCGAGCGGCGGCCGAAAACACCGGAAGAAGGAGATGAGCTTGACCAGCAGGCGCGTGTGCAGGTGGGTGGCCGCGGCGCTCCTCTCGGCGGTGGTGCTCGGGTCGCTGGCGGCGATGGCGGGGGCCCAGGGGCCCGGCCATCTGGTGACCGTTGGCCGCCTCAAGTACGGCGGCGGGGGTGACTGGTACGCGAACCCGACCAGTCTGCCCAACCTCCTGGCGGCGCTCAGAGAGAGAACGACCCTCGATGTCGCCGAGCGTCCGATGACCGTCGCATCGACCGACGATGACCTGTTGCTCTGTCCTGTCGTGCACATGACGGGACACGGACGAGTCTCTTTCAGCGCCGAGGAGGCGTCGGCGCTTCGCCGCTATCTCGAGCGGGGCGGCTTCCTGTGGGCCGACGACAACTACGGCATGGACCGCTCGTTCAGGGACGCGGTCTCACATGTTCTGCCCGAGGCCTCGTTCGTTGAGCTGCCGTTCGAGCACGAGATCTTCCATTCTTTCTACGAGTTCCCAGATGGCCTTCCGAAGATACACGAGCACGATGGCGGTCCCCCGCACGGCTACGGCGTCTTCCACGAGGGCAGGATGGTCATCTTCTACAGCTTCAACACGGACATCGGGGACGGGATGGAGGACCGTGAGGTCCACGACGATCCTCCGGACGTGCGGGAGGCGGCCATCCGGATGGGCGTGAACGTGGTCGTCTACGCCCTGTCGAACTAGTAGGGGATCGAGCGCGGAGGGCGCAGACGGCGCCTCCCTGCGACATCGCCCTCGCGCCAACGAAGCAACTGAAGGGATCAGATGGACTCTAGCACCGGCATGAATGGACACGCGGACCTTCTCCGCCGGATCGGAGGTGTCGGCACCAGGTGGAAGAGACGCCGGGCGGCGACCGGCGCTCTGCGAGTGCTCACGTTCTTCATTGGGGCATCGTCGCTCTACCTCTTCCTGGACTCGTTCTGGCCCCTGCCGCCACAAGTGCGAATGGCCTGGGTAGGCGGCGCGATTGGTCTTCTCGTGGTCGGTGGCTTCGCGTGGATCCTGGCGCCGCTGGGGCGGCGGATCGATGCCGTAAGGACGGCGGCGGCGATCGAGCGCGAGCATCCCGAGCTGGGCGAGCTGCTGGAATCGGCGGCCGAGCTTGGGTCGAAGCGGGGGCGGGGTCGCACGGGATACTCCGTCGAGCTAATAGACGCGCTGATCGCGAAAGCGATCTCAGATACCTCTGGCATCGACCTATCGTCCACCGGGCGGGCGCGGGACAGGGCTCGTTGGTTGCGTGCATTCGCACTGACCTCCGTCTTCTGCGGGGTCGGGCTCGTCGTTGCCGGCGACAGGCTTGGGCCGGCGCTCGGAAGAGCGGTGAGGCCGCTGACGGCGCCCGACTACGAGATCACGCGGATCGATGTGGCGCCGGGCGACGCCAGACTCGTGTCGGGCGAGGACCTGACCGTGACGGCCGACGTCACGGGGCCGAGAGTCGGGACTCCGACGCTGCGATACACGTACGAGGGTGAGCCGCCGCTCGAACGCGGGATGAGGGCGCTCGAGGACACCTCGTTCATATGCACTCTCGCTGATGTGCGGGCACCGCTCGCCTATTCGGTGGTCGTCGATGACGTCGAGAGCGAGAGATACGACGTGGTCGTGATCGAGCGTCCGTTCGTGAGCGGTATCAGCCTGGACTACGAGTTTCCGGGCTACTCCCGGCTGGCTTCCAGGAGTGTAGATGAGAACACCGGAGACATAACGGCGCTCGTGGGTACACGCGTCGGCATGACCGTCACTGGCAGCAAGCCGTTGGCCGGGGCCTGGCTCGCCTTCGCCGACGGCGACACGCTGGCGCTGTCCAGACGTGGACCGGCAAGCTTCACCGGCACGCTGTTGGTCGGGGAGAGTGGTCGCTACTCGATCTCGATCCTAGATACGGACGGGCTCAGGAACCCGGACCCGACCGAGTACTCCATCGTCGCGATCCGTGACGAGAGCCCGCTCGTTCGGATAGTCGAGCCGGGGCGAGACATGGAGGTGCCGCGCGGAATGGAGATGCCCGTGGCCGTCTCCGCCCTCGACGACTACGGCGTCAGATCGGTCGACATCCGCTATTCGGTGCAGGGGCGCGCCGAGCAAGGCTCCGTGCGCGTCGCCGCCTACGGCATGGACGCGCCCAGAGAGGTGGCGCACGAGACGACGTGGGATCTCACGGAGACCGGCATCCTACCGGGGTCGGTCCTCATCTACTACGCCGAGGTGTCGGACAACGACCTCGTGAGCGGACCCAAGACCGGTCGGAGCGAGACATACATACTCAGATTCCCGTCGATGGCGGAGCTCTACAGCGATGTTGTGAACGAGGAGGACGATATCCTGAGCGACCTCGACGAGCTCGTCGAGGAGCAGCAGGCGGTGCGAGGTGAATTCGAAGAGCTGCGCGAGGAGCTGCACAGCGAACCGACCGTCGACTGGCAGACGCAGGAGAGAGTCGACGAGGCGCTCGCGAACCAGGAGGAGACCGCGGAGTCGGTGGCCGAGATGGCCGATCGAATGAGCGAGTTGGCCGACCGGATGGCGGAGAGCGACAGGATCACGCTGGAGACCCTGGAGAAGACCGAGGAGATCACGAGGATCCTGGACGAGGTCGCCACAGCGGAGATGCGCGAGCTCCTGGAAGAGGTCCGCGAGGCAATGCAGAAGCTGAGCGCCGACGACCTGAGCCATGCAATGGAGCGGATGTCGCTCACGCAGGACGACTACCTGCGGCGCCTCGAGCAGACGCTGAATCTCCTTCGGCGCGTCAAGGCGGAGCAACAGCTTGCGGACGCGGCGGCGCGCGCCGAGGACCTGTCGGCCCGCGAGAGGAAAGTCGCCGAGGAGGCCGGCGGCGACCCGGGCGCTGAGCAGTGCGACAACCTCGCGGCCGAGCAGGAACGCCTGCGGCAGCAGGCTGAGAAGCTGCGCGACGACCTCGAGAAGGCGATCTCTGACATGCAGGGCGTCGACGAGGAGGCGGCCGCCAGGATGCAGGAGGCCCTCGACGAGATGGAGAGCGCGGGGACGATCGAGAAGATGGAGGAGGCGGGCCTCAATCTGGCCGGAAACAAGCCGAGCGAGGCGCAGTCCCAGTGTCAGTCGGCGGCGAGCGATCTCCTGGCGCTCTTCACCAGCCTCTCGACGTGCCAGGGTAGCATGTCGTGCAGCCTGGCTCAGAGAGACAGGGAGACCACGATGCGGGCAATCGACGAGCTCCTCGGCGTGTCGGCGGAGCAGGAGGAGATAGTCTCGTCTGTGGAGAGGCGCGACCGAATACCCAGGCGCGAGATCGTGGAGCTGGTCCAGAAGGAGACCGACCTCATAGAGGCGATGTCGGCCATAGCAGAACGAACGTTCGAGCAGTCGAAGGACTCGTTCACCATCGACACGAAGTTGCTGCGACAGATCGCGGTCGTGCAGTCGATAATGTCGAACGCCGCGGCGAAGATCGCGGACGGCGGGACGTCGGCCGGCCAGCGCGAGGCTCGAAGGGCGCTCGGCTCTGTCAACGCCCTCGTGGTCAATCTGCTGTCGAAGAAGCAGGGGCAGTCGCAGGGCCGAGGGAGCGCCCTGCAGCAGCTCATGCAGCAGCTTCAGCAGATGGCAGGCCAACAGCAGCAGCTCACCGACGCAACGGCCGAGCTCCAGAGGCAGATGGAGCGCATGGGCATGGGCTCTGAAGTGAGCCGGCAGCTCGCCGACATCAGGGCGCGGCAGGGACAACTTCTGGAGGACGCCCGCAGACTGGCCGAGCAGTTCGGGGACAGGCGTGAGATACTCGGCCGCCTCGACGATACTGTCGAGGAGATGGAGGAGACCCTGGAGGAAATGGGGCGCACCGGAGCGTCCGACGAGACGATCAACCGTCAGAAGAGAATCCTCTCGAGGCTTCTCGACGCGCAGCGTTCGCTCCGCAGGAGAGACTACACGCAGGAGCGGAGATCCCGGACGGGTGAGGCCTACGGGCGGACGTCGCCCGGCGATGTGCCGAGCAGCCTGACGACCGCGACCGAGGAGCTGAGGGAGGACCTCCTCCGCGCGATGCAGCGCGAGTATCCGACCGAGTACAGAGAGCTGATTCGGGCCTATTTCGACGGCCTGGCGAAGGACGTGACCGAGGACAGGAGCCCTTGAGTCAACACGACCCGCGAGAGTGAACTGGGCCGCGGACGGCCGGGCGCGGCTGAAGCAAGTCGCGGGCGGCCGGACGAGAACGAAGCAAGCCGCGGGCGGACGGGAGCGTTCCGGCTATCGTAGCGGCCGGTGGCGCGACGGACGGAGGGTTGATGCGGGAGACCACACACAAAGGGCTGCATGCCGGCATGGCCTGGCTTCCGTTGCTGGGCCTGGTCGCCATTGCCGTTGCGCACGTGCATCCGGCGGTGGCTTTCGACTCGAGCATTTACGCGCGAGAGATATCCCTCGCGAGGCAGGCGCTCGTCCGGGGCGACGTCGACGAGGCTATGAGGATCTACGAGCGCGTCCTCGAGGCCGACCCCAATGAGAAGCGGGCCTTCTGGGGGTTGGTCGAGGTCTACGCATCGTCGGGGACGAAGGGCGAGAGGCTGGTGCAGCACATAGTGGACTGGCTCAAGTCTCATCCCGACGACCTCAGGGCGAAGCTGGAGCTGGGCTCGGCGTTCGCCGGTCTCGGAGACCACGAGCGCGCTCACGAGGTGTGGACGCAGACGCTCCACGAGGGTGAGCCGGAAGCGGCCAAGTACTCGGAGGTCGGTACGCTCGAACTGCGGTACGGGATGGCGGAGCACGCTGTCGAGACGTACCTGGACGCGCGACGCGTCTTCGGTGCGCCGGCCTTCTTCGCGGAGGACCTGGTCAGGGCCTACACCGACATAGGGGACTACGAGAAGGCGCTAGAGGAGTGCGTAGTCGCCGTCGGCGAGCACTCGGGGATCATCCAGTGGGCCGTCAACAGGGTTGAGCTTATGCTGGATGAGGGTGCCGACCGTCGGAAGATCGAGAGGGATATCGACGAGTTGACCCGTTCCCCGGACTCGACACCCTCGAAGCTGAGCTTCGCCGGCAGCGTCTACATGGCCGTCGGCAGGCCGGAGCGGGCGCTGGGCGCCTTCCTGCTCGCCGACGAACGGTCGCCCGATGAAGGGAGACAGCTGCTGGAGCACGCGCTGCTCCTGAGGGACGCCGGGAACGTGAAGGAGGCGCGGGAGGCGTACCGTGCCGTCGAGGAGCGGCACTCCGGCTCGATGAGCGCGGCCACGGCCGGAGTCGAGCTGGGACTCGGTCTCGCTCGCGAGGGGCGGACGGAAGAGGCGATAGCGGCGTTGCGCGAAGCGGGTGCGAGGTACACTCAGCATTCCGCCGGGGGCGAGGCGCTGCTCGAGGTGGCCCGGCTCGAGCTGGGGGCCCTGGGCGACCCTGAGGCGGCCATGGAGACCGTCTCGGAGATCCTTGAAGAGCCCCGGAGCAGGGGCAAGCGACTGGTAGAGGAATCCGCTCTGCTGCGGGTCGAGGCTCTCATGGCGACGAACCGCTTCGAGGACGCGCACGCGAGCGCCACCGAACTCCTCCGTGGGCGGCTCCACGAGGACATCGAGCCTCGCGTCGCCTACGCTCGCGCATTCTCGTCATTCCTCTCCCACGAGCGGATGCGAGCCCTCGATGAGTTCAGGGAGATGGTTGAGGGCGACCCCTCCGGGGACCTCGTTAACGACGCTCTGCGCGTGATGCTGGTGATCGCCGAGGCCGAGGAAGAGCTGGGCTCCGGTCCGGTCGAGCTCCTGGCGGACGCGCACTCCGCGTTCCTTCGGGGCGACAGGGAGGCCGGTTACGCAGCGCTTGCGCGGATCGCCGACGGCTACGCGGGCAGCGCAGTGGCGACCGAGGGGCTTCTGCTCCTTGCGGCCTTCTCCTCGTCGGACGGGGACTACGAGCGGGCGCTCGGCACGTACTCCAGGGTTCTGGATGAGAGCGGCTCGATGACCGCAAGGGCCGAGGCTCTCATGCGCAGCGGCGACATCCTTCTTCGCGAGCTGGGCAGGCCCGACGATGCCATGAACGCCTACTCGAGGATACTCGAGGATCTTCCGGAGAACGCGCTCTCTGGAGAGGCCCGCCGCAAGATCGATGCCGTCAGGAAAGGAAGGTGGCTTGAGGGATGAGGACGCGCGTCCGAGTCGCATGCCTGGTTCTCCTTGTACTCACGATCGCGGAGCCGTCGGCGGGCTCGGTGCTCATACCTATGGACCTCACCCAGTCCGACCATCTCAAGGCGTACGGCGTCGCCTACTGGGCGCTAGAAAAGGGCTACAGAGTAGAGTGGTTACTGAACTACCGGAGCGGTTCGTTCAATGTTATCGACGGCGGCGCGGACGCGATCGAGGAGTGCCGCTATCGGGGAGTCACCTGGGAGGAACCGGGTGGAGGGGAGCTGGCCGCGATCTACAGGACGATCGAGGAAGAGAATATGGAGATCGTGCTCCTCGAGAAGGCCCCGGCGGTCGCCCTTTACGCTCCAGACAACATACAACCGTGGGACGACGCGGTGATGCTGGCGCTCGAGTACGCAGAGATACCCTACACGGTCGTTTGGGACAGGGAGGTGCAGGCCGGCGAGCTGACTCGATTCGACTGGTTGCATCTGCACCACGAGGACTTCACCGGGCAGTTCGGCAAGTTCCACGCGTCCTTCAAGAACGCCGAGTGGTACCGCGAGCAGCAGGCGTACTACGAGAGACTGGCCACCGAGCAGGGTTTCACGTCCGTCTCGGAGAACAAGAAGGCGAGCGCCAGGGCGATAGCCGAGTACGTCGTGCGGGGCGGCTTCCTGTTCTCGATGTGCTCCGCCACCGACAGCTTCGATGTCGCGCTCGCCTCGGAAGGCGTCGACATCGTAGATGTGCCGTTCGACGGCGATCCCCCGGAGCCGGGCTTCCAGAATCGCCTCGACTACTCGAAGTGCATGGCCTTCAGGGACTTCACGCTGCTACCCAACCCCAATGTGTACGAATTCTCCGACATCGACATGACCGACGTGACGCGCCTGCGTCCGCAGGAGATCGATTACTTCACGCTGTTCGACTTCGCGGCAAAGCACGACCCGGTGCCAACTATGCTCACGCAATGCCACGTCAACGTGGTACGCGGGTTCATGGGGCAGACGACAACGTTTCGGCGTAGCTTGGTGAAGCCATACGTCACCGTTATGGGGGACTACCCCGGCACGGAGGAGGTCAAGTACATCCACGGCAACGTGGGCCGCGGGACCTTCACTTTCCTTGCGGGGCACGACCCTGAAGATTACAGGCACATGGTGGGCGACCCACCGACGATTCTCTCGATGCACAAGAACTCGCCGGGCTACAGGCTCATCCTCAACAACGTGCTCTTCCCGGCCGCGAAGAAGAAGGAGCGCAAGACCTGAGCGTCACCTATCTCTGGCTTCGCGCTGCACGCAGGCTCCTCGGGGCCTCGGCGGCGACCATGGCGCTCAGCACGAGCAGGACCACTGAGGCGATGCCGAGCGTCAGGTTCACGCTGCCGCCCTCTGGGGGGAAGAGGAACCCGTAGCCCTGCCAGACGAGCGCGCCCATTGTCGTTGCCAGCATGAATATCGCGGGGTAGAGCGTGAACTTGGATGGCTTTCTGACGCCTACCAGGTACGCGGTCAGGACGATGAGCGTGAGCGCGGCCACGAGCTGGTTCGCCGCAGCGAAGACGGGCCACAGCACCGACC
>Ga0272444_10004630_pt1 | contig 12100 bp, 10 predicted proteins | sample SSMForm13_FD_201033 | JGI IMG/M metagenome (GOLD analysis project Ga0272444, IMG submission 201033) | Marine sediment archaeal communities from Little Sippewissett salt marsh, Falmouth, MA, United States - SSM-Form-13 | ecosystem: Environmental > Aquatic > Marine > Wetlands > Sediment ... | reverse complement strand
CCCTCCGTCAATGCCTCAAACGAGGTCTCATTGTGGGAATGGGCGATGGCGTTTTCGAGATTGTCCACCACAGGAAGCAGTTGCTTAATCAATGATTCATTGGCAAACTTCACGAGCCCCTGCTGCTCCCTTTGATACCGCTTTCTCAGGTTGTCGATTTCGGCCTGGGAGCGAAGATAACGATCATAATTTTCTTGAGAAGCGGCCTCTGCATCCTCGACCTTCTGAATCAGATCGGATGTCGTCATCTCCGTTAAGGGGATATCTTCTGTTTCCTGATCCCGGGGAGTCTCTGCAGACTCGGGTTGGGGCTGTTGAGTTTCATCGGACTTGGTTCCCACCTCATCTTGTTTCTGAACCCTGTCGTTATCCATTACACGGATGTTGACCACGTTGGACTCCTGTCACCTTGAATTTCTTCTTGCGCAAAGCGCTCCAAGCCATAAGGGGCCTCCACCTTACGACATTAAGCGTGATGTTAAGCATCCGAAAAAACTTTGTCAAGGCAGGCTCCAACAACTTTTCAAGGCTCGAAGGGAATTGATTTTCTTTGAAAAGATCAGTGATTTAGGAGAGAAAAATGATGGAAAGCGAACAGAAAGGCGGGCCGGTTCAAGCCGTGTTATGACCCTTTAACGATATCGCGCATGATCTCACGCTCGCATGATCTTTCTGAGGTCCTCTAACAGGTGCGGCGCATAGGCGCGGGTCCTGCGACAGGTATCCGAATCGTCCGAACCAGTCGGTTTGATAAAAAGACCGTCTGCGCCTGCGCTGAACAGGGCCACGGCATCATGGATCAAGGATTTCCGAGTGTAGAAGACCGCCGGGGTTCCGGGATAGTGTCGCCGTGCCTCTCTGAGGTTGTAAAGGCCGTAGGCCCTATTCTGGCCCACTGTATCGCAAACCTCTTGAAAAAGGGATCGCCAGCTGTCCACGATGGCAAAAAACCTCTTCAGGTATTCGTTATGGACGTCGCCCTCGAAGTGGTCAAGCCCTGCATAGACATGGTCGAGGGTCGGAAAGGCAGCAGCCCTGCGCCTGACGTCATCAATGGGGGTGATACGGGGACGGGCCACCGTTTCATCTTGTCCCCAGAGATCCAGAAGAAACAGGGCCGGGGGGGTTTGTCCGAGTGATCTTCTGGCCTCGTCAAACGTGTACGCCTGGACAAACAGGATGTCCTTGGCCTCAGGGGCGATTTCCTTTTGAACCAGTTCATGTTCAAATCTGGAATCATCGATAAAGCAGATAATCGGTTTCATATGCATCCCCCTAACGCCCCATTAGAGCCCCGCGCCGGTCAGCCGCTTTAATGCATCGAGATACTTCTCTCTGGTTTTACGTATGATTTCCTCAGGCAATTTCGGTGGGGGCGGTTGTTTGGGCCAATTGATATCGATCAGATAATCCCTTAGAAACTGTTTGTCAAAACTCTTCTGGGGTCCCCCGGGACGGTAATCGTCCATGGGCCAGAACCTGGAGGAATCCGGAGTCAGGACCTCGTCAATCAGGAGGAGGCGACCGTCCCTTATGCCGAACTCAAATTTGGTATCCGCTACAATAATCCCTTTTTGCGCAGCGAGATCTCTCCCCCTTTCATAGATCTCCAGGCTGGTGCGGCGAACCGCATCAGCAATCTCCTCCGCCAGGATATCCGTTGCCTGCTCAAAGGTGATATTTTCGTCATGTAATCCGTCTTCCGCCTTGGTGGAAGGAGTAAAAAGGGGTGCCGGCAGTTTGTCCGATTCACGCAGACCTTCAGGGAGATCAATCCCACAGACCGCCCCGGTTCGAAGGTAGTCCTGCCATCCCGAACCGGAGAGATATCCCCTGACAATGCATTCCACCGGCAGGGGCTTTGTTTTCTGAACCAGCATGCTTCGGCCCTCCAACTGTGCTGTGTATTTTCGACAAACGTCCGGATATTCGGCCGGGTTGCTGCTGATGAGGTGATTTTCAATGACAGAGGACAGCTCATGAAACCAGAAAAGTGAGATAGCTGTTAGAATTCGCCCCTTATCAGGGATCGGATCGTCCATGACCACGTCAAATGCCGACATGCGGTCGCTGGCAATGATCAGCAGTTTGTCATCGAGTTCATATACATCTCTCACTTTTCCCCTCTTTACCAACCGGAGATCTTCAAGCTTACTCTGGGTCAAGACCTTCGTCGTCATGGTTCATCTCCTAATTTGTGTTAAGGGCCCACTCAAATATAACTTCACATTTTGTTCATCTCAGCTTCGGGCCATCTTCGGCCGCCGCTCAATCGTTAAGTCCTTGAAATAGTTCACTATTGCTGTGGCTTCACTCAATCGCGATAACCAAATCTGACCCAGATCTGAGCGTCAGTTCTGCGAAGCTATTTCTGAGTGAGCCCTAAAGCATTCGACTAGAGGCGTCGGGTCAGGAGCGGTGGGCTGCTCCGTCATCCCTCAAACCCATGATCGTACCATCCGATCACGCAACATGGGGTTACTCCTGTAACCCGTTCAGTCTATCGAGATACTCCCGATAGTATTTCACGACCGTATTCCGAAAGGTGACGGTTTCCGCATAGGGAGGTAGGCCGTTGTACTGCTTTACCCGGTGAGGCCCTGCATTGTAAGCGGCGAGGGCCAGGGTGATATCCCCTTTCTGCATTCTCATGAGTTTTGAAAAATAGGCGTACCCGTGGGCAATGGCCTTGGATGGATCGAGACGATCGTCATGCTTCCCCTGCAGAAGCTCTTTTCTGTATCGGCTGAAAAGGGCCGATCGTTTTTCGCTCAGGCTCAATGAGGCCTGCATCAATCCCCTGGCACGCCGGGCGTCTTTTTCAATGGTCTGGGGGGCTGGGTTAGAGATAAGGGCAACCGCCTTCCGCCTGAGCTGGCGTTCCCGTTTCAGGAGGGATGTGGCTTCCTCGAAATAAGAGGGCATGTAGATCTGTTTCATGCCGAGGCCTTTCCCTGTCTTCGGCATAATCTGTGTCAAGCCCGCCGCCCCTACATAGGAAACCGCCATGGGATCAAAGTTGGATTCCCTCCGTATGAGGGCGATGAAGAGAAGCGGATCTACCGGATACACGGGTTTTTGATGGTTCTCAAGACACGTTTCAACAAGATGGATGAACCGGGGGCCCCGCCCCTTTACCGCCGTCTTCCAGGAAGGCCCATCGAGAATCTTGGGAGAGGTCGTTTGCTTCCCTAAATCAAACCGTTTCTTATCCTGATCAGATGCCTTTTTCTGAAATTCGGAAAAGACAAAATTAACAAATTTCACGTTGTCTGGGGTCAGGGGCGGTGTGTCTTTCGGCAGTCCCTGGCATTCGTTAAAGAACATCCCCAGGGCTTCTCTCAAATTAAAGGACGCCCTTTTCAGACAACTCGCCAATAACCGTTCCAGGAGCGCAGAACATATGGTTTCGTTCAGCCGATCATCGGTCTTTGGGGTGAGTTGGGATCGGTATGCCGCAAAATGGTTTCTGGCAGCCGAGCGGGCGTCTTTGCTGGCCAAGGCCCATTTACCGGCCTGTGCTGCGTGCTCACCGGCAATCCTTTCCTTTCCCCGGCTTTTCAGTTCAGAAACCGCCTGGCTGAAAAGGTGATCCGCCGTCGTTTTCATTGCTCGGCCCTCACGATAGTTCTCATTGATCTGTGCCTTGAGACCGAACGATCGGGCCACTTCCGGTTTCATAAGGAGGATACCGGCGGCGCCATCATAAGATCCGTCCGCCAGGCTTTCATTGAAACGCCTGAGGTTGAAGTCGCCAATACTCTTTTGAAGCAGGGAAAGGTGGGTCCGGGCCAACGGTCCGGGGGTCGGACAGAGGATCGCGGTCACGGTAACAGCAAGAAATAGAAATGCTGCACCCATTTGTTTCTTTTTAGATGACATAGTGCCCCGAAAGGATCCGTTGGGATAGCGGAAATTACCATCAAACCCTACACCATATTTTTGCGGAACGCAAGAGACATGAACAAAAGACAGCGGTGTTAACAGGTTACCGCATCATTCCATCATTTGGGTTAACAAAAGGGAACCTCCCCTTGTCCGGGAACATTTGACACCACGTTCTTTTTGCATTAAGTATCATTCCTACCGCTCCGATGACGATAGGGTGCCGGAATGGAATTCATCGACCTATGGACCGAGGTTGCGTCTGTGAGAAATCCTTCAAAGGAGATCAGGATATGGGACAGCTTGTTATCGATGAAAGCAGGTGCAAAAAGGACGGTATATGCGTGACCGAATGCCCCATGGCGATCATACGTCTCAAAGACGGTAACGGGTTCCCGGAGCTGGTTCCGGGAAGCGAACAGATGTGCCTTCTATGCGGCCATTGTGTGGCGGTATGCCCCCATGGTGCTCTGAGTCATGAGGCAATTCCCTTTGAGGCATGCCCGAGCATCGATAAGGATCTCATACTCCATGAACAGCAGGCGGTTCAATTCCTCCGCTCACGCCGTTCCATACGCTTTTTTAAGCCCGATGCGCCGGATAAGGCAACATTGAAACGGCTCATTGAGATCGCCCGCTATGCCCCGTCGGCTGGAAATGCCCAGATGGTGGAATGGACCGTTGTGACCGATTCCAGCAAGATCAAGGAGATGGCCGGGAGGGCGGTGGATTGGATGCGCCATGTCCTGGAAAAAGCGCCTCAATCCGCGCCGCCCTATATGCCGGTCGTGGTGAAGGCCTGGGACCTGGGACTCGATACGGTCCTACGCAACGCCCCGGTTCTGGTGGTTGCCTCGGCCCCGAAACAAGCCCCCAACGGTATGGTGGATGTGACACTGGCCTTATCCTACTTTGAATTGGCCGCCCCGCCATTGGGTGTCGGCACCTGCTGGGCAGGGCTGCTGCAGGGGGCCCTCCTTTCGTCCTCAGACGCAAGAGAGGCCCTGGGCCTCCCGACTGATCATATCCATCACTATCCCATGATGGTCGGTCACCCGAGACCCACTTACTACCGACTGCCCGAAAGAAAGGCGCCCAGGATTAGTTGGATATCGTGACAAGGGGCATATGTTCCGGGTGATTCACCCATTGAAGATGAGCCTTGTCCATAACCGAAAGGAGGATCGGATGAGACGCAGGTTTGTATTGTGGATTATGATGGGTGTAATGATAGGCCTGTTATGGATCGGACCGGCTGTGTCTGCGGAGTATTATGTGGTTAAGAGCCGGTCCGGGGTCGTTTTTATTACGGATCATGAGCCCCAAAGCGGCGCGACGCTGCTAAAAGGTCCCTTTGAATCACCCGAGGCGGCTCAGGATGCCCTCACCGATGAGGAAAAGGAAGCGCTCGGTACGCCGGGAAAGGATCAGGGGCAATGCCAGGGCCGCGGTCAGGGGAAAGGCCAAGGTCGGGGCAGAAGCAGGTAGCAAAGGAGGAGATCATGACAGACACGGTAAGCCCGGAATGTGCCAAGTGTTCTTACAAAGACCGGATATGCACGGTGGAGGGTGGAAAGGGACCTGATTCCTGTCCCACAGTAAACTACCGTGAGGTTATCGAAGAGGCTGTGAAGGAATATGGAAAGACCGGGATTCATGAATTCGCCCGGATGGCATCGATCCAGGAATCAGAATGCTATGCAAATCGGGATGTTCAGCCCTACATCGTTCACCCTGTGAAGCCGAGGGTCCAGGAGATTTGTGAGTTCGCCCAAAAGATGGGATATCACAAGCTGGGCATCGCGTTTTGTACGGGTCTCCACCCCGAGGCTAGAGCCCTGTCCGATATTCTGGAAGCACAGGGGTTCGATGTGGTTTCAGTGGTATGCAAGGCCGGCGCCACACCCAAGGAGGTCATCGACATCAAGGATGCGGAAAAGGTTCGGATCGGGCGTTTCGAGTCCATGTGCAGTCCCATTGTTCAGGCCGCCATTCTCAATCGGGAAAAGACGGATTTTAATATTCTGGTGGGTCTTTGTGTCGGCCATGATTCGCTGTTCTTCAAATACAGTGAGGCGTTTTGCACGGTACTTGTTGCCAAAGACCGGGTCCTTGCCCACAACCCGGTCGGTGCCCTTTATACCTACCGTACCTATTATGCGCGGACGAAACGGAAAGGGTTTTAATTCGTGGATGAATCACGCCGCGGCGTGATTCATCCATGATGTCGGATGTTGGATGCTGGATAAACAGAGCGAGTTAACCTTGCTGAAGCATGTCCAAGATCCTGACCTCGTCCGGGTTTTTGGGGTTTTCAATCAGGGACGGATTCCAAGCGCAGTATGCCGAAGACCTGGACGCCGGCACCCCCTAACACGGCCCTGACTTTACCGCCAGTGAGAGAAATCGATCTCCCTCGGTGAACATGAGACGTTTATTGACCATCATGCGAAGGAACGGGCGGATCTTTTCTTCTCTGAATTGGGGAAAGCGGTCAAGGATTTCGGCCATGGGGCGTTGCGTCTCACAAAACTGGTAGATCGCCCGAGAGGTGCCCGTGAGTCGATGGGTCCGCGTGTCGTCATGGGGCCGTCGCTCCCGAATGATCAGAAATGAGCCCCCGTCCCGGTAGGAGAGGATCGGTTGGAAGCCGGGTTCCTGGTGCAACCGGGTATATTGATCGGCCCATTCCGCAATCTTCTTCCGGACCGGCTCCCAGATGCGACGCTGATGTCGGATAGGGCCGTCATACCCCTGCATCATGAGCCTCAGCTTTCCGAGGACCGCTGCTGGGAGCAAATGACGATAATGGGGGTGATTTCCCTTGAGACGGATGCCATAGGTGTCCGGTTCTTGCCACAGCCGGCTGCCGTAGCCCAGCCAGAGATCCACCCCATTCAGGGGGCGGAATGGAAATGCAAACGAAAGATGCGCAAGGGTTTCTGAAACATCCCGGGAATCACTGGAGGGAAACCCGAGGATAAGATTGCCGGTAAGTTTTGGGAGATGCGCATCCTCACAGTTCTTCATGATTTCAAGATTGTCCATGGCCGTGGTCCCCTTGTTGAGCTTTTTGAGGAGCCGGGTGCTCAGGGCCTCGATGCCCACCTGTACTTCCCGCATGCCGGCGGATGCCATGGCCCCAAGAACATCTCTGGGTGTGTGGGCTCGAATTTCACAATGAAGCTCCAGGTCCTTTCCGAGATGCTCAATGGCCTGAAAGCGTTCCAGGAGCCCCTTGGCCGGCAGGAGGTTGTCCATGAAGTAGATGGAGAGCACCTGATGGCGACTCACCAGCGTAGCGATTTCCGACACGGTTCTCTCAAGACTCTTTGCACGATAGCCATGCCACTGGAGGTTGAGATTGCAGAAGGTGCATCCGCCTGCCGCCTGTGAGCTTCCTCCCTTATGCCACCAACAGCCCCTTGATATTTCCATGGGGAGCTTGGGCATGAAAACCGGCCCATGGTTCGATTCCTTTAAGATCCGGAAGTAATCCCTGTAATCGGGAGTGGGGAGTTCATCCAGATCCTGGATCTGTCGGAAGGTTTCCTGAAACTGCGGGCTCGATTCATGGATCAGCCCGGGGATGCCCGGCAGCCGGGACGTGTCGTTGCCGGAACGTATGGTTCGGATCAAATCCAGGAGAGGCCGTTCGCCCTCGCCACCGATAACATAATCAATTTCCGGAATGGCCCGAATCAGACTCTCCCCGAGTCGCCCTGCACATGCGGATCCGCCCACCACAACGGGCAACCGGGGTGCATGCCGCTTGATCTCCCGGATGAAATAGAGCGAACTGGTCAACTGGGCGAGAGAGATGGAGTAGCCGGTCAGGAGATATCTATCCCACGCAATTGTGTCTATAAGATGGAGGCTGACAGCCTCGATTTGGGCGCAGAGTTCCCTGAAATCGATGGGTGCCAGGAGGGGGTGACGGTTTACTTTCCGTTTCCAGAATCGGGCCACTGTCTCCATGCGGTCCGGGTAAAGGAGTGCGGCGTACGGGCATTCGGCGATCCAGGAACGCTCGGACAGGGCCGCGTAGCAAGGGTAGCCGAGTGACTGGGCCACGTTCAGGTAAACGTGCCAGGCGTCGACATGGATGTCCGGACAATGGGCGTTGAGGTAGGCCTTGAGGGCACCCAGCTGAATGGAGGGCCGGTCGAACATCGGCCAGGGGGTTGACACAAGGGCCATGCGGGCTTCATGCTGGGCGGCCGGGGCCTGCCCACGTTTGCCCGGGTTGTACGGCCCCTTCGTATGTGCCGCATTCCTCATGTTGAGACGGTCCTAAAGCCTGACAGGGCACATGCTTCGGGCCTGCAGATATTGGGTCGGCACATTCTGCATCGCTTTGGTGTCTGAATCCGTTTCCAGCCCTAGAGCGCCCATGTGGGTGAAGAGGAGGACGTCATCGGCTTCAATCACCCTCGGGGCGTCCCAAATGAGGACACGTCCCTGACTCAGCCCGGCCTGGCCACCGAGAATCATCACCGGCCTTGTTTTTGTCATGTCCGGCCTTGAGAGATTGATAACGCGCCGATACATTCCCATGCCCCTGTCCCGTCCCCTAAGCGTATTCTCCAAATTGACCCGGACAAAAGGGAGGTCCCCACGGGTTCCCGTTTCCACAACCCGGGTCAGAAGTGCCCCGGCACTAGAAAGCATCGCAAAAGGCAGTTCCAGCCAGACAGCCACTCGCGGATTCGCCTCCTTGATATCTCCCAGATAATCGCTCAGGGATTGAAGACCCACACAATCATTTCCAGCCGAGGTATGGATCGTCCTGTCATTGCCGAGCACGAGGGTGAACCCTTCGGGCAACTGTTCCACGGCCTTGGAAATGAATCGTCGAGCGGCATGGGAGTCGTCGGGGCAAGGGGAGATGAGGTTCGAAAACCAGTAGACACCCCTCAAATAAGACGTGATCCGTCCCGTACCGGCCTTTTTCCTCCATTGATCGACGTGTATGAAGCCCCTTTTTTTCCCAAGTGAGTCCGGGACTCGTTTCATCCTGCTCAGATCGCTTAAAACCCCACACACGTTCGGTTCCCATGCATGCTCAAGAAACCGATCAGACGCAACCGAAGGCAAAAGGAGGATGCGCTCCGGATCAAGCCGCGGGAAGTCTTTCAAAAGATGCGTCATCTCCTGGTAGGTGACACAGGAAAAGCCTGCATCCAGATCCCATGCCTTTTCCAGTATCTTCCTGTGGGGGTTAGCGTATACCGGATAGAGGAGGCGTTCAACACCAAAAAGGGACAGGAGGTCAAAGAAGACCTCGTTCAGGGTCTCTTCGTTGAGAACATGGAGAGGCGATGTCTGCCTGACCAGATCCAGCAATTCATCGCTGCGTAACCACCACCACAAAGGCCCCATATTCACCATCCCGGAATCCATCATGTTACGACCCTGTTTCGGGACCATGCCATCCTATGGATTGGGCTCGATGATTCCATGCCGCTTTATCTTTCGTCTCAGGGTGTTTTTGTCGATGCCCAGTTCACGGGCGGTGGCCATTCTCTTCCACTGATTCTTTTGGAGGGCCTGCTCAATGGCATGTTTTTCAATCTCTTTGAGCGTCGAGCCGTTTGGGACCCGCACGGAGGTTTCTCCGGGGAAAAGGTGTTCCGGAAGATGATTCAGGAGGATCATATCGCCCTCAGAGAGGACGAAGGCGTGTTCAATGGCGTTCTCCAACTCGCGGATGTTGCCGGGCCAGTCATAGAGCATCAGGGCGGTCATGGCCTCTTGCGTGATACCGACGATTCTCTTTCCATTCAGCTGATTGAACCGCTCGATAAAATGGTCCACCAGGATCGGAATATCCTCCTTTCTTTCGGACAGATCAGGGAGATGGACCTTGATCACATTGATGCGGTAGTACAAGTCCTCTCGGAAAACCCCCTTTTTTGTCAAATCTGCCAGGTTCCGATGGGTGGCCGCGATCACACGGGCGTTGGTTGGAACGGTTCGTGTGGATCCCAATGGCTCGTAGACCTTTTCTTCCAGGACCCGCAGGAGACGTATCTGTACGGCCGGCGATACGTCCCCGATTTCATCTAACAGGATCGTACCGTTTTTGGCCAGAGCGAATCGGCCGGGCTTGTCTTTTTTGGCATCCGTAAAGGCGCCGGCGACATATCCAAACAGCTCCGACTCACAGAGGGTATCTGGCATCGCCCCGCAGTTGACAGCGATGAAAGGACCGTTCTGCTTTAGACTGTTATTGTGTATGGCCCTGGCAATCAATTCCTTGCCTGTACCGCTCCCCCCTTCTATAAGAATGGTACTGCTGCTGGCAGCGATTTGCGGAAGGATGGAGAAGACCTTCATCATCTTTCTATTCTTGCTGACAATATCTTCAAAGGAGTGCTGCTTCAAAAGCTCCCTTCGAAGTCGATTCACCACGGACAGGTCCCGGAAGGTTTCAACGCCGCCGATGACCTCCCCGGCATCATTTCTCAACAGGGTGGTACTGACACTGATGGGAATGACGCTTTGATCGGCCCTCACAATATGAACCGGCATATTGCGCACAGGCATCTCCGTGTGGATGGTGTGACTGAGGGTACAGTCACTCTCACAGACATCGGCCCTTAAAACGTCATAACAGGGTCTGCCGACCGCCTCCTCCTTTGGAATGCCGGTAATCCTTTCAGCAGCCTTGTTGAAAGACGTAATGCGCCAGTTCAAATCGACCGTAAATACGCCGTCGTCAATACTGTCCAGAATAATCCGATAGTGCCTCTTGAATGATTGCACAAGTCGACCTCAAAGCTATTATGGGAATGGGAGTCGTTTTCTGCCAGGTTGGGATAAAAAAAGGCTACCAGAACATACGCTGTTTCGTCAACGGATATTTTTTTGAACGGTGGGTGCGTTCTGTTCCCATGGGCTGAGGGCAAAGAGGTCATTTTGTTTCCAATCTGCTTTCCCCGAGGCCAGCCAGCGCGGAGGCTGAAAAACTTATTTGTTTAAAAATCAGTGAGTTGAAAGGAAAAAGCCCGTGTGAGGTTTTACGGTATGAATCTTGCTCACTTGTTGTGGCGATAGATGGGCCATTGCGGTTTCCTTCCCACCTAAACCCAATCCAGGAGAAATTGTCATGAAGTCCTTGAAATCTGTCCTCGGGATCCTGTTGTCCTCAGCCCTTGTTATGGTGTTTATGGTCGGCAACCGTGAAGCGGCCCTATCGGCAGAGGAGGAAAATCACTGCTTCACCTGCCACACCAATGCACGAAAGCTCATCAAAATCACAAGAGAAATCCAAGAGGCCAACAAAGACAAGCCCGGCGGATCTGCCGAAACAGAAGGGGAAGGGTGAGGCGGCGCTGTGGAGCCGTTGGCTCCGCACGAAAAGATATGGGTGGACAGTGCCATTGCCGAAGATGAAAACCATGGGGAGCTGTGTTGTCATGAATGTCATGGCGGGAATCCAAAGGACCCGAACTGGAAGACTGCCCATGAAGGGGTGGTGAAGGACCCCTCCTATCCGGATGCATCAGAGACCTGTGGCGCGTGTCACGACCTGATCGCCGAAAATTACAAAAAGAGCCTTCATGTGAGCCTTTCCCCTTTCAAGAAGATGATTGACATGAGGGCCAGTTCCGATACGGAGGTCCATAAGAAAGTCGATGCGGCCAGGCAGGGACACTGCACTTCCTGTCACAGCAGTTGCGGCCAGTGCCATATCAGTCGTCCCGAGGCCGTGGAAGGCGGCCTGCTGGAAGGCCACCTGTTCCAGAAAAGACCCCCCATGCAAACGGTCTGTACCGCATGTCATGGCAGTCGCATCGAGAAAGAATATTTCGGCAAGAACAAAGGCATCCCACCGGACATTCACAAACAGAAATATTTTAAATGCAGCAAATGTCATACAGCCGACGAAATGCACGGCGATGGTAAAGATTATGCCAACCGTTACGAAGTGGAAAACGCACCTACCTGCGTGCAATGCCACAAGGAGATCTACGATCCCAAATCAGAGAATCCGAAGAATCACTGGATACACAAGGATCAGGTGAGTTGCCAGGTCTGCCATTCCATGCCCTACAAAAACTGTTTTAGCTGCCATGTGGGCAAAGACAAACAGGGGATGAAATATTTCAAGACAAAACCTTCCTCCCTTGACTTCAAGATCGGTTTGAACCCTCTGCAAACAAAGAAGCGGCCTGAGAAGTTCGTTACGCTCCGGCACATTCCCGTGGAT
>Ga0272444_10004628_pt1 | contig 12106 bp, 11 predicted proteins | sample SSMForm13_FD_201033 | JGI IMG/M metagenome (GOLD analysis project Ga0272444, IMG submission 201033) | Marine sediment archaeal communities from Little Sippewissett salt marsh, Falmouth, MA, United States - SSM-Form-13 | ecosystem: Environmental > Aquatic > Marine > Wetlands > Sediment ... | reverse complement strand
ACGAAAAGCAGTATTTTAAAGGGAAGAGCGACAATAATCGGCGGCAGCATCATCATGCCCATCGACATGAGGACCGAGGCCACGATCATATCTATTACCAGGAAGGGGACGAAGATCAGGAAGGCGATCTGAAAGCCGGTGCGCAGCTCGGAGATGACAAAACCAGGAATGAGAATATGCAGTGGCAGATCCTCGGGTGTTTCCGGCTGTTCGAGCCCGGCCAGATTGACGAACAAGGCGAGGTCTTTTTCTCTTGTTTGAGCCAGCATAAACTCCCGAAACGGCTCCATACCCTGGTCGAAGGCTTCTTCTTTGGTGATTTCGTGATCGAGATAGGGTTTCAGGCCATTAGTGTAGGCCTGGTTGGCCATAGGACTTATGATAAAGAAGGTCAATATCAGGGCCAGCGACACGAGCAGTTGATTGGGCGGCAGCTGCTGTGTCCCGATCGCCTGGCGCAGAAAGCCGAGCACGACCACCAGACGGATAAAAGAAGTGATCATAAGGATTATCGACGGGGCCAGCGTCAGGACTGTCAGGAGCAGGACAATTTTGAGGGTTGAGGATAAATCCTCGGGTTCCGATGATTCTCCGATTTCGACGGATACTTTGGGAATGGTCTGGGCTCCGGCCGCCGATGACAGGGTGGTTACCAGCGGCAGCAGGAGCAGAAAGATCAGAAATATCTTCTTCATGTCAGTCCTATGAATATGTTCAATCCTATTGGCGGGCGGCATCCTGCCGCTCGCGTCGGCGGTTCGTATCGGCCGCCGTGTCAGTTCGTCGCTTTAGCGGGGCGAACCTCTTTAAAATTCATCGACCGTAATTTAGTCGAAACGTCTCTGAGAACCCCTCCGAATCCGGAAGCTTTCTCATGACCGGCGTATTCGGTCATGATTTTCGAGGTTTCCTCGGGGCTGATTTCGGCCAGCGCGGTCAGTCCATTATCGCTGATACCGACCAGTACCGCCCGGTTGGAAACACGAACCAGTGAGACCGCCTTTTTTTGGGCGACGTAAGTAGTTTCCAGGACCTCGATCATTCGATTATGGTTGTTCGGCGAAAACCGCCGGCCCATCATCATCTTCAGGACAAACAAAAAACCGTAGATAGCCACGACGACCACCACCAGGGCGGCGATCAGCTTTATCAGGGGCCAGAATATCGATTCCCGGCCGAAGGATTCGGGAACTTCGCCCACTGGTGATTTTTCGGAGGCGGCTGCGGCGGCGCTGTCGCGGTTCATCGAGTGGTCCGGTTTTTCTTGAGCGGTAATTCCGCCGAGGCCGGTCAGGACCACCACCGCTCCGATAAAGATCAGGATAAAAAAGGCCAGAAGGCCTTTTTTGCTTTTAGCCATCATGTCAAACTCTCGATTCTTTCCTCGGGGGAGATAAGTTGCGTAATGCGGAGTCCGAAATTCTCTTCGACCACGACCACTTCGCCGCGGGCGACGCACTTATGGTTGACCAGGAGGTCGACCGGTTCGCCGACCAGTTTGTCCAGTTCCACGATCGACCCCGGCCCGAGGGCCAGGATATCGGCGATTTTCATCCGCGACCGGCCCAGCTCGATGGAGACCGGCAGTTCGACATCCATCAAGAGCTGGATATTGCCGGAATCGCCGGGCTGGCCCGATGCCGAGAGTTGCTGAAAATCGGCTTTTTTGATTGACGGTTGGACATTATCGAGTTCCGAATCACCATCCATGTCGCCGCCGGCGTACTCATCGGCAATCATCCGATCGACCGTCTCGCGGTCGAGGATTCGTCCGCCGGTATCATCGTGGTTCTCCGGGTTATCCCCGGACGGCATCATTTCTTCGCCGTTTTCCTCGGATTCATCATCAGGCCGGATCTGATCGGGTTCGGCGGCATTATCGTCTCCAGATGGTTTTCGGCTTTCCTCGGGCGGCTTTTTATCATCGTCCAATTCTTCGGCCATAACGTCCTGCCCGGAGGATTGATCGACCCGGGGGTCGTGATCGTTTTTTTCATCCGGTGCCGGTTCATTCCGACCGTGCGTTTCAATCCCATTTTTCTCTTCCATAGACAACTACTCCTTTGAAATGATGGGATACAGTTTCAGTATCTGACCCGCTCTTCTTTTGCCGAAAAGCCCGGGCTGACATATGAATTTCTTTTTTCCGGCGACAGCCAGCTCCGCGGCGCTGTCGATCCGTGTTTCGGTGGCGACGATATCGCCGACCTTGAGTTTCATAAATTCTCTCATTTTCAGGCATGTCTGAGCCAGTGAGAGGTTCAGATCAACCTCAATATCCATCAGATTTTCGCGACTCGACTCATGGCCATCCTGCAGATTCTTTTTCTTGGTGGCGTCGATCCAGTTCTGTGCGGAAAGCTGCGGCAGAACCGGTTCCAGCGAAACATAGGGATAGCATATAGTCATCAGGCCGGTGGTCTTGAACATTTTCATCTGCAGCGAGACGACGATGACGGTTTCGCCGGCGGGGATTATCTGCACGAACTGCGGATTGGTCTCGAAGGCTTTCTGCTCGATCTTAATCGGCACCATATTGCTCCATGATTCCTCCAGATCGCCGTAGACCTTCCTGACGATTCGGGCCATGACCGTTTTTTCGATGCCGGTCAGTTCCCGTTCGATTTCCATGAGTTTCTCGCCCCCGCCGAACATCCGGTCGATAAACGAAAAGGTCAGGGTCGGGTTAAAATCGATGACGCACATGCCCTCCAGCGGTTCGGCCGAGAAGATATATGAACACGAGGGTGATACCAGCGACATGACATATTCCGAGTAGTTGATCTGGTCGACCGAAACCAGATCGACATCAACCATGGTCCTCAGCATGGCCGAAAGGGTGGAACTGACATGTCCGGCGAAGCTGTCATGCATGTTCTCGAGAGTCCGCACCTGGTCTTTGGAAACGCGATTGGGGTGCTTGAAATCATAGGCAATGATACTGCTTCTCTTCGGTTCATGCGGTGTCGAGGGTGCGTCGGCATCGGACTGAGCGGTCGTAACCGTCGTCAGCAGAGCATCGATTTCTTCCTGCGAGAGTATCTTGGGCAAAGCCTTTTCTCCTTTTAGGCTACTGCAAAATAAAATCGGTAAAGTAGACCGCTGTCAGATCCTCGGATTCCAGAAGTTGTTCGGTCCGTTTCTTGATCTGAAAACGGGTGATCTCTTTTTCCTTGGTGTCGGAGAGTTGTTCGATCGTCTTGGAGCCGAGAATGGTGATCAGGGCATCCTTGATAACCGCCTCGCGGTTCTGGAGCAATTCGGCCGTTTCTTTGGAGGCGGCCTCGAAGCCGATCGATACCGACAGGAACCGCGTTCCGCCCGTTCCCGAGGGATTAACGATAATATCTTCCATCAGAATTATTTCACCCGGAGCCTCGGCGTCCTGGTGACCCGCGGACGATCCATCCTGAGCGATCGTACCCGTTTCGCCTCCGGAACCGCCGGCGGTCATTTTGGAACCGACCAGGTAGCCGAGGGCCACCATAACCACGGCAACGATCAAATGGACCAGAATCGGCGGGAATCCGCCGCCCTTTTTACCGGAATTGGCTTTGACCGAGGTCGCCTGTTCACCGCTTGCTCTATCATCAACCGGCATCCTGACTGCTCCTTTCCTTTTCAACAGGTCCTGAGTTCAATTTGACATCCAGGCGGCCGGCCATTCTCCGAAAGGCGGCCACGCGTCGGATGATCTCATCGGGGCTTTCCCTGACCATAATCTTTTTTCCGTCGGTGAGGCTGACAATGGTTTCCGGGATGGTCTCGATGAACTCGATGAGATCGTCGTTAATGACGATCTCATCGTTATTTAACCTGGTTACCTTTATCATCGTTTATAGCACCTTTTATCTCTTCAGGTTAACCAACTCATCCAGCATATTGTCGGAGGTCGTTATTATTCGAGCGTTGGCCTGGAAGCCGCGCTGGGCGGTAATCATACCGGTGAACTCGGTGGCGATATCCACCGATGAGGCCTCCAGGGCTCCCGATGAAATCATGCCCGAAATGGTTTCCCCGGCGACACCCTCGACCGCCTCACCGGAGTTGGCCGAGGCCTGGAAGAGGGTTCGGCCGGCCTTGAGAAGTCCGGCCTGGTTGTTGAAATCGGCCAGGACGATCTGGGCCAGGACGCGACTGACACCGTTGGTGAAAATACCGATAATATTGCCTGATTTGTCGATCGATATTTTGTCTAGAATCCCCAGGCTGTGGCCGTCCTGGTAAAGAATCGCGGCCGTGTGGGGTGAAGCGAAACCGGTCATGCCGTCGAAACCTCCCAGCGTTCCGGCATCGATCACGATACCGGTCGAGGCGGCGCCGTTATTGGGATTGAAAGTCAGCATGGTGGCCCCGCTGTCATAGGTAAAATCGAGGAATGAACCGTCATCGTTGAAACGGACCATTCCGGAACCACCGCCGGTTATCTGCTCGATACCGTTAAAAGAGGCATTCCAGTGCCAGCTGTTGGGATTTACCGACTTGATGAAATCGATGGTAAGGGCATGTTTATCGCCCTGCGAATCGTATACCAGAACCGAGGTGGAATGGATCGTATCCTCGGTTTCGACAACCGCGGTCCCGGCCGACAGGCCGCTCTGGCTGCCGACTTCCACGCCGCCCTTGCCCAGGCCGCCGATTCCCACGGCCAGGCCGGTCACTTCATCGACGACAATTTCCAGTGACTGCCCCGATACAGCTCCGCCCACCGAGGGGGTAAAGGTATCGGTACAGATAAAAGTATGATCGATGCCGTTGTCGGCGGTAAAGGTTCCGCCATCGGCGACACCGAAGAGAACCCCGACGATGTTACCCGTAACGGCACCCGTTACCGGGTCGGCCGTCACCGATGCCGTCGACGAGGTAATATTGTAGTTCGTTCCCGAGCCGGCGCGCGACCGGGTAATCTGAATCTGACCGCCGACCAGTTCGCACTCGAAACCGCTTATCTGATCGATTCGACTGACCAGATCATCGATGGTGGATTCGCCGGTCAGTCCCTGGATCATGTCGACCTGAGTACCATTGTCGCGGCTGAGCGAGAAACCGGTGGTGTCGGTCACGCCGAGACTGGCCAGGGTCATGTTACCCGAAAGGGGACCGATCGGAACCCCGGCGGCATCGGTGGCGACACTAAGTCCGGTGTAACTCGACCGGGTCGCCTGGGCGCCGGTTATGTCCAGCGAGTGAATTCCGCCGACACCGTCGATGGCGGTTCCTATAACCGTATCGATACCGGTTGTTCCGGACGAATTAAGGGTGGCCACGGCATCGGAGGCGACCGAATTGAGATTATTGCCGAGCGTTACGCGAGTCGTCTCCTGGGCCGGATCCTGCTGCCCGAACGGCATGACGATATTACCGACGGTGGCCCCGGAGGGTATAACTCCGTCGGCATCGGCCATTTTGCCCTGGACGAACATGCCGCTGGACGGGTCGACGAGGGTCGAGTTGGCATCGAAACCGAAGGAGCCGTTACGGGTGAAATAGCGGCCGGTACCGTCCGAGAGGATAAAGAAGCCCGAGCCCTGGATAGCCAGATCGGTGATCTGGCCGGTCGTTTCCAGGCCGCCCTGCTGGAATAAATTATCGATCGTCGAAACGCTCATGCCCAGTCCCAGCTGGATCGGATTGGTCCCGCCGGAAACCGACGAGGGACGTCCGGCCGAGCGATAGGTTTGCACCAGCGCCTCGCGAAATGTCACCCGGCCGGTCTTGAAACCGACCGTATTGGCGTTGGCAATGTTATTACCGATGACGTTCATCTTGGTCAGGTTGTTGCGCAACCCGGACACGCCTGCGAATAATGATGCCATCATAGTGATTCATCCTCCTTACCATGAGGCAAGGCCTCCCCGCCTCGGTGCGGGGTCCAGCCCTGATTATTGTTTATCGTTACTATCATGTTATTTTTCCGTTTTATCCTGCCGACCGTTCGGTTTCAGATTATGACGGCCGAGTCGATCGACGTAAAAACACCCTCTTTGAGATTATCCCGGTCAAAGGCCGTAATGACGGTGCGATTGGTGACCGAAACCACATAGGCGGCCTTATCATCGAGAATCAGCGTATCCCGGGATCCCTTTGCGGCGGCCCGGTCGATGGCCTGCGAGAGATGATCCAGTCTGGTGTTGGAGACGTCGATTCCGCGCGAAAAAAGCCGTTCCCGGGCATGCCGGGAAAAATGCACTTCGCTGGTACGCGCCACCTCACCTGAGAACATATCCTTAAACGAACCAGTCCGGCCGGATTCGGGTTGAACCGGCTTTTTGGCGCCTCGTCCGGCGATCTCCAGAAGATTGACTTCCCGATTTAACTGGTCTACTTTCATCTTTCAGCCCTCGGTTTCATAGTCCGCGTCATAGATCGAGGTTACATCGGCCAGCGGAATTTCCAGACCGTTTATATGGAGATAGGCCGATCCGTCACGATAGACCACACCGGTCACTTTCCCCTCGACGAAGGTCGACGGCGTAAAGCTTTCGCCGCTGGCATCGACGGCGCTGACTTCGATCGTATAATAGCCTTGGGGAACGCGCTGGCCGCTCTCGTCACGGCCGTCCCAGGGTATCGAATTGGTCCCGGCCGGAGCTTCCTCCATGGTCAGGGTTCTAACCACGGTGCCGTCGGACGACATTATCCTGATATTAACGCTTTCGGCGTATTCGGTCGTATTGAAGCTGATCTGAGGTGTATTATCCTCGTCGAGATAAATATTATTGAACGAGGCATGCACCTTTTTGCCGATCAATGAGGTGGCCATGGTATTGTTGATGGTCTGCATCTGCAGATAATCCCAGTCGAGAGAATTCTGGAGCGAATTGTTGATATTTTGCATCTGCTCCAGCGTGGAGAACTGGGCCAGATCTGCCACGAAGGCCTCATCTTCGATGGGATCGAGCGGATCCTGGTTGGTCAGTTTGGCTACCAGTAGTTTAAGGAAATCATCCTTTCCCAGTGTCTGCATACTACCCGTATCAACGGGATTGCCGTTGGCATCGGTTGCAATCGGTGATATAACGCCCATAATTTTCTCCTATGCCAGCCAGTTTACACCACCGGCATTGATATACATGTTATTTTCTGATTCCGGCGACCAGAGAGTCGGTCCGTTTTCGGTCTTTTCGATCATTCCGGCTTTCCGGCCTTTGTTTATGAATCGAGCGGTTGAGCCGCCCGAAGATGTTTTCTCGCCAGACTGGCCGCCGACCGAAACCTGAAAGGCGTCCAGTTTGAGTCCCTTATCGGAAAGGTCGGTAAGCATTTGATTCATATTGGATTCGACCAGCATCAGGGCCCGCGTATCCTCGACCACCATGCGGGCGATAATCCGGTCGCCAAGCGATGACAAGGTCAGGCGAACTTTGCCCAGATAGTCCGGTTCCATTCGGATAGTGATGGTTCGGCTCTTATCCGGACCGATGGTCGGAATATTTTCGGGAATGATGAAGCGGACCGGCATCGACTCGGTTTTCGTCAGGCCCGGCTCGATATTTCCGGTCTGATTGATGTTCCATGAGGTCCCGGCGATTTCAATTTTGCCGGGCAGTCCTTTCGAAAGCCCGGAATTTTCCATCGGCAGATTCTTCTCGGTTCCATGATTTTTAATAACAGCCTTAAAAGAATCGACACGACTGTAATTGCCTGAATCGGCGGTTTTGTCGAAACGGCGACCACCGTCACCGGAACGACTGTCGTGGCGATCACGGGTGTTATTATCAATGTCGGTTTCATCCGGGATCGAACTGTCAGGCAAAACGTTTGTCTGCCTCATGACGGTTCGAGCAGAATCGAGCTTATCGGGAGCGCCGCCGGGTTTTTCCGTATAACCGCCTTTGCCGTCAAGATCGACGCGGGTGATATTCAGCCTTTCGGCCAGGCGATCCATGGCATTACGATCAGGCGCCGGTGCGGTCTTGCTTTCATCGGTCGGGGCCGCTTTGAAAGAGGTCGCGACCAGCTCGGGGTTCTGGAGATTATGCGGCTTATTCCGCGAATTGAAATAAAATGACAAACGCCTGTTTTCCGGCAGACCTTTATCGCCGGGATTTTGAATTTCGGACATCAATCGTTCACCGGAGATATCCCGGACATTTTTTTCCGGATTTCGATCCCATGGGCTCTTAGTTGCATTATCAGGATTCAACTCGCCCGAATCGAAGGGGATCGGTTTGATTGATATCATCTCCGGCGGCAGGAAACGGCCCCGTCCGGCATTCAATGGTAGGTTCTCATTGACCGCCGAGGGCCGGGAAAGCCTGTCACCGGCCAGCAATTTCGGCTCAGGCATTTCGGGATTCTGAATCTTATCGGATCCGCTTTTGAAACCGCGGCTGAAATTATCTCCCGCCATTTCGGTCAGCTTTTCAAGCATCAGACTGTCTATTCGATTTGTCGCGCCGTTTGTCGGATTCATTCCCGGTATGATCATCGCCGGTTTATTCATTTCGCCCGGACCGAATCCCGTTGCACCGGCCGAAATCGGATTATCTTCGGCTTTTCGCCCATCCTGACCGGAAGCCTCGAGATACCGGCCGAAGCCCTGTCCTGTTACAGAGAAGGAGGCCGGGTTCTTTTGCGCATCGGTAGACACGCCCATATTTTGCGATGCTGTCATCGGCAGGCCGTTTATAATGTGCGAAAACGGGTTCATCTATTCCTCTAAAACGGTAATCAACATGGTTGAAATTTTGGCCGCTCTTCTGGCGGGCAGTAATTCGAGAATTTTGGAGGCGTTGGCCGGTTTCATCCGCGGTAAAATCGAGACCACCATATCGTCATCGAGATTGGTAAAAAGGCGAGCCGCCTCCTCGGGATCCATGCCGTCATACAGGCGGGCCAGGCCGGCCAGTCGCGTCGCCCGTTCCTGGTCGACATCAGCCAGGCCGCGCTCGATTTTCTTTGCGAGTTCTTCGAGTTCCCGGCGATGCCTGGTGATATACTCTTTTTCATCGCTCAACCGGATCATTTCCTTTTCCAGCCAGTTGATCGTATCGATCGAGTCTTCGACGGTCAGGCCGACCGCCGCGGCTTCCTCGGGAACGACAAAAATCGACTCTAGAGATTTGAGTATCTCAGCCGTGTCGATAACCAATTTTTCGATAGCCACATCCGGTTCTATCTCCCGGTAGAGGTCATCTTCGGGTTCAATCGGAGCGGATATTTCGGGCTTGCGGGATTCTTTCCTATTTTCGGGAGGTGTTTCGGGTTCGGGGGTAATCTTTTTGGACGGCCCGGCTGTCAACAAAGAATCGGTTTTGCTCTCGGATGCATTTTTTTCAAAAGTCATAGGTTCGGTCACATTGAAAACGTAGGTAAAAAGCACGGCTGCCAGCAAAAAGGAACCGATCGTACAAAGGAGTGGAATCATGAATCTTTTCAAACGGCCGAGTATAGTTTCGGTCGCAAGCTCTTTCGGTTCTTCGGTTTTATTCTGCTTTTCACTGTCAACCGGCTTCTTATCTTCCGTATCAGCCATATTCAGACTCCAAAATAATATGCACTCTTCCGCAAAAAGGTCAGGCAAGCGCCGTGCCGACAATGTCGCTGAGAGTGTAGCGTCTTGCTATACAACAGGTTGTATCAGGGCTGCATTTTGGATGGGAGGTTTTGAAAGAGGCGGAAGTGAAAATCTTTCCGACCGGGGTCGGCAAAAAATTCAAGGAACCGATATTTTTGGTGGAATAATATTGTAATCAGGGCAGCGGCTGCCCGATTAAATACCGGTCGGTGGCTTCGGTAAGCTGCATGGGGATGATTTCCCTGCCGCCCCCGATCCCCGGCGGCAACAGAACTTTGAGATAATTATCGGAGATTCCCCAATAAGCGCCCTTTTTGTTGGAGCGATGTTCGGAAATGACAGAAGCGGTTTGCCCGACGGACCGTTTCAGGGCGCGGGCATAATGCTGTCCGGATACCTGGCGAAGGATTCTGTTTCTTTCTTTGATAATCTCGGGGTTGATTTTTTCGGGTATTTCGGACGCTTCGGTTCCGGGACGATCCGAATAGGAAAAGACATGCAGATAGTCGATATAATCCGATCGGGCGACGGCCACCGACCGTTCGAAATCGTCATCGGTCTCCCCGGGAAAGCCGACTATTATGTCGGCCCCCACGATGACTTCGGGGATGACCTGTCGAAGCCGGGCGACCAAATCGAGATAATCGGCGGACTTGTAGGGGCGATGCATGGCCCTGAGGATTCTGTCCGATCCCGATTGAAGCGGAATATGAAGATGGCGGCAGACGCGCGGTCCTCCCTCGGCGATAGCCGCGATCAGCGGTTCGTCGACTTCCGGCGGTTCGATCGACGACAGCCGAATCCGCGAAATATCGGTTCGGTTCAGCAGATATCGCACCAGATCAGCCGGTGATCGGACCGATTCCGATGAGTACCGTCCGATATGAACTCCGGTGAGGACCACTTCATTGTAGCCGCCGGCGGCCAGCGCGTTTATCTCATCGACCAGTTGTCCGGGCGGGCGACTGGTCAGGGGTCCTCTCACCAGCGGGATAATGCAATAGGCACATCGCTGATTGCAACCGTCACCGATTTTCAGCCAGGCCCGGTTATGCTCATAAAATTCATTAATATGATTAACCGGTTCGGAGCCGGAAGCGCCCTCAAAAAGGGCGGGGTAATGATTTCTTAAGATGGAAACGGTATTTTCTTTATTTTTATTGCCGATGACCAGATCGACGCCGGTCAGGCCGTTCACTTTTTGCGGGCAGGAATCGACATAACAGCCGAGAGCGACAATCGGCCCATGGCCGTCTCGCCGGGCGGCCCTGGAGATTATATTCCGGCAGGTGGCATCGGCCCGGCCGGTGACGGTACAGGTATTGATAATATAGAGATCGGCGGTTTCATCGAAAGCAACCCGGCCGAATCCCAGGGCAGCCATTTGCGCCGCTATTTTTTCGGTTTCATACTGGTTGAGCCGGCAGCCGACCGTTTCGTAGGCAATCTTTTTCATATCCTTTTAATATACGCACCGCCGCGAAAAACAAAGGCGGCGATTTTACCGCCGCCATTGTTTATCGTTATCGAGATAATTCTCCCGGCCGGTCATTACATCATAAGCTCAGCCCGGTTGATTATCGCTTTCCGATGATGGCTCGTCATCCGGGGCCTTCGGCTCTTCTGAAGCAGAAGCATCCTCGGCCGGTTTCTTTTCATCGGCGGGAGCCTCGGAGGAGGACTCCTCGGTTTTTTCGGCCGGGTCTTCCGGCTTTTGCGGTGTCTCGGGCTTCGTTTCGGTGCCCTCATCGGCCGCCTGCAAAGCCTCGGAACCCTTGTCACTCAGACTATCTTTCATGGACATCGTCCGCGTCGGATGACTGGCAACGAAATTATCCAGTTCCGTTTTTTGCCGGCGTCGATAATAGGCGGTTACGGAAAGCACGATTTTGTGCGCCGGCCGCTCGAACTCTATTACCTGAAGCGGAATCTGGTCTCCTTCCGAGAAAGCATCGGCAGGATTCTCCAGATCCGGTTTGCCCAGTTGATGAGTAGGGACAAAACCCTCGACTTCACCGTCGAGCTCAACGGTGACCCCGCGATCCATAACCCTGGTTATGGTTCCCAGGCAATCGGTTCCGACCGAATATTTCCTGGAGATTTCCGGCCAGGGATCATCCCGGAGCTGTTTTAATCCGAGGGATATGCGACGGTTCTCATGGTCGATCTTGAGAATCTTGACGTCGATCTTATCGCCCTTTTTCATCAGTTCCGAGGGATGCTGAATACGTTTGGTCCACGACATGTCGGAGATATGAATCAAACCATCGATACCTTCTTCCAGCTCTATGAAGGCACCGAAGGCGGTCAGGTTGCGCACCTTGCCGCCGACTACCTTACCGGCCGGATACTTGTGTTCGATCGTCTCCCAGGGATCCGGTTCCATCTGCTTGATGCCAAGGGATATCTTTTCGTTTTCCTTGTCGACCGAAAGGACCACTGCTTCGATTCTGTCACCGACATTCATGATTTTCGACGGATGTTTGATATGCTGTGTCCAGGACATCTCGGAAATATGAATGAGGCCCTCGACACCCTTTTCCAGTTCGACAAAAGCCCCGTAATCGGTAATCGACACCACTGTTC
>Ga0272444_10004627_pt1 | contig 12106 bp, 7 predicted proteins | sample SSMForm13_FD_201033 | JGI IMG/M metagenome (GOLD analysis project Ga0272444, IMG submission 201033) | Marine sediment archaeal communities from Little Sippewissett salt marsh, Falmouth, MA, United States - SSM-Form-13 | ecosystem: Environmental > Aquatic > Marine > Wetlands > Sediment ... | reverse complement strand
ATATACATTTAACCTTGTCTTTCTCGTCACGGTTTTTAAAATCCTCCGCTAGCGATTTTAAAGCGAGTAGGTTATCACCTTTAATAAGCATGTTTTCATTATCTGGATCTCCATATTCCTCTTTCAGTTTTAATATTCTCGGCTCGGAGACTCGAATATCATCTTTCTCGACCCAGATAGGTTTTAAACCGACTCCTTCCTCCTCGTCAATCTCGTATAGTAACGACTTGTCCTTGTTTATCCAGTTCAGTTCTAAAGAGCCTTTATACATGCTTTTCTTATCGTTAGTATCATTCGCCATCTTTCATCACCTGCAGCAGAATAGGAATTCGCATTTCGGGCAGAATTGGTTTCTTGTGGCTGGGAACTCGCTGTTCTTTACCTTCTCGCATACTTTCTGGATCGTGTTTTTCGCACCCTCGATTTCGGCAGGACTGTTACCGACTAGGTTTTTCTTGTTGTCCTCGAAGGTGTATGCGTATAGCTTGTCGATATTATATTCCGAGGCCATGGCCATCTGGTACATTCTCAGCTGGACATCGACATGAGTCGTGTAAATTCCCTTCTCTTTCCTGGCCTTAAAGTCAATCAATTCCGCTTCACCCCGCTTGTTCTTCACTAGTAAATCAATTCTACCGTTTATTATTAAGCCATTGCCGATGAACGAGAATGGCTTTTCAATTTCCAGAATTTCTGCGATGTCGTTTTTGACTATATTGTAATAGTTCCACATCTCGATGTAGATTTTTTCTTTTACTTCGTAATCCTTCTTGGGTTGCTTGAATATCGGTATCCAGCTATTGTCCACCAACTGTTTGATTGCCTCATACTCCAGGACAATTCCTTGTTTCATCTTCAAGTGTATCTTGTAGAGTGTGTTATGAACGACTATTCCGTAGTTCTGGAAGAAACTCGGCGGCGTCTGGAAGTTGTACTGGTACGCCAGAAGATATCTGAAAGGGCAATCAAGGAAGGTATTGACCGCCGAATAGTTTATCCGAGGTACTTCCTCCTCAAGGTCATAGGTCTTTTCGCAGGGTTTTTTGATGGCCGTTTTATCCATGAATTTGTCTAATCCTATTTCGTCGGTTATGAATTTTGATGGCCCCTTTTTGTTCTTCCTGATCACATCTGAAGTGCATATAACCAGATTGTCCTGCGCCCTGGTGATTCCCACATAAAAAAGCCTTCTTTCCTCGTTCACATCCGTGAATTGTTCTGGATCGAGAAGGAATTCCTTTGGAATCAGCATCAGTTTGTTGTCGGCCAGATTGCTCATTCTCTCCAACGGGAACCTGCCTTTGATTACAGAACCCATGAAAACAATCGGAAACTCAAGCCCTTTAGCCTGGTGTACTGTCATCACCTTGACGGCTTTGGGATCTTCGATAGTGGCCTCGTCAAAGTCCTTGTTTTCAGGTAATTGGTAAAGATACCAGAGCAAATTTTCAATTGAAGGCTTTTTCTTCACGCTTTCAAACTTGTTGATAATCTGGCTAAGTTGCGCGAGGTTGAGTATAAAGTCCTCGTTCTCATCAGCGTTCGCTAGTAATTTTTTCAGGTATCCAGTTTTATCTAGAACTTCATAGTATAACTCAAGTAATGTGCTTTGAGTGCCTTTCTCTTTCTCTTGGGCAAGCCGTTTCTTTATTAGAATCAGACGCTTGATGACGGTCATATCTTCTGGTTCGAATTTATCTTTGTGTTCTTTCCAGTTGTTTTCCATATCCGCGATGAAGTCGTATCTACCTTCGTGTTCGGATATGAATTGCCTGACTTTATCAGAGAAGGGTAGCAAAACAGATAAAATCTGGCCATTCCACCAGGACTCCCAATGAGCAAATCTTTGTTTCTCTTTGAACTCGAAACCGTCAAGTGTAGCCATAAGATAAAGGATACTTCTGATATCCTCCCTTTGAAAAAAGCCCCTGTCACCAATTAGGTGAAAAGGAATTTTGTGTTCTTTTAATTCCTTGACATATTCCGGGGCATGGCTTCTAACACTCCTAAAAAGGATGGCGATGTCGCCATAATGCTTTATAATACCCTTCTCCTTCATTTCCTCGATTAATTGTACAGATTCCTTCGCTTCATCAGCAACGCAACCAGCATGGATTAGAGTAATCTCGTTACCCTTGCCTCTTTTCGGTTTTACAACCTTTTCAATCATTCTCCGTTTCTGTATAAAGAAATTCGACACATCCACGATATCCTTGGTTGATCTGAAGTTCGTTTCCAACTTCACAATTTTCGTATTGCCATAACGCGTCGGGAACCTTCTGAAATTGTTGATTGATGCGCCTCTAAACCCATAGATACTCTGGTCCTCATCACCGACAACGTATATCCGCTGGTGGGGCTCGGCAATCAATCTGAAAATCTCGTCCTGAATAGGGTTAGTGTCTTGATATTCATCAACAAGGATGTACTGGTATTGTAATTGTAGTGATTTGAGAATTCCAGTGTCCTTTTTAAGCAACTGAATAGTTAATTTCTGCAAGCCAGCAAAGTCAATTTTATTCTCGATTTCAAGCAGATTAAGATAATTCAAATACGCATTTGCTAGTATGAGGTATTTTTCTTTATTTTCGTCTTGAAGGGTTTGATAATACTCGATTAATTTAGTTGGATCAATGCAATTTTCAGTACAAAGGTTGAAAATGGAAATAATATTGTCCAGTTCATTCCGGTATTGGTCGAATTCTATGCCAATGTTGTGTAAATTGAATCTGAAGAACATGAATTGGGTTTGATCATCCAGAACATCAATTTGACTACCAAGATGATGTGTTTCAGGATGGGATTCTAGTATATGCTGGCAAAATGAATGAATCGTGGATACCTGCATATTTTCTACTTTATCTCCAATCCGTTCAGCCAGTCTATCTTTTAACTGATTGGCCGCCTTTACCGTAAACGTTGTAACAAGTATATTGTTGGGATTGATCTTCTTTTCTTGAATAAGATAAACGATTTTTTCAATTAGGACCCTGGTTTTACCCGCGCCAGGTCCAGCAACAATAAGCAAAGGCCCGTCTGTGTACTCTACGGCTTCCTTTTGCTCTTTAGTTAATTTCATGCAATCTACCTTATCTTTTTACAATATTTCAATGTTCTTAGGGGCGATGGTTTTTCCGTTTAGGGTTTTCCTCCACGATTTTGCAAAACTCCTATTAAGCGAAGAATACTTTCGCATTAACCGAGCTTAATGGAGTTATGGCGAAATTCGAGGGGCCTCCCCGAAGGGGAGAAGATCCGTGCCTTTTCTCCTGTTGGACTTATGATCGCAGGTCGATACCTTCAGGGGCCCCTGTCTTTCGAATATTAATATCACCTCTTCCACTGGTTCGGTTCACCCTGATAAGGAAATGGTGATTATATGTATCTTTTGAACAAAAGCGACGGGCCCCTACAGGGGTCCATCGAAAGGTTCGATGGAAGGTCGCATGATGATCTCCTCGGAGAACTTGACGATGAGATGGTTCTGAGAGGTTTATCAAAGGCGACAAGAGATGCCTATTCCGGGAACGTTAGAAGGTTCTTGAGGTCGGATCTTTCCCCCCGGGAGTATCTGATCAAGAATTCAAAGGGATGGAGCAGGTCAACTGTAAGGTCCGTGTATTTTTCTCTCTCGTTCTTTTTCAGGAAAGTATTAAAGAGTCCATTTGATGAGGAACTACCCCTGATCAAGAGGAAGGCGAAGCTTCCGGTGGTCCTTTCAAGGGAGGAGGTCCACAGGGTGATCGACGGGACACTGAACCTGAAGCACAAGGCTCTGCTGATGGCGCTTTATTACGGGGGTCTCAGACTGAACGAGGCAAGGACCCTGAGATGGGAAGATATCGATCTCGATCGCAACCTGATTCATCTGAAATGTACGAAGGGAGGGAACGAGAGGATTGTATTCCTGCATGAGAGGTTGAAGGAATGTTTGCTTTTATTGAGGAATACAATGAACAGTGATACGATCTTCATTTCAAGGAATACAGGTGGAAGATACTCTTCGAGATCCATTCAACTCATCGTCGAGGGTTCGGCTGATAGGGCAGGTATCAAAAAAACCGTTACACCGCATACACTGAGACACAGCTTCGCGACCCATCTTCTGGAGGGCGGGGTGGCTATCCTGAACATTCAGAAATTGCTTGGACACAGAGATCTCAAGACCACAACGATATACACCCACGTGACAAAACCCGATCATCATTTCCTGTCAAGTATACTGTAAGATCGATGGAAGAGACTGCAAGATGTTGAAATGGTCCCGAAGGTATGAGATCACATCATTCGGTGTCGTAGAAGTGATACCATTCGTAATTGCACTTCATGCAGTGCCATATATCGCGTGAGGGAGGCTCGGCGTGTATGATATGTTTGATGTTCTTTGATCCGCACATGGGGCATTTATTCCCTTCCAGCTCCTTCAGATCCCTGTGTGTCATGGTTATCAACCGATATTGGGGCCCCGGATATAGAAACGTATCCCTTTTTGTCTCTAAGTATAGCTGGAGCAGTTCTGACAGTAGTATCTGTCGAAGTCCGCCATGTATTGTGTTTCGCTTCCGCAGTTGGGGCAGGCTGGTGCTTCCTGCACATATGCTGTTTCCACGACCTCCATTTTCTGCTTCCTGCTGTATGCATAGAGAAGGATGGCTGCCACGACAATCACTGCCAGAACACCTATGACTACCCAGAGGATGATCGATCCCCCCTCATCTCCTATCTGTATCACCGGGAGGCTTCCACCCTCAACAGAATAGGAATCTCCTTCCATGATGGCGATCGAGATATCAGAGAAAAGGACCTCTCCATCTCTCTTCACTTCCATGGTGTATTCACCGAGAGGTATTCCCATCTGGAAATCCGCATAACCAGCATCATCGGTTACCTTCGTGAAGGTTCCACCGCTCCCCTTTAAAGCGATCTGCAGTCCGGGAACAGGGGCCCCGTTCGAGTTTTCGAAGGGACCGATCCTCGGTCTTGATATCTTTGCCGAGACCTCAACCTTGACGATGTCCGGATCGGACCTCTCCCCCTGGTCATCCTCTACGATCAGTGTTATGATATAGCTTCCCTCGGTCTGGGCTGTGAAGTATGGGTTTGCGGTATCATCTCCCTGGAGCTGGATATTCTGGCTGTTGACGGTCCAGATGTAAGCTTCGACCTCTCCGTCGATATCGTAGGATCCGCTTCCGTCGAGCTCCACGCGGTCACCCGTCACGACGATCAAGTCCGGGCCCGCATCGGCGACGGGTTTGTAGCTGACGCTCGGGTCCAATACCTCCACGGTGACGGTACTTGGAAGGGACTCGAGATCCTCATCGTCCACCACCATCAGCGAGAATTCATAGATGTCCTCCTCCTCCGCTATGAAGGATGGGGTCGAGGTATCCGCTCCGGAAAGGATTATCCAGGTATGCGACCTACATTCCCACCTCCAGGATACGATCTCCCCGTTAGGGTCGTACGAATCCCTGCCGTCGAGCCTTACGGTGTCGCCGATGTAGGCCGTGATATCCTTCCCCGCATCAGCGATGGGCACCCTCTGTCCAGCAATTGACACGAGCCACGCCTCCGCTCCCCATTCCCAGCTGCATCCTGCAAGATCAGACTGTCCGTCCCCGTTCCAATCACCGAAATTGGCCCCGTACGGGTCACCCGGGAGTTCCAGTTCATCCTGATCGGTGAATATCTCGGTCCATCCGGAAGGAAGGTCGTTCATGAACACGTTCACCGAGTTCCTGGAGCTGCATGCGGATATGATATCGAGCTTTCCGTCCCCGTTGAGGTCACCGAGCTCCACCTGATTCCAGTTGCTGTCGGATTCCGGGAGACCGCCGCTCGCTTCCGTACATGGGAAGGAGGTCAATGTGGTCCTGCCCTCCCCAAGCCAGACCCTGATACCCTCATTTGCGGTTCCGTAGACAACATCGTTGTTGCCGTCCCCGTCGAGGTCCGCGATCTTGATCCCGAAGCCGGCCGAGGTCTCCTTGAAATCCCTGCTCCTGAAGGCTCTTGCAGTTTCCTGAATGTAGAGCTCGATGGTGGTCGAGTATTGGTACGGTGTTCCAACGATGTCGAGCAGTCCGTCGTTGTTCAGGTCCCCGATCCCGATACCAGATATCTCGGTCTGGGATGGATGAATGGGGCTCTGCTCCTCCCAGTTCGTTCCGGAACCGTCACCGTAGAATATCCTGATCCCCGTGTAAGTCGATGCGACTATGTCCTTCGATCCGTCACCATCGAGGTCCACTATCTCGACCTCATTGGAGGAGTCATGGTATTGCTGACCCAACGGGTCTGTAAGGGAGATCCTGTGGAGTAGATCGAAATTCCCCACCCCATCACCAGAATAGATATAGATCCCGGCATCCTCCTGAGGGGTGGCCCAGTACCATCTGGTCGGCACCGGTCCGGCAATATCCATCTTCCCGTCACCATTCACGTCGCCCAGTCCGAGTCCTGCGAAGCAGAGTCTCTCACCGTCTCCCGGCAGTCCGGTACCAAAGGTCTCCCATCTTCCGCTCCGGGAATTGAACTCGTAGGCTCTGATCCCGAAAGTGATGGTCTCTGAAGGGGAATCCGGGTCTGTTGTATAACCACCCCCTCCCATGTAGATCTCATCGAAGCCGTCACCGTCGGAATCGTATGTCTCCACGGTGGTAAAGGAATCGGTACCCTGCTGCAACCCATTCGAGATCTCTTCCCTCGAGATCGATCCAAGGTCCTGGGACCTTGCCAGAGGCAGCACCATCAGGACTGGGATCAGAAGGATAAGGACCGGCAGGACCGATGCATTTCTCTTCAAGTTACCACCATTTCCAGCTTCCATTCAAAAAATGAAGATTATTTAAGAATATCTGATGGCATCATGAAAAGAAGGGGAGGGAATTGCCATATGCTTCATCTTAGGTCCGAGGCGATCATCTCGAGCAGAAGTTCATCCTCGAGCCCGCTCAATCCCATGTGTGTATGTCTGAGGGTGCCCACGAGTCTGAATCCGGAGGAGATCAGGACCCGAACACTGTGCTGATTTGCAGGTAGAACGGTGGCTTCCAGCCTGTTGAGCCCCATCGTATTGAACGCGTGGGATACAACTGCCCTTACCATCTCCTTTCCGTATCCCTTTCCCCTCTGGGAGATCTCCCCGATGAGATATGATATCGTCCCGGAGTTGGAGACCTCGTCCTTGTCGTGTATCGAGCAGTAACCTATCCTGTTTCCAGACCCCTTCTCGCTGAAGATCAGGTCCAACCCCGTGGTCCTGTCCAGAAGGAAGGCTTTGATCAGATCCTCCTCCGTGTAGACCTTCCACGGCTCATCCATTTTCCTGCCGATCTCCGGATCGTTGAACCACTCCAGAAGAGTGGGGATATCCCTTCTCTCTATCCTCTTTCCCTCGATCCGATCGGTCCTGATCAATATCTCACCGGGTAAGCTTTCTCCCCGAACATTTATGGAGCTTCTCTTCACAGCAAGGGACACTATCCTGTTTATCAGGGCTCCGTGATCGTAAGTTGCCACGGAGGCGCTTCTGACGAAACCGCTGTCGAGGTTTATACATGGATTCGGGTTGACCTCGAGGATGTAGGGAGATTCATCATGGAGGCGGATATCGACCCGGGCATAGTCCCTGCAGCCCATCACCCTGAAAGCCTGTTTCGCGATCTCCACTATGTGCTCCCGGGTCTCCTTCGCGAGGTCTGCCGGACACACCCCCCTGGTACCGCTGTAATTGCCTGATCCTTCGACCCATTTGGCCTTGAAATCCACTATCTTCACCCCTTCGTGTGATGGGTCGAAAACGATCTCCGATATCGGGAGCACCTCGAGACACGGCCAGTTTCCGAGTATGGCAACGTTCAGCTCCCTTCCCTCGATGTATTCTTCCACCATTGCGGGCTGGTCGTAAGTCTCCGTTATCAGCTCCACCCTTCTGTTCAGCTCCAGCCTGTTGTGAACGACAGATTCGGATGATATGCCCTCGCTGGCATCCTCTCTTACGGGTTTCACGATGAGCGGCCACCTCAGATCGGGCTCCAGTTTCTGGGAGGTGGAATGGAACACCTGGTAGTTGGGGGTCGGAAGGCCTTTTGATATGAGGACCTGCTTGGTCTTCGCCTTGTTGAGACAGAGAGCAAGGGAGAAGCTGTCCGAACCCGTGAAGGGTGTTCCAGCCATCTCGAGCTGGGAGGCGATCCAGCTTTCACCTCTGGCATCCCCTCTGTAACCCTCGCACAGGTTGAAGATGAGGTCGAGATCGGCCTTCTTTACCTTCATTCCGATGTCGAGTGAGGCCACGACGGGAAACGCTTCATGCTCCGAAGAAAGTATATCGGAGACCGTATCAGCGACTAACCTTCCCTCGTTCTTGGATATCCTCTCTTCTTCCCTTTCATCTGGCAGTTCGCCTGCCTGATCGTAGAGAACGCCTATCCTCAACCCTTCATCCTCCCATTGACAGGTTGTATCTCTTCAGGGCCGTCCTGAAGATGGACATTATGATGTCATCATAGCTCATACCCGCTGCGTAGCATGACCTTGGAAATCTCGAATTCGACTTGACATCGGGCATCAGACCCGGGAGTGCGTTAACATCTATGACATGGGGAACACCGCCGGAATCCAGTCTGAAATCTATCCTGCAAAGATCGACACAGCCAAGGGTATTGAAGGTGCTTCTTGCGATCTTCTCCACAGCGGTCTTCAATTTGGGTTTCAGGTCCGCCGGAACGATGATTGGGTCCAACGGATTATCCGGATTGTCGTAGATCCACTTGGCCTCGTAGGAATCGAATCTGTGGATGTCGGGGGGGAGATGTTCAAAGTCCACCTCTATTATGGGAAGTACCCTTGGTTTGCCATTTCCGAGAAGCGAAACAGTGAATTCCCTGCCATCAAGATATTCCTCGACCAGTGCGTTCTGCCTGTATTCCTTCAGCACATGGCTCACCCTTTTCTTCAGGCCTTCCCTGTCGAACACGAGGGATTCGTTCGTAATACCGACGCTCGAGCCCTCGGCATCGGGTTTGACGATCAGGGGGAACCTCAGGTTCTCCTTCAACTTCTGATGGGTGTTGGTGAAGAGCTGGAAGCGTGGAGTGGGTATTCCATGAAAGTTCAGGATCTCCTTCTTTCTGCTCTTGTTCAGGGTTATTGCCTGGGTCAGGACCCCGGAACCGGAGTAGGGGATGTTGAACATCTCGAGGATAGCCGGTACATGCGACTCCCTGGATTCTCCCTGGATGCCCTCTGCGATGTTGAATACGAAATCGACACCCGAGGATTTCACCTTCTCGATGAACTCCTGGTCCACCTCGAGTAATTTGACCTCGTACCCGTTGTTCTCGAAGGATTTTCTGATCGCATCGATGGTGTCGATGTCGTCGTATTCCGCGTACCTGTCGAATCGCTCCCCTTTCTGCGGGTCCTTCTTCAGATTGTAGGCGATACCCACGACCTTGATCCTCTTGTTGGAGAGCTTCTGGGCGGCGGTCCTCTTCAATCCGGGATAGGAATAGAGGTTGTCCAGGTAGTTGGTGACGATGATCTGGTCGGATGTTATCTCCTTCACGTACTGGGGGGATATCGGGACCTTTCCACCGGGCCCGTCTATGACAAAATGCGGTAACGCAAGCCCCGAGGTGAAACCCTGCAGCTGTTTCATGATATCTATTCCGGTCTCAACGGTGGTCCTGAAATGCTCCACGCCCTTCACCAGGTCACACTGGTAAATGTAGTAGGGTTTCACACGGATCTTCAGGAGCTTCTGCATCAGCTCCTTCATGGTTTCGGCATTATCGTTGACACCCCTCAGGAGTACGGTCTGGCTTCCCAGAGGTATACCTTCATTCACCAGTATGGAGCAGGCTTCCGATGATTCGGCTGTGATCTCCGAGGGATGATTGATATGGATGTTCATGAAGACAGGATGGTATTTCCTCACCATCCTTGCGAACTTCACCGTCACCCTGGCAGGGTTAACGACCGGCATTCGCGTTCCTATCCTGATGATATCAACGTGGGGTATTGCCCTGATGGCCGATATGATGGTTTCCAGTTCGCTGTCCGGACGCATCAGTGGATCGCCCCCCGATACGATGACATCCCTGACCTCCGGATGCTCCGCAATGTAGGATATCGCATTCATGATATCCTCCATGGGTATCTGCTGGATCCTACCCACTTTCCTCTTCCTGGTGCAGAACCTGCAGTACATTGCACACTTGCTGCTGACCAGAAGCAAGACCCGGTCCGGATATTTGTGCACCAGGTAGGGAACCGGTGTGTGCTCCTCTTCCTTGAGTGGATCCTCGATGTTCAGCGTATCCTGAAGCTCCGCGATGTCAGGAACGCACTGTTTCCAAATGGGATCGTCCTTCTCCTTGATCAAACCCATGAAGTACTTCGTGTTCTTCATGGGATACCTTCTCTTGACACGGTTCAATGTGTTCATGTCCGCGCCAAGATCGGTCAATCTCTGGAGAATGGACGAACCCACGTTGTCATTCGGTTCGATCTCATTTTGGGACATTTTTCCCCATCTCTCCTGGTGTTTCGATCAATACTTGTTCGAGAATTCGTCCAGGAACAGCCAGGGAAATAGCGCGAAGGCTGTCCCTGCTGTTTTTCAAGAAAAACCATGCGGACCCTTGATTATAATTCATGTCGGTGGTCCCTTTGCTTTCAAATCTCCTTATCTTGAACTGGTATTTTAACCTGACCTTTGGTTGCACCATTTTTTGGGGTCTTCATATCGGAGGACAATAAGATCTGAGAATTAAGGGTATGAAAGAGGTCGGATTTAACTGAATATTTGAACAAAAATTTTCTCGAGGTCTGAAAATGTTAATAAGCAATCCCCGCCCATTCCCATTATGGTGAAGGAATGAGGAAGATCAGGTTTCCACTTTACTTCGTAAAGCAGTTTGAAAGGGGAATTGTCGAGCGTTTCGGCAGATATGTCCGGTTCGCAAAACCCGGACTGCATTTTCAGATGCCGTTCGCCGAACTCACCAGGGTGAGGGATATCAGAGAGCATACCCTGAACATCTCACCGCAGCCTGTGATCACAAAGGACAACGTCGAGATCCGTGTAGACGGAATCATGTGGGCCCGACCGAGGACCGATGTGGAGAACATCAAGAGATCGTTCTATTCCATCGATGATTGGAAGAACGCATGTGTCGAGCTGACAAAGACCAACATCAGGAACGAGTTCGGTGAGCTCACCCTCGACGAGAGCCTCATCGCAAGGGTGAGGATCTCGGCAAATCTAAGAAAGGTACTGGACCGCCTCACGGATGATTGGGGCCTCAAGGTCTCCAAGGTGGAGATCCAGGCCATCGATCCCCCGATGGATATCAAACATGCAATGCACAAGCAGAAGACCGCCGAACAGGAAAGAAGGGCAATGAAGCTCCATGCACTTGGTAAGTTCGAGGCGGCCGAGCAGGAGAAACTTGCCACTATTCAGAAGGCGGAAGGGGAGAGAGAAGGACAGATCAGGGTCGCCCAGGGACGCGCCCAGGCGATCAAGCTCGTTAACGAGGCCGCGGAGAAATATTTCGTAGGTAACGCAAAGGACCTGAAGAAGCTGGAGGTCACCGAGAATTCCCTCAAGGGGAACTCGAAGATAGTGCTCACCGAGAATGGAATATCGCCCCAGATCATCCTCGGGAGCATTCCTGTCTCGAGCAGGCAGTAAAATACTGGCGTGTAATAGAAACAGTTACTTTCGGTCGGGACCGCTCCTATTTCGAACCCTTTTTAAGGACAAGTTCGGAGATCGGTCTGCTTTCCTCTGCCTTCCATTCAAGGTTCGATTCGATCCTTTCGAGGGATCCCTCGTACTCGAGAAGCATGCTATCTTCCAGACCTGCCGAGATAATGATATCGAGGTTGTCCACAAGCGAGCTCCTGCCGATGATCCCATCTTTATCCATTGAAAGGCCGATCAGAATGCCCCTGAGCCTTTCTTTCAAGAGCTCATTCTGAATAACAGGGGAACGCTCAACGGCACCTGGTTCTCTCGAAAGACCTTTGGGACCCATGGAGATACTATCTCCTTATGTTGCAGTGAATATATAACAATAGGGGTGGATTC
>Ga0272444_10004625_pt1 | contig 12109 bp, 7 predicted proteins | sample SSMForm13_FD_201033 | JGI IMG/M metagenome (GOLD analysis project Ga0272444, IMG submission 201033) | Marine sediment archaeal communities from Little Sippewissett salt marsh, Falmouth, MA, United States - SSM-Form-13 | ecosystem: Environmental > Aquatic > Marine > Wetlands > Sediment ... | reverse complement strand
TCTCAGAATCGACCTCGACCTTGGGAACACGTCGATTTGCGACATACTCCACAATCGTGTCCCCTGCAATTGCAAGCAACTGCTGCTTCTCGCTGTCGCTTAGCTGTTCATCCATATCAGCGCTCCTATTATTTGCCTCCATTTTGCCCAATGGGATTGAAACCGCAAGGCTGCAATAGCCCACAACCGAGTCTCTGCCTCCGGCGGTGTCACCTGAGTTTGCATACTCGAGGGCCATCATACCCTCTGCGCCGAGCGCCTTTGCGACCTTAGCCAGCGTCAGCACCGCCGCGCCGCCGCAGAGCCGAATCTCCCCATTTGTCAGCCCCTTTTCAAGCGCGTTGATGTCCAGCCTCTCGAGAACCTTGAACGACTCCTCGTCGATGCGACGCGCCTCGCTATAGGGCCGAAAGTGCGACATGTCGCTGCTGGCTATGATGATGACGTCATCTCGATCAGAGAGGACCTTTGTCAGGATCGAGGCTAGCCTTTCCACTTGCGAGGTTTCGTTCACCAGGATAGGCACGATCTTGAAGCCTGTCTTCAGCGAACGCTGCAAAAACGGTAGCTGCGACTCGAGCGAATGCTCCCTTGCGTGCGCCCGGGGAGAGTATTGAAACATCCCGCCGGATGACCTTATTATGTGGTTCGCGAGTTCATTGTCATTCTCCAGCATCCCGAGCGGCGTCCGATAGTTTTGGACGTTGTTGACCGAGGCATTGCCGAGTGGGAAGCGGTGTGAGGGCCCAACGAGTATGACAGTCGTGATCTTCTTGCCCGATTCCTTCAACAACCTGTAGCCGTATGCCGCAACGGGGCCAGAATACACAAACCCAGCGTGAGGCGAGACGATGCCAATCAGGCGGCCCTTTGCCGGCGGCAGCGCTTTGACATTACTCAGATAGCCGTCAACCGTCCGAGCGAGCTTCTCCTTTTCAAGAGGATACCATTGCCCGGCAAACGCCGCGGGCCTCACATCTTGCTTCGGCGCCGGTTTGACCTCCGCAGAGTTGCTCTCTGTTGCTTCTTCCCTACCATGAACGTTGACCGCGCAAGCTGCGATCAGCGTGATAGCGATCATCATCCCAACTAGCGCAACAGAACCGCCGCGTTTCCACGTTTTTCGGACTATTATTTCCCGAAAAAGGCTGTCCATCTGCACTTATCTATTCCCTTTTTCCTTTTGCCCGTTTCTTCCCCTTCTCTGGGAAGAGCGCTCACCGGAGTTGTCCCAAAGACTTCCACCAATTATCATAGCTTGTGTGGTGAAAAATATAAAGGCCTCGCTCTTTATTCTTGCCCTGGTAGTTGCTGCGACAATTGCTCACGGTCAGAACTACGCCGTCATGCCGGGCCAGTCGCATCAGACAACACATTTCATAATCCACTACCCGAGGCAGCTTGAGGGACTCACGAAGTCGATAGCGGGGATTGCGGAGGTCGCGTTAGCTGCGACGTGCAATCAGATGGGCGTTAAGCCATTCAGGTCGAACACGATCTACATCTGCGATTCTGACCGCGACTTCGAGCGGTTTCACCCGTCCGTCGGCGAGAGCTGGATTACAGGCTTCGCGGTGCCGATGAAACGGAAGATAGTCGTTAGGTCGCCGTCGTTGGCGAAGACGAGCCGAGAGCAGTTCATCAAGACGATAAGGCACGAGGTCTCGCACCTCGTGCTTCATCACGCCGTCGGTAAAAACCACAAACTGCTCGCGCGATGGTTCGACGAGGGCATGGCTATGCTCAATGCCGGTCAGTGGGAATGGCTCGACAGCTGGGCGCTCTTCAGGATGGTCATATTCTCCGAGCCTATCCCGTTCTCGACACTCCACGAAGCGTTCCCCACCGGCGCGTCCGACGCGCGCCTTGCCTACGCCCAGAGCTACAACTTCTGCCGATTTCTTCAGACGACGCTGAAGAGGCGCCGGTTTGCCGCGCTGATTACAGGGATGAGAGAGGGCGTGTCGCTCGAGGCGCAGCTCACGAGTCTTTTTGGCGTGCCTTTCAAGAGCATCGAGAAGGCCTGGTATGAAAAAGTCCGCAGCAGGTATGGTGTCTATCCGCTTCTCACAAGCGCCGGAATCTTCTGGTTCTTGGTTACTCTACTGATGCTCTTCGCCTACATGCGCAAGCGCCGTGCCACCAAAGAGCGCCTCGCGGAGATGCAGGCGGAGGACGAGTTCGTCGATCACGTCCTGGACGGCAAGTATCACTAGCAGGACCGAATCTGGGCCGCAGTCTGCTACCCAGGACTGCTCGACCAATGGGAAGCCCTTCGACCTGCCCCGATGCTCTTATGCGATTCAGAGACAGTAGCCGGCGAGGCTCGCGGCAGCAGACTGATGGATGGCCAGACAGCAGGAAATGTCTGCGTTCTCATTGATGTCGTGATTACCTAGTCCGATTCCGACGACGAGTCAATTCCGAGCTTGTATTGGATTGCCTCTCAGACTGCGCTTGACTGCGTCAAAAGTGTTTGCTAAGCCTGCAGGTTATGGATCCAATTTCACATGTCGCATGGGGAATAGTCGCAACGAATCTCCTCCCCGAACCCGACGCGATGCTGCCCAGAATCGTGATCGCTTCCGTTGCGGCCGCCGCGCCCGACTTCGATTTCGTCACCAAGTTCTTTAAGAATATCTACTTCCTGAAGTATCACCACAGTGTTACGCACTCGCTTGTCGGCGTGTCCGTTATGGGGCTTGCCATTGCCTTTCTGGGGCGCCTCGCTTTCCCCGAGATCGCTTTTGGGGAGGCCTATCTTGTTGCCCTTGTGGCAGGTGTTAGCCATTGCGTCTTGGACCTCATAATGCACGGTACGGGCGCGATGGTTCTATGGCCATTTTCGAGGCGCATGATCACGGCAAGTCTTCTCTTGGGGCTAAATCCCACAACAACTCATGCAAGGTGTCATGAGAAGTCGCTGCGGGTCTGCCTCGTCTGCCAACTTCATAGCGCAATGATGTGCCCGATGACGTGGCTGGGCCTGCTGGCAGCAGCAGCTTCGGTGTTTGCAGGCTCTTTCAGACAGATCGTTGCGCTCGCGGGAGCGGTTCTGGGCGTCTCGTACATGCTTATGTGTTATTTGATGAAGAAAAAGTCGAGGCGAGTTGCTAGTCGCATCGTGCCCGAAGCAACGAAGGTCCTTGCCTTTCCTGCTGGTTTCTCACCATTTCAGTGGCTTGTCGTCTGTCAGACCTCGCTTGGGTTCCGTCTGCTCTGGCTTCATTCACGCGACAGTCGTCCAAGGGCGACCCGAGCTATTCCTCCGGTGGCGTCCTCAGCTGCGATTGATAGGTCGAGGTCAACAAAGACCGTTAGGGAGTTCCTTTCGGCCTGTGTCATCCCGTGGGTCTTTCAGACCAAGGATGGCGACACTGTCCGCGTGCAATGGCAGGACCTCAGCTACGCTCTCAGTTCATCGATGGACCTTTACGCGGCGCGAATCACGATGCGTAGAGACTTGTCGGTCATCGATGAGGATTTTCGCGAGCGCTGGCCTGACCTTTGGCAGCCCGGCTACCTCATGGGTGAAGACGCAGTTGAGGGACGCGAGGCTAGTTGAGCCTGAGCTCCGGCCAGCAGCGCTCGAAGGCGCCGCTCCGTCCCTTAACACGGAGATTAAGGTAAAGCCCCTCGATGTATGTTCCGTCGTCCGTCGGGATATGTGGCCAGGGCACGCTCTGAAGACCCTCGTTGTCTCTCGCGACGACCTCCACCAAATACAGACCTGTCCCGATACCCGAAAGGTCCTCGAACTCGATAGTCGTTGACCACTCGAACGACTCGATACTGCCGGGGGCCGCAAGGCTCCGCTCCATGGGGAAGGACAGGGTCGTTCCGGGGATCCTGGCCTCGCAAGAGGTAATGGCCGTCAAATCCCAGGGGTTGTCGGCGTCGAACGCAAACGCCCTAACACGGAAGCTGCCGCTCTCGTTTGCGAACATCGCATTTTGCGAGATACCGGCCGCGAAGATGAGAGGATGCCTTGCCCCGTCCGCGATCAGGCTATTGGGAGGGCCAGGCTCGGTTCCGGGCGCCGTCAAGACCGCCGTGAACGTCCCGTCTCCGGCGACGGGATCGCTGCCTTCGCCGCGATCATTCATGGGAGCCGACAGGTCCAGATCGTTGTAGAAGACCTTGATGCTATCGATGAAAGACGGCCCATAGGGTAGGGCTACAATTGTGACATTGCCGGCAACGCTCCCGTCTGGATTGACATCGAGGTAGGAGTCAAGTGTGCCGGCGGCCCTGAACGAGGGATACTTCGCAGGGGCGATCTGGAGGATATTCACGAAGTCGGAGATGATTGTCTCTTCAATGACTATTGTGTTGGAGCTCTCCGGGTCGATGCTGTACACAAGAGGCCTTTCCTTGCAGGAGACATCAAGTGTGTGGAAATCGCCATCCGGAAGGGTGCTAACTTCCCAAACCTCCGGTGGGACCGTCGTGTCATAGAGCAATTCGGGCGCAGAGAGGTCTATTTCGACCCAGGCCGAAATCGTGTTCGGATTCGTCATCTCGCCTGTCCTGACGTATGTAAGACCTGGCTCGGAGTGGTAATCGTCCCCGACGGCCAGCGGGAAGTCCGTCATCTTCCAGTCCGCGATATATATCTCACCCTCGTGGGTTGGGTCTGCGGCCGGCACATGAACCAGTAGGGCGATGTCCTCGTTGCCAGTCCCGACCGAAGACCGCTCGGGTCTCGGTTGATAGCTGAGTGGCAGCACCATGTCACCCGGGGCCGTGTCGTAGAGTGCTACGCCGAGCGCGCTCGGATCGACGAACGACAGCGTCTTATTGTATATGCTGGTGATTATCTGGAACGTGTAGAATGCCTGCCTGCTAAGCTCCGGCAGCATATACGGCCTGTCCGGGGTGAGGCGACAGCCTGAATTAGTGTGGGTCCGGTTGATCAGGCCGTAGTCAGCCCCGTTCTCTCCCGAGTCGCCCTCCTGCATCTGCCAGTGGGCAACGTGCACGTTCGCGAAGTGACACGTCAGGTGCGATCTCGCAAGGTACTTGGCCATTCTGACACAACCGCGCTTCTGCTCTCGACATGCCCAACTGTAATGAAACGGAGAGCCATCCTCGGTGTTGTAGAGTTCTATCGATTCTGGGTCCTGCCCCGTTATTGCAGAGACCCTGGTCCTCAGATCACCGATGTGCTCCAAAAAGCTCCGCGCAGGGGCGCCGAGGCTATCGTAGTGGATGAACATCGAGCATCTGCCGTAGTGTAGGTCGTCCGGCGTGTATTGCTTCGGTGAAGGAACCTCGACTTCGGGCGCGCCGTAGAACTCGTTATTCTCAGAACGCCAAACACCGGTTCGGAATCCATGGAAACCGTAACCATCGATGTTCGTTCTGAAGAAGTCCGGGGTTGCCCCAAGTGCCGCCATCTCCTCAACAACGGCCTCAATATATGGAACGTCGCACCCGCACGTCGCCCCAAACACGAGCTTCGCGTGAGGAGTAAGGTGCTTCATCAGTGGCGCCGCGTTCAGGAGCATCTCGGCGTAGAGCCTCGTCATCCTCCGCCAGTCCTCTTCAGTCGCATAAGGCGGATATGGCCTCCAAAAAGCGGATTTGCATATACAGCTGTCTGCGGTGAGGCCGCCGGATTGTATCCAGTTCTGTTCTTCCCAGATCATCCAACCGTCGATGTATTCGCCGTAGTATTCCGTCACCGTCTTGCAGTATTTGAGATATCTTGCCAGCCATTCAGCACAGATATGCGTAGTCTCAATGTGTCCTATGTCCGGGTCTTCGTGATCGTAAGATGTTTTCCCATCAGGCTCATCAGCGGAGCGGACATAGAAGCACCATTTTTCGATTCCGTCGCACGTGTTCGGTTTGTCAGGTGTATAGACCCAGTCGGGGTAATAGGTGGGATTGCTGAACGATAGCGTAACCATCGTCTTTATGCCGCGGTCGCGGCAGGCCATCAAAGCGTCGAGCGTGACGGTGTCAACGTTCGAGAAGACGGGCTCACCCGACGGATTCGTATGCTTCTGCATCTCCGCCCACGAAAGTGGCGTGTCCCAATGGGACACGATGAACCACGAGGCCCCAATGTCATAACCCTGATTCTGAAGGATGCGGCCATACCGCACGTCAGAACCGTCATAGGGAAGCGACAAAGCGACACCAAAGTGGTTCTCGGGGCCCTCTCCTGAGCCTCGCAGCTCGAAGTGTTTCGCCGAACACAGTCCACCACAAGACGACAACAAGAGCGTCAGGATGACAAAACACGTTCCCTTTTTCATGTCTGCTACCTCCTTGTTTCAGTTGCGATTTGCCGGACTTCGAAGCTAGCTATCCGGATTCTAGTCTCGTCCTATTATGCACTCTCACAGGTTGCACGGATCGTCCATCGTTCAACACCTTGCATAGCACAGGCCTATCATTATCCTACCCAACGGGTTCTATTGGTGCAAGTGGCTTTGCCATTGAGGCACTGATGCCGAGGGCCGTAACCGCATCACATCCTAGTGAAACGGCCGGTTGCGGCTGTAGAGCGCATGATAGGTCCTGTAGGGGTGTGGTCTCCGACCGGCCCGTTCTCATTGATAGACCGTATCGAGAGAGGCGTGCTCACTTGAATCCCACTAGGCGGACGGGTCTGAAACACCGCCTCTACGGACAGATTCCGACGAGACCGCCTTGATCGCGATCGCGCAGCCGCGGTTTCTAAAGAGCAGGTGGTCGAGGCTCAGTGCAAGCTCCATGAAGACCCACGGCAGGACGAGCTTCTTGCTGAATAGCCACGCAAGGTCCCGAAGATACCAGAGCTGATAGAGCGCCTGAGCAATTGTCCCCCCGTATTTCTCCACGCCGACCACTATCAGGCCCGCCTCGCGACATTTGCAGACCAGTTCGCCAACCTCGTAACCCGGACGGACATGACCCCAGTGCGCCTCGGCCTCGGACCATTGCCTGGCACGTTTGCCGAGCGGCAGCGCGACCTCCTTGAAGTCGTGCTCTGTCGCGGGAGTTGTGAGGACAAGGGTTGCCCCGGGCCTCAGGACTCGGCCGACCTCCGCCAGCATTAAGCTGTCGTTTTCCACGTGCTCAACCACGTCGAGGCACAGTGCGCCGTCGAACGAATTATCCCGAAAAGGAAAGAACGAACCATCGTAGAGAACCAACCTCTGGGCTTTCTTCCTCTCGACTTCGAGGTTGATGACATGCCAAGATGCGCGGGCGCCTGGCAAGGGAACCGCCCCGCATCCAACGTTGAGAATCGTTCCGCCCCCGGCCGTTGCACTCGGCAGCCACCGGCGAATCGTCAAATGCCGCCTCTTAACCGCGATTGTCATAACTCGAATTGTTACAGATATCCGCTCGGGTCTGCAACGCGCACAAAATTGCATTCCCGGACCACAGCTCTATGATGAGTTGAGGCGTCGCTTGCTCGGCGCAATTTAGAATCCTCTCTTGGTGCAGTCTTAGCAATAGGGGTCTGGAAGCCATGATTTCAGCGAGAAGTCGTCGGATCGCGATTGTGGTCGTCGCGGTGTTTGCCGTGTGCATGTTAGCAGTGCGGGCCTATCGTTGGATTGCGCCTCATTCCGCACCACGGCTCGCCCGAGTGCAATCCTACGAGCCGGGATCAGTGGCCGTCGAGAGGTACCCCTATTTCTGCACCGATGTCCGTGATGGCGACACGATCGTCGTCAGATCGCTCGGCCCGGTCAGGCTGATCGGCATCGACACGCCGGAGATGAACTACGACATCGGCGTTCCCCAGCCGTTTGCCGAAGAGGCAAGACTGCTCTGCAAGCGACTTGTTTACAGAAAACCGGTGTCGCTGGAGTTTGATGAAGTGAAGCGGGACAAGTACGGTCGTGCCCTGGCCTATGTCTTTGTGGGGGACACCTTCTTGAACGCTGAGCTGGTCAAGGCGGGGCTAGCAAGAACATACAACTTTCCCCCGAACGAAAGATACATGCATAAATTCAAGAGCATTGAGCGGAATGCGAAGAGGGACCGCCTGGGCCTTTGGGCAGAATGACCTTCGAGCTCAAGGTCCAATGTCGAGGCTGCGGGGTTGGACAGAGCCATTAGCCGGTTCTGTCTCTCGCGGACTCCTCTGCCATTTGCCTTGACAGAAGCGGGAGTTGGCAGTTAAATCTTCGGTGTATGCTCTGTTTGCATAGTGGGCTGACAGGGACCGTGCGCTCGCGATCGGAGAGTCTTGTGGCAGGGTTCTTGGTAAGGCGTGTTCTTGCAGTGTAATTGCGAGGCCTGTTCTAAAGACAGTGCTCGCGTTCTAATCACATTCGCGGAGGTTCGGATATGGGATTGTGCATTTATGCAAATGGCGAGTTCTTAACTGACAAAAAGAAGGCCGTGACATCGATTTACGATCACGGCTTTCTCTATGGCGATGGGATATTCGAGGGCATTCGTGTCTATAACGGCCGCATATTCATGTTCGAGGAGCACATGAAACGGCTCTATGATTCGGCCAAATCGATCGCTATGAAAATCCCCATGTCGATCGACGAGCTCAGTAAGGTCACCATTGAGACCGTGAAGCGAACGGGCTACAAGGATGCTTACATAAGGCTTGTTGTGTCGCGCGGTGAGGGTGACTTGGGGCTTGATCCCAGAAAATGCGCGACGCCCAACATTTACATCATTGCTGACAGCATTCAGCTTTACCCCGAGGCGAAATACGAGGTCGGCCTGAAGGTCGTTACCTGTTCGACCAGGCGCAACAGCCCCGACGTTATATGCCCTCAGATCAAGTCGCTCAACTACCTCAACAACATTCTGGCCAAGATCGAGGTGAACCGGGCCGGCGCCGATGAGGGGATAATGCTCAACCCGCGCGGTTATGTCTGTGAGGCAACGGCGGACAACATCTTTGTGATCAAGAATGATGTGATTGTCACGCCTCCGCCTTACGTTGGTGTTCTGCTGGGGATAACGCGACAGTGCGTTTTTGATATCGTGGAGAAGCTGAACATCAAGATTATCGAGACAAACATCGTCATGCACGATGTATATACAGCTGATGAGGTTTTCCTCACCGGGTCTGCCGCAGAGTTCATCCCCGTTGTCAACGCAGATGACAGGATAGTCGGCGACGGCAAACCTGGCCCGATCTTCAAGAAACTTTTGGTCGAGTTCAGGGAGATGACGAAGTACCGGGGGACGCTGGTTTACGAGTGATTCCAGATTGCTATACGGCCTTTGAATTATGGGGAGGTTTTTGATGGGTAGGAAGATGACCGTGACAGCGGCGCTGTTTGCTTTTGCGCTGCTCACTCTTGGTGAGCTCGCGCCAGCTCTTGCAGCGCCGTCTTCGGCGTTCCCGCTGACCGCGGAGCAGCTTGAGTCGCTGAGGATACGAGGCGAACTTGGGGACGCGCTTGCCGCGCGGGGCGCTTTTCTGGATAGTGATAGAAGCAAGGGGGCCGGCCCCGGCGCCGAGCGGCTTTCGCTTGGCGAACGCCGGGCCATAGTGATCCTGGTCGATTTCGAGGATACGCCCGCCGAGTATGATGTTGACCATTTCGAGGAGATGCTCTTCAGCGAGGACGAGTATCCGACCGGTAGCTTCCGGGATTACTACCACGAGGCCTCATACGGGCAGCTCGATGTTGATGGCGACATTGTGGGCTGGTATCGGATGCCCGAGGACTACTCGTACTACGCTGCCAACCGCTATGGGTTTGGGGCGTACCCTCACAACGCCCAGCGGCTTGTGGAAGATGCGGTCAACGCGGCGGACCCCGACGTCGATTTCGCTGACTATGACAACAATGATGACGGTATCGTTGACATGTTGATCGTTGTCCATGCGGGCGAGGAGGGCGCGGGTAACGCGTCCAAGATATGGTCGCACGTCTCGGTTACCCATGGGTTTTTGCCACACGACGGCGTCTATGTCTATAAGTATGCAATGTGTCCCGAGCTTTCCTCCATTGGGGTCTATTGCCACGAGTTCGGCCACATTCTGGGACTGCCGGACCTTTACGACACCGACTACTCCTCTACGGGAGTGGGCTCTTGGTCGTTGATGGCATCGGGCGCCCACAACAACTACGGCCGGACGCCCGCTCATTTCGACGCATGGTGCAAGGTCAAGCTCAGGTGGATCGAGCCTATCGTTGTCGAGGAGAAGATACCCGGCGCCTCAATCCCAGCGGTTGAGAACGAGCCTGTGGTCTATAGGCTCTGGAAAGATGGCGCGGGCGGAAAGCAGTATTTCTTGGTCGAGAATAGGCAGAAGATCGGTTTTGACGAGTATCTGCCGGGCGATGGGCTTCTCATCTATCACATTGACGACAACGTCCAAAACAATCGCGACGAGAACCACTACAGAGTCGCGATCGAACAGGCGGATGGCCGGCGCGACTTGGAATATGGTCGGCGTGCAGATGCGGGAGACTCCTTCCCCGGATTCTCGGACAACAGGCGGTTCGACAGCTTCTCTAACCCCAACAGCAAGGACTACCATGGCCTGAAAAGCACCGTCGAGGTGACAGCGATAGGTGATTCGGGACAGGAGATGACGGCAAATCTGGCCGTAGTCGAGACTGCCCCTGATTTCCTACTTAGCACCGTCGATATCGACGATGAGGACGACGGGATGTTCTCGGCTGGCGATCAGCTCCTAGTGAGATTCTGCATCGAGAACCGCGGCTTCAACTCAGGTTTTGTGAGCGGAATCTTACACACCGAGGATGAGTTCGTCACGGTGACTTTCGAAGACGTGTCCTTTCCTGGCATCGGGAAGGACGAAAAAGTGTGGTCCGAGGGGGCTGCGGTGATTGAGATCGACCCAGACTGCCCGTGCCCACACGAGGTCACCATGCGCCTCGATCTTGCGGCTGGTGATTTTACGGCCTTCGTCGGTTTCGTGTTTCATGTGTGCTCGACGTTCGAGGAGACGTTCGAGGAGAAGGATGTTTTCTGGGCTCATCAGGGCCTTTCCAGGAGCGACGACGAGTGGCACCAGTCGTCACATCGGAACAGCACCCAGGACGGGATGAGGAGTGCCAAGTGTGGAAGCAAGAGCCGCTTCGACGACTACGACCGGAACCTCGACGACGTGCTCGTCTCGCCGATTATCGGCATTAAGGAAGGCTCTGTGATCTCGTTCACGCATTGGCTCGACGCCGAGGTTGACGCTGACGGCTTCGGGGTCGATGTCGGAATCGTAGAGGGAACAGAGGACGGCGAGACCTGGCTTGTCCTCTTGCCGGATGTGGGCTACCCATCGACGGTCTCGGGCGCGGTGGATGTCCCGATGCCCCCGGGTTCCCCCTGCTTTGCCGGTTCCACAGGCGGCTTTGAACAGGTAGAGATCACCTGCCCCGCGGGGCTGCGCCTCCAGCAGTTCAGATTTCGGTTCTTGAGCAACTTCACTGAGGGCGAGGAGGGCTGGTACATAGATGACGTCACCGTTACCCCACCCGCTAGCGTCTCTGAGCCTCCGGTTATCATTGGGGGTGGCTTCATGCACTCTCAGATGATTGGCCCCGGGGAGACTTTGCGTGTTGTTGCTATGGCCAAAGCATTGGGCGAGGGCGCCTCAATCGACCGGGTCGAGCTTCTATTCGATGGGATACCACTCGGGGTCATCCTGGCGGATGACGGCGAGAACGGGGACGACTTCGCGGGCGACGGCATCTATTCGACCCTTTTTGCTGTCCCCAACGGGACCCCAGCAGGGCAATACATCCTTCAGATAGTCGCCACCGACACACAAGGCCAACAGAGCGCCCCCTGGCCGCAGCTTTACGTCGGCCCGTAGCTCTATCGGGACCTCCGAGTCCGGCCCCAAGATTCTCGGATTTGATGCTCCTGCCTCTTGTGAGATCCCGGGAGTTTTCGCAGTTCTCGATTGAGTAGTGTTGGGTTGCTGCCTGTGCGGGGTGATTCTGGGTGAGGAGCAAGTCGAAGCTGGCCTGACTTGATACTACGTTTCCGTTCCCCGAAGGGGGCCACAATCGTACGCCTTAGGCTACTCACCTTAATCCCTTCCAGGGATTCAGGAAGAACGCCGAAGTCGAGCGGGTCCTGGTTACGATTACGAAAACTGCACGCGAGATTCAGCTTGACAAACGTGTTCCGGGAGCTTAGTGTATAATAT
>Ga0272444_10004624_pt1 | contig 12110 bp, 6 predicted proteins | sample SSMForm13_FD_201033 | JGI IMG/M metagenome (GOLD analysis project Ga0272444, IMG submission 201033) | Marine sediment archaeal communities from Little Sippewissett salt marsh, Falmouth, MA, United States - SSM-Form-13 | ecosystem: Environmental > Aquatic > Marine > Wetlands > Sediment ... | reverse complement strand
GGCCAGCTTGGACAAGGCCGCCGCTGGATTGTTCGGCCAGCCCCAGGCTCCGGAGAGGATGAGCTTGGTCGCCTCCAGAGGCGAGACACCCATGGCCAGCAGGAGCAGGGCCGCGAGCCCCAAGGCCACCAAGACGCCCCCAATGCGCAGCAAGACCGCCAGAACGGCCGGCCTGGTCACAAAGGAGATCAGGGCCTCCACCGCCTGCACGATCCGTCTGGCCAACCCCACACTTGACCGGTCAGGCATGCTGAACCTCCCGCTGTTCCTCGACGGGGGTAGCCCCAAAACCCCGGCCACCGATCAGCTCGCCCAGCTGCTCCGCACTCGTCTGGCGCGTATCGAGCACCCGCACCTGCCCACCAAAAAAGACGAGCAGCCGATCGCTGCGATCGAGCAACTCGTCAAGGTCCGAGGAGGCAAAAAGGATCGCCGTGCCCTCCTCGGTTCGCCTCTGCAGCAGGCTCCAGATATATTCGATCGATTCGATATCCAGCCCCCGGGTGGGGTGCTCCATCAGCAGCAGCGCCAGCTGGTCCGGGAGCAAACCGAGCAGGGTGCGCTGTTGGTTCCCGCCGGACAGCTCCTCCACCAGTGTATCCGGCCAGCCCTTGATATTATAGGCCTGGATACAACGATCGGCCCTATCGCCACATACCTGCCAGTCGACCAAAAATTCCGGGCGACGCTCCGCCAGGGCCACATGCTCCATCAGGGTCATGCCGGCAAAGAGCCCTTCTTCGAGCCGGCCGGCCGGCATATAGGCCACCCCCGTATCGAGGAACTGGCGGTAGGGACGGCGGGTCATCTCCCGCCCCCCCAAGAAGACGTGACCGGCAATCGGCCGCCGCATCCCAGCGCAGGCCTGCAACACCAGACGCTGTCCGCTGCCTTCCAGACCGGCCAGCCCGACAACCTCGCCGCGGCGGACCTCCAGCGAGAGGTCCCGCACCTCCAGCCGCCAGTCGCGCACCGTAAGCCGGTCGAGCCGCAGTACCGGCTCCCCCAGTTGCCCGGCCGGCCGCTTGCTCAGCGAAACCATCCGCCCAAACATCAGGCGCACCAACCGGTCGGGGGGGCAAGGCATATCCTCCTCCCCCGTGACCTGGCCCCGGGCCAGCACGGTGACCCGACCGCAGATCTCTTCGACCTCTTCCAGCTTGTGGGAGACAAAGATGACCGCCTTACCCTGTTCGGCCAGGCTGCGCAGGGCGCAAAAGAGCTTCTCCCGCTGCTGGGCTGAGATGGCCGTGGTCGGTTCGTCCAGGATCAGCACCTGCACACCCAACCACAGCAAGCGGACGATCTCCAACTGCTGCCGCTCGCCAATGGTCAGGCTGGAGAGGCGGGCGTCCGGATCGAGATGAAAGTCGAACTGGGCGGCCAGTTCGACCAGCTCGCGGCGGGCACGCCGGCGGTTCAGCAGCAGCGGACCGGGACTGCCCAACACAAAGTTGTCGAGCACCGATAGCGCGGGAAAATCCAGGGGGTCCTGGTGGAGCATACCCACGCCCAGGCGGATGGCCCGGGCCGGCGAAGTGATCTGCGTCAATCGCTCGTCCAGCAGGATCTGGCCGCTGTCGGCAGAGAAAAAGCCGGAGAGGATCTTCATCAGCGTGCTCTTGCCGGCGCCGTTCTCGCCGAGCAGGCCGTGGATCGTCCCCGGCTCAATGGTCAGGCTGACCCCATCGTTCGCCCGTACGGGGCCAAAGTGCTTGTGGATGTCACGGAGCTCTACTTTCATGGCTTTCTGTCTAGGAGATTGGTCGTTCTCCGTAGGGGCGGCCACATAGGACCGCCCCTACGTTTTCACCCTTGGTATGTATACTACTCGCTTGGTCCTTCCATGCCTTCTAGCAACTGCGGAAAGTACCAGATCTGCAGGTCGGTGGCCACCTCGCCGTCGTCCAGGTAGACGCTGCCATCCTGAAAGTTCAGCGGGCCGGTAAAGAGATTGATCGAGCCGTCGGCCAGACCCTGGATAAAGGTATCCAGCTGGGCCTCGTTTTCGGCCGTGAGCGCCTGGCCCTTGATAAAGCCGATGGCGCTGGTATCACGGTTGTTGAGGTCGTTCCAGTCCGGGCCGTTCCACTCCCAGTACTGGGTCCAGTTGCCCTCCATCACCATCGTGACGGCCTCGAGGTAGGCCGGCCCCCAGTTAAAGTAGGGCACACCCAGGCAGATCTCCTCGGCCTCGGCGCAGGCGTCCTCATAGTCGTAGGGAATGGCCCAGACCTGTTTGCCGGCCTGCGCCATCTTGCCCGCCTCGACCAGCGCCTCGGTCGTGTCGATCCCCGAAAGCACCACGTCGTAGCCACTGTTGTAAAAGTCGTCGGCAACCTGGGTCGGGTCAAGCGTCTGCCCCGGAATATTGAACCAGAAGCCGATCCAGGTCACCTTGAACTGGAGGTCGGCGGGATCCTGGCCCAGCATCTCGGTCCAGCAGTAGTGCGCACCCAGATAGGCCGAGGCAGCCAGGCGGCGGGTCTCGTCGTTGATCAGGGGGCCGAGGTAGCCGATCTGACCGTTCTGCGTCGTCAGCGCAGCGGCGCAGCCGGCGATCATCTTGCCGTACTCCATCCGGCCCATAAAGTTGCTCTCATTGGCCGGCGCCTGGTAATCCAAACCTTCTTTCCAGGCGTGATCGCCAGAGACGTTGACGATCGGCAAGTCGGGATGCTGGATCGCTGCTTCGAGCGTGCCGTCCTTAAAGTCGTCCGAGGTGGTCAGGATGAGCTGGGCCCCCTTGGAGACCATGTCATCCACAACCTGGGGGACCGTCACCCCAGGCTTGGCCGCCGCGTTGAGGTTGTCCACATAGATCATCTCCGTGTTGGGCAACTTGGACTCGACGTACTTGCCCGCTGTATAGTGGGCTTCGCTCCAACCATGGTCGTTATAGGGCCCGACCAGGACGATGCCAAAGACAAAGGGCTCGGGCGACGGGACCGGCGTGTCGGCTGCCGGCACCGGCGTGTTGGCTGCCGGCACCTGGGTCGGCGCGGGCGTCGCACCGCAGCCGGCCAGCGCCAGCAGCAAGATGACGAGCAAAAAAGCCACACCTTTCGATGCGAGGAACATGGGGCGCTTCATAGGGATACCTCCTTCAGGGATACCTGTTGCGGTTCTCCGACCGCGTATCAGTCCAGGCAGGGGATTTCCCCTACCGCAGGCAGTAAGCGACAGTGCCTCTGCCTGCATGGGAAGTATATTACAGGGGCGGGGCGGTGTCAACTTTTCTCCAATTTGCGTACTGGGGCCGGCTATAGTACAATGCCCACTGTCCGTTTGAGGGGCAACACGCCTTACTCTCCCCTCTGGAGGTAGTACCCAATGTCCGAGCGCGATCGCTCTCAGGGAATGCTCAAGCAGGCCATCCTGGCCCTACAGGCCGGCCGGACGAAAGAGGCCCGCCAGCTGCTCGCCACGCTCGTCCGGCAGAACCCCCACGATGTCACCGCCTGGGTCTGGCTGGGCAAGGCGATGGACGACCCGGCCAAACGCCGGGACTGTTTCACCCAAGCGCTACAACTGGATCCTGACAACGAGGAGGCCCGCCGCGGCATGGTCGCTCTCCTCTCCGGACCCACCGCCGCCGGGGAAGCCACGCTATCTACCAGTGAGGAACCCTCGGAAACTGAAGCGGTGCTCGCCGAAGAAGACGAGTTAACTGCAGGGCCCCAAGAGATTTCGGCCTTTTCCTCCCCCTGTCCCAACTGCGGCGCCCAAATGCGTTACGACGTGGGGCGGCGGGCGCTGCACTGTGCCCACTGCGGGACGGACCATGCCATCCCTGAACCGACAACCATTGTCGAATGGCTGGGTATGCCCCCGGATCTCTCTGGCGCCGATGCCCAGGGAGAGCTCGTCCGCCGCGAGACGCTGCGCTGTCGCTCCTGCGGCGCGACGACCGCGTTCTCCTCCCGTGCTGCTTCCCTCTCCTGCCCCTATTGCGGTTCGCCCCAGGTCGTTCGAAGCAAAGGACGGGTCTATCTCGTCCCGCCGCGCGCGCTGATCCCCTTTGATGTGGATGCGGAAGGGGCCAAAGCGGCGCTATACGAGTGGCTGGAGCAAGGCTACTGGCATCCCGATAGACTGGATGAGGAGGCCCAAGTCCTGGAACTCTACGCCGCCTACCTGCCCTTTTGGGGATTTAAGGGCATTGCCGAGGTCACCTTCCAACTACAAGGATCGAGCAGTGCCTTCCATAGGATGCGGTCGATGCCAGGTCAGCAGAAGCATCACATCACCGTCCAGGACCTCCTCATTCCCGGCTCGCTGAGCATCGACGAGGACATGCAGGAGCAGATCGAACCGTTCGATCTGGACCAGGCGGTACCGTTCCGCCCCGAGTATCTGTCCGGCTGGCCGGCCGAGGTCTACCAGGTCGCCCTGGCCGACGCTGCCGTCAAAGCGCGTGGGCGGATGACCAAGGAAGCCCGCAGCAAGGCCGGCGGCCTCGAAGAGGTGCTGAATGCGAGCGCCGCCACGGCCGCATTTGGCGCCTTTACCCCCCTTGTCGGTGGCAAAACCAAACGCGCCCGCGATGCCAGCTACGTGCCCAAGATGACCACCATCCGGCTGGACTCCTTTATGCACTACGTCCTCCCGGTATGGGTAGGGACCTACCGCTTCCGCGGCCGCACTTATGCCTTTGCCGTTAACGGCCAGACCGGCAAGGCCGGTGGTGAGGCCCCACGTGGCGGGACATTGGGCATTCTGACCATTGTCATGGGCGTCGTCATCGTCGCCCTGATCGGCATCATCGTGTGGCGGGCTTGGCCGGCCATCGTTGACTTTTTCTCGTTCTCCGACACCTCCTCCCCACCCCCAACGACCGTGGCCGAAGCCGAACGCCAACTCCTCCCGTACCTGGGCCTTTTCATCTCCGCCACCGTCGTCACGATTATCTTTGGCGTGGCCGCGCGGTGGCAGCGGATCAAGTCCTGGTTTAGGAAAAAAGATGAGTAAAATCGATCTCGTCCTCCTCCACCCTCCCAGCGTCTATGACTTTCGCCAGGAGGCCATCCTCTACGGGCCGGTGAGCGACCTGATCCCCTCCGGGCCGATCTTTGAGATGTATCCCATCGGATTTACCACCATCGCCGAGTACCTGGAGCGGCACGGTTACCGCGTGCGGATCGTCAACCTGGCGGCGCGGATGCTCCAGGACGAGCGCTTCGACGTGCCCGCCTTCCTGCGTAAACTCCGGCCGGCCGCTTTTGGCATCGACCTCCACTGGCTGCCCCACGCCCACGGCAGCCTGGCCGTGGCGCAACTGCTCAAGGAAATCCATCCCCACACCCCGATCATCTTTGGCGGGCTGTCCGCTTCCTACTACCACGAGGAAGTGCTGAACTATCCTTATGTCGATTTTGTCATGCGCGGTGACTCGACCGAGGAACCGCTGCGGCAGTGGATGGCCGCCCTGCAAGAGGACGGGGACATGGGCACTGTGCCCAATCTGACCTGGCGCGATGGCGGCGCCGTGCGGGCCAATCCGCTCTCCTACGTGCCGGAGGCACTCGACGTCATCGTTCTGGACTATCGCCACCTGCTGCGCACCGTGCCGCGCTACATGGACCTGCGCAGCGCGGTACCCTTTGACCGCTGGATGGACTATCCCATCACCGCCGCGCTCAGCGTACGCGGCTGCACGCAACACTGCCTGACGTGCGGCGGCTCGTTCGAGGGCTACGCCCTGCAGTGCCAGCGGCCGCGGCCGGCCTACCGCCCGCCAGAGGTGCTGGCCCAAGACCTGGCCAGCGTGCGCCGCTTCAACAACGGCCCGCTCTTTATCCTCGGCGACCTGCGCCAGGCGGGGGAGCGGTACACCCACGAGTTCTTGGAAGCAGCCAGGCGCCAGCGCATCGGGGGAGAGGTCATTGTCGAGATCTTTTGGCCGGCCGACGCTGCCTTCTTCCAAAAGGTCGGGGAGGCGTTCCCCGGCTTTGTGCTCGAGTTCTCCCTCGAATCGCACGACGAGCGGGTGCGCCGGGCCTTTGGTAAACCGTACACCAACGCCCAGGTCGAGGCGACCCTCCAGGCAGCACTGCAAGCCGGCGCACGGCGGCTGGACGTCTTTTTCATGATCGGCCTGGCCGAGCAGACGACCCAGTCGGTGCTGGACACCGTCGCTTACGGCGACGAGCTGGTCGCCCGCTTCGGCACCCGCCTGCATCCCTTTATCTCGCCGCTGGCCCCCTTTGTGGACCCCGGCAGCCGGGCCTTTGAAGAACCAGAGCAGCACGGCTACCGCTTCTTTTGCCGTACGCTGGAGGAACACCGCCGCGCCCTCCTGGGGCCGACTTGGCTGCAGACGCTGAATTACGAGACGCGCTGGATGACACGGGAGGATATCGTCGCCGTGACCTACGAGGCCGGCCGGCGGATGAACCGCTTCAAGGGAGAACGCGGGCTGGAAAAGCCGGAGGTGGTCCAGGAGGTCGCCGCACGCATCGACCAGGCCGAAGCGATGCTGCACCGCATGACGGAACTGTGGCAATCAGGGGACACGGAGGCCATCCAGGCGCTCAAGCCCGAGATCGACCGGTTGAGCATCTCGACCGTGTGCGAAAAGACCGAGTTGGATCTCCCAGGCCGGCGGCTGAACTGGCTGGGGGCGGCGTGGGCGTATGTGTGCGAGATCGCCGGCGGCTTGCGTCAAGGCAGAGGCAAGTAGCGGGTTGGAGGTTGGAGGCCGGCCCTGAGCCAAGGCGGCGCAGCCGCCGGAGTCAAAGGTTTGGAGATTGGAGGTTGGAAGTTGGAGGTTCCAACTTCCAATTTCTAACTCCTAACCTCCAACTACCCTTCCCTTTAGACCCCACTTCTGGTATAATATCCCTAGTTGGACAGCAATATACGAGAGGCCCTGATGAAGGAATCCTCCGGCAAGTAGAGCCCTACGTGGTCATTGGCGCCTTTGCGGCCACCATTTGCGGTAGCACGCGGGCAACCCACGACAAGGAGGTGGCTTTTTGACACAGTCCTCCGCCAACTCAACCCCCGAGCCCACCCGCCTGGCCCTGCTCTACAGGGTCTCCCAGGCCTTTAACTCGACGCTGGACCTGGACCAGGTGTTGGAAACGGTGATGGACGAGGTCATCACCGCCATGCACGCCGAGCGCGGCTTTCTCATGCTGCGCGAACCGGACGGACGGCTCACCTTTCGCGCTGCCAGGGGGATGGACCAGCAGACAGTCGAGCAGCCCGAGTTCCAGGTCTCGCGCGGCATTGTGGAGCGGGTAGCCCAGGAAGGCCAGCCGCTCCTGACCAGCAATGCGATGGACGATCAACGCCTCAGCGGGCGGGAGAGCGTCAACATCCTGGGGTTGCGGGCGGTCCTCTGCGTACCGCTGCTGTTAAAGGGCAAGAACATCGGCGTCGTCTACGTGGATAATCGTCTCCGGGCCGGTATTTTTAGCCCCGCCGACATGGAACTGCTCACCGCCATCGCCGCCAGCGCGGCCGTAGCCATCGAGAACGCCCGCCTGTACCAGGTGGCGGTGGAAAAGGGGCGCCTGGAGCGCGAACTACAAGTGGCCCGGGATCTACAGACCAGCCTACTGTCACGCGAGACGCCGCAGCTACCCGGCTGGGAGTTTGCGGCCGACTGGCAGCCGGCGCGCGAGGTGGCGGGGGACTTTTATGATTTTATCTCGCTGAGCGGGGACCTTGCAAAGGTCCCGGTGAACCAAAGGCTCACACGACCTTTGCAAGGTCCCCGCCACGCCCGCCTCGGCATCGTCATCGCTGACGTAGCGGACAAGGGTATGCCCGCCGCCATCTTTATGGCCCTCACCCGCAGCACCGTGCGCGCCAGCCTGAGCAGTGCCGCGACCCCGGCAGCCGGCCTGGCCCACGCCAACCGCCTGGTCTGCGCCGACTCCACAGAAGGCATGTTTGTCACCCTCTTTTACGCCGAGCTCGACACCGAGGCCGGCCAATTAACCTATGTCAACTGTGGTCACAATCCAGCCCTATTTTACCAGGCTGCCAGGGGAGAGCTGACCCGACTTATGCCCACTGGGGCCGCACTCGGCATTGAAGCGGATCTACCCTTTACAGAGCAGACCGTCCATCTGGAAACCGGCGACCTGGTGGTGATGTACACCGACGGCTTTACCGAGGCAATCGAAGCCTCTATGGAACAGTTTGGGGAGGAGCGACTGCAAGCCGTGGTACGAGAAAACGCACACCGCGCACCCGCCGAGATGATCACCGCCCTACGCGCGGCGCTGCAGGCCTTTGCCGGCACCCTGCCACCCTTTGACGACCGAACGATTGTGGTGTTGAAGAGAAGCGGATGAGAATGTTCTTTGTTGCCGCCAGTTTAAACCGGCGGCAACAAAGGAGCCATGCAATTCGGAGAAATGTTTATGCTGGACACCCTGCTGAACGACCGCTACCGCCTCGAGGACGAACTGGGCAGAGGCGGGATGGGCATAGTCTACCGCGCCTACGATACGCTGCTCGAGCGCGCCGTCGCCGTCAAAGTTCTGGGTACAAAAGGCCTGGGCACCGAGGGGCGGGCCCGCCTGCTGCGCGAGGCCCGGGCCGCGGCTCAGCTCAACCATCCCAACATCGTCGGCATCTACGACGCTGGCGAGGCAGCCGGCAAGTCGTTCATCGTCATGGAGTTGGTGGAAGGAGAATCGCTACACGACCGCCGACCACAGGAACTGGGCGATATCCTGCGCATCGCCCGCCAGGTCTGTGCGGCGCTGAACCATGCCCACAGCCATGGCATCGTCCATCGCGACCTCAAGCCGGAAAACATCCTCCTCGGCCCCGACGGCGCGCCTGACGGCGTGGCCAAGCTCTCCGACTTTGGCCTGGCCCGCTCGGTGGCCTCGCGCCTGACCTCGGAGGGTGGCATCGTCGGCACCGTCTTTTACCTGGCCCCGGAACAGGCACTGGGCGAGACGGCTGACGGCCGCGTCGACCTCTACGCCCTGGGGGTGATGCTCTATGAGCTGTGCACGGGACAAGTGCCCTTTTCCGCCGACGATCCGTTGGCCGTGATCTCGCAGCACCTCTACGCCCCGGTCGTCCCACCGCGAGCCATCCGCCCCGATCTGCCGGCTGCCCTGGATAGATTGATCATCCAACTGCTGGCCAAGCAGCCGGAGGATCGGCCGGCCAGCGCGGCCGAGGTACGGGCGGCACTGCGGGAAATCGCGGCTGACCGCACGCCGGCCCTGGTCGCCCCCGTCGGCCTCAACCGTTTGGCCCGCGGCCGGCTCGTCGGCCGGGAACGCGAGCTGGCCGAGATCCTAACCCACTGGCGCCAGGCGATGGAAGGCCAGGGCCATATCCTGCTCATCAGCGGCGAGCCAGGCATCGGCAAGACGCGCTTGGCCCGCGAGCTGATGGCCCAAGCCCGGGTGGGCAAAGCCACCGTGCTCCTCAGTGAGTGCTATAGCGAGGGCAGCGGCCCCTACGGGCCCATCGCCCAGATCATCCGCGAGGCCTTGCAGCCCCCTGGCCCAGAGTTGGCCGACTTTGTCATCGCCGAGCTCCTCACCCTGGCCCCCGAGCTACAAGTGCACTACCCTGATATCCCGCCCAACCCTCCACTGGAGCCGGCGGCTGAACAGCAGCGGCTCTTTGAGAGCGTTGTCGACCTTTGCAGCACCCTGGCCACCCACGGCCCGCTCCTCCTCGTCCTGGAGGATATCCACTGGGCAGACAGCGGCACGCTCTACCTGATGCGCCACCTGGCCCGCCGCACACGGCAGGAACGGCTGTTGATCGTCCTGACCTATCGCGAGGTCGAGCTGGACCCGTCCGGCTATCTGCCCGAGATCCTACTGGACCTACAGCGCGAGCACCTGGCGGTGCGCCTGAAACTGGGCCGTTTCGATCGCGACCACACCGGCGACCTCCTGCAGACCCTGCTGACGCCGGCCGGCCAGGTGGACCCGAAGCTGGTAAAGGCCGTACACCGTGAAACGGAGGGCAACCCCTTTTTCATCGAAGAGGTCTGCAAAGCATTGGTGGAGGAAGACAAGCTGGTCATGGAGGAGGGGCAGTGGCGAACCCTACCTGGGGCGGTGATTGCCATCCCCCAGAGCGTGCGGCTGACCGTGCAGTCGCGGGTGGCCAAGTTGTCGACCGAGGCCCAAGACACGCTACGGCTGGCGGCCGTACTGGGCCGGGAGTTTGACTTTGAAACGCTGGCCCAGGCCAGCAAGCTGGTTGAAGATACGTTGATCAATGTCTTGGAGGAAGCGCAGCGGGCGCAGTTACTGGAAGAGATCCATCGCGGCACCCGTGTCGCTTTTCTCTTTGCCCACGCCCTGATCCCGACGACCCTGCGCGACACCATCAGCGGCCTGCGCCGCCAACGGCTGCACCGCCGGGCGTTGGCGGCCATCGAGGCCCTCCACCCCTTGGACTTTGCCACGCTGGCCTATCACGCCGAGCAGGGCGGGGATGCCGAAAGAGCTCTGGCCTACTACCACCAAGCCGGCGCGCGCGATCTAGAAGTCTATGCTAATCGCGAGGCCGAACGGCACTACCGGGCCGCGTTAGAGACCCTAAAGGAGGGTGTAGCAGCCGGGGCCGCAGAGCACGCCGCGCTGCTGACCGGTCTGGGCCAGGCACTCTACGCGGAGGGGCGTTACAGTGAAGCCGTGCACACCTGGCAGGAAGCCATCGCCTTGCTCCAATCGCAGGGCGGGGACGAAACGATGGCCCAGCTCTATGCCCGCACCGCCCGCGCGGCCTGGTTTGCCGGCGAATGGACGCAGGCGCTCAACATCTGCCAGGAAGGGTTGGCCGCTACGGCGGACCTGCCCCCGTCGGCCGGCCGGGCCGCGCTGCTCCACGAGGCCGGCCGGGCCTATTTCTTTGAAAAGCAGCGCGAGGAAGCGGAGCGGCTGTGCCACGAGGCCCTGGAGATGGCCGAGCGGTTGGGGGCCGTGGAGGTACAGGCCGAAACCTTGAGCACGCTGGGCATCCTGCGCAAAAAGTCGCCGGAGCAGGCCCTCCCCTACCTGACCCGTTCCGCCGAGCTGGCCGAGTCGGCCGGCCTACTCCTGACCGCCGCACGCGCCCACATCAACCTGGGCAGCAACTACCACCGGCAGATGGACGGTACCGAACAGGCTCGCTATCACTATCAACGGGCCTACGAACTGGCCCGGCAGGCCGGCAGCCGGGGCATGGAGGCCCACGCCCTCTTTACGGTGCTCAACCTGGCCCTGCACAAGGGCGAAATCGAGACCATCACCCGGAACCTGCCCCAACTGCAGCAACTGCTGGAAGCGGTCGAGCCAGGCGTTGTCGCTCCCTACACCAGTAAACTCCTCTCGGCCGGATTGCACCAGGTCCGCGGAGAGTGGAGCGCCGCCATCGCTGGCTACGAACAGGCGCTCGCAGAGGCCGCCCAGCAAGAAGACAGCGAACCCCAATCCAACGCCTTTTACAGCCTGGCCAATACCTACCTGGAAATGGGCGACTTGGCCCAAGTCGAAGAGACCTTGGAGCGGGCTGAAGCGCTTCAGGAACCAGGTACACATCACGAGTTCTTTGTCCGCGTCGACCGAGCCATCCTCCGGGTCCGGCAAGGTCGCCTGGAACAAGCCCGCCAGGACCTCGCCCGGTTGGAGGAGCTGCTGCAAGAAGAACCCATCCCCTTTATGCAGATCGAAGCAGCACGGGCACAGGCGGAAGTCGCGCTGGCCGAGGGCCGTTACGATGACGCGATTGCCGCCCTGGATCAGGCGGCCGAGATCGCCGGAAGGCGAGAGATGCGCTGGCGGCAGGGAGTGCTCCTCCGGGATTTGGCTGCCGCCCACCTGTCCCGGGGCGAAGCGGGTGACCAGGAGCGAGCACGCACCCTGCTGCAAGAAGCACTGGAGCTGTTCGAGACCATCGGGGCAGCGTGGTATGTGGAGCAGGTGGGGGATCGGTTATCGGTGATTGGTGATCGGGTATCGGGAACCCAGTAACCAATAACCGATCACCAATCACCAACCTGTCGATCCCCCTCCCCGCCGGCGCGAAGAACCCCAGCCAGTCGAGGAGCCCCCCCGCCGAGAGCCACCGGAACCGCCACCCCAACCGGTCGAATAGCCACCGCCGCGGCGCCTTTCTGAGGGCCG
>Ga0272444_10004623_pt1 | contig 12111 bp, 11 predicted proteins | sample SSMForm13_FD_201033 | JGI IMG/M metagenome (GOLD analysis project Ga0272444, IMG submission 201033) | Marine sediment archaeal communities from Little Sippewissett salt marsh, Falmouth, MA, United States - SSM-Form-13 | ecosystem: Environmental > Aquatic > Marine > Wetlands > Sediment ... | reverse complement strand
ATTCCTAAGAACACCCTGACCGACCGGGATCGGATAAGGCAGTTGGCCACGTTCTTTTTCTGGTCTTCCTGGGCGGCCTCGACCAACCGCCCCGGCGACAATATCACCTACACCAGCAACTGGCCGCATGAGCCGTTGATCGACAACAAGCCGACCAGCGATGCCATCATCTGGACCGGCTTCAGCATCATCATGCTGTTGGGCGGGATAGGCCTGCTGGTCTGGTATCACGCCTCGCAGAAGCACGAGCCGCTGGCCGAGCAGATTCCGAGCACCGACCCGCTACTGAACTACAAGGCTCTGCCTTCACAGGCGGCTATCGTCAAGTACTTCTGGACGGTGGCCGGGTTATTCCTGCTGCAGATGGTAATGGGCGTAATCTCAGCCCACTACGGCGTGGAGGGTAACGGTTTTTACGGTATCCCCCTCGATCAGTGGCTGCCTTACACGGTAGCCCGTACCTGGCACACTCAATTGGGGATTTTCTGGATCGCCACCGCCTGGCTGGCAGCGGGGCTGTTTATCGGCCCGGCGGTCAGCGGCGTGGAACTCCCTTACCAGAAACTCGGGGTCAACATCTTGTATGTGGCTTTGGTGGTTGTGGTACTCGGGTCGATGGCCGGCGAATGGCTTAGCGTCAAGGGCTATCTCGGCGGTGACAACTGGTTCTGGTTCGGTCACCAGGGGTATGAGTATGTCGACCTCGGGCGGGTTTGGCAGATCGGGCTCCTGATAGGGCTGGGCCTGTGGCTGTACCTGGTTGGGCGGAATGTTATACGAGGTATCAAAAGCGGCGGCGAACAGAAACCGCTTATGACCATGTTCCTGATTTCGGCGATCGCCATCGGCGGGTTCTACATGGCCGGTCTGATGTGGGGCAAGAACACCCACCTGTCTATTGCCGAATACTGGCGCTGGTGGGTGGTACACCTGTGGGTGGAAGGTTTCTTCGAAGTATTCGCAACCGCTGTAATCGCTTTCCTCTTCGCCCGTCTCGGACTGGTGCGTCTAAAGAGCGCCAACTCGGCAGTGTTATTTTCGACCACCATCTTTCTCACCGGCGGCATCATTGGAACGCTGCATCATCTGTATTTCAGCGGCACGCCGACCTTGGTGATGGCGCTCGGGGCAGTGTTCAGTGCGCTCGAAGTTGTGCCGCTGACCATTATCGGCTTCGAGGCCTGGGACAATATTCGCCTGGCGGGCTCGACCGACTGGGCGAAAAAATATCGATGGCCGATCTTCTTTTTCGTGGCCGTGGCCTTCTGGAACATGGTCGGCGCCGGGCTGTTCGGTTTCATGATCAATCCCCCCATTGCCCTGTACTACATGCAGGGTCTGAATACCACCCCGGTTCATGCGCACACCGCACTGTTCGGGGTCTACGGAATGCTCGGGCTCGGGCTGATGCTGTTCTGCCTGCGCGTGCTGTACGTGCGTAAGGACTGGAAAGACGGGGTGATCAAGTTCTCGTTCTGGACGATCAATATCGGGCTGACCCTGATGGTTCTGATAAGCCTGCTGCCGATCGGCTTCATGCAGACCTGGGCCTCGGTGGAAAAGGGTTATTGGTTCGCACGTTCGGCTGAGTTCCTCTACTCCCCAACGATCACGGTCTTCAAATGGCTGCGAGCGCCGGGGGACACGATCTTTGCGATAGGCATAGCCGTGCTGGTGCTGTTCATATTCGGGCTGGCCACGGGGCATTCACTGCTGAAGGACAGTCCAACCGAGAAGTCCCCTGCCGAACGAGCAAAGGAGCCGGTACGTTAAGGCTGGTGTAAGAGCGGGGGTTTAAAGTTGCGGGCGGTGGGAAGAAGAGATCCGCCGCCCGTTTCGCTTGGTCATAATTCGTCTTGATTGCTGGATCGTGTATTCTGCAGCTCACCCTCGGCATTCCGCGAAGCGGCCCGATGCAGACTTAGCCTGCCTGGCGGAGGAGGTAGGATTCGAACCCACGGTACCTTGCGGCACAACGGTTTTCAAGACCGCCGCTTTCGACCACTCAGCCACTCCTCCGGGTCCCAGACGCGAAGGCCGGATCGGCCCACGCCGCAAAGGTAAAGACTGCCGCCTTCAAGTCAAATGAAAAAGGGAGGCTCCTCAGGGCCTCCCTATAGACTTCTACGAGATGCTAATCAGTCACAGGACTGGGTCGTTCTGTACTCGAACCCGCCGTGCTGGATAACGATCGTCACCTCGCCGTCGTCGAAAGTCTCGGTCACCGTCCAGGTCCCGCTAACCGTACCGTCGTGGGCGCCGGTGCAGGAGATGTCAACTGAACCCGTGGCGGCCAGCGCTCCGGCGCGCGGACAACCGGGACCTTCCTCGTCGGCCTGGGTCATATCAAACACCAGGTTGGTGTAGGTAAAACCGAGATCGAAGGAAATGTCACAGGTGGTAGTATCGGGACCCTCGATATCCATCTCGGAGATCTCGGCCAGCAGACCGCCGCTACCGGTAACGTGGAGAGTATCCCCCCCGGAGCTTTCGGCAGTAATCACGACTGTCTGCCAGGCGGTGGCGGTGTCGATGCCTTCACCGGTAACATCGAGCCGAAGGTCACTGCGAACTTCGGTGAGCAGGGAATCAACCGGAAACTGGACCGCAGTTTCGCCGTGAAGGAATTGAATTGAATCCATATAGTTGAAAACTTCGTCGCCGTGGTCCGAGGAATCGACGGCGGTACAGTACCAGTACTGGCTGGCGGCGTGCCATGTCAGCGTCACGTGAACATCTGCAGTTGCCCCCACCTTACCAGCACCCCCGGCGGTCATGATCGAGTCAATTAACCTGAGCGTGAGGTCGAGCATATCGCCGTTGACTTCGCCCATATCGTCAAACTCGCTGAAGAACATCTCCACCTCGGCGGAGTCGGCCGCAGTTGGATTGAGAATCTCATCATCGTCATCGCTACAACCCACCAGTCCGGTCAGGGCACAGACAGCAATTCCCACCGTCACCATCAACACGAATCTCTTCATCTCAAAAAACCTCCTTAGAATGCCGGGCGAGGCTTCCCTCTCCGACTATATCACAAGATCCCATTGCGATATCTTCAAAGAACACGCAACAATTGTCTATTGTCTATTGACCACAGGGGCCTTCGTAAATCCACCGCGTCGAATCGTTCTCCATAACCACTCGGACGTTAATGCCGTTATAGGTAACGGTGGCGTCCCAGTCGGCCGCCAGTTCGAGCGACAGACCGTCACCGGTACAGGCCATGTCGAACGCGCCCTGATTGGCGATGACGCCCGACGACGGACATTCATTCTGACCCAGCGTGGCCAGATCGATAACGACACCTTCCAGGCCCGTGGTCATATTGAAGTCGAAATCACATGCGGTCGAATCTTCGACATCACTCATAGTTATATAAAAATGCCCCGAGCCGTCAGCTAAAATAAGACCCTCGGCTCCGATTTCTCCCGTGACGGTCAGTACCTGCATTACGACGGCATCCATCTGGTCGGGAGCGGTTTCCGAGCCGGGGATGACCGAAGCTGTCAGGGACATGCCGGTCCTTATTTCGACGAGGTTGGAGTCGGGCCATTGCACGATTCCCTGAGAGTTGCGGAATTGAATGGAATCGCGATAGTTCAGGGTCAACCCCTCAAGAGAATCGGTGACGTCGACGTACACCTGCCAGTAACCGGTGGCGGCGTTATAGACGGCGGTGAAGGAATCGACCGGGGCCGGTGCGAACGGCGATCCCTGGGCGGGGCTCAGCGAAGGGCTGGCGCTCAGGCCATCGATCCGCCCGATGCTCGCAAACAGCTCATCGATCATATCGTACGTAAAATCCTGGCCGATATCCATGGCCTCGCTGGCCATGATGTACTCCTCGTCGCCGAGATCGCCTGGCTGCAGGGTGTCATCGGCAACCCGGCTCTTGCTGCTGCAGCCGCCGAGAACCAGCGCGAACAGTGCGAGCAGACCCAGTCCCACTATGAACAGAGACTTATTCATGGAGATTCCTCCGATTGTCAGGTAATAATCCCATCTTATCCTGTCATCGGAAGCTGACCGGGAGAATCTTAGTCTTACCTGCAGGACGCGCGAATTAGTGCACAAGCAGTTGAATTATAGTCACTTGGACCAGGCTTGCGGACCGCCGTAGAGCCCGATGTGAGAGCGGGAACCATCGAGATTGTAAATCAGAGAATCGCCGGCGTGGAAAGCGGGAGAGCTTTCGCTCAGGGAATAGTCCCCTTCGCCGGGGAAAGCCGGGTCGACGTTGAGATTGCCGCCGATCCCGCTCTGATCCCAGATGCCTTTATAATCGCCGGCCTCGTTGCCCCAGACGATGTTGTTGCGGAAAGTCCATTTGGCCCAGTCGCCGTAGTTCCAGACACCAACGCAGGGGCAGACCCACTGTTCGCGCCAGCCGTTTTCGGTGATGATGTTATTTATCAGGCGGCCCCGGCTGCCGGTCGACCAGGGGGCGACACCGCAGTTGCCGTTATGGTGGATGACGTTGTTGGTGGCTTCCATCGAAGAGGTCCCGGTGGCGATCAAACCCCAGCCGAGATTGTCGTGCACCAGGTTGTTGCAGGCAATCATCGAAGACGTCCCGAACGACCCGATCCCTTTCCAGAAGCCGGTGATCTCATTGCGATAGGCGATGCAGACGGCGTCCCAGGTGACGCCAATCCCGGCCCCGCGACCGTCTCGTATAAGGCAGTCGGTGATGATTGCCGTAGCGCCGCGATAGAGAGCCACCCCGTCCCAGCCGCCGCTCAGGATGCGGCAATCGCGAAGCGAGATATTGGCGCCTTCGCGGCCAAACACGCCGCCGATTCCGACAATAACAGTAGAGTCCGACGACCGGTCGGTGTTGTCCCGGATGTCGACCCGTTCGATAGTCACTCTGGAATGACGGACGACGATCCCGGCGTCGGTGGCGTTGCCGTCGTCATCGCGCTTCCCGCCGGTGATAGTGAGACTGCGAATCAGGGTGCCGTCGGCATTCTCGATATAAACGCCGTAACCGGCGTTGGTTACGAGAATTGTCTCGGCCCGGTCGGCGCCCAGGATAACCAGGCCCTTATTTCGGATGACAAAACCGTAACTGGCCGCGACGGCGGTCCGGGGATCCTGGCAGTTGCCGCACAGTGGATCGGTAAAGCGGGTGCCCCGGGCCTCATATTCCTTGGCGCTGAGGATGATCGTATCACCGTCGGCGGCGTAGTCGATCACTGCTTGAAGGTCCGACCCGCGTTCCAGGGTGAAAGTCTCGGCGAGAGTAACAGCGGGCAGGATTGAGCAGATAAAGAGCGCAGCTAGTAATCTCATAGACCCCATGCGAATAAGCTAGATAATCAGGGCCTTTTGAGCAAGGGAAAAGGGGGGCTCTGCGGATCGCCGGATTTCTATAGTTGATGCTCCTGCCACGATCGGCTACATTTTGCTTGTAGTCGATGCACGGTCTATATCGACAGTGAAAGGCGTGTTGATCCGTCTGTCGCTTCTCCGTAATTGACTGTCAGGCACACCAGAGCAGGAGAGCAGCATGTTAAGAGGATTATTTCAACACATCCCGGAATGGGCCGGACAACCCTTAAGGTCAACCCGGACCCTGGCTATGCAGATGCTATATCATGGAAAGGAACGCTGGTGTCCGGTGTGCGAGAGACCTTCGCGAAAATTTCGTGAGTACGGTCTGGTGCCGAGAGAAGACGCCCGGTGTATGCTCTGTGGCGCTCTGGAAAGACATCGATTTGCCTGGCTGTACTTCAGCAGGATGACGAACCTGTTCGACGATACACCTAAAAGGATGCTCCACGTAGCGCCGGAGCGGTGCTTTGAGCCCAGATTACGCCATCGCCTGGGAAAGAACTATATTACGGCCGACCTGCTGAACCCGAGAGCCATGGTGAAGATGGATGTTACAGACATCCAATATCCGGACGGCTATTTTGACGTCATCTATTGCAGTCACGTGCTGGAACATGTTCCGGATGACAGAAAGGCTATGAGAGAATTTCTCCGTGTTCTCAAACCGGATGGATGGGCCGTCCTGATCGTTCCGACCGGCCCGGGCAGGACTTTTGAAGATCCTTCCATAACAGATCCTTCCGAACGCCTGAAAGCTTTCGGACAGGAGGACCATGTTCGGAAGTACGGCACGGACTATGTCGACCGGCTCCGTGAATCCGGATTCAAGGTTAAGGTCAGCAATGCCTCAGGGTTACTTGAGAAGAGTGATATAGAACTCATGGGGCTTACCCCTGCCAGTGGAGAGATATATTACTGCACCAGGGGGTAGAACTCTGCTTGTGTTGCAGGCAGATTTCTTGTAGGTCGAGTTCCAAAGGGTTGTCAAAGCCTTTGAGACCCGACTGTCTTTGGGCGGGAGAGGCCCTCGCCGGCTGCGCACGATAGTGAAGAATCAATCATCAGGCCTCCGATGCGCAGTCGATTCTTTATCTACCCAGTCCTCCTCTTCCCAACTAAGCCCGTCCTTTCCGGGGACTTTCCGAGTTGCTCCGGCTCGATACACCAGACAGCTCTTTGGTCCGTAACAGAACGTCTCGAATCTATACCTCTTCCTTGACTGGTCCCACTGATCGAGAATAATTTCAACCGGCATACGGCAGCCCCAAATGCAGCTAAGACACTTCGATTCGTAGGTCCTCGGATCAAGGCGGCGGTGACCTCGAAAACGATATGTTTCGAGGCCGGGCGGCACACCCAGATACGGTGGCGGAGAAGATGGCGATAACTCGCCGGCTTTATGTATTTGGATCCGGCTGGTTTTGTAGAAGCCGGCGACCTCAAGGCGCGGATCGGCTACGGGGACAGATACCCCATTTAGTTCCATACCAATACAAAAGGCGTGACGTTCGTGCGCGCCCTTACCGACCGCAACAAGGAATTCCCCCGAGTGCTCACCATAAGTACCTTCCAATCGAAGCAGATACCCCAGGTAGCTGTGATATCGTTCGTCGTACGACCGGGAGAGGCGGATACGGGGTTGGACAGATACGAGGCGGCCCGACCAGACGATCTTATCACTTTTTGATTGAGCAATATTCATAAAACTGAATCCCAGGAAGATGTCGGGTTTCTCGCGGCCGCTTCGCACCGCCGCTCGGAACACCGACCTAAAATTAGTCGATTGCGGGTTCGAAGACGGACCCGCTCCACAAGAACCGCTACGTCTCTTGGGAGTAACATCGGCCGCCCCTACCCCTTCATCTCCTCCCAGCGCTTGTAGGCGCGGCGGACGTGCGGGATCGTGATCGAGCCGCCTACCAGCATGCCGATCGACATGACCTCGTCAAACTCCTCATCGGTCACCTTCTCCCCCGCCGCCTGTATGACGTGGTAGGTGATGCAATCGTCGCATCGAAGGACCAGCGAGGCCACCAGCCCCAGCAATTCCTTAGTCTTGGCGCTGAGGGAGCCTTCCTGGTAGACAGCGTTGTCGAGGGCGAAGAAGCGTTTGATGTTCAGATCATCGCGGGCAAGGATCTTCTCGTTGAGAGTTTCGCGTTCTTTGCGGAACTGGTCGATGTGATTGCACATGGTTTTGCCTTCTAAACGGCCAGCGCCTACGCCCCCCTTCGACATGCTCTGGGTGACTTGCTCTGGATAGCTTTGCAGCCAATCAAGTCAGGCTGGGCCTGTCGAAGTCTGATTCGCTTGATTGGCTCGCCCAATTACCCCACCTTAATTGCCGGGCCACCCTCCCGCCTTACGATATCTGCGGGGCGCGTTCGAGGGCGCGCTCGAGTTTGCTCTGCTGCTGGCGCTGGTAAGGAATACCGAGCTTCTGGAACATCCGCCGGAGTTTGTCCTCGACCACCTCAAGCTGCCCCTCGTGCGGCAGCTCGACCTCGAGTTCGTAATCGACCGAGCCATCGGCAAATTCGGTTTTGTCTATCTCAAGGGTGTAATCGTAATCGCCGATGCGGAAGACTTTGGACTGCCGGTCGTTCTGGAACTCGGCCAGTTTCACCAGCGATACTCCGGAGAATTCTTCGCGCACCACCCGAAGCGGTTCTTCATCGATTGCCAGCACATCGGTTCGCCCGGTCATGACCTCGATGACCCTGGCGCGTTCAATCTCCGCCTCGATTTCGCGGCGGATCACAGCCGCACCTTTCTGAGAGATGGCGCTCTTGAACGTTACCAGGCCGCGTTTGCCCTCGGCGCGAAGCCTCAGGGCTGCGCCGCTTCGGCTCAACTTCCGATCGGCGCTGTCAAAGAAGACGTTGAGGTGATGGTCCTCGTCCTGGATCGGACCCAGAAAACCCACCAGCTTGAGATAGTCCGTAAAGGACTCGAGCTGGAGTTTGATTTCGATTTCAAGATTTCTTGGCGGTGTCATGGTAGATTCAATATAGCCAAAATGACCTGTCTGCGCCAGTATCGATCGGAAGCAAAAAAAAGCCCCGGGAAACCCCGGGGCCTTCGCAGTTTGTCGGGCCTACACGTTGTAGGCGTCGGTAATCTCACTATTGTCGACGGCGTTGAAAACCCGGTAGATCGTCTGGTTGACGGTGGTATCCCGGATCACGTTTATCTTGAAGTTATAGGCCCGCATGATCCTCTTGACCCGGCTGGTGCCATTTTCTGTCATGACGTCGGCCATCTCCGGACTGACTACCAGGTGATAGTTGTTGTACTTCTTGTCGGCCTTTGCCCGCGCGAACCATCGCTCTATCTTGGTGGCAATGTTTTCCTTGGACATAATCCTGCCCAACCCGCCGCAGCAGGCGCACGGTTCGGAGAGAGTCTGCATGTGCGAGGGCCGGACGCGCTCGCGGGTGAGTTCGATCAGCCCGAATTCGGTCACGGGGTTGATTCCCCGTTTGGCCCGGTCGTTTTTGAACGCCTTCTGGAATTCTTCGTAGAGCTTCCGGCGGTTCTCCCGGCTGTACATATCGATGAAATCACAGACGATCAGGCCGCCCATGTCGCGAAGTCTGATCTGGCGGGCGATCTCTTCGGCGGCCAGGATATTGGTCTGAAAGATCGTATCTTCCTGGTCGCGGCGGCCGACAAACCGTCCGGTGTTGACGTCGATCGTGACCATCGCCTCGGTCTGGTCGATTATCAGGTAAGCGCCCTTTTTGACCCAGACTTTGCGGGAGAGCATCTTGTCCAGTTCAGGCTCGAGATTGTACAGGTCGAACAGGGGCTTGACGCCTTTGTAAAGCTGGACGCGCTTTTTCAGGTGGGGTGAGACCTGCCTGGCATAGCTGATGATCTTTTTGTAATCGTCGCGGCTGTTGACCATGACCTTATCGACGTCATCGGTGAAAACGTCGCGGATCATCCCGATCAGCATCTCCGCCTCCTTGTGGACCAGAGCGGGGGCGGTTGACTTATCGGCCTTGCGCTTGAGCTGGCGCCAGAGGCGAAGCAGCCGCTTGATATCGGCCCGTATGTCCGAGTCCGATTTGCCCTCGGCCTCGGTGCGGATAATCAGCCCGAAACCTTCGGGCCGGAGCGGCGCGATGAACTTGCGCAACCGCTTGCGCTCCCCCCAGTCGGTGATACGTTTTGAGATACGGACGTGATCGTCGTCGGGCACCAGCACGAGGTATCTTCCGGGAAGGGAGATCTCCGAGGCAATCCGGGGCCCCTTGGTGGAGATCGGCTCTTTGATTACCTGGACCAGGATTTCCTGGTTGCGTTTGAGGACGGTTTCAATGCCGGCTCGTCGGGTCTTGCGGATAATCTCCGCCGGGGCCTCTTCCTCGAAATCCTCCGAGTCATACCGCCCCTTGTCCATCTTGCCGATGTCCGAGGAATGGAGGTAAGCGGCCCGTTCCATGCCGATATCTACGAAGGCTGCCTGCATACCGGGCAGGACGGTCTTGATTTTGCCCTTGTAGATATCGCCGACCATGCGGTCGGTGTCGGCCCGCTCAACCTGCAGTTCGACCAGGCGGCCGTCCTCCAGAATCGCCATCCTGGTTTCATACTCGGTTGAGCTGATTACGATTTCTTTTTTCACAATTTCTCCTGAGATTCCCTGGGAATCTCGCCAAACACTTCGCCCGGCTCCGGTCGAAAGCCGTTCTTGAACGAGCGGCCGTCCATCTCTTTTTTGCCGGCGGGCACTACTTTGAGCAGTTCCACAGCGCTGTCGCCGCATTGCACCAGAAGTCTTTTTTTGTCGGGCAGAACTGCGCCCGGTCTGGCGGCGGCGTCTGAAAGCCCCTCGACGGGGCCACAGGCGTGGATTTTGATTTTACTGCCTCTGAAGTAGGTATAGGCCCCCGGTTTGGTGGCCAGGCCCCGAACAAAGTCTCGAACCCGGGCGGCGGGCAGGCCAAAATCGATCAGGGCGTCAAAAGCGTTGATTTTCGGCGCGCGCGTGGCCCGGTTGTCGTCCTGCGGCAAAACTTCCGTCTCGCCCCGCTCGATCAAATCGAGCGTTTTCAGCAGGAAGGGTCCGGCTTTCTTACAAAGACGGGCGTGAAGTGTATCGTATGTATCATTTTCGGTGATGGCTACCTTTTCCTGGTAGATGATATCACCGGTGTCTACTGTTTCTTTCAAAAAGAAGCTGGTGAGGCCGGTTTCGGTTTCGCCGTTGATAAGAGCCCAATGGATCGGCGCGGCCCCCCGATATTTCGGCAGCAGCGAGGTATGGATGTTGATCGATCCCAGCCGGGGCAGATTGTAGAGGCGAGGCGGCAGAATTCTGAAGGCCGCCACGACGAACAAGTCGGGAGCCAGCCCCTCGAGATCCTTATACAATTCTTCGGATTTGAGGGATTGGGGGGTTAACACGCGGAAACCGCGGCAGTTCGCCTCCTGACAGACCTCGGTGGAAGTCAGCTTGCGATTTCGTCCGACCGGTTTCTCCTGACCCGTCACTACGGCCAGAATCTCATGATTGCTGTCGCAGAGATGCGTCAGGGTAGCGCGGGCAAACTCCGGCGTGCCCATAAATACGATTTTCATCGGTGTTCGGCCGCGGCAGGCCGGAATCGATCATCAGGCGATAGAGCGGAGCCGGGAAAGGCTCGTAAGATGTCTCAGGAGGCGGCGGCTAACTTTCTGAGCCGGCCTCTTATCAGTGTGCGTGTCATCGGTGAAACGCGGTCGATGAATAATGTCCCCTGGGTATGATCGTATTCATGCTGAATGGCGCGAGCGGCTAATCCGTCAGCCTCCATCTCGAACTCATTACCGTCGAGATCCATCGCGCGCACTTTAACCCGCTTCGGGCGGGTGATCTTAAGATACAAATCCGGGAACGAGAGGCAGCCTTCTTCCATCTCGACTTCTTCCTCGCTCGTTTCTAAAATCTCCGGATTGATAAACACCTTCAGGGACTGGTTGATATCAACCGCCGACAAATCGATGATAAACACGGGTTGGGCCGCACCAATCTGACTGGCCGCCAGGCCCAAGCCCTTGGCTTTCTTGAGAGTGTCCACTAAACCGGACACCAAATCTTTGACATCCTGGTTGATCTTATCAACCGGGTCTGCCTTCTCCCGCAATACCGGGTCGCCGTATATGACGATCGGTCGCTCTGCCACGGAAACTCCTTAAATCCAACTACTTCTCTACCCGGGCGGCGATGGAACTTTTGAGGAACTCAAGTTTGGTCTGATCGTTGATCCGCAGTATGATCCTGCCCTTGTCGTCATCGATCGCAAAGATGGTCCCGAACATCCCGCCGGTAGTAACTACTTTGTCACCTTTTTTCAGCTCTCCGAGGAGCCTTTCGTGTTCTTTCTGCTTCTTTCTCTGGGGGCGAATCAGCAGCAGGTACATAACGGCGATTACCAGGCCAAACCAGAGCAGGGTAAACATTCCGCCGCCTCCCCCGCCATCCTGCGGGGCGCCCATAGCGACTATCCAATTGTAGTCCAAAATCTCTCCTAACAGCTTTATCGACAATCAGTTCAAAAACTGAACAGCTACCTTTTTCAAGAACGGGTTAATATAGGCAACCCTCAAATTCTTTTCAAGCAATTCTTCCATAACTAAAACAGCCGGGAACGGTTCCGGTTCCCGGCTATATATCGCTGCCTTAACACGACTTACGGCAAGAAGCGGCCGCGGCGGCGGCCGTCTGAGGGTTTAGTGGCCGTGCTCGGCGTTGTACAAATCGTGGAATTCTGCTAAAAGCTG
>Ga0272444_10004622_pt1 | contig 12111 bp, 11 predicted proteins | sample SSMForm13_FD_201033 | JGI IMG/M metagenome (GOLD analysis project Ga0272444, IMG submission 201033) | Marine sediment archaeal communities from Little Sippewissett salt marsh, Falmouth, MA, United States - SSM-Form-13 | ecosystem: Environmental > Aquatic > Marine > Wetlands > Sediment ... | reverse complement strand
CGAGAACTTCACAACCTTGCGGGAGGAGTTGGAAAGGGAGGGAGCCCGTTTCCAATCAGAAACGGATACCGAAGTGATCGTTCATTTGATCGAACGCTACCTGGCGGGGGACAACCTGGTGGACGCAGTCCAAAAGGCACTCAACCTTCTCAAAGGGGCTCACGGTATTGTGGTGATGAGTAAAAATGAGCCGGATAAGATCATCGCGGCTAGAATCGGCAATGCCGGCGGTGTGGTGCTGGGCGTTGGGCAAGATGAGATGTATATTGCCTCAGATCTGCCGGCGATCCTGGAACATACCCGGGATATGATCTTCCTGGAATCCCACCAGATGGCGGTTGTAAAGCGAGAGGGAATAACGGTGACAGGCCTGGATGGGAAAGAGATAACCCCGGAAATCCACAATGTTCCCTGGGATCCTGTATCTGCTGAAAAGGGAGAATATCGCCATTTCATGCATAAGGAAATCCATGAGCAGGTGCGGTCTTTAACGGATACAATTGCCGGGCGAGTCGATTTTGAATCCGCGGCTATCCAGCTGCCTACCTTAAACCTGACACCTGAAGGAGTCCGTGCGATTGATAAGATTTTCATCATCGCCTGCGGCACCGCGGCTTATGCGGGTATGGTCGGCAAAGTTCTCATTGAACGGATTGCCCGCATACCTGTAGAGGTGGAGATCGGATCAGAGTTCCGCTACCAGGACCCGATCGTCAATGACCGCTCGGTGGTTTTGGCCATCAGCCAATCTGGCGAAACCGCGGATACGTTGGCGGCCATGGAAGAAGGTCGATCCAAAGGGGCGGCTTTGTGGTCCATTGTCAACGCGATCGGTTCCCAGGCAATGCGGATCGCAGACGGGTATATTTCTATGCAGGTTGGTCCTGAGATTGGCGTGGCATCCACCAAGGCGTACACAGCACCGCTGGTGGATCTGTACATGCTGGCTGTTCTTTTGGGAGAAATGCGCGGTACCTTGGAGCCGGAACTGCGGCACCAGCTGGTGAATGATCTCCGGTTGGTCCCCGACCTGGCTGGCCGCTGCCTGGACCAGGAGGACGAAGTCAAGGAAGTGGCTGACAGTCTGCTGGAAGCCCAGAATGCCCTTTATCTGGGCCGTGGGGTCAATATGCCTACGGCTTATGAAGGGGCTTTAAAGCTGAAAGAAATTTCCTATATCCACGCTGAGGGTTATCCGGCGGGTGAGATGAAGCACGGGCCGATTGCCTTGATCGATTCGGGATTGCCTGTTGTGGTTATCGCCCCCCGTGATCCCTGGTATGAAAAAATGTTCAGCCAGATCGAACAAGCAAAAGCGAGGGGCGGCAGGGTGATTGCCGTGGCTACTGAGGGGGATGAGCAGATCCAATCCCTGGCAGACCAGGTGCTATTTGTGCCGGAAACGCCCTGGATGCTGAGCCCGGTCACCACAGTGATCCCGCTCCAGCTGCTGGCCTACCATATCGCCGCCCAGCGAGGGTTGGATGTGGACCAACCTCGAAATCTGGCCAAATCAGTCACTGTGGAATGAAAGGGACCTCGGAGGTCATTTTCCTAACAGCTGCTGGAAAACGCCAGCGATATCCCTCCAGTAGCTGAGGTTCTTCTTTCCTTCCTCAATTGACCAGATCGCAGCCAGCACTGTCCGGCAGAAGCTCCAGGCTGCCAGGCGGTGCTGGTCGATATCGGTGATTTCTTCCATGATCTCCAGCCGCCGCTCCAGGGTTTCCAACAGGTTAGTTCGGTGGACCAGGTCTGGGATCGGGTTGAAGAGATAGGGACCTGCTTCAAAGGCTATCTCCCCGATCACGCCTTTTGGATCGATCGCAATCCAGGCGCCATCCTCCCGGAAGAGCAGGTTGTAGTGATGGAGATCCCCGTGGAGCAGGTATCGGTCCTGTTGTTCCCTGAGTAAATCACTGACCAGATCGTTGGCGAGACTGAAGACGGATGGAGGAAGTGGGCCTCCATCCTTACCGTAGTCGTTCTGATAGCGGACAAAACCCTGGCACCATTTCTCCATGGTTGGAAAATCGCTCTCCTGCGGAGCAGGCAGGATGATATCCATCATCGCCCTGGCAGAGATCCTGGTAGCTTCCTGATCATTGGCAAGGGATGACAGCTTGTAGCCCGGCTCGATCCTTTCCAGCAGAAGTGCCCCCTGATCGATATCCCGATCAATGAGCCTGACCACTCCCTCCTGTCCCTGGTAGAGTTCAAGCGCTTTGATCTCAGTGTACAGCTCTGGGTTTGGAACGCATATCTTCAAGACCACAGCACCGAATTTCCTGCTGCGAGCGAATTCCAGATAATTATAGGAAAGCTGATTAACAGGCTGGACAGCTTGCAGGGACCAGCGCTTGATCAGCGACTCCCTCAGTTCAGGCAGGGCAGCCAGCCAGCGGATTCCTTCTTGACCGTAAATACTCCGGATCCTTGCCTTAAAGCTCTCTGGCAGGGAGACCGCTGAGGGAAGGGATTTTGTCACGTTTTATTCTTGGTTGTGTCAGGAAGGTCCCTGTTCAATCCTGGGAATCCTTCTCCCTGGATTGGATTTGATGCTGCTCCACCCAGTATCGGGCTACTTCGTCCATAGAAAGGATGAAGTCAGACTTTGCTTCCGTATAGTCCCCGCTCTGCTTTGGGAAGCGCTTCGCCAGGGTTTCCTTCAGCCTTTCATACTCCCGGGCCGCATCCGGGTTGGCGCGTAAATAGTCCCTGAAAACAGTATGCCTTTCGATGTCCGGGTGTCCTTGTTGGAATACATGAAGATGGTGCGAGCGCTCACCATCGGTGTCTTTGGTGAAAAACTGCCTCCCGGGTATGCCGAATTCACCCCGGCTTTGATATCCCAAAGCCTCGAACTCAGCGATAGAATCCAGGACATCATCAAGGTTTTTCACCTCCATCACAAAATCCAGGATAGGTTTGGCCTTGATGCCGGGGATGGAAGTGCTGCCGATATGATAAATGCCAATAATATTGAAGGTCAATCCCTCGGATACAAGGCTGATCTCCAGGTCAGCCTGGCGTGACCATTCCGGGTTGTGGGGGACAAGTTCCACATGACGCTGTTCTACTAAGGGAAGTTCTTTTCCAGACATTTTATTCTGATTGATCATAAGGATAGGTTTTATACATTATATAGTATCTTTTTTTCCCTGTCAGCTTGATTTTGGCCTCTGGGGTCTGCTGTAAAGAAACCCCAAGGTTCATTGAGAGAAAACCCTGCTGGTCCAGGGAGGTCTGAGAGATAATTTTCTTCCTGTTCTTATATAAATATGAGGTTTGGGCAGTGTATTCATGCTAAAATGAGGGCGGCATAAAAGGCTTGTTACAACCAGGAAGGTAATTTATGGCAGGAGATCAATTAAATCGCGAGGCAGTACTGAAAGCACTGGGGAAGGTTCAAGATCCAGAACTTGGAAAGGATCTGGTCACTTTGGGCATGATCGAGGATGTTCTGGTCGAGGGTGGGAAGGTGAGTTTTACCCTGAATCTGACTACCCCGGCCTGCCCGATGAAAGACCAGATCAAGAGCAGCGCGCTGGCGGCTGTGGAGGCTCTGGACGGTGTGAAGGATGTCCAGATCAAAATGGACGCCAAAGTACCGGTTGGGCAGAAAAAGAAAGATCATCTGAATATCAAAAACGTGATCGCCGTTGCCTCAGGTAAGGGCGGGGTGGGGAAAAGCACTGTGGCTGTCAACCTGGCTGTTACGCTGGCTCAAAAAGGCGCCAGTGTTGGGTTGTTGGACGCTGATATCTATGGCCCTAATATCCCCACTATGATGGGAGTGGAAAGGATTGGCGGCGCGACGGAGCAGAAAAAGATCCTCCCAGGCGAAGGTCATGGAGTAAAAGTGATCTCGATCGGTTTTATGGTCAGGCCGGATCAAGCATTGATCTGGCGGGGGCCGATGCTTCATTCCGCGATCAAACAGTTCATCTCTGATGTGGACTGGGGAGAATTGGACTACCTTGTGGTCGACCTTCCACCAGGCACAGGGGATGTTCAGCTCAGCTTGAGTCAGACACTTGAGCTGCAGGGAGGTTTGATTGTAACCCTTCCGCAGCAAGTTTCTCTGGATGATGCCCTGCGGGGGATCAATATGTTCCAGGAATTGAAGGTCCCGATCTTCGGCGTGGTAGAGAATATGAGCTATCTGGAAACCCCGGAGGGAGAACGGATGGATATCTTCGGGTCTGGGGGAGGGGAGAAATTAGCTAAAATGACGGGTGTGCCGTATATCGGTGCGATCCCGATCGACCCCCAGGTCAGAATTGGTGGGGATGAGGGTATGCCGGTGGTTTTGTCCCATCCGGATTCCGCAGTGGCTAAAGCCATGGTCGATATCGCTGAGAAAGTCGCCGCCCAGGTAAGCATTAAAGCGATCCAGGGTTAGCCCCAGCCTATATTTCTGTTGAAAGAAGAGGATACGGACGTGCATTCAGGCCGTATCCTCTTATATTTAAGACAAATAAGGTAAAATAGGCTCATGATGTCGCTTATTGTTGGGATTCGATTCCACAAAGGTGGAAAAACGTATCATTTTGATGCCTCATCGATACCAGATATCCATATGGATGATTTTGTGATCGTCGAAACCAGCCGCGGGAAGCAGCTGGGTAGAGTGATCTCTTTCCTGGATGAGGCGAATAAGAATGACCGCAACTGGAAACCGATCTTAAGGGCTGCTACACCGAGAGACCTGGTTCTGCGGCAGATCTGGGAGAAAAAGGAAAAGAAAGTCCTGGAGAAGTGCCGCAAACTTGTCGAAGGTGAAAAGGGGCTTGACGAGGTCAAATTCATCTCCGCGGAGTTCAGCCTGGAAGGGGATAATTTGGTCATCCTCTACTGCTATGAAGGGGATGATGACCCCAAACTAAACGGACTTGTCAATAAATTGAAAAAGGCCAATCCGGATGCCAACCTGGAGATGCGCAGGATAGGTCCGCGAGATTCTGCGAAAATCCTCGGGGGGATGGGAGCCTGTGGGAGAGAAATCCGGTGCTGTACCGAGTTCATGACCGAGTTCGCACCCATCTCGATCAAAATGGCGAAGGAACAGGGTATATCGCTGGCTCCTTCAGAGATAACTGGTATGTGCGGACGTCTGCGGTGCTGTTTGATGCACGAACATGAGCTGTATATGCAGGCAAAGAAGAACATGCCCAAGCGGGGCAAACGGGTGATCACGCCGCAGGGGGAAGGAAAGGTGGTCCGTTTGAATCCTCTCAGCCAGATTGTCTCAGTAGATCTTGACGAAGATGGCATCATCGATTTCAACCCCGAGGAAGTTGAACGGAAGAGATCATGAGAGATATTCTCGATCGCGCGCGTGCTGTTTTTCCTTATACAAGCGCGTTGCGGCGGGACTTTCACAGACACCCAGAACTTGGTTTTCGAGAATACCAGACGGCTGATAGGATTTTAAGAGAGCTGTCCCAGTGGGACGGCTTTTCCATTCGAAGCGGCGTGGCGGAAACCGGAATTGTGGCGGCACTGCCAGGCGGGAAACCTGGTAAGACCGTTCTGGTCCGATTTGACATGGATGCCCTTCCAGTGGTAGAAGAAACCGGGGCCGAGTATAGTTCTCAGAATGATGGCGTTATGCATGCCTGCGGTCATGATGGGCATATGGCCATAGGACTAACCGCGGCCCGGCTCCTCTGGGAAGACCGGGAGGAATTATCAGGCCAGGTGGTTTTCCTGTTTCAACCTGCAGAGGAAGGGCTGGGAGGCGCTCTGAAAATGATCGCGGAGGGGGTGCTTGATCAAACGAACCCCGATTTTGCCCTGGGTATGCATCTCTGGAATGAAAAGCCATTGGGCTGGCTGGGCATCAGTGATGGCCCAGTGATGTCGGCTTCGGAAACCTTCCAGATCATGATCCGCGGGAAAGGCGGTCATGGGGGAAAACCCCATGAAGCGGTTGATCCGATCATCGCTTCCGCAGCGGTGATCAATGCTCTCCAGTCACTCCCGTCCCGGGAAGTCCACCCGTTAGACAGTTCAGTTCTGTCCGTTTGCACCATCCACGGGGGAGAAGCGCCTAATGTCATACCAGGAGAAGTGTCTATAACGGGAACGATCCGGACATTCACCTCTCAGACCCGGGACCTGGTTTTGAAGCGCTTCCGGGATATTGTCACTGGGGTCGCCCAGGCGCATCTCTGCCAGGCAGAAATCGAGATCGTGGATATTTCATCCGCGGTCCAGAATGACCCTGCGGCAGCTGAAGTTGTGCGGAAAACTGCCCGGACTCTCTTCCCCGGAGCGCTGTTGGATACTAATTACCAGACAATGGCTTCAGAGGATATGGCTTTTTTCCTGGAGAAAATTCCAGGCTGCTACAGCTTCGTTGGATCTGCCAACCCGGAAAAGGGTTTGGATGCCAAACACCATCAGCCGGATTTTGATTTTGATGAGGGGGCTTTAATCACTGGAACGGCATTAATGATTGGCGCGGTAAGAAACCTGCTCGGAGGATAACGACCAGTCGGCAGCTTCTAATCACTCAACTTCTTGATAACAGGGTGAACTGGACCCCAAAATACACGAATATCCCCAGAACCAGTGCCAGATATCTCGCTTCAGGAGAGATAAACCAACTGGAAAGGTAGGGGGAGATCAGGAAAAACAATGTGCTGCAAAGCAGGGCAGCGATCAATGCTTTTCGTTGGATTTCCTTTCCTCGGGTATCTCTTCGCAAAGGAGTGAAAGGAGTTTCCAGGTGGATTTCAAACCATCCGCTGTGTAAATACAGAAAGAACAATCCAAACAAAAAAACGGCAAAGCCTCCTGCCTTCCACGACAAGCCGAATACCAGCAAAGAGAGCAGGGCGCTGAACAGCCCGCGGGAAAGGTAATAGGGCAGGAATTCTTTTTTCATGATCGCTCATCCTTCAACCAGAATAGGTTCTCAAGGGATGCTCCCAGAGCTGTACCCAGCCTCAAAGCAGTTTCAATTGTAGGGATGTGGCGCCCTTTTTCGATAGAGATGATGGATACCCTGGCAACCCCAACCAGGTTTGCTAATTCGGCCTGGGTGATTCCCTTTTGTAGCCGGTGTTCCTTGACATTGTTCCCTACGATAAGGTGGGTCATGGTGTTAAGTATACTTAACTTTTTCTTTCCTGTCAAGTATACTTAACATTAAACTGCTGATGGATAGCGGGGTGGGTGGAAATGGCGGGATCCAATCAAGCCCGGGCGTTATTCTTTCTGTTTCTCGTTGACGTTTTGAGATGACAATGCTAAAATTAATTAGGATTAATCTTATTTATCCTATTAATCTAATCAGGATGAATTATGGGCGATTCTGAATTCCTGAAATACCTGCATCGTTTTTCCCATCAAGATATCCACAAACTGCCTTCTTTAAAGGATTTAAGCCAAGAGCTGGGCATTGGCATATCCGCCCTTCGCGAACAACTTGAGGTTGCCAAAGCCCTGGGGCTTGTGGATGTGAAACCCCGCCTGGGCATCAGGACGCAGCCTTATTCATTTACCCCCGCAGTGGACGCTTCCCTTTGTTATGCCATTGAGCAGGACCGGACTCATTTCGATGATTTTGTCGACCTGCGAAGGCATCTGGAGCTGGCTTATTTTCCCCAGGCTCTGGATTTACTGGAAGAGGAAGACCACCAGGAGCTGCGCCGTTTGGTTGCCAGCGCCTGGGAAAAGCTGCGCGGAAAACCAGCCCGGATTCCCCATCAGGAGCACCGACAGCTTCACCTTACCTTCTACCGGAGATTGGAGAACATCTTTGTCATCGGACTGCTCGAAGCCTATTGGGATGCTTATGAGGCTGTGGGTTTGAATGTCTATACTGATTTTGAATACCTGGAGCAGGTCTGGACCTATCATGAACAGCTGGTTGAGATCGCGATCCGCAAGGATAAGGACCGCGGCCGGGAGATTTTACAGGAGCACTTTGATTTGATGGACCGTATGGTGCGGTAAATAGCGTACCAACAGCGCTAATTTTATATTCCCATCTGTTATTGGTGGGTTATAGGAGATTGAATGGCAGAAACAAACACCAAAACCAAACCTCCTCAACGCAGGTTGAGCGGCGTCAACGAATTTTCTATCAATATTGGCACAGCCAATGGATCCGGCAGCCAGACTGCCAACCTGACCCTTTTACGAGCCATTTTTAAAATGGGCATCCCGGTTTCCGGGAAGAATATCTTCCCCTCAAATATCCAGGGTCTGCCTACCTGGTACAAGATCCGGGTAAGTCAGGCGGGTTATGCTGGGCGGCGCAAGGAAGCCGATGTTGTCGTGGCGATGAACCCTGACACATTTACGGCCGATCAGGATGACCTGGTGGAGGGTGGTCTATTCCTTTATGATGAAGCCATCAAAGATCAGATTGACCGGGATGACATGATCTTGGCAGCCATGCCGATCAAAGAGATCCTCCGGGAAGCCAAACCCCATAAAGACCTGCGAAAACTTGTTGCCAATATGGTCTATGTGGGCGTGCTCGCAAATCTTCTGGGTATCGAGATGGAGCCTATTGAGCAGGCCCTGGATTTCCATTTTAAAGGGAAAAAGAGCCCTGTAGAATTCAACCTTAAAGTCATCCAGTTGGCATTTGAATGGGCAGAAGAGAACCTTGATCTTAATCTGCCTTATAAGATCGAACGCAGGGAACTGACAGAAAACGCCATCCTGGTTGATGGCAATACGGCTGGAGCATTGGGTTCGATTTACGGCGGCTTCCATTTTGCGGCCTGGTATCCGATCACCCCGGCCACCAGCCTGCCGGAAGCCATGCTTCAGTACGCGCCCAAACTCCGGGTAGATCCAGAGACGGGTAAGAACACTTACGCTATCGTTCAAGCTGAGGATGAACTCGCCGCGCTGGGCATGGTGGTTGGGGCTGGCTGGGCTGGTCTGCGGGCAATGACCGCAACCTCCGGCCCTGGTTTAAGCCTGATGGCGGAATATACCAGCCTGGCCTATTTCGCGGAGATCCCCATAGTGGTCTGGGTTGTGCAGCGCGTGGGCCCCAGCACGGGACTTCCCACCAGGACTGCCCAGGGGGACATCAACCTGAGCTATTACCTGGGGCAGGGGGATACACAGCATATTCTCTTGATCCCAGGCCCAGTGAGTGAATGTTTCGAATTTGGTTGGAAAGCATTGGATCTGGCTGAAAAGTATCAAACCGCGGTATTTGTGCTCTCAGATCTCGATCTGGGCAAGAACCAGTGGATGACAGAACCTTTTGAATATCCTGATCGTCCGATCGAACGGGGTAAGATCCTCTGGGAAGAGGATCTGGAAAAGATCAAGGACGATTGGGGACGCTACAAGGACATTGATGGGGATTTTATCCCTTACCGGACGGTGCCTGGCAACAGACATCCCAACAGCGCTTATTTTGCCCGCGGCACCGGCCATGATGATTACGCCAATTACAGCGAACATCCCAGGGATTGGGAAAAGAACCTGAACCGGATCAAGAATAAAGTGGATTCCTCCCGGCAGGATCTGCCTGGACCGGTGATCATTAAGCAGCGGGGGGCAAAGCACGGCTTGATCGCATTCGGTTCCACGGATGCAGCGGTGAAGGAAGCCCTGGATTACTTGAAGCAAGATGGTATCAAGCTGAACTACCTCCGGCTGCGGGCTCTCCCGCCTGCCCAGGAGGTGCTTGATTTCATCCGCAAACATGAGAAGGTTTATGTGCTGGAAAACAACCGGGATGGACAGATGCACAGCATCCTGTCTCTTGAGCTGCCCGGAAAAGCGGATGATCTGGTCTCCTTGGCCCATATTGACGGCCTCCCTCTCAACGCTGAATGGATCCGGGAATCGATCCTGCAGGAGGAAAACCTTTAATGGCAGAGAATAACAAAAAATTGAATGAGATAGGACTCTCCCGATCGGACTACAAAGGAAAACCATCCACTTTATGCCTGGGCTGCGGTCATAACGCGATCGTGGGGCAGATCATCGCTGCCTGTCATGAGCTGAATATCCCACCGGAAAGCCTCATCAAGATCAGTGGGATCGGCTGCTCCAGCAAGGCGCCGACTTATTTTATGGAGCGTTCATTTGGCTTTAACGGCCTGCACGGTCGTATGCCGTCCCTGGCTACGGGGGCGCTGTTTGGCGATACGACTTTGCTTGGCATCGGTGTCAGCGGTGATGGGGACACAGCAAGCATCGGTATGGGACAGTTCAAACATGTCACCCGCCGGAACCTCCCCTTGCTCTATATCGTCGCTAACAACGGTGTGTATGGACTGACCAAAGGCCAGTTTTCCGCCACCGCGGAAGAAGGGCTGGCGCTTAAAAAACAGGGCCAGAACCGTTATGTCCCGGTGGATATCGTCTGGGAAGCCATCGCCGGACGGGCATCTTTTGTCGCACGGTCCTTTTCGGGAGATCCGCAGCAGCTGAAATCCCTCATCAAAGCCGGCCTGCACCATAAAGGGATCGCGGTGATCGATGTGATCAGCCCCTGCGTGACCTTCAATAACCAGGATGAGTCCTTCCATTCCTATGCCTGGGGTAAATCTCATGAAGTAGCCCTGCACGAACTGTCCTTCGTGCCGCCGGTGCGGGCGATCAAAGTGCAGTACGCCAAGGGTGAGACTTTGGAAGTGCCTATGTACGACGGCACTCATATCATCCTCAAAAAGCTCGCCCAGGATTATGAGCCTACAAACAGGGCAAAAGCGCTGCAGATGCTCGAGGAAGCCAATGACAGGAACGAACTGATCACTGGATTGATCTATATCAATCCCAAGCAGAAGTCGCTTTTTGACCTTTATGATCTTCCAGAAACCCCTCTCAACCGTCTGTCGGCGGATCGGCTGCGCCCGAGTCGGGAATCATTGGATGAGATCAACCAGCTGATGTATTAAGCCTGCTCCAATGATTAAAAATCCAGAATAACTGCAGGGAAGTTCTTTATTGGAAAAAAACATAAATAAGTGAATAATTGACCCCTTGGTGGGTCAGGCGTGATTGATCTTGTTGAGGAGGACAATATGCCTCTTTGGAGACAACCACTGGACAAGGACCGCATCCTGGTCACACACGGCATCGTGCATATCATCGATGAGCGTTGTAAAGGCTGCGGTTTTTGTATTGAGTTCTGCCCTCAGGGAGCGCTGGTTTTATCCAGCAGGACTAATACCAAGGGGTACCATCCCCCCGAGGTGGTCGCGGATGGGAACTGCGTCAACTGCGGGTTGTGTGCCCTGCTGTGCCCGGATTTTGCGATCTACATAGAAGATGGGGGCAAGGGTAACCCTGAAACCATCCGTCCAATCCAGCGAGAAGAGGTGAAAAATGGCTCAAGGTAAGGGTCAGCTCACTGGTGAGCATTTTATGCTGGGTGATCATGCCTGCGCTGAGGGCGCGATCCTGGCAGGGTGCCGCTTTTTTGCTGGTTATCCCATCACTCCCGCGACAGAGATCGCCGAACGCATGTCGGTCCGCTTGCCGCAGGTTTCGGGGAAGTATGTCCAGATGGAAGATGAACTGGCATCTATGAATGCCGTGCTGGGAGCCTCCTGGGCCGGGGTGAAATCGATGACTGCAACCAGCGGCCCGGGCTTTTCATTGATGATGGAAAACCTCGGATTGGGGATCATGCTGGAAACCCCCTGTGTGCTCGTGAATGTCCAGCGGGGAGGCCCATCCACCGGTCTGCCAACCCTGGTTGGCCAGCAGGACATGATGCAGGCCCGCTGGGGTTCCCACGGGGATTATGCGGTGATCGCTCTCAGCCCGGGATCCCCCCAGGAGCTATTTGACCTGACAATCCAGGCGTTCAACCTGGCTGAGCAATACCGCACGCCGGTGCTGGTGATGACAGACGCAGAAGTGGGGCATATGACCGAAAAGGTTGTCATCCCCCCCATTGAGGAAATCGAGATCATCAACCGCCCGGAGGTCCGCAAGGGCGACCTGGAGCCTGACCATTTCAGGATCTACCGCTCTGACCCCAAAGGGAATCCGGGCTATGTTTCCCCCATGGTCAAAGCGGGTGAGGGATACCGCATTCATGTGACAGGATTGACCCATGATGAACGCGGTTATCCTGCCATGAATGCCGAAGCCAATCAGTGGAATGTT
>Ga0272444_10004621_pt1 | contig 12112 bp, 7 predicted proteins | sample SSMForm13_FD_201033 | JGI IMG/M metagenome (GOLD analysis project Ga0272444, IMG submission 201033) | Marine sediment archaeal communities from Little Sippewissett salt marsh, Falmouth, MA, United States - SSM-Form-13 | ecosystem: Environmental > Aquatic > Marine > Wetlands > Sediment ... | reverse complement strand
GAAGCAGCCGTGGTTGGTGGGCAGTCTCTGGCCGAGGCTATCACCATCCCTGCCCTGAACGATCTATTTGATCGCGGATACCGGGGCACTCCTCCCCAAACAGCGGAAATCCCGCTGGCAGACGGCCGCACGCTCTATGCCAGCGTCTCGCGGGTCGAGCACATTGGTTACGTGGCCGTGATGCAAGACATCAGCGAGCTTAAGCGGCTGGACCAGATGAAGAGCGATTTTGTGGCCACGGTATCGCACGACTTGCGCAATCCGCTGGCTACGATTCAGGGTTATGCTGACCTGTTGATCGAGGCGCTCGACGGGGTGACTCAGGGTTTTGCCAAGCGCATCCGCTTCACTGCTGAGGAGATGGCTGGATTGATCAGCGACCTGCTGGACCTGGGCAAACTCGAGGCGGGACTAGAGCTTGCCCGGGAGCCCTGCCAGCTAGATGAGCTCATTCCCAAGGCCGTGGAAGCGGCTCTTTTCCAGGCCGAGAGCAAAGGACTGACCTTGGGTGTGGAACTTGGTCCCCAGGCACCCCCGGTCCTGGGGGATGCTGTCCGCTTGCGGCAAGTGCTAGACAATTTGATCAGCAATGCCATCAAATACACCTCGCAGGGAGGAGAGGTCACCGTTCATCTACGCCATGATGCTGACCAGGTTATCGTCCAAGTAGAGGACTCGGGCATTGGCATCCCGCGCGACGCCCTCCCGCAGCTCTTTGGGAAATTCTACCGGGTTCCCGGTCCGCACACAGCTGAGGTGCCGGGGACGGGACTGGGCCTGGCGATTGTCAAATCGATTGTCGAGCTGCATGGGGGGCATGTATGGGTCGAGAGTGAGGTTGGTGAAGGAAGCAACGTTGGCTTCTCGCTGCCAGCCTATACAGGTGAAGGATAGGTCCAATGGTCCGTGTCCTGGTCGTTGACGACTCACCAACGGTACGCGAACTGCTCACTCGCATCTTGCAGAGCGACGCCAAGGTGCGTGTGGTTGGCAGTGCTCGGGATGGTGAAGAGGCCGTCCGGCTGGCCCGCGAACTGCGGCCGGATGTGATCACGATGGATATCCGGATGCCGCGTATGGATGGCTTTCAAGCGACCAAGCGCATTATGCAGACTGTGCCGACGCCTATTGTCGTCGTCAGCGCCAGCGTCGAGTCGGAAGAACTCAAGATTACCTTTAACGCCATCCGCGCTGGGGCGCTGACGGTTGTGGAAAAGCCCAGCGGGCCGGCCGGGCCGGCCTTTGAAACGATTCGCACCCAACTGATCTCTACAGTCAAACTGATGGCGGGGGTCAAGGTTGTGCGCCGCTGGGCGACCGGGATGTTACGCCCGCCAGCGGTAGTTCCTCCTCCGACACCTGCCGATGTGCAAACGGCTGTGGTAGCCATCGCCGCGTCCACTGGGGGACCCGGCGCCCTCTACCAGATTCTGCGCGACCTGCCCGCCGACTTTCCCGTGCCGGTCCTCATCGTCCAGCACATTGCCCGGGGTTTTGGCCAGGGCATGGTCGATTGGCTGGCTGGCGCCACCAAGCTAAAGGTGGCGACGGCCCATGCGGGGGAGACGCTCCAGGCCGGCCGGGTCTTGGTATCGCCTGATGACCATCACTTGGAGGTGAGCCCTGAGAGCCGGGTGGTTTTGCGCCCCGGGCGCGGTGAACGGGAGTTATGCCCCTCAGCTGACGTCCTCTTTACATCCGTGGCCCGAGTTTTCGGTCCCCAGGGCCTGGGGGTCATCCTAACCGGCATGGGCCGCGATGGCTTGGAGGGGCTCAAGCGATTAAAGACCGCCGGTGGGCGGGTATTGGCCCAGGACGAAAAGAGTTGCATCGTCTTTGGAATGCCCAAAGAGGCCATTGGGGCGGGCATTACAGACAAAGTCGTGTCGTTGGAACAGATGGCCCGGGCGATTAGCGAGATGCTCTAATGGAGGTTTGATATGGCAGCAAATATTCTCATCGTTGAAGATAGCTCCACACAGGCTTTGCGGCTCAAGCTCGTGTTGGAAAAGGCCGGTCTAGAGGTGGACATTGCCCAATCGGGACAGGATGGCCTGACCCAGGCGACAACCAACCTTCCCCGAGCTGTAGTCCTGGATGTGAACCTGCCAGACATCGATGGTTTCCACGTCTGCCAGCAGCTCAAGAGCCAGGCTGCGACGGTGGATATCCCCGTTATTATGCTGACGGTCAAAGACCGGGCAACGGACACCTTGTCGGGGCTTGAGGCTGGAGCCGATGCCTATATTCCCAAGGACGATTTTGCCGAAACCAATCTGTTGCAGGCCCTCCGCGATCTGGGTATTGCCTGATGCGACAGACGGGAAAACCATCTGGAGGAGTGATGACTGAAGCGGAGCAGCGATTTTTTGATTTGGATAATAACTATGATGTTGTGATTGCCCGCCAGCACGCCCGGGAACTTGCGCGCACGTTGGGTTTTGGCCTGACAGACCAAACGCGTATCGCCACGGCCGTCTCTGAGGCGGCGCGTCGGGCATTGGAAAATCAGGGCTCGATCTCCTTCCACGTCCTTTCGGACGGGGCACGCCAAGGGATCGAGTGTGTTTGCACCGGTGCGGAATGGATTACAGCCCCTGCAGGTCAACCCACTGGCGAGTTCCTGGGAGGACTGCGAGGGGTTGAAAAACTGGTGGACGAATTTGAACTGCAGAAAAATCCCAGTGGGCAACCGGTTGTCTTGATGCGCAAGTGGCTTCCCTCGGCCTGAGGCCTCAATCTGAGGTGCGAAAACGGCGGGTCATAAAGGCAATGGTCGTGACCTTGGCCAATTCTACCAATGCCTCAGAATAGCCGGGCCGCAGTCGGGTCGCCTGGCGCAAGTATTCGACGGCCCGGTCAAATTCTTTTTGCCGGCGATAGAGCATACCGGCCTGGTAGTAGGCTGTGGCGTCTTGGGGATCCAGGGAGATAGCTTTCTCGTAGTGTCGCAGCGCAGCCTGTTCATCACCTTCCTCAAGGGCTAACAGCCCTCTTTCCACATGGGTAGCTGCTTCATTCGGCGCAAGCTCCAGGGCGCGGTCCAGTGCCTCGCGCGCCTCGTCGAACCAACGCAACCGCCGGCACAGGGCGGCTGCTTTGCGCAGATAACGTGGTTCCTCGGGGTGTAAACGACTCGCTGTGCGCATCGCTTTCAACGCGCTGCGCGGATCTCGATCGGTCAGCAGGTCCCCCTGCAACTCGTGGGCTGTGGGGTTCCCGGGATCGCTTTCCACCCAACGGTGAACCGTTGCCAGGGCCTCTTTGCCCTGACCCGCCTGCACTTGCACCTGGCTCACGGATTCCAGGTAGCGCGGTTCGGTCGGCGCCAGGCGCAGGGCCTCCTGTAGCGCCGCCAGCCCACCGGGCACGTCACCTCCGCTAAGCCGGGTCAGGCCCAACTCGAAGTGTGTTTCGGGTCGCCCTGGCTGCTCCTGCAAAAGGCCGGTCAACACTTCTTGGGCTTCTTGTAGGCGACTCTCTTCCCGCAGCGCTGCAGCGAGGTGGCGGCGCAGTGTGCGGTCCCCGGGGGCCAATTCCAACGCCCGTTCGATCTCTTGGCGAGCTTCGCGGTAGCGTCCGGTCTGGAGGTACAAAGCCGCTAGCTCGTCGTGCCACGAGGCCCGTTCTGGCGCCAGCGCTAAGGCATCTTGCAACGCCGAAATTGCTTCCGCCAGTCGTCCCAGGCCGGCGTAGGCCTGGGCAGCATGGACGGCGTGGAGCGGTTTCTCGGGTGCGAGCGTCCGGGCAGTCAAGAAAGATTCGAGCGCCTCCAGATGCTTTTCCTGAGCCAGGTAAACCAGGCCTAGCTCGTCGTGCCAGTCGGCCTGCTCGGGGTCCATTCCCAGGGCCTGGATCATCTCCTGCTCTGCTTCCTCGTACTTTCCCTGCCGATAGGCCCACCGCGCCAGACGATCATAGTGCTGCGGGCTGGAGGGGTCGAGTTGGCTCGCCCGTTCATAGGACTGGCGGGCCTCGTTGTCCCGGCCTACATCCATGAGGTTGTCGCCCAGGGCAGCATGGGCGGCAGCGAACCCGCTGCTGCGGGCAATCGCCCGCTGTTGCGCCTCTAGTGCTTCTTCAGTGCGTCCCAGCTGCCGCAGGACCAGTCCTAGTTGGTGATGATAGGCCGGTTGGTGGGCATCTCGCTCGATCGCTGCCCGTAGCGTGGCGATGGCTTCCTCAAACTTGCCCTCTTCCTCCAGCACCAGGCCCAAATCGTAATGGGCGGCGGCATCTTGGGGAGCCAGGGCGACCGCCCGTGCCAGCTCCTCGTGCGCGGCAGCCAGCTGCCCGCGTTCCCGGAGGACGTTGCCCAAGGCTCTCCGGTAGAGCGGTTCCAGGGCCGGAGTCGGCATCCCGTTGGCCAGCAGCTGCCATGCGCTGCTCGACGCCCAGTGGCGTTGCTGGGCTCTATCGATCGCCATTCGGAACACCTGGGTGGCCTCTTCGTAGCACTCGGACAAGGTCAGGGCCAGGCCGTACTCGTATGCCCAACGGTCCTCTTGCGGGGCCAGCTCATGGGCACGCCACAGGTGGGCAACCGCCTCTTCCAACCCTTCCTGCTGCCGGTGGGCGAGGACGCGGGCCTCGCGCAAATCCTGTTCGCGGACGGCCTGTTGGCGCAACAAACAGCCCAATGTGCCGTGATAAAGGGCATTATGGGGCTCCAACTCCAGTGCCGCCCGATAGGCCTTGAGCGCCCGGTCGTGCTGACCCTGCTGCGCATAGGTACGGCCGATTTCAAAGGTTGCCCGGGCATCGCTCGGTTCAAGGCGCTCGGCCTCCCGAAAGGTTGCAATGGCTGCTTCGTCCTCACCGCCCTGCCGGAGAAAGATGCCCAGATCGATCCGGAAGTCGGCTCGTTCGGCAGCTTTTTCCACGCTGCGGCGGAAGGCGGCCAGGGCAGCCTCGGTTCGTCCCGCTTGTTGGTGCAATCGGGCTTGCATGTGCAGCAGTTCGGCATCGTCGGGAAGATGGGTCAGGGCCCTTTCCAGCACCGCACCAGCCTCATCCAGGCGTTCCAAGGCGATCAGGTACTCGGCATGGCGGGCTGTGTAGTGGCTGGCCTTGGGCTGGATTTCGCTCGCCCGAGCAATGTGTTCCAGCGCTTCACGTGGCCGGTCCATCTCCCAAAGCAGGGCTGCCAATTCAGCTTGCCAGCTGGGTACTTTAGGCTGCAACTCGAGGACGTGACGCCAGGCCGCCAGCGCCTGTTCTTTGCTTTCCAGCCGCTGCAGCAGGCCGGCCAGGTGGGCCAGATAGGTGGCTGTCTGGGGTGCGAGCTTGACAGCCCGCTGGCACATCTCGCGGGCCTCCTTGAGTCGTGATTGCGCCTCGAGAACCCGGCCAGCTAGGTCGAAAGCGGCGGCATAGTCCGGCTTGAGGGTCAGTGCTCGGCGTAGTGATTCCAGCGCGGCCGACTTTTCCTCGAGATGGTCCAAGGCGACCGCCGCGGCATAATGGTAGCGCGCTTCATTGGGTTGCTGGGCGATAGCCGTTTGGAACTCGTTCAGGGCCTCACGATACCAACCGCGCTGCAAATAGACTGTACCCAACTCCTCACGCCATCTAGCCTGCTGGGGCTCCAAGCGCAGCGCTTCCTCCAGTGCTGCGGAGGCCTCGTCGAGGTGCCCCAGACGCTGCTGGACTACGCCCAGGTTACGATGGTAGCGAGCCTCGCTGGGGAGGATCTCGGTCGCCTGTTCCAAGTGCGCGGCGGCGGCAGCCCATTGGCGGGCGCTGGCGTACAGCATGCCCAGGGTATACTGCCAATCGTCGCGCAGTGGCTGTCTGGAAACGGCGGCCCGCAACTGGGCGATCGCCTGACCTTTGTGGCCGGCCTGGGCCAGGGCCATGGACAAGTCGTGCCGGAAAGTCTCTTCCTGGGGGGCCAGGGCCACTGCTTTCTGGTGCGCTTCCAGTCCCTTTGTAGGATCGCCTGTGCGCAGCGCCAAGTGGCCTTGGGCATTGTATGCCGCTGCACAGCGCGGGTCCAGGTCAAGGGCCTGAGCCAACTCTTGGCGAGCCCCATCAAACTGGCCCATATGGACCAGCAGCTTGCCCAGGCGGGCGCGCAGGTCGGCATCGCCGGGAGCGGCGTCTACGGCCTTGAGGTAAGAGGTCAGGGCCGCATTGTTCTCCCCGCGCTCCAAAGCGATATCACCCAGTAGGCGATGGGCCTCGGCAAAACCTTTATCCAGGCCGGCTGCATACGTCAGCGCGCTGATCGCCTCTTCGACGCGCCCCAGTCGGGCCAGCACCTGGCCTCGTTGACAATGGTAGCGGGGACGATCGGCATTGAGCGCCACGGTGCGGTCGTACTTTTCCAGGGCCTTTTTTGCTTGCCCTTGATCCTGATAGACCCGGCCCAGTTCGAAATGGGCCTCGGCGTTCTGCGGCGCCAGAGCAATGGTGCGATCGAGGTGTTCGCTGGCTTCGGCGTACCGCCCCTCGGCCCGAGCTGCCTGGCCCAGGGCCAGGTGGTACGCCGGTTCCTGAGGCAAAATGCGCACCGCCTTACGGTATTCGGCCAGCGCCTCCTCGCTACGACGCTCGTCATACAAGAGCTGGCCAAGCTCAAAGTGGGCCGGTGCATATCCCCGCTGAAGACGGGTAGCATCGTGCAGTGCCAGCGCGGCCTCGTCCCGCCGGCCCAACTTGCGCAGCAGGCTCCCAAGTCGTACCTGGTACTCTGCCACGCCGGCCCGCAAATTCACCGCCCGGCGGTATGCTGCCAGCGCTTCTTCGTTTTGCCCCAATGCCGCATAGACCTGGCCAATCTCGGCCTCGGCTTCGGCCAGGTTGGGCGACAGCTCCAGGGTCTGCTGAAGCGCGTCCAGTGCCCGGTCATAATCGCTGCGCTGCCGGTACACGGTGCCCACATGCAGCAGATATAGCGGCTCCTGGGGGTTTAATTGTACGGCCTGCTGATAGCAGCTTAGGGCAGCGTCAAGCTGGTCTTGTTGCGCATACAGCAGTCCCAACTCGTCGTGGTGTCGAGCGACAGCGGGATCGAGGTCGTGGGCAAAGACAAGATGCTTCTCCGCCTCCTCCAGTCGACCCAGGCGACGGAGGGCCACGCCGAGGTCGCAATGGTAGGCGCCCTTTCCAGGAGACAACTCCAACGCCCAGTGGTACTCTTCAAGCGCTTCCTCGTATTGCCCTTGCTGCCAGTAGGCATCGGCTAGCTCGCCGTGGGCCTCGGATTCGCCGGGCTCGATCTCTACCGCTTGCCGGAGGACCTGTACCGCTTCCTCATAACGACCCAACCGGTGGAAGGCTACCCCGAGCCCCTGATGATAGAGCGACTGTTCCGGTTCCAGTTCGATGGCCCGGCGGAATTGCTGCAGGGCTTCCTCGCTACGGCCCATCGTCTGGTAGACTTGGCCGAGGAGGTTATGGGCATCGGCATAGGTCGGGTCGTACTCTACCGCGAGCTGCAGTTCTTCCATCGCCTCCGGGTATCGGTCACGGTGAAAATAGATAGCGGCCGCGTTACGGTGGTAAAGCGCTTCTTGGGGGGCCAAGTCGGTGGCCTGAATATACTGGCCCAAGGCCTCTTCCTCGCGACCCTGGCGTTCGTAAATAATCCCCAGCTCGTTGTGGGCCCAGGGATCGTCGGGCGACAGGCGAAGGACTGCCAGTAGCTCTTGCTCGGCGCGATCATTATCCCCAACCAGTCCATAGGCCATGCCCAAGCTGCACCGATATTCACGCACGGACGGCATCAGCTCTACAGCCCGCCGGAACTCTTCCAACGCGGCGCCGTAGCGCCCTTGCAGCTGATAGACCTGACCCAGGTCGAAGGACGCCTGGGCACAAGCGGACATGTGCTCGCGCACAACCTCTTTCAGGCGCGTAGCGGCTTCGTCGTACTCGCCCATCTTGCCGGCGACGACACCAAGGTGGCGGCGGTACTGCGAGTTGGCTGGGTCCAACCTGGCAGCGCGGGCATACTCGCCGCGGGCGCGGGCCAGGTCGCCTTTCCTCTCGTAAACTTGTCCCAGGCGAAAGGAAATGTCGGCGCGCTGCAGCCCTAGGGCGATGGCCTCCTCCAACTGGGCGATTGCAGCATCCAGGTAGCCCAGCGATTCCAAGGCCAGGCCGGCCTGATAGTGCCGCTGCGGCTTTCCTTGCGTGTACCCTGCGAGCCGCTGGAACCAGGCCGTGGGCAGCTCGCTTTGCACGAGGCACTGAACAAGTAGCATGATCCCCGGCTCGCCCCCCGCTACCAATTGGCCGGCCAGGGCCTCGCGGTTTTGGGCGATTCCGTACCATAGGGGCACTAGCCGATTCCAGCGCGCGTGGGTTGCCTCGTCTTCCAGGTCAATTGTGGGTTCCTGACCCCGGCGTGCCTTTAGCTCCACATCAAGGGCGGCCAGCGTATCCCGCAGGGCCAAATGGGGGAAGGATAACAACTCTCCCCCAGGACGTAGGACCAGGACACCACCGCGGAAGAGGTAGCGCAAAAAGTGTGTGGGGTGTAGCGCAGCCAGATTACCCTGCTCACCCCGGTCAGCAATCGCCCGGGCGAGCCGGCCCAACGATTCTTCACGGGAAAAGGTCTCCACCTCCTCCTCAAAGAGCAGGCGCGCCCAGGCGGCAAGCAGGTGGAGGAACCGTTGCGGGTCGGGGTGCTGCGTGTCGTTAGCGCCAGTGAGCTTGGTCTGGGAGGACGACGTGCCGGATGACCGATTCTCCCGTGACGGGTCGGGCTTGGGCGGCCCGCCGTTGCGCAGTCCCCAGGTCAATAGCCCACGTACAACGGCCAGGAGTAACTCGCCCTTGGCCGGGAAGCGGCCAGCCCCCAGGGCATTCCGGGCGGACCGGAGCAGCAGATCCAATACCCGGGGGTTGCGCGCCACCCCCCGTAGGTCGTCGTCCATATGCACGAAGCGAACGATATCTTCGGGCAGGAAACGGGCCAGGTGCCGCCGAGTGAAGAGGTCATCCAACTTGCGAATGTGAAAGACGGTAGCCCGGGCGAGCCACGGTTGGAAGAGAGCAAACTCTCCGGTGCGGCAACAGACGACGTAGCGATGTCCAGCCCCAAGTTTACTGAAAAAGGTGGTTAACGCGGCTAGCCCCTCCACCTGGTGCGCCGGCGGAATGTCCCCCAGCCCGTCAAAGAGCAGGAGCAAGGTCATCTCCCGAGCGATGGCTTCCAGTGTGGCGAGGTCGGCCTGGGGCAGGCCATAATGCTGCAGGATATCTACCAAGAAAGTGGGAATCGATCCCCCGCGATAGGTGGAGAGGTCCACGTAAAAGGGAAGAACCCGGGGTGTTTCATCGGCCGGCCGGTCGAGAGAGAGGCTGCGCTCATTGGGGCCAAGAAGCGCTTCGGCCTGTTCCAGCGCCAGCCGCCGTAACAAAAAGCTCTTCCCTGCACCGGCATCCCCCAGCAGAACCAGGGTGTGATGGCGCTCGAGGGCATGATCCGGGGTCAGGGCCACACGACGGCCTGACCCCTCGACACCAGTTGGGTGCTGGGGTGCCGAAACCAACCAGAGTGGCATATAGTGCTGGCGGGCCTTTTGAAACGCGGGATCCGCTTGCAGCGCCAGGAGATAACTTGTCAGCGCTGTGTCCAGACCAGCGGGGTGTCCCTGCTCCATCACATTCCCCCTACTCGACCTGACCCAGCATCCAAAACGCGAGGGTACATAAGCCAGCACCCAGAAGGCAGAGAAATACGCCTACGCCTATGGCGGTCTGGACCATCTGGGTCACCGATTGTACCAGACGCGAAGCCCCGTCCAGGAGCGGGAGGAACGCCGTGTCCTGGGCCGCCTTGGCGCCTAGATTAGAGGACTCGCGGGTGAGGGAGCGCAGCGCCTCCAGGTATTCCCGAGAAAGGATGATTCCCAGCCCCACGAGTAGCGAAACTGCCCCCAGGAGGAACAACGCCAGCCCCATGATGATGCGCACAACAGTCATTGGTGTGGCCCTTTCAGTGTGGCCATTGTAATCCAATTGTAACTATTTTGTAATGATTGTATCATGGTGACTATGGTAATTGAATGCTCTTTCATTATACCATGAGGCTGTAATTTTGAGGTTCTGGCCTCAAGGAGGTTTATGATGTCCAAGGTTGTTTTTGTCTTTTTCTTCCTTATGGGACTGATTTTGCTCTACCTTACAATTTTGGTTGAGCACCAGTTCATCGTCGCCGGGATTTGCCCGTGACCGGTGAGGCCTCTGGCGTGGCAGGATAAGGGACCAGTCCACTAATGAGGCAAATGGTTGCCCTCCGGCAATTGGGCAAATAGAAAACCCGCATGGATAAAAATAGGGACAGGTATCGCAGCCTGTCCCTATTCTGCTTTTGAAATCGCTTGGCGCAGGTAGCCATTCTCCAGGGCCATAGCAATTTCCCCGCTAAAGATTGCTAGGTTCTGCTGTGTCTGCGGTGGAAAGGCATCCGGCGTCCTGGCCAGCATGCAGAGCACTCCCCAGCACCGCCCCAGCACATAGAGAGGAAAGCAGGCGACGGCCTGCGCATCTTTCCAGTCCATCAGATCGAACAATTCAGGCCACTCATTGCGCCGGTTAAAGATGACCGGTGTCCCCGCATCTAGAAAGCGCCGCAGCAGTCGCAGACCCCGCCCTTGCAGGGGCATAGTTGCCGTTTGGGCCGGCCCCTCTTCTAGATAGGTCACGACCCGGCACCCGGATGCATTCTCCTGGCCGTAGAGAAAGATCACGACTTGTTGCAATTCAAGTTTGCCCAAAATATTCCGACAGGCCAACTCCATCGCCGCTGCCGAATCGGGCAGCGAGGCGAGGGTCCAACTGGCCAGGAGGATGCTATCGGTCTCTTCTTGAATCCGACCCAACTTGCCGCGGAGGAAGCGGTTGTCGATCAAGGCGGCGGTAAAGCTGGCGAGAATGTTGAGCCACTGTTCATCACTGGGCTCATAGGCGGTTCCTGCAGTGCGGGCGACAACGAGACGACCCAAGACCGCCGCATCCGGATCGGCATGCGCGTTCAAGGCCGGTCGCAGCGGGGCGGAGAGGACTTGCCTTACCTCGACCCAGCCAGCCCCCCGTCGGGCGGGCAGTCGCTCCCCTGGCTGCAGCATCGTGCGGCCGGCGTCGGGCAGCGCACAGCCATGCCAGCACTCAGCGTGGAGTTCTCCCCCGTAAGGATCCCGCAGGACAGCCAGGCCTAGCGTCGAGTCAGTCTCCCGCTCGGCCTCACGCAGGGCCCTTTCCAGTAGTTCGTGCAAGGATGTAGCGTGCTGCAAGGCCAAAAAGGTGTCTTGCCAACTGTGCATTTGGCTGCGCACCTGACGGACCAGGCTTTCCTGTTGCTGCAGCCAATCCCGCATCTGCTGGCGCTCGTGCCACATCTTGAGCACCCATTGGACAAAGTAGCCGAGGACGATGGACCAGCCCAGGTTAAGCGCGGCGACGGACAGTGATTGGCCAGTAGTGATTTGGGGGTCACCCAGATACAACCAATTCAGAAGCGCGCCACCCAGCGCTGCCGCGACCAATGCCCCTGACCAGCCCCACCAGCAGGCCGATTCGACGGCTACGAGGAAGGCATAAAAGGGGAATTGGAAGGGCAGCATCCCGTTGCGGCTGCCGATCACGCTGACCAGGGAGATGGCCATAAAATCGAATAGCACCAACGTCCGAGCAGTGGCTGGCCGGGTGAGCCAATCCCGGCGAAAAATATAGACCAGCAAAGGGACGAGGGGAATGATCAAAAGGACGGCGATGAGCAGTCCAAGCGGAAGAGGTTTGCAGCCTTCTACCAGGGTGAGCAAAAAAAGGAAAATAGGGGTTAGACCCAGGCGAAGGAAAATCAGAGCCCGGTGGATAGCAATCAAGTCCTGCCCAGCTGGCCTTTTCATCAGAGCTCCTTATACTGAGCGGGCATAGTACTTCGGGTTATAGTACATTCTATCACATTCTTTGCATGTTAGCAAGCAACAGTTTTTTTGGGGGTAGACAAGGGCAAAGTCGATCTGGGGGTTGCAAGCAAGTTGTAGGGGACGATCGGTCCGACTTTGGTTGCTCCGCCTTGGCAGGTCCAGGACAAGTCCATCACCTGGCGCCCATGACAGATTCGCCCCCCAACCCCACCCCACCCAATTAACAT
>Ga0272444_10004620_pt1 | contig 12112 bp, 7 predicted proteins | sample SSMForm13_FD_201033 | JGI IMG/M metagenome (GOLD analysis project Ga0272444, IMG submission 201033) | Marine sediment archaeal communities from Little Sippewissett salt marsh, Falmouth, MA, United States - SSM-Form-13 | ecosystem: Environmental > Aquatic > Marine > Wetlands > Sediment ... | reverse complement strand
CAATCGTGGTCGAGTGCCCCATTATCTTGCAGCACCCGGATCGGGTGCTTGCCGGCCGGGACCAACAAGTGCAATCGGCCATCGAACGTTTCCGGCTCCCGGTAGACCCGGAAGAACTTGTGTTCTCGCGTCAGCACCCACAGGGGTCGAAACTGACCTGCATTCCGATACACAATGACGAAACATTCAGTATCCCCGGCATGACCGCCGATCCCGTAGTCGCCCATATGCCAGAGGAACCCCCGGCAGACGATGTAATCCTGATCCTTGAAATGATATTTATACCACGACAGGTAAATCGCCGGGGTCAGTTCGATCGGCCCGGGCGGCATATCTATCAGGCAAGGGACATCCAACCGGTCATCCTGGTGCCCATGCACGACCACGGGTAAATAGGCAGGGTCGGAGTTCAAATGCTTTCTGATTTTGTCCTGTAGTGGTTTCATAATTCATCGGGCAGCGCCGGATAACCGACGCCACCCGATCTCAGGAAGGGATGGGCTATTTAGGTGACCCAATAAGACGCACGTTAATTGATGTCATATCACCGCGCCCGGTCACATTGGCCAACTCTGCCCGTATCTGCGCCACAAATGGAATACCCAGCATGCCCCAATTGTAACCGATGCCGACAGCATGAGCCGAATACCATTTGTCGCCGAGCCCGTCAGCCTTTATCTCGTACCACATACCGAGCGGCGCAAGGATACCATACAGTCCCTTGTGGATAGAGAAGTCGTAATCAACATAGCCTTTGGCGAAATAGAATTCTTGCCCGCCGCGTTCGGCCTTCATGCCGATCAGGTCCACATCCGCCCCGGCGATCAGCTCGTTGATTCCCATTGAAACACCATAGGACATAACGGTCTTTTGTCCTGTCTGCATAAAGAATCCGACTTCCGTTGCCACCTTGACGTTTGCGGAATCGGCCGGAGCCGACATGGCCGGGCCGGCCAGCAGGGCGAGCACCACGGTGATAATTGCGAGTCGTTTCATCTGATTCTTCCTCTCAGTTTCGAGGGTGTTTTCTTGATGGCATGGACACCACTGGATACGGCGATATTGCCGAGGATGAACATTAGTAGTTCGTTCTGTGTGGCGGCAGGCGCAAATATCGCTTTCAGAAGAAAGCCGAGAGCCACGGCCAGCACAGCCTGAACGATGAAGGCGCTGACAGGAACGTCCGCCAGGTATTTGTTCTTAAGCCACGCTACCACAGGGACTATCAGCCCCGAAAACAGCGTCGGCCATAACTGAGTAATCACATCCATGTTACAGGTCTCCTTTCGGTTTGGGTCTTATCTCCATCGGGTTATCGATTGGTAATTGACTACGCTATCAGAGGCGGGCACCCTGAAGTATTCTGCTGAAGTGCCCCGAGGGTATAGCTTACCGCCAGAGGAGGTTAAGATTTTCACTGCGTAGTACGTCGAATCATTGGTAAACGCCGCGTTGGCGTACAGGTTGACGCCGACATGTCCGAAGGCATCGCATGTATCGACAACAGCGAAAGCGTCCGCGTATCCCATCAGGGTGTCGCCAGCGTACAGAATGGAATCGTTTTCCGATACCAAGTCGATCTTGATCCTGGCCCCGGCGTATCGGGTGCCGGACCAATCAGACACCCGGAAAGCCACAGTCACCCGACCCCCGGCATCGGTGTAGGTATAGATGGTATCCGTAGCAGCCGTGGTCACAGTGAACGAATCCACAGTAGCAGCGAAGGCCGGCGCACCGAACAGAGCAACGTAATCGCCCGCGTTCAAGTTGAATACCGCCGTCCCATTCTCATCGGTCGCATCCACATACGGTTGCGCTGACTGCGCCTGGTTGTTGACAGTGACAAATACACCGGCCAACACCGTATCGGCCCCGCCGGTCGAATCGATAACCACGATCTGATAGGTGTAGTCACCATCACCATTCGGGGCAGACACTCCCGATATCGGCGCGTCGAGGTTGCGGACTATCTGGGCAAAAACAGTAGAAGCCGATGTGTCTGCTGCCACGATAGCCAAAATGGAATCAACCGTCGCAGCGGCGGCAGCAGCAGCCGTAAGCCCAGATGCCGCACCCTGGTAACTCGTTGAGTCATTGAGAGTGCTGTCAGATACCTGTATTGCGATTTGAGCCAGATTAGCTAATAACACAGAGTCCGTAGTCGGATCAAAGGCGTTGCTGTTAATGGCGTCAACGGTACGCACAAGGTACGACCACAGACTGGCATCGGTGGTGTCCGATACGCCGAGATTAAGCAAGCTGTCCATTATCTCGGCTGCTGTCAGAGATGACCCGCCGGCGGCCGCCAAACGCAGGAATGACACCAGGGTTGTGTCATCGTCGAGCGATTCGTTGAACGATGACATATCAACAATAACCGAATCTCCCGACTGATACAGGCCGGTGAGTACCGCCATGTACGCACTCGGATTGTTGGCGACGTATGAGATGTCGTAAGCCGACGAGTCCACCAGCACAACCTTGTCGGTAGCTGGGTCAAACGTACTGAGCCCGGACACCGTCGCCTTGAACTGGTCCTCGTTGCTGCCGTCGGTGAACGCAACGTAGGTACTCTCCGCAACGGATGTAGGCTCGCCGGCCGCCAGGCTAACACTGAACCCGAAGGCGGTCAGTGTGCGAGTCAGATGATCCACCCACACCTTGGTTCCAATGGCGGCATCTGTTATAGCTGCGAGTACAGAGTCAATCTGCTGTTGGGTCCATATGGATGCAACCGTGCCGGAGTCGGCCCTTGTCGCCAGTTCATGCCACCACGCGTCGCTATAAAGGCTGGTACCCCGGCCGGTCAGTGTGTCAGCAACCTCTGCTGCTGTCAACCCGGATGCCGAACCCTGCACGTAAGCCGTCGTGCTCAAACTGTCACCCATACTTCCAGCCGTGAACGCGGTAGTAAACGCTTTGTTCCAAACGCTGTCCGCTACTTCCTGCCCGGTTAAGCCTGCCGCCGATCCTTGAACGTAGCTTGAATTGTTGACGCTATCCCCCATGCTGCCAGCATTAAACGCGGTAGCAAACGACAGATTCCATACAGCCAGAGCCACGTCATTGGCGGTCAACCCGGATGCCGAACCCTGCACGTAAGCCGTCGTGCTCAAACTGTCACCCATACTACCGCCGGTGAAGGCCGTGCCGAAAGCGATGTTCCACACGTCCACGGGATCAAGCGAAGCTACCCAGTCGTCATAGGATTCCGTCGAGTCCTGAACAATCAACAGGGTGTCGAGCAGGCTGTCGGCAATAGCATAGATCGAGTCGACCGTCGTTTGGTGAGCTGCCCAATCGTCAATCAACTGAAGGGTATCCAGCACCGCGTTCAAGTCGGCAACGATTTCCTTAACGATCAGAGAGTAACTACTCGCGGTGTTGTGCCCAGTTGAATCCTCATTCCAGACAGCGTCGGCAGTCGCCCCGGATATCTCGTTAACTGCCGTGGTGGCCAGCTCCGCCGATCCGATGGCGTCCGTTCCAATTTCGGATGCGTCGAGAGTTCCCGTAACATCATCAAGGTTAATTCCCAAGCCCGTGGTTATTCCGAGATTGTTGGCGAGCCATATCCCAATAACAGAGGAATCAATATTTACAGTATCACGATTGCGCCATACATCATCTATCGACGCCCAGTAGTTGGAGTCGCCGGCCACCTTCAGTAATTCCTCAAGTTCGCCCGTCACGTTCGCTGTGTCGGTCCATATTTTCGCCCTCATAGCCGCATCGGTCAGGGCGGCCAGCACGCTGTCGACTTCGGCTTCAGACCACTCGGACGACCCGGACCCGCTCTGTAGTACTTCGTATCCATATTGTGGCGCCGTCTTGTGACCCGTCGTGTCTTCATCCCATACCTCGTCGGCTATTTCATCACCGGCCGTAGTGGCCATCTCGGAAGAACCGATCGCATCGGCGGCTATTTCACTGGCCCCAATGGCGTCGGCAGCAATCTTCGCCGCCGTGATCGCATCTCCACCGATTTCAGCCGCGTCCAGAGTCCCGGAAATATCGGAGAAGTTCACCCCGATGTTGTCCGAGGCTGTAAGGATCGAAGCAGCTCTGTTGATCGTGTCACCGATTACCGACCGGGAGGCGAAACCGGCCTGTATAGAATCCAACAGGGCATTCAGGCTGTCGATTATGTCGGTGAGTTGCTCAGCCGCGTCATCTAACCCGTTGACGTTGTATCCAAATCCATTACCACTTGTCGTTGTCAAATAGAAGGCATTGCCGGATGTTGACCCACCAGCGAAATACGCACCGTGCCCAGTGGCTCCACCAATAGAGACAACACCGTGTGACGATCCATGCCCCTCAATTCTAAGTCCCTGATAATTCCCCGCCTGCGCTAAGAAATTCACACCGTGCCCTGACGTGGCACCACCAATAGCAACAAGGCCCGTTCCTGTTAACCCAGCCGCAGCATATAGGCCGTTGCCCGTTCCTGCACCTGAGAGCTGTAGACCGTGAGCGTTTCCTCCAGTACCCGCTACGAAATACGCACCACTTGCTGATCCCGTATTTGATCCATGCGCATAGAGACCCGCCGCAGATGGGGCCAATCCCCAACACTCCAAGCCGTGCCTGCTCGTTGTCCCACCGAGGAACTTCCCGCCCGGGGCATCTACACCACCTGACGCGAACAACCCTATCCCATCACCCGATCCCATAGCCACGATGGCAGAGTCATCGCCCGACGCCCGGATATGTAGACCGGCCAAGGCCAACGTTGAATCGGCATGGCTGTACCGGACATTCCCCACCCAATCATCCTGGGATTGCAGGGTATCGAGTATCGAATTTTCAATATCCGTGACCGAAGTAAAAGACGATGATATCCAATCGTCTTGTGCCTGCAATGAGTCGAGGGCGGTGTTTACAGAATCAAGGGCAGCATTCACTGAATCGAGGACGGCCAAAGTCACGATATCGACGGTGTACGTTGTTATTGCCGTTGTTATTGCCGGTGCAGTCCCTTCTTTGACATATCCCCACACCAAAATAGGGTGATCTGGACTGATATTAACCGTGTCTGACCATTTTGCACCACCGTCGTTGGTGAATGTTAGTTCCGAAAGGGTTCCCCATGCGATACTATCCCCGGTGATCTGATCGTATATGACAAACCTTCCTGAATCCGCGTCGTGCGTATCATAGAAAATATGGGGAACGTAGGTGACGCCAGTCGCCTGTCCCGCCAGCAGCAGGCAAGCGAGTATGGTCAGGATCATCTTCTTCATGGCTTTATTCCTTTCAGTCGTGTGCGCGTTGTCTCTCCACCCCCCTCACCCATAGGCAGAACCAGCGTTACCTCGTAGTCGTCGCCCATGTCGGTTTCCATGTCGAGGGTATCTACCAGCGTTGTGTCTACGCCGCTATAACTTGCCAGCATCGTGATTGTGAACAGGGTGTCGGCCGTCTTCGTACAGCCCGACCACGCCATTGCGCGGGAGTCGGTCGTATCGTAGACGATTCCGGTGCCCCCCGTCTCCAAGTTGGTCGTATCCTCGCGTTGTTCGTTGATGATACTCACCGCCGCGCCGTCAACCACAGCGTCGGTGGAATCTGTCACGGTGATTTTCAGCGTTCGGCAGAACCGGATATACTTCGTGCCGCTACCGTTGTGCGCCCACGTTGAGTCCCACGTCAGAGTATCGTCGCCGTTTATCCCGAAATAGGGATCAATGATTTCAGCATCGTCAACATCCGTCCCCGAACCCCAACCGGGCGCAATCACCGTCTTCCGGTTGTTTGGACTGCACCAGTTGAGTCCGGTTCGCTGCGTTGTCAGCACCGGAGCTATCTGGATGTTCCCATCCGTTACCGAGTCGATGGTGGCAGAGTCCGGCGTGTAGGTGAAGAACGAATCCCGGTACGAGCGGTACTCCTCAACTGAATGTCCCTGCCCACCCTCAGAGCCGATGATGAGGTTTTGACAGTTGGTTCGCATCGCATTATAGCTGCCGATGTTGCCGTCGGCGTAGGGGGTGTACTGGGCGGAGTCGTCGCCCGACATCATCATGCAACAGTTTTTGGCGTTCAACTCGTCGTTGTTTGCCGACAGCCAGATCGAGTATATCTGGTTCCCGGTAAACCTGTTTTCGATGTGCAGCGAGTTGGCATCCTCGTTGTCGGAGGTAAACCATATCCCATGAGCCTTATGCCCGATGTATTTGGTTGCGTCGGCGCTGTCCGCAAATAGCCAGATGTCGTTTCCGCGAACATAGATGTACTGTGCGCCGTATCGGACGCGGAGACCCCTCGCCTCTTTGTTCCCCGCCTCGTCGCCACCGTTCCATACGCCAGTATACCCGCAGGCCGACCGGATGATATTTGAGTCAATATAGATCGGGTCTTCTGCTGTCCCGTAGGATTTCGTCCCGTAATACAGACCCTTACCGCCATAATACTCGTTGCCAGTATAGACCGAACAAGCAATAGTGTACGATCCTGGCCCGATGCCACCCTTCTCACCGATTCCATGACAGTTGTCCCATGTATTTTGGCCCGTCGGGTTGATGATATACTCTTCGTTGAAGGCGTCGACTTTGACATAGTTGCCGCGTTGCCAAGCTACATCACCGCCGATCAGGATACCGCAGTGGTGAGTGATGTCAATGTGGTTGCCGTGAGCGTAGACGTTGAACGAATCGGGTTCCGCTACGCACTCGGATCGGGTGATTTTGATTGACGCCGACGAATACTGCCGATCCCTGAACCAGAGGACGTGATGCTCCGCGTAATTGTCAAATATCTCGATCATGTCGAGCGCCGCATTGTTGTTATCCTCTCCGTAGATACCGATAGCATCCCGGCCGTACATATACCACTCGCAATTATCAATCGTGATATAGGTCGTGTTGTATGCCTCATAGAAACTGACGGCTCTCGCCGAGTCGCCGCCGTAGGTGCCCCCCTGCGTTGCGCCGTTTGAGTCGGCCATCGCCTGCCTCATCACCAAGTCGGTGATGCGAACGTGGTCCACGTTGTTCGCGCCGAACGCTATACAGTGATCGCCGCCCTTCCCGTCCTTATCGTCGGTCATGTTCGAGTCGAAAGTGATCTTGTTCCCCTGTCCGTCGATGACGCTCCAATCGCAGGAAATGGTCAGCGCACTGCCGTTCGTCCAGAGGTCGCCCGTCAGGCAGTAGTAGGTGCTATCGCCCGAACAGGTGTACGGCAGGGTGGTTATCTCTACCGTGTCGGTGAGGTAGCTATCGCCCGACCACCAAGGTGCCCCCCACGTCACAGCGGGGAGAAGGATGAGAAGGAGGGTAGCTATATGTTTCATGTTATTTCTTGGCATGATAGGTGCCGCCGCGACCTCGTGTTTTGGTGTGAAGTGTCCCACCGCACCCGTTGGCTTTTGAGTGATACGACCCGGCAGGAACGCCACCGGACGGGTATTGCTCATAGATGATTCTCAGCTTCGGGCGTTTTGCAGCCGTGGTGTTGTCCGTCGAATAGAACCCCATGTTGGTGCCTGACAGCCCATATATCTGAAACAGGATCGAGTCCCCGTCACTGTCATGGTCAAAGAAATACGACGTATCGACCGGCCACGAATACCACGTTTCACCCGAACTGACGGTGATATGGTTCTGATATGTTGTCTGGTAGTCAGACCCCGACCCGTCATTGTCGTTACCACCCGCAGGGCAATTCGTCCCACCAGTCGCCCCACCCTCCGAAGTCCAGTCCATGTCGGTCCCCACCGTATCCCAATAGTCGAAATTCATCGACCCGAAATCCAGCCGCTCTCGGCAGCTTACCCTCAACCGCACATCGCCTGACGACGTGACGGTCTTTGTGTGGAGCATGACATAGACGTGCGTAACGTAGAATGAGTCGTAGTTTGGCAGGGAATCGTAATGGTCGGCAAACCTGATGTACGACTGCTCCTCCATGACGGGGACACAATAGAGGTAGATACTGGTCCCGAAGTTCCAGTCGTCGTAATCAGAGTAGCCCATGTAGTAACCGTCCTCGACGTTTGGCCGTATGTCGAGCGTGTCAGTTGCCCAAGTCGTAGTCGATAGCAGACAGAGCGCCACCGTAATCAGCGTAGACTTCATCGCTGCCTCCCGAAGTAGTCATTATCCCGAACAGTCAACAGTTCATGCCCGCGCAGTCTGAAGTAGATGCACTTAACCGTTTCGTCCTTGTCCATCTTTAGGTGTAGGCTAATAGTGAGGCGGTCCCCATTGCGGAAGTACAGACTGGAGTCGGTAACATCAATCGTTTGCCTCCCATAACCGGTCTCGGAAAGGTCTGTTGAATAGTACATACGATTATAGGCTGCCGTTCCCGCGTACCTACAAATGTTCCAATAAGTATCGTTCGTGTCTGCTGGCTGGACACCGGGTTCGGCGTTGCTTACAATACGGAAGTTGTCGATTGCAGCCGAAGCGTCCGTACACTTAACCGAGTAGATGATAGTATCTATTTGCATATAAGCAGGGATTGCAAAGTTGAGCTTAACAGTATCGTACACCGTACCTGACGCAGCCACGGAGGAATCGAGGAATATAAAGTCGTAGTCTCCCTGATAACCCCACCTGAGGTCAACATCATCGAAATCGGCAGTATCATCAAGATTTCCGTACACCGTGACCGGATCAAGGAAAATTGTTTGCGGTTCCACTATCGGCTCAAATGTGGACTCCGTATACCAAGAGCCCCGGCTATAGATGGCTGTAGTATCACCACAAGACTCGCAGCTATCAGCCATTGACCCGACATGGCTACCGAATAAACCGAGCGCCATGCCGTCACCGTTTTGCACGGTTATCAGGTCCATCTTGTAGGGCGTGCCAAACCAGTGTGGCACGCTCACAGTATCCATCCAATAACTGTAATCATTCCATGCTCCGGCGGCTGTCGTATCTCCCAGGTCAGCCAGATCAAGCCCAGGCTGAAATATCGGCATTGATACCCGATTAAATGTTCTTCCGTGGTCATCGCTTACAGCGAGCTGATAGTTATATGGAGCACCCCATCCAGTACCCTCGTTAGGCGATGAACCCGACCCGTTTCTTGTCGTCAGATTGGTGATATTGATGATTTGGTTGCCATAGTGGTGAAAACACCCATGCCAAAGGTCCGTATTAGTTGTATCTTCTGGCATCAAGTCCACAGCCCCAACCGTATCCCAACCGGAAAATAGATCCGCCGACTCCCATTTGTACCATGAGTTCAATCGGTTAGCCCCGTCAGCGTCCGATGTATCGGCATCGTCGAGAGAGATTGACGTTAGGATTTCCATAGTATACAAAGTCCATACCCCTGATGTATCACAATCAAGCTGGGGCGAGATTAGAACAAACCCCTCGTCTGCTCTGGTAACGGGGACACTGGATGGATTCATGTCCCAGTTAGAATACTCAGCTATGATCTCAACAGGCATCGACCAGTTCACTAAGTCGTACGAATAACTCACATATATAAAGTTGGAGTCAGGGTAGCAGCCTTGACCATCATTATATTCACCACTACGGGTTCGCCGCCAAGCCAACACCATTGCGAGGGTATCATTGACCGTGCCCAACCTTATGTTGGGGTCCGATGGATAACCGCAACCATCAACCGAAACGGTGTCACCGTCAATATTGATTACACTGTCTTCGGAATCGAATACCGGATTTGTTAGACCGTCAGGAACAGTCCAAGGGCCATGCGGTGAGTTAGACTGGTAGATGCACGGGTTCTCGTGCCCTGTTGCCGTTACCCCTGTCGCATAAGGACTCCCCACCAATATCAACGACTTTTTGTCTACGCCAAACCCCTTCGCCCAAGCCTCAACCGAAATATGGATAATATGGTTTGAGTCACAGTCGCAATGACTTGGGTGACGGTCGGCGTCGGGAATGTCTATGTCAAGGATCTCAGTCGGAAAGGGCCACCGGATATTGGTAGTGTCAAGCTGGTAATACCTATCCCGAACGATTACCTGTCCACCAACGCCAAGGTCAGCATTTACCCACGGGTTATTGTCGAGGGGGGCGGGTGCCTGTGGTTCGTATTGGTCATTGCTGGCACTCCATGTTAGCACATTACCGTCGGCGGCTCCGTCCTGCTCCAGCTTGCTCGGATCGAGACTGTCAATTTGCGCATCAGTCACCGTGCCAGTGATCTCGGAGAAATCGTCGTATTTCGCGTCATGGGCATTCATGGCGGCAGCGATCTTGGTTCCAGTAGAGTCTACGTCGGCTGCTTCCTCATTCGACCGCAAATAATCATGCTGGCTACTATCGTAGGCGGTGTGAATCGAATCTTGCAAGTCGCTGTGCAGGTCGTGGCTTGTCACAGTACCATCCGCGATCTCCCCGCCTTCTCCACCGTCAACTGCACCAGCCGCTATCTGAGCATCGCCCACGGTCCCCCCAAGTTCGGAGAAGTTGTCGTGTGCCGCGTCGGTTTCGAGACCGGGGACTTCACCTGGCGTCACCACAGAAAAACAGGAATCCTCGAACTCCGCCTCAGTGTCGATGGAATTGACGTTGAACCCCGTAATTCCCGCAAAAGCCACCGCGATGTCGTTCGGCACCTGTCCATCGGTAACGGCACCCGCCAGATCAGACAGACTCACACCCGACGCCTTAACTACCAGAACACCTGCCGAATCCTCTATACTCGGACTGACCAGCCCGCTCAGGGTATCGGTCCCAAAAATTATCGACGCGTCCACTTGTATAGTGTCAACGTCGATATACAGCACGCTGTCGATGCCGTGGTTTTCAAAATTGACCGCATACTTGAACAGCATCGTGTCCTGTACGGAGATGTTAAGGTTCGGATAGGTCATGCTGCTGTATATGGCCGGTGTTTCAATGTCTTGAGTCGGAGCAATGATCTCCGGTATCAATCGGCCGGTGGAGTCCAGTTTCATGCTGTGGCCGTCGCGGTAAAACGTGAGATCTCCCGATGCGCTGTCGACATAGACCATGCCAACCAGCGTATTGTCTCTGGTAAACGCTACGGCAGGGTTACCTCTGCCGCAGTCGATCTTGAGTATCGAGGAATCATCTGTGCCCGACGTGAATATCAGCGTGTCGGCACTCATATATAGACGCCTGGTTCCGCCACCGCTGTCGGGAGGAACCAGGTAAAATGCCGTATCGGCAGATTCGATTGGGTAAGCCCCGTTATCCCACGCAGCAACAGAATCGTATGCGGCCTTGAAATTCGCCGTATCATCGCCAATCTTTCCTACGTTAGTTATTGTCTCATAGGTTTCGTCGGCGGCTTCCACTGAGTCTACGGCCCGCAAAAAATCAGTTGTGTCATCGCCGATCTTGGCAACTTCCGCAATGGTTTCATAGGTCGAAGCCAATGCCGAAATGTCTACCCCGTCAACTGTCTGCGTGCTGGAAAACGTCAGGTTACCAGTTAACTGTCCGCCAGCAAGTGGCAAATATAATGCAGCCGCCTCCACATCGGATAACACGCTGTCCTCGTGGTTCAGCAGTAACCCTGGACCATCCATATACAGCCCGCTCGGTCCGATCCACATCGTGTCGGCCCCATCGATCAGGATGATGTGATGGCGCCCATATTTTCCGGTGATCGTCGAATCGTTCAGGGCGTTCCAGAACGTCCTAATGGCCATCTGCGCATTCACCGACGATATGGAAAATACGATAATCCCGACTATTAAAAAGAGCTTCTTCACGGCCGAGCCTCCAGTAGTTGATCGAGTTTGTCTTCTATCCGGGCCAAGCGGTCCGCAACATTCTCATGGTTGGCTTCGCACTTGGCAACCCGCTCGGCTATTGTTCCGGCATAACATTCGAGAACTTTCACGTCGTCCCTCGTTTCGTCTATCGCCCCCTGAAAGGCGAAAGCCAGAACAGCCCCGCCTACAAATAGCAGGACAGAGACCAGGATGGTCAGTAGTTTGATCGTGTTGCCATTCGCAATAGCCATGTCGTGCTCCTACAGTCTTCAACGCCCTGTTGTTATTTCCTGCCCCGGGATCTCCGGCCCTTGTTTACTATCTTCTGATTCGGGTCTACAAAGACCACCTTCCTGCCGTTCGCTCTCCACACCCACGACAGGTGCCCAACGAGATATCCTGCGAACGCCCCCAGTATCAGAACCGTTACAT
>Ga0272444_10004619_pt1 | contig 12115 bp, 9 predicted proteins | sample SSMForm13_FD_201033 | JGI IMG/M metagenome (GOLD analysis project Ga0272444, IMG submission 201033) | Marine sediment archaeal communities from Little Sippewissett salt marsh, Falmouth, MA, United States - SSM-Form-13 | ecosystem: Environmental > Aquatic > Marine > Wetlands > Sediment ... | reverse complement strand
ATCTTGGCCTCGACCTCTTCGATAATCATCCCGTCCTTGTCCATCGGCACCGTAACGTATTTGGCTCGATAGTAGTTGAACGCCTGAAGGGCGCCCAGATAGGTCGGGTTCTCGGTGAGTATGTAATCGCCGGGGTCGATGAACGCCCGGGCCAGCAGTTCGATCCCCTGCTGGGAACCTGAAGTTATGAGAATATTCTCGAGTTTGGAAGGTGTCCCCCGCTCCGTGGCCCGTTTGGCGAGGAGTTCACGAAGCTCCGGGATACCGCGTGACAGGGAGTACTGAAGGGGAACATCGCCGTGCCTGGCGATCACCTCACCGGCTATGCGCTGCAGGTCCTCTTTCGGGAACATTTCCGGAGCCGGGAGCCCCCCGGCAAACGAAATAACGCCGGGCTGCGAGGAGACTTTGAGAATCTCTCTGATGATCGATGTTTCCAGACTCAGGACGTGCGGGGCAAACTTCCATTTCTCCGGATTTACTTTCTGTTGCATACCGACCAGCATAAAAGACCCTTTCTCTATCTAAGAATCCGGCACCGCGAAACGCGAATTGCCCCACGATGCCTGGAATTGAATTTATAACCTTGCCTGAATATACAAGAACGGTGTTCAAAAGACAACCAACCGCCGGACGAATTATCGGCTAAACTGAACGGCGAAATGGAGATATTTCCTTTGCGGATTTGGCCGCGGGACCGTATTTGTGGTATGCCGTGCACCGATGTGACAGAGAATCTTCGGCTGGTCCTCGACCCCGAGGAGCGGATAATCGACTATGAACTGAGCAAACAGACCTGCGGCGGGGCCGTCGCCGGCCGGGGCTTGATCCGCAAATGGGTCAAGCACAAGCCGGTCGAGGAGATCCTTCGCCTGAGCGCCAGGAAAGTCCTGGAAGGTTCCAGGATCAAGTCGAGCACGGACGAGTATCTTCATCTCAAACATCTCTTTTCGATTCAGGAGACGCTGTCGGCGTACACCGGCAAGACGGACAACGAGAACGATCTTCTGTCGATTCTATCCGTTGACTTTGGACCCGAGGGGACTTCGGTCCACGCGCGGATCAACCTAGAAGTTCTCACCGACCGCATCAAAGCCTGCGGCCTGTGCGGGGACGGGTGCAGGACGGAACGAGCCTGAGTATCGGTTCAAGCCAATCAAGTCAGGCTGAGCTTGTCGAAGCCTGCCAAGCTTGATTGGCTCGCCTGCGCCCCCCTTCGACAGACACAGCCGGTTGCGTGGGCGGCAGACGTCCTGTCTGCCCCATCCCCGGGCAGGTCAATACCCTTGGGTTTTAACGTTCAGGACGAACCGGAGGTTCGGATCTGTAGCTCCGCTTCAGGGGTCAAGACGGCAAGCGTCTTGACCTACGCGGCTACCTGCCGTGGGCCGCAGTCGCTTCGTTCCCCACCATAAATGGTGGGCCACCCGACTGCGACCGAGATGGAGCTTTGTGCAGCTAAGCGGTCGTATGAATTCCCCCACAAAAAAGTGGCGCCCCCCAGAATTGAACTGGGGACACACGGATTTTCAGTCCGTTGCTCTACCAACTGAGCTAGGGCGCCAACTTCTTATAGATACCAGCGTTAATGGTCCCGCGGGTACATGTCTGAAAGAGAGGGAAAAATATCAAGAATCGACCGGATGTCAACTCATAAAATAGACATCAGCCGAAAATCTGGGCCTTCGTCGGCGGAGCAAACAGAGCCGCCAGGATTCCCAGCGACAGGAACATAAACACCAGGTTCAGCGTGTTCCCCAGGGCAAACAACACCGACAAAACCACCAGCCCGTTGAGCACCACCAGGCCGTACCAGCCCCAGCGTTTGAGGTCCCGGAAAGCCATGCAAATCGCCGCCATGATCGCCCCGGCGATCAGGAACATGAGCGATTGCGAGAAATCGGTATAATCCCGGTCAAGCACGCCGAGAATGATCTTCACCCCGCCGTAGAGAACAAACATTGCCGCAAAAACATAGCCGTACCATTTGGCCAGCAAAAAGGTGATCGGTCGTCTGGGTTCTTCCTGCGTCATGACAAGCCTTTCGTTGGAGCTAACGGACCTCGCCCAGAAGTCCCGCTCCGATAAAGCCGGCGTTATTGCCCAGGGTGGCTCGGGCGACCCGGAGTTTTTCCACGGCCGAACCGAACGCTCTCTTGCGAATCTCTGCGCTGACAGCGTCCACGAATCCTCCCCCGCCATCGGCGACTCCGCCACCTATTATAACGATATCGGGGTTCAAAAGATTCACGACTCCGGCCAGACCGACCGCCAGGTATCCCGCCGTTTCGTTAATCACTTCCGCGGCCACCTCATCCCCCTTTTTGGCGGCCGCAAAGAGCTTACGGATGTTCAGATTCTCAAGATCACCTTCGAGCACGTTCTCGAACGCCGGGGTCAGGCCGCCGTGGAGCTTGGAGCGGGTCCTTTCGACAATGGCCGCCGAGGAACAAAATGCCTCCAGGCAGCCCCGGTTGCCGCAACGGCACTGCGGTCCAGCGATATCAATAACAATGTGCCCGATCTCGCCGGCTGAGTGATTGCCTCCCCGCCAGAGCCTGCCGCCGATAATCAGCCCGCCGCCGACACCGGTACCGACGGTTACGCAAACCACGGAGTCATAGCCGATCCCGGCGCCGAACCGATGTTCGGCCAGGGCGACGTTGTTGGCGTCGTTGTCGACGTGCACCGGGAGGTTCAAACGCTCGTGAAGGACATCCCCGACGACCGTGCCCTGCCAGCCTTCGATATTGGGCGATACGCCGATCACTTTGCCGCTCCGGCTTTCGACCGCCCCGGGCGTTCCGACCCCGAGCCAGCGGACTTCGAGCTCTTCTTCGGCAGCGTGATAAAGCAGGCTTTCGGCTATATTGGTGACCAGGTGCATTAGCGGGTCGACCCCTTTTTCAGCCATAGTCGGGCGCTGCTCCTTGTAGAGCACCTTTCCCTTCCTGTCCACCAGTCCGAATTTGATGTTGGTGCCGCCGATATCGATACCGGCATATACGAGATTGTCTGCCATACCTGTCGATCGTCCTGTACCGAAAGCTTCCCGGCAAGTCGCCCGAACGGGCCAACCATTCCAAAAACCGCGACCAACATAAATCTGAGGTCGGGGCGTGTCAACTAATATACGGTCGGGGAATCGCCCCGCGGCGCTCAGGTCTCTCGGGCGTCGGAGCGAAGCACCAGCAGAGTGTATACCAGAAACGCGAGGCAGATGAAGCCCATGACGATGATCATCATCAACACCGCCAGAACTTCCTGCTGGATAAAGATAGGCAGAAATCTGAGGATCGAGTTGACCAGGGCGGCCAGGATGAGGGCGACCGTCACTCGCTCGACACCCCTGCCGATAGCCGCGCCGATAATGGTTCCGGCAACCACGTGGAAAAGGATCAGAAAGCCGCGTTCGACCAGAATCGGCGTAAACAGTACCGAGATATTCAGGCCGGACACGTAGCAGGCCTCGATCAGGGCGAATCCACCGCCGAGGAATGCCCCGACCGCCGCCCGATGGAATTGCCGGATCCGACGCCAGTAGAACAGGGCGGTCAACAACAGGAATACATACAGCGTCTGGACTATGCCTCCGGCCGCGGCCGGAAAAATCGACCAGAAGTAGATCGATCCGCCTTCGCTGATGTTGGGGATCAGCCACGAGCCGACCAGGTATATCTGCAGCGGGATCTGGGTGTATGGAATCAGTATAAACGCTATGCCGCCCACCACGAAGGCCAGCCAGCTATCGAACCGCTTGAATCCCGAGCGGGTCAGGAACAATATCGACAACAGAGCTATCGCCAGAAAAGCGATGTAGTGCGGTAATCGAAGGAACATCAGGCGGACCGTCATTCGCCAGTCCCGCTGCTGGGCGGTCCGGCCGGCGCCGGTCGGCGTGGTCTGTTGGATCATTCCCTGGTAGACCCGGACGTTCTGGTTCTCCATATCGACCCGGACCAGTCGTTTGTCGGCGGTGAAGTAAAGCTGAAAGTCACCCGGTTCGGTCAGCCTGATGATAAAGACTGAGTCGATCTTGTTCTTGTAGATCTCCTGCCACATCCAGCGCGTGACCTGTCCCACGATGCGCGTGGACATCATTATCTGGGGTGAATATATTGAATCAATTATAGTGTCGCCGACTGCAAGGTCTCTCAAGGCCAGGAAGACCTCGAGCTGATCGACAAAATACATCTCCCACGGCTTGAGGTCGCTCTCCATCGGGACGTCAATATCGACTTTCGTCCCGGCCCGGGTGTAATATCCTTCCAGGGTTCGATCGTCCAGCTCCATCTCCAGGCGCTCAGATGCCGAATCAGGCCCGAGCGTAAGATCGCAGCCGAGGAAAGACCCGTCGGGAGCGACAAAGAAGTCCCCCTTGGTCTGGACCTTCTGCTGAGTCCCGATCATCGTGTAATCGATCGACAGGCTGTCGGTGAAAACGAAAGCCTCCCGATCGTTTATCTCGCGGGTGCTGCTAACGGTGGAAAAAAGCCGCCCGAAGGTCGTCTGGTTGGCGTAGAAGATCCACGTGCGGGAGTCGCCAACAGGGCGGAAAGACTCGATCGACGGCTCAGCGTTGACCGCGCGAAAGAGCGTGTCGTCCTCCTGGGCCCGAAGTCCGGCGGAGGCGGTGATTAAGATGAGGAGAAAGCCCACATATCTTGCCATATGTCGGCTGAAGATAGGTATTCTCCCGAAACTGTCAATCTAAAACGGCGGCGGGGCCGCGCCTGGCCTTTCTTAAGGGCCTCCCTACGGACAGGCGGAAAGGGGCGACAGGGTCAGGAACTGGTTGTCGATCAGAACGGCTATATCGGTTATGTCGACGCCGCCGGACTGGTCGATATCCCCCACGGTCGGAGGCAGACAGCAACTGCCGTCAGGCACCTCCACGAAAATCGTATCCCTCATCCCGCCGTGAATCGAACAGTGGTAAGGAAAGGGACCGGGACCGTCAGCCTCCGTGAACTCCAATAGAAACTGGAAGGCGGCGGTGGAGGTCACACCGGAGTCCCAACTCTTGGGGGGGCTGCCGTCAGCGGTCGTGGAATGTGGGATGCCGCCCGTCCAGGTCCATCGAACCGTATCCCCCGGCTGGACCACCGTATCCTGGGGTGAGAAGAAAATGTTGCCTACGGTAATGTCTTGGATAGTAGCGGTCGCGGACCCGGTGGTCAGGAGCACCAACGCTCCCGGCAGAAACAGGGCAGTTGATGAACGAGGCATTTTGGAAGCTCCTTCGTGAGGGTAGGTTTATTGAAATACGCACGAAGGCGCCCGTATAATGGATGCATTTTATCTATGTCCGGACCGGCTTGTAGAAATCAGACTCGCTTGCGGGCGATCAGGACCAGGTCCCGAGCCTTCCTGCCGAATCGTCGGTCAAGATATAAGCTGGCGTACTTGCGGATGCTGTTATACCGGGCCTTTTCCGCCGCTCGGACTACCTCGGTAGCCGTGAAATTGTCAAACTCATGACAGAACGGCTCGAACGAGAACGGGGTCTTTTTCATATCGAGGCGGACTACATGAATCTCCTGCGTGCGGCCTCTTCGCCGGGCGTAGCGAAGGTACAGAATACCGTCGTTTTCCGTGGCCTTGATCGGGAAGATCTCCCCTTCTTTGATCGCCTCGTAGTTCAACGCCTGCACGACCAGGCGGCCTCCCGGTTTCAGAACTCGCCTGAAATTGATAAAAGCGGTCTGCAGATCGCGCCGGCTGGTCAGCCCGCTGATGGAGTTAGCCAGGCAAACGACCAGGTCAAAACGGCCGTCCATCGACCTGGGCAGTTTCTCGAAATCCCCCCGCCGAAACGTAAGCGGCAAATCAGACCCCGAGTATTTTTCGCGAGCCATTGTGATCATGCCGGCGGCTCGGTCCAGCCCAACCGTCCGGATGCCCTGCCGGGCGAAGAGGGCCGACGTCAACCCGCTGGCACAACCGGCGTCGAGGACACTGGTCGGCTGAAAGCGATCAATCAGCGCCTGCACTTCTTTCGCGTGATAAGCTTCGCGAGCCGACGCGTTGGTGATCAGGTCGTATTCGTGGGCGTAGAGGTCAAAAACTGATTTGCGGGGCATGCGCTTCCTTTCGGCTAAGTTGGTTCAGGGATGAACGTACTCGCCGAGGTTGGCCTTGTCAATCCGTTCCATGTACTGCTGATCGGTAATGCTGTTTTCCCAGGGGCCCCAGAACTTGGCAGCGAACAGCGCCCCCCAAAAGAAAATCAGCAGGACAGCCGCCCATTTGAAAGTCGAAACCGGCCGGCGTTTGCTCACCGCCTTGATCTGAAGGGTCTCGCGGACCGGGCAGGAATCGACACAGGCCATGCAGCCGATGCACTCGTCGGACACGACCTCGCGCACTTTATCGACTTTGATAAAAGCCGGACAGACGCGGGCGCAGGAAGAACAATCGATGCAGGTTTCGGCATTGCGCTGGATGCGGGTCGGCGAGATGAAATTCAAAATCCCCAGCAACGCTCCGTAAGGACACAGATACCGACACCAGAAAGCCCGGATCACCAGCGACAGGACAAACAACCCGGCAATTACGCCCAACGCCAACGGCGTGATGTCGGTGAAAAAGCGCAGCATCAGGATATCGGAAACGATGTTGTAGTCGGTGTAAATGAATTCCTTGATGCTCTGGGGGGTCATCTGGATCAGGATCGCCCAGATGAAAAAAGCCAGCAGGAGATATTTGAGCGAGCGAAGCGGATAGTCCAGCCATCGGGGCGGCTTGAGGCGCTTGCGCCAGAGTTTGTCGGCCACGTCGCCCAGCATCTCCGAGATGAACCCGACCGGGCAGACCCAGGAACAGAAACCCTTCTTGAACAGGAAAGCGGTCAGGAGAATTACGACAAGGATAATCAGGCCCGAGGGGTGCACCGTGTTAATAATCCCCGTCTCCCAGAAATACCTTAGCGATACCAGCGAACCGATCGGCAGCCAGCCCTCGACTCCCGGCGGCCGCGAGACCTGCCAGGCTTCTCCTCCGCTGGAGATGTATTTCGCGAAGAGGTAGAACTGCACCCCGATGAAGATATTAACCGCCAGTGAGAATAGCTGAGCATAGAAACGGAGGTTCTGGACCTTCCGCGCTTCATTGGTTGCAACCTTGCCTTTCCGTGAGGCGGCCGTACAGCGGTTGACATCGGTCGTAATCATGTGGGGAATATCGTCTTTTAGAAAGAACGCCGCCTTGACCGAAGTCAAGACCCCTGCGGACGGTGGTCTCGGCGAACGGCTGATCCGAGTGGCCCACCATTCCTGTGGCGGGATGTGCTGACATTCCGGATACCCGGGTAGCCCACCATTTGTGGTGGGTTTATCAGTAGGGTGAGATTAGTATCACGACGCAGGCACCCACAGCAAGCTGCGGGCTACCGATCACGAGTTCTGCAAGAGCTTCCGTATGTACTCCAGAAGCTGCCCTCTCGGGATCGTCTCCTGGAAGCCCTCGGCCTTGAGCCATTCCTCGCGGCCTTCGGTCTGCTTCGCTTGCGAGGTCCCGGCGGCGAGATTTTTGACCGTCACCTGCCCGGCCTCGAACTCGTTAGAGCCTGCGATAACTGCAATGGGAATACCGACTTTGTCGCCGTACTTAACCTGTTTTGTTAAGTTTTTGGTGTCCCCGGCGTAGATCTCCGAGGGTATCCCCGCCGCCCGCAATTCCTTCAAGATTGCCAGGTAGTCCGGCAGATGTTCCCGGTCCATGACCGTGACCAGAACCTTTGAGGTAGCTGAGGTCATCGGCAGGGCTTTAAGTGCGATCAGAGCGGCCAGAAGGCGGTCAATGCCTATCGAGGACCCCGTGGCCGGGACTGACTGGCCCTGGAAGCGATCGACAAGGTTGTCGTACCTTCCGCCGGAAAAGACCGAGCCGTAATCCGGGTTGTCCAGCAGGGTTGTCTCAAACACGGGCCCGGTATAATAGCCGAGGCCGCGGACGATAGTCAGATCGACCTCCGATTTCCCTTTGGACACCCCCATATCATCCAGATGTGACTGGATGCCCTGTAGCTCCCTCACACCCTCTTCGGCTTCGGCAATCCCGGACAGAGTATCCCCCACCCAGGCTATCGGCTCGGCCTTTGAGAGCAGAGCCTCGTCGAGGAACTGCTGAATGCAGGCGATCTGGTCTTTGGGAAGCTTCAGCCCCGGGATTTTTGCTCCGGAATCATCGATGCGCCCTTTGTCCAGCTCCTGAAGAACGGCGTCTCTCCCCTGCTTCTCGAACTTGTCGAGCACCCGCATGACATCGGGGCCGCGCTCAGGTGCGATTCCGGCCCACTTGACGAGGCCGTTGAGGATTTTGCGATTGGAATAGCGGACCTTGAATCTATCGATTCCGAGATGCTCCATCGTCCCTACCATAGCGGCGATGATCTCGGCATCGGCGAGGAGGTTCTTGGTCCCGACAATGTCGATATCAAATTGCATGAACTCCCGGAACCGTCCCGGCCCCGGCTTATCGACCCGCCAGACGTTGCCGTACTGATAGCGCCGAAACGGCAGCGGAAGGTTCGGCTGCGAGGCCACATACCGGGCAAGCGAGAGCGTGAATTCGTATCGCAGGGCCATCTCCACATCATCAGGGCCCGTGAAGCCAAACAACTCTTTGAGCGAGTCATCGTTGTAATGCGGGCCGAGGAGGATATCGGCGCGTTCGATGGAGGCGGTTTGGAGGGGCAGGAAGCCCATCACCTCGAACACCTCGCGCACTTTGGCGATCATCTTCTCGCGGGCGATCTGCTCCTGTGGCGGATAGTCGCGGAAGCCCTTTAACACCTGCGGCTTGACGCGGATGACTTTTTGTTTCTTCTCTTTGGCCATAGATGGACTGCTCTCTTGCCTTTCGGGGTCAGGTGCTAAGATTAGGCGCAAAACGCCGTTTGGAAAGGTTTTTTTGCGGCGTAAAAACGCCGCCGCTTCGAGGATGGTGCCACACAGCTTGCTATGGGAAACTTCGATGCCTTCCCGTGGGCGGCAGACTTCCCCATCTGCCCCGTCGTGCAAGCATCCTGCAGCCTGCTGCGAAATCCGTCGATAGCACGACGCGTTCACTTGGACGTTGTCCCCCACCATAAATAGTGGGCTACCAAGGCTACATGTTCATCCTAGACAATCAGGCCCTGCATGAAGTCCTGCGCGGACAGCTTCTCGCAGTTGAAAACCATCTGCTTGATTTTCTGCTGACGATCCGCGTCAAGGAGACCCTCGGCGAGACCGCTGAACTTGACCTGGAGGTCCTCCTCGGTCATCGGTTCGCGCGGGTCACCCTTCGGATACTCCAGATACGCCTCATGCTGCTTGCCGTCGGTGGTGCGCACGACCACTTTCGAGGGCTGCTTGGCCGGGAACATCTTCTCGAACTCCACCGAGGCTTCCCCCTTGATCTTGTCGATCACCGCCCAGATAGCCGGGTCTTTCATCTTCTCCTCGGAGAATGAACCTGTCGTGATCTTCCGATCGACAATCGCCGCCGCCAAGCAGTACGGGAGGGAGTGGTCGGCCGTCTCGCGAGATTCCGGACGGTACTTGTGCGGGTCGAACAGGATGTCGCAGGCGCGAGCAATGGTGGTGACCGTCACCGAGTCTATATCCTCCGGTTTGATATCGTTCTCTTTGACGACCTTCAGCATGCAGGAAAGATGCGTGTGGGTGAGAGCTTCCGTCGGGAAGCCTTTCATGGAACATTCGAGAATCTTGAACTTCTCCCCCAGCCCTCCGAGAAGTTTCTCCTTGTCCCAGTCGGGGCCGAACACGTCCATGAAGCCTTCCTTCCCCTCGAACACCGCTTCGGTACCGGAGTAGCCCCGCTTGGCCATGAGGGCGGCGAACACGCCGGACTGGACGGCCATCGGGTCGACCGTGTTTTTCATCATGGTCAGCTTGCCGGCGGTGGGACAGCCGATGGTGTGGTTGTGCGAGCCGTTGATGCCGATCGCGTGAACCATCTGGTCGACCGTCAGCCCGAGAAGCTTACCGGCCACAATCGGCGACACGAATTGGGTCAGGGTGGCGTGGTGCCATTTGCGTTCGCGAACGCCGGGAACGGCAAACTCGCACAGCCGCATCTCGAACTCGTAGGCCAGGATGACTGCGGTAAGCACCTCTTTCATCGAAGCGCCCACCAGCTCGCCCACGGCCAGGGCGGCCGGGATAAGGTCGGACGGGTGCGAGGGATCTTCCTTCCAGTAGATGTCGTTGTAGTCGAGCGCCCGGACCATCAGCGAGTTGACCAGGGTAGCGTTGACCGCCGGCATCTTGTCGCCGAACCCGATGATCGTGGCTTCTTCTTTGCCGCCCATCTCTTTGTAGATGTCGTGAAGGATACCGACGTCTTTGGTATGATAGCCGCCGAAGGCGCAGCCGATGGAATCGTAGAGGTACCGCTTGGCTTCGTGGATAGCATCGCCGTGGATGTCCTTGTAGTCCAGCCCGACGGCGAATTCCGCGATCTGTCTTGAGTTAGATTTGTTTGTCATGCTAAGAAACTACTGCCTTTGTTTATTTGACGTTCTTTATTCTCCAGACCTTGATTCACTGTAGGTCGGGTTCCGAGCATTGTCCTTTGGAGTGAGAAACCCGACATGCCAACTTACGTCCCCCTTCGACAAGCTCAGGGTGACTTGAGATAGCACACTCGCTGGCCGATTAAGTCAGGCTTAGCCTGTCGAAGCCTGCCCAGCTTGATCGGATCGACTCGTAGGTCGAAACCCCTGCGGTTTCGACGTCGGGGCAGACGAGGGCGTCTGCCGCCCACGTATCGTCAGGACCTCCGCCTTCGACGGACCCTGCGGGCAGGGGTCCTGACCTACGGTTGAGAGACCCAGGGCAAGCCCTGGGCCACCCGAGCTGTGGGGCACCCCACACTATTTTACAAGTTCTTCTTCACCCAATTCTCTAATCCGCCGTCGAGGACCAGCTCCTGCGCCGCCGTGCCGACCGGGCTCAGGGCGTACTCCTTGCCATCGACTTCGATGGTAGCGTTGGCGTAGCTCAGCTTCGCCGTGATGCCGGTCTTGACCGTCAGCTTGTCGGTGCCGAACTTCGCTTTCAGATCGTTGACCAGATCGGGGGCCTCTATTGCAAGGAAGCCGTTGTTCAAGGCGTTCCGCTTGTAAGTCTCGCTGAACGATCCGCCAATCACTAACTGAATGCCGCGATACTTCAGCGAAGTCGCCGCCTGCTCACGGGACGAACCGGTGCCAAAGTTGAACCCGCCAACCAGGATGTCCCCCTTCTTGACGAGCTTACCGAACTCCGGATCGTAGTTCTCCATCACCACCCCGGCTTGCTGCTCCGGTGTGAAGTCATCGATGTAGGTGTACTTGCCGGGGTAAATGCCGTCGGTGTTGAGGCTGTCCTGATGGCAGAAAATCAACTCGCCGCTGATCGCTTCCGGGAAACCATCGAGAAGTGTGACCTTTACGGCCGCCTTCTTAGGCTTCGGGTTGGCCTTGCAAGTGCCTTTGATTTCAACCGTGTCATCGTAACCGGGCAAATCGATATACCCGGTCACAGCCGAAGCCGCCACGACTTCGGGCGAGCCCAGGTAAGCCTCAGCCGAACGGGAGCCCATCCGCCCCTTGAAATTCCGGTTGGTGGCGGAGATGCCGACCTCGCCATCCTCAAGCAGCCCTTTCCCTAGTCCGATGCACGGACCGCACCCGGGGGGGAGCGGGATCGCGCCGGCCTCGATCAACGTCTGCCAGTCTTTGCGGCTTTCGCTTTCGGCCTGAACCTCGTTAGATGCGGCCGCGATATAAAACTCCACCCCTTCGGCGACCTTCTTACCCTTGATGATCTTGGCGGCGGCGGCCAGGTCCTCGACCCGGCTGTTTACACACGAGACGAGGTAGGCCTTGTTGACCTTCTGCTTCCGCTTCCGCATCTCGGTCACGGCGGTAAACGTCTTCACATTGTGCGGGCCGGAGACGTACGGTGACACCGTACTCAAGTCCAGCTTTAGCTCTTCGGCGTAAAAGGCATCGCTATCGGCCGTTACCGCATTCGCCTTAAGCTCCTCCAGGTGTGCCTCGTTCATACGGGGGTGCTGGCCGTTACCATCGCTGTCTGACGGTACTCCGGCCAGGCCGCGTTTC
>Ga0272444_10004618_pt1 | contig 12120 bp, 10 predicted proteins | sample SSMForm13_FD_201033 | JGI IMG/M metagenome (GOLD analysis project Ga0272444, IMG submission 201033) | Marine sediment archaeal communities from Little Sippewissett salt marsh, Falmouth, MA, United States - SSM-Form-13 | ecosystem: Environmental > Aquatic > Marine > Wetlands > Sediment ... | reverse complement strand
GTGTCCGTATCAACGGACAAACACCGCGCTATTCCTTCTTTTTCTTTTGTCCTTCGGCAGCGAGGGCTTCCAAGGCGGCGATCGGATCCAGCTCTTCGTCGGAGCCCGAATCGCCCATGGCTGCTGCGAGGATGTCGTCGGGGCTGGAGTCGTCGTCGATGACGTCGGCCTCGAGCTCGACTACTTCCTCTTCGGCAGCTTTGGCTTCCGCTTCCTTTTCGCCGCGAGTCTTGATTGGATCGATCGCGCCGGGTTGGCCGTCAATCTGCACTGTGAAGACCACCGGCCCGACGACCAGTCTGTCCCCAGCGCCAAGCGAGCACTCGTTGACCCGCTTGTTATTGACGTACGTTCCGTTGGAGGAAGCAAGGTCCTTGACCTTCAGCTCGTCATCGACAAGGCTGATCTCGCAGTGCCGGCGAGATACATTCTCCAAAGGTATGCGGACCTCGCAGTTCTCGCCTCGGCCCAAGACTGTAAGCTTCTTGGAGACAGGGAGGTCCTTCCGCTGTCCGTTGGGCTTGAACATGACCAGTTTGACGTCCATAAGATAATCCTGTCACTAGTCTAATAGAAACCACGGTACACTTATGAGGTGAATCTCTAACATCGTACAGACTAATGAGTTTATTTTATGACATCATCGCGTTCCTGCAAGCAAAATCGAAATGAAGTTTCCAGCCAATTGGTGGAGGCCCTGTATGTCCACGTCCCCTTCTGCGTGTCAAAGTGCAGATATTGCGACTTTTACTCCCTTGCCCTGGCTGAGGCGAACATCGATGATTTCCTCCTTGCGCTCGCTTCGGAAATGCGCCGACAATCGCCCCGCCTGCAAAAACCGCTGGCAAGCGTATTCTTCGGCGGAGGAACCCCCACCGCCATCGTCGCAGAGGCCCTGGGCAGACTGCTGGCGATACCAGGCGAGCATATCGGAGAAACGACCGAGTTCTCCGTCGAAGCCAATCCGGGCACAATCGACGCGTCGAAAGTAAACGCCCTGGTCGACGCCGGCGTCAATCGAGTAAACCTCGGAGTGCAGTCATTCCAGGACGACGAGCTGAAACTCCTCGGGCGCATCCACTCAGCAAGTCAAGCCCGGGACGCATTCAAAATGCTGCGACAAGCCGGCATGCGAAATATTGGCTTGGACCTCATTTACGGCATCCCTGGCCAGACAATGACTTCCTGGCAGGCCTCAGTGGGCGAGGCCCTGGAACTACTGCCCGAACACCTTAGCTGCTATGCACTGAGCTTCGAAGAGGACACCCCGTTATGGCGCGATCTCCATGGCGGTGTCGTCGCGGAAATGGACGACGGCGAGCAGGAGACCTGCTGGCGCCACGCCATCTCAGCGTCGGATAAGGCGGGGCTGGAACACTACGAAATATCCAACTTCGCCCGCCCGGGTCGACAGTGCAGGCAGAATCTTACGTACTGGCACAACATGCCTTACGTCGGCCTGGGCCCCGCAGCAACCAGTTTTGTGGCAGGCGACCGTCGGACAAACAAGCCTGACCTGGCCGGCTACGTCCAGGCGGCGATGTCGGGCCTGGAAATCCCAGCCAGTCAGGAACACCTCCAGGGGCGACATGCCATGGCAGAGGCTCTCATGCTGGGTCTTCGTCTGATTCAAGGTGTTGATCTAAAAACATTTAAACACCGTTACGGCTTGGATGCACGGCAGGTGTTCCCACGGAGTATTTCTCGCTACATGCAGACCGGCGGGCTGGAAATAGCGGGCGGGCATCTGCGAATCCCCATCTCGGCCATGTTCGTTTCCAACGAAATCCTGGCTGACATCCTGGCCGAGGCATAATCATCGCGGAAAAAAGAGATTTCGCCTTCCTCATTCCCTGGCCTTCGCCGGGTCCCAAACTTGCCTTGCAAGACAAGTCTCGCCTGTCGCAAGCCTTCCAACGGCTGCATACCGAATGCATCCGGGCTTTGCCTCGTTTCGTAAGGCCAACCCGGCGATGAGTACAAGTTTTCCGCTTTGCACTGCTTAATGCCGCCCACCTGCCTACCGATATAGGATTCAGGCCGCAGTCGGACTCGGTTGAGTCATTTGCCCAACGTGTGGCCGTAACGTATGTTAAGTTCAGGAAAAACTATGGCGAGCGGAAAAAGGCCACCCAGTCGAAAGGCTGGCGCGCAAAGCGTTTGTTCCCAATGGGATCGCAACGCTGCCCGAACGTCGAGATTCCCCTGCCGTTACGGCCTGGGCTCGCCGCTGCTCGATCTGGCATGGTTTGTATGTATTCAGCCACAGCCCTCAGGGAGCGCGTAATGGCAGTCAAGACGGTAAAAGGCAAAATGCTTCCAATCGGCCTGGACCTGGGCACCACCGCCGTCAGGATGGTCCAGTTCCGCCAGAACCAGGGAAGCTATGATCTGGTCGCCGCAGGATCGGCGGACATCCCCGAGGAAAGCCAGGCGGACTTCCAATCCCGCCTGAGTTTCTGCGTGTCGGCGATCAAGGGAATCCTGAAGGACAACCCTTTCTCCGGCCGGGAGTGCGTCATGAGCCTGCCCGCCGAAGCCACGTTCGTACAGCACGTGAAGATCCCCCGCACTCCAGCGGAGAATGTTCACTCAGCCGTGCTGGGGGAGATCCAGGGCAAGCTCCCCTTCCCCGCCGCGGGCGCGGAGATTCGTCACATCGTGGCCGGCGAGGTAGTCGGCGATGGCGAGCCGCGTCAAGAAGTGATCGTGGTTGCCACGGCGCGTGAAACGGTCATGGCGAGTCTGGCCATGGCGCGCAAGGCCGGGTTGGACATTTCCGGCGTGAACATCGAGAGCTGCGCGATCGTCGAGTGTTTCGGGCGGTTGTTCCGACGCGCGGGCGACCAGAACCGCGGGATCATGTTCGTGGACATAGGCCATGCCAGCACGCAGGTTGTGCTGAGCCACGGAAGCAAGATGGTCTTCGCGCGGAATGTGAACGTTGCCGGCCTGTCGTTCGACCAGTCGCTCTCGGAGCAGCTGGGGATCACTCTCGATGAAGCCGCCGAAATCCGCAAGCAACTCGCCGCCCAGGATAATAACGACGTTCGTGTCCAGGAACTTCGCGCTTGTTTATCCGAGGTAATCGACGCCCTTGCCGGCGAGTTGACCCAATGCCTGCTGTACCACGAATCGATTTTCCGGACTCTGAGCATCGAGCGAGTGATCTTCCTTGGAGGCACGGCGATGGACCGTCACCTTTGTCAGTCGATCGCCCAGCGTCTGAACTTGCCGGCCCAGATCGGTGACCCGCTGGTTCGGATCGGCAATCTGAGTACCGACGGGTCGGATGTGAAGCTCGACCGCCGAGAGCCACAGCCCAAATGGGCTGTGGCGGTGGGTTTGTCCCTCGGCTTGAGCCAGGCCGGATGATGCCTTGTGCCAAGCCGCCGCGACGCCGCCAGGGCAGAACCCGACGGCAGGAGCGGTCAGCCGGGGTGTGTTTCCCGGCGGCGACAGGGCCGGTTGCGACAATGAGAGAGAGAATATGCATACCATAGCGATCGTCAACGAGAAGGGCGGAACAGGCAAGACAACGACGTCTATCAGCCTGGCGGCCTCGCTGGGCAGTCTGGGCCAGCGCATCCTCTTGGTGGACCTGGACGGCCAGGCGTCCACATCGCGGTGGCTCGGCGTCGAGGAAGATGACCGACTCGCCGATGCCCTGCTGGTGGGAGAAGGGCTGGAACCGATCGAGGACATCGCACCGGGCGTGTCTCTGGCGCCGGCGACGGGCAAGTTGGACTCCGTCGCCCGCGATCTGCGTCCCAGCCAGGGCGGGCAGTTGCGCAAGGTTCTCCGCCAGGTACAGGACCGTTACGATCTTGTAATCATGGACTGCCCACCCAGCCTGAACAACCGCCTGATCGGCAATGCACTGCTGGCGGCAACACACGCGCTGGTGCCCGTCGAGACATCGATCATGGCCCTGGACGGGCTTAAGATTCTACTGACGACACTCGAAGACATCAGCGAAGGGTTCGGCCATCAGATCGTCCTGGCCGGCGTGGTCGCCTGCCGTTTCGACATCCGCACCCGCCTCAGTCGCCTGGTGCTCGAAGAACTCCGCCGCGCCCTGCCCAACAAGGTCTTCCATACCGTCATCCGCGAAAACGTTCGCATGCGAGAGTGCCCAGCCTCAGGCCAGAGCATCCTGGAGTTCGCCCCCGGAAGCCACGCCGCCGAAGACTACCTGGCACTGGCCCAGGAAATGCTCGATAACCCCGACGCCTGGCAGTTGCCCGCAACGTGGGAAACCGCCCAGGCCAGCGAGATCGACGACGAGGACCAGCGGTGCTCGGTGGACAGCCTGCGAAGTCGCGCAGCCGCGACCGTCCGGGCCGGGGTCGCCAAGACCGCCCCACCCAAGCCAATCGTCCCCGTCGAGACGCCCGCCCCGGCAGAGATTACACCGGCGCCCGAGCCGGTCGAGGCCAGCCAGGACAGCGCCGCCCCCGATACGGCAGTCGACCGCTGGACCGGTGGCGCCCTGCCCAACCAGGCGGCCGAGACACACGAGCCGGTCATCAAAACTCCACCGGCAGCGATGGATACGCAACGCAACCCGATTGCCCCACCGGAGCTGGCCGAACTCGAATCCTGCATTAGTAGCATGGCCCAAGCCGAATCTCGCCTGAGCACGCCGGATGTCCCCGTCGAAACCGAGAAACCGCAGGCCGGGCCGGAACCGATCACGCCCGCGCAGAGTTTCGAACAGGCGCCCGTCGCGCCACCCCAAGCCGCAATCGAGCCCGCCTGGAATACCCCGCCAGTGGAGCCCAGAAAGCCCGACAGCACCGCTGGGCAAGCCCCAGCCGACCCAGCTACAGATCGCTGGACAGGCGGGCCGCTGCCCAACCGCTCCGTCGGGACACACGAGACGCCGACGGAAATACCCGCGGTGGCGCCGCCGCTGGAGTACCTCCCGGGGCCCCCACCGGACCAGGCCTCCCTGGGCTCCTGCCTCGACCGCCTGGCCCAGGCAAAAGCTCGACTCAACACCCCGGAAGTCCAGTCGCAAGCCAACGAACCGCCCGCCAGACCGGAACCGGTCGCCGCCGCACAGGACTCCCAACCGGAACCGGTCTTCGCCGCACAAGAGTCTCAGCCGGAACCGGTCGCACAGGAACAACCAAAAGAAGAAACCTGGAAAACCCCGACACCAACCCCGGAGAACACCGACACGCCGGAAGAACCACGGGATTCACACGAACAGGACGAGCCGGACGTGGCAGACAAACCGTTCCCCGCCTTGAGGGCGTTCCTTCGCCAGATGGGTCGCGGTAGCAAGTCGGCAGAAGCAGTCTCCGCCAGTAGCGGCGATGCTCGAAAAGGCCCCTAGTTTTCGTCGGGGCATTATGTATGCCCCCAACGAGCCGCTAAGCGGCGGAGCCTGGAACGTTACTTAACGCGCTGGAGCGCGACAGATGGACACAGACAAAAACTTGGATCTCGCGGCAGGCCGATTGGCCAAGGTTCCCACTCGTCATGGGAAACCGCGCCCCCACCGAAAGGGAGCCAGCAGTTACGGCACGGCGAGACTGGGACTCACACCCGAGGCGGACATTGAGCAGCCAGAGGTCGCTGAGGCTGTCGAGGCCGTCGAAGTTACCCCGGCCTTAACCGCCCCGTTGGCGAAGCCCCAATCGCTCAAGGCGAAACTCAACCTGCCCAAACCCGTCGTCCACCGACCAGACCCAACCCCCGCGTCGACGGTGGTTATAGACTCGGCGGGGCGATCTAATTCCCTCACAGCCGAACTGCTCGCACACATCCGTCGTAGATGGGCGTTCGCCGCTGCCGCCGGCGTGGTGGCAACCGTCGGAATTGTGTGGCTGGCCTTGAGCGGAGCCCCGGAGCAACCCCTCCTGCCGCAAACGCCCGCTCAGGTTCATGCCGCGACCACGCCCGCGCCCGCGAAACCGCAGGCCAGGCCCACCAGGCCCGCCCCGGCTGTCGTCGCGCCCAAGCCGATCACACCCGAACCCATCCCGGCAGTTGTCGCGAGGGGGCATATCTCACCCGCACCGGCGGCATCTGACCAGGTAGACCCTGGAAACTCCGCCCCAACGGCGCACCCGGACTTGAACCGCGACAATCGGCGTCTCTCGGCCAGGACGGCCTCGCTTCTATCGGAACTGCTCAAGGATGCGCGTCAAGCCTGGCCCCACGGTCGGGTGAGTCCCCCAACGACCGCCCCGGCAGTGCTGCCGCCCGCGCCACCCCAGCCTGAAAACGTCACGGACGCAACCCGGCCGACCTACGCCTACGTGCCGTGTCCTCCCGGGTTCCGCTTCACGGGCGCGGTGCGGCGTCCAGATGCTACCTTCGCCAACATTAACGGTCGATTCGTCCGCGTGGGCGGAAACATCGGCGGTGCCAGGGTTGTGGAGATCAACACATCCTCGGCCATCATGGAGAAAGATGGCAAGAGATTCATCGTGTGCTTCAGCATGAATGCCCCCAGCAAAGAAGTGGATGATGAGGACGACCAAGACGACGAGGATGACGACAAGGATGACGACAAGGACGACGACAAGGACGACGACAAGGACGACGAGCACGACGACCAGGCCAGCAAGCCAAAGGCTGGAAACCAGCAGACGGAGAGCGCGGCCTTGAAACTCAGCTTGGTCAGCGTCCAGACAGTTTGAGGACTATCCGAAATGAATACGATAAACCTGCTTCCTGAAGACTACCTTCAGCGCCGGCGTCAGCACAGGGGCAACCTGATCTGCGCGGTGTTGTTCGGCATTGTGATCGTGTCCATCTGCGGCGCAGCGGTGGTTTCGGAACGCAGCACCCAGCGTACCAGAGAAGTCTGCGACCGGATGAACACAGCCTACGCACAGGCCGCCAAATTGATTGACGAGGTCCACCAGCTCGAGGCTCAAAAGGGCCGGATGCTCGACAAGGCCAAGCGATCCGCCGCGTTGATGGAGCGTATGCCTCGCAGCTATCTGCTGGCGATGCTTTCCAACGCATTGCCTGACGGCGCCAGTCTCAAATCGGTGCGGATGGCGATGCAGACCGTGGCAGCGCCCGCGTCGGCCACACCCAAGAGCAAGGCCGCCGCCGTAAAGGCCAAAGCCAAGGCCAAGGCGCCCAAGGTAGCGGTCGTTTTGAGCATAAAGGGCAAGGCCAGCACGGACGTGCAAGTGGCCCGGTTCATCGCCCGCCTCGCGGCCCATCCACTTACAGACGTCGTTGACCTGGCATACAGCAAGGAATCCGACGGCCAGCAGAAAATTACTACACGAGAGTTTCAATTGACCGTCATGCTCAAGCCGAATGCCGACGTTCTCGACGCCATCCGCGACGAGTCGCCGAATGCCACGAGTGAAAACACTCCGACCCGCCTGACGATGGGAGGCGCCATATGACACACGATAAAAGCGAATGGCTCAGACAAGGGGTATTCGTAATCTTGCTGCTGGGAATTGTGGTGGGAGCATGGTACTTCCTTTTCCACCCACGAGACCTTGAAGACCAGCGGATGCGACTGGCGATTGCAGCCAAGCAGAGGCAGCTTCAGAAGCTCAACCAGGCCACCGCGACCATAGGCAACCTCAAGGAAGAAATCGCCAATCTCGACAAGGCCATTCAGTTCTTCCAGTCCAAGTTGCCCAACGAAAAAGAAATGGACAAGGTGCTCGAAGAGGTCTGGCGACTGGCCGAAAGCAACAACCTCACCACAAAAGGCATCTACGCCACGCGATCCAACGGCGTCAGTCCGTTCGTCCCAGCCGGGGCGACGCAAATCGAACAGCCCATCAAGATGGAATTCGAGGGCGGTTTCATGGGTTTCTACAGCTTCCTGATCGCCCTGGAATCCCAGCCGCGGATCATGCGGGTTCGCGAGATAAAGCTGGAGCCCGTAAATCGCGGCTCAAGTGACAATGAAGGCCTGGTGAAGGCATCGCTGATGATGTCGATCTTCTTTGAGAACCAGCCCAACCGAAAGGGCTAGACACGATGATGGAAACAACACAAAACCCGCCCGAGCCTAGCGCAAACATCGCTCCGGCAGCGCCGGAGCTTACTCAGTGCGCGATGCCGATGTCGGTTGTACCCAAGGCCAAAGGCAATCCGTTTCTTACGCGAGGCAGCCTGCTGCTGCTGGGAATCTACGCGGCAGGCTTTGTTGCCCTGTACGCGCTGGGCCTTCGCAGCGGACCCAGCATCGCCATGGGCCAGCAGGACCTCGTCTACGCCAAAGTGGACGCCGCGCTGAATCTGCTGGACGCAAAACCCAGCCCGGGCCAACTTGCCAAACGGACCAATGCCAAGGCCATCGCCGACGATTTCTACACCGCCGCCAGACAAAGGCAGATCGACCCGAAGCAACTTGCGGGTAACCCATTTATCTTCAGGCTCAAGGAGCCCGAGGCCGCCCCGATCAAGATCGTCCAGGAAACCGTCCAGAAGGACGAAGTACCAGCCGAGCTCAAGGCGGCAATGGCGGAAGTCAAGAAACTGCGGCTCCAATCGATCCTTGTAGGCCGACAAACCGCAGCGATGGTGTCGAACAATTTACTGACCACCGGCCAGACCATAAATGGCTGGACTGTCTCGCGGATAGAACCGCGGGAGGTGGAATTGACGTGGAAAGACCAGAAATATGTCCTGGAGCTGCTGAATTAACCCCGAGAAAAGGGACCCTTGCCAGGATTATCAGAGCAGGAGGAAGTATTGTCGTCGTTGACGCATAACCCACCAGAGGAGGCTCCAAACGCCCCTGCCGGGCGAACAGACCCCTCAGAATTCGATGTTCTCTGGCGGCCAGCGGACCCGAACGCCTCGCGTCACGGTCCCGAGCGCCTGCTGCTGGACACCGGGCAGGTCACGATCGAACAGATCGAGTTGGCCGAGGTGCATCGTAAGAAGAATCCCCGGGTGAGCATCCTGGATATTCTTGTCCAGGGCAAGATCATCGATTCAAGCCAGGCCCTCCAGGCCGTGGCGATGTACTTCAAGCTGCCGTTTCTGAGAATTGCCTCGGCGGAAGTGGACCAGCGAGTCTGGGGCATGCTGCCGGTGGACTACTGCAAAGCGAAGAAGGTCCTGCCCATCCGCAAGTCGGAGCAAGGCGTACTGGTTGCCCTGACGGACCCGGCGGACATATTCCTGATAGACGATATAAAGAGGCGAATCGACGGGCCGATCAAGCTCGCGGTGGCGCCTCCGGCTGACATCATACGCGCCGTGGAGGATCTTTCCGCCGACGCCAGCGACCAGGTCGACGAGATCATAAAGGGCATTTCCGAGGACACCGTCGAGGTCGTCGATTCGCCGAATGAGGATGTCGCCGATCTTGAAATGCTCGCCGGAGAGAGCCCGGTCATCCGGTACGTCAACTTCTTGATTTCCCTGGCCGTCAGAGAGGGCGCCAGCGACATACACATCGAGCCCGGCGAGATGCGCCTTCGAATTCGATGTCGAATAGACGGCATACTGTTCGACCAGAGCGCCCCGCCGGCCCGGATGCACGCCGCGATCATCTCGCGTCTGAAGATCATGGCCAATCTGGACATCGCCGAACGCCGCCTGCCCCAGGACGGAAGAGTTCGCGCTACCGTGCACGGGCGAACCATCGACCTTCGCGTAAGCACCCTGCCGGTGATACACGGCGAGAAGTGCGTCATAAGAATCCTCGACGCGAGAAGCACACAGGTAGGCCTGGCCAACCTGGGCTTCCTGCCGGAGACACTCGATGCCTTCAAGGAGGAAATTCTCCAGCCGCACGGCATCGTGCTGGTCACCGGCCCGACCGGAAGCGGCAAGAGCACCACGCTCTATTCCGGCCTGAGGATCATGGACGGCGACAAGCAGAACATCTCCACCGTCGAGGACCCCGTGGAATACGAGTTGGACTTCTGCAACCAGGTCAACGTGCACGAGTCGATCGGCATGACGTTCGCCGCCGCCCTGCGCAGCCTGCTGAGGCAGGACCCTGACGTAATCATGGTCGGCGAGATCCGCGACCAGGAAACCGCCAGAATCGCCATCCAGGCCGCCCTCACCGGGCACATGGTGCTCAGCACGCTGCACACCAACGACGCGCCGTCAAGCATCACCCGGCTGATGAATATCGGTGTCGAGCCATTCCTGATCAGCGCATCGCTGAACGGCATACTCGCACAGCGACTTGTCAGGCGGATATGCCCGGACTGCATCGAGCCAATGACCGATGTGCCGGACAGCCTGGCGAGGTTTCTCGACGACAACGGAGTGGACCCCAAAACACTCCGACACGGTCGAGGCTGCGAAAAGTGCCGCGGAACCGGCTATAAGGGCCGGGTCGGCGTGTATGAGTTCCTGGTCATCAACAACGAGATGCGGCAGATCATTTCGTCCCAGGCATCGCTTAATGAACTTCGCGAAGCCGCCCGCGCCTCCGGAATGCGCACGCTTCGGGAGGATGGGCTGGTCAAGGTCAGCCAGGGACATACCACAATGGAAGAGATCATGCGAGTCACCGAGGCGTGACCGGAGAGAGAACAATGGGTTATCTGGAACAGATTCTGACAGCGGCGTTCGAGGCAGGAGCAAGCGACGTACATCTGGTGCCCGGCCTGCCGCCCCAATTCCGCATCCATACGACGCTCACGTCCGCACCTGACTTCGAGGTCGTTCCCAGGGAACTGACCGAGCAGTTCCTCCGGGGTATGATCACGGCGGACCGCATGGAGGTCTTCCAGGAAAAGCAAGACGTGGACTTTTCCTTCGAGGTAGCCGGAGTGGCACGATTCCGCGTCAACGCGCACCTCCAGAAAAGCGACATCGCCATCGCCTTCCGATCCATATCCGACACCGTGCCGGCACTGGCCAAGCTGAACCTGCCGCCGATCGTCGCGAGCTTCTGCGACCTGCCGCGTGGACTCGTGCTGGTCACCGGCCCTACCGGCAGCGGCAAGAGCACCACGCTGGCGTCGATGATCGACTCCATGAACCACCGATACCAGCACCATATCATCACGCTGGAAGACCCGGTGGAATACTTCTTCCATTCCGATCGTTGCGTGATCGAGCAGCGGGAACTCGGCTCGGACGTGCCGACCTTCGCCAGCGGACTGAGGCACGCCCTGCGACAGGACCCGGATATCATTCTCGTCGGCGAAATGCGGGACCTCGAGACGATTTCCGCGGCAGTGACCGCCGCCGAGACAGGCCACCTCGTGCTCAGCACGCTTCACACGCAGAACGCCAACCAGACCATCGAGCGTATTATCGACGCCTATCCGCCGGCCCAGCAGAACCAGATTCGCGCGATGCTCTCGAACACTCTCCAGGCGGTTGTGAGTATGACCCTGCTCAAGCGCCAGGACACCCCGGGCATGGTTCCGGCCTGCGAGATCATGGTCTGCAACGCGGCGGTCCGCAACTGCATTCGCGAGAACCGCATCCACGAGATCCCGAACATCATCGAGACCAACCGCCAGCGTGGCATGTGCACGCTGGATGATTCGATAAAGAACCTCTACCTCAACGGCGCGATCAGTTGGGAAGACGCCATCGCCAAGGCCGCCCGACCCGAAGCGCTGCACCGGTCCCTGAGCGCCTGATCGCTCAGACAGCGAAAGAGAGTACGCAATGTCAGCATACAAGTACGAGATAAAGGCGCCTTCGGGACAGCTCATGGCGGGGGTAATCCAGGCCCAGAGCCTGCTGGATGCAACCGCCATCGTACGCGCCCAGGGCGGAGTGCTTATCAGCATATCGCCAGCGGCCGGCGGAGTTGCCGGGTTTATGGACCGGATGCGAACGGTCAGCTTCGAGAGAGGCCCGAGCCTTCGCGACGTGATGGCATTCACCAACCAGTTATCCGTGATGATCAAGGCGGGCATCAACATCCGCAACGCCATATCCGGAATCGGCGACGGCATCAAGAACGCCAAGTTCCGCGTGATCATCCACCAGATCAAGGCGGATGTCGAGGCGGGCCAGCCGTTCTCCGACGCGCTCGCCAAGTACCCGAAGGTGTTCAGCCCGCTCTACATCAACATGGTCCGCGCGTCGGAAATGTCCGGCGACCTCGGACGAATGCTCGAACGCCTCGCGGAGTTCCTCGATCAGCAGGCAGACACACGAAGAATGGTCATCGGAGCGATGATCTAC
>Ga0272444_10004616_pt1 | contig 12123 bp, 5 predicted proteins | sample SSMForm13_FD_201033 | JGI IMG/M metagenome (GOLD analysis project Ga0272444, IMG submission 201033) | Marine sediment archaeal communities from Little Sippewissett salt marsh, Falmouth, MA, United States - SSM-Form-13 | ecosystem: Environmental > Aquatic > Marine > Wetlands > Sediment ... | reverse complement strand
TTGACTCCTCCTGCAAGATCTCCGCTCTTCTGGCAAAGGCTCGCGAGTGTGGAATGGACGCCATTGCGCTCACCGATCACGGAGTGATGAGCGGCGCCATCAAGTTCTACCGCCAGGCGGACCGCGCAGGCATCAAGCCGATCCTTGGATGCGAGATCTACGTAGCCCCCGGCGACCGCCGCGATCGGACCGCTCAGAATGGTCATCGCTACTATCACCTGGTCCTCTTGGCGGAAAACGAGACCGGCTATCGAAACCTCCTCACGATCGTCAGTCGCGCCCATACTGAGGGTTTCTACTATCGCCCTCGAGCGGATTATGAGCTTCTCCGGTCACATGCCGAGGGCCTGATCGCCCTCACTGCCTGCGAGAGCGGCGAGATTCCGCGGCTGCTCCAGAGCGGACGAAGTGAGGCTGCTGCTGCTGCCGCGCGCAGGCTCCAAGAGGTCTTCGGAAAGGAGAATCTGTTCATCGAGATTCAACACCACGGGACCGAGCGAGACGCGCGCATCCGCACCCAGCTGGTCGCCCTTGCCAGGGAGCTCGACCTACCGCTCGTTGCAACGAACGACGTGCACTTCCTGGCCTCCGAAGACAAGTTGGCCCACGAGGTCCTCCTAAACATCCGCGCCAACAAGACGCTCGAGGATCCGGACCACCGGACGTTCGACGGGGAGGGATACTATTTCCGGACGTCGGAGGAGATGGAACACCTCTTCGCAGACTTCCCCGATGCGATCGCGAACACACGCGCGATTGCCGACCGCTGCAACGTGAAACTGGAGTTCGGTCAGCCGATGATCCCTCCGTTCGCGCTCCCTGAGGGCCAGACAGACCCCAATGTGTACTTGCGCGACCTTGCCGAGCAGGGCGCGGCGGCGCGATACGGAGAGATTTCCGATGCCGTTCGCGAGCGGCTTGACTACGAACTCTCGGTCATCGAGAAGATGGAGTACGGCACCTATTTCCTGATCGTCTGGGATTTCGTGCGCTACGCCCGCGAGAACGAGATCTCGGTCGGCCCAGGGCGCGGCTCGGCGGCGGGTAGTCTCGTCTCCTATGCCCTGGGAATCACGAACGTAGACCCGCTCAAGTACAGCCTGCTCTTCGAGCGGTTCCTCAATCCCGATCGAATCAGCCTCCCCGACTTCGACATCGACTTCTGCGTCAAGGGTCGCGACGCGGTTATCGACTACGTTCGCAGGAAGTACGGCGGCGAACACTGGTGGGAGCGGATCGCACAGATCGCCACATACGACAGGATGGCTGCACGAAGTGTGGTTCGTGACGTGGGACGCGTCCTCGGCATCCCATACGGCACGGCCGACCGCGTCGCGAAGCTGATCCCGTTCGGATGGGGGTTGAAAGCGGCCGTCGAGCGCGTCGCTGAGCTGCGCTCGCTCTACAATGATGACAGCGAAATCACGCGACTGATCGACATCGGCCAGCGTCTCGAAGGCCTCACGCGCAACGCGTCGACCCACGCCGCGGGACTGGTGATCGCGCCCGACAGGCTCTCACATCACGTTCCCCTACTCCGCCTTGGCGAGGGCGAGTTCGTCACGCAGTTCGATATGATTGACGTGGAGGCCGTCGGTCTTCTCAAGTTCGATTTCCTGGGACTTCGCAATCTAACGCTGATCGAGGAGACCCTGCAGTCGTTGAAGGAGCACGCCGACGTCGACCTGTGCGTCGACACTCTCCCTCTCGACGATGATGCGACTTTCGCAATGATTCGAGACGGGCGCACGGCCGGCATCTTCCAGCTCGAGAGTTCGGGCATGACGAACCTCATCCGTCGCGTGCAGCCGGACCGCTTCGAGGATCTCATCGCGCTTCTTGCCCTCTATCGACCAGGGCCGCTAGAGAGTGGGATGACCGACGAGTACGTCGAGCGCAAGAGCGGGCGCAAGGCGGTCTCCTATCCTCACCCGAATCTCGCCGCGATCCTCAAGGACACGTTCGGCCTCCCGATCTACCAAGATCAGGTCATGATGATGGCTCAGGCTCTGGCCGGATTCACGCTCGCCGAAGCGGACATCCTCCGCAAAGCGATGGGGAAGAAGAACAAAGAGATCATGGACAGCCTCAAGACGAAGTTCATCGATGGCTGTCTCGCCAACAACGTCCCTCCGGAGCAAGCCGAGAGCACGTTCGCCGACATGGAGAAGTTCTCTCGATATGGGTTTGGCAAGTCGCACACGACGGCCTACGCCTTCGTCTCCTATTGGACCGCGTATCTCAAGGCGAACCATCCGACCCATTTCATGGCCGCCCTCCTGACGAGCGTTCAGGGCGATACGGACAAGGTCGCCGAGTACATCGGTGAGTGTCGCGAGATGGCCATCGAGGTTCTTCCGCCGGACATCTCGGAAAGCCGGCACGAGTTCACGCCGGTCATCGAAGGGCAGATTCGATTCGGCCTCTGCGCAATCAAACACGTCGGCCGAGGCGCCGTGGCGGCCATTGTGAACGCCCGGAAAGACAAGCCCTACGACTCTTTCTTCGACCTCTGCCGCCGGGTCGACGAGGACGGACTCGACAGGGAGGCTCTCGAGGCACTCGTCAAGGCAGGGGCTTTTGATCGCCTCGGAGCGTCCCGCCGCGGCCTCCTACGCCATCTGTCGGAGGGCCTTGAGCTGATGCAGCGAAAGAGGCACGAAAGGCAGACCGGGCAGCAATCGATTTTTGCCAGCTTGGGAGAAGCGACGGTCGATCCGGTCATCGCCGAACCAGAGTTCGAGCGCAGTGATCTTCTCGCATTCGAACGCGAGCTCCTCGGCCTCTACGTTACCGCTCACCCTCTCGACGACCACAGGGAGGCGCTCGACTTCTACTGCCTCTCAGCCTCCCAAGCGAAGGCTCTGGAGAAGGGTGGCAAGGGAATCGTCGGCGGGCGCCTGAAGAAGATCCGTCGAATCGATACGAAACGAGGGGATCCGATGGCATTCATCACGGTGGAGGACGGGACCGAGGAGGTCGAGATCACCGTCTTTCCCAAGGTCCTGGAGGCATCCACGCCGCTCTTGCAGGAGGATGCGCTCATCGGTGTCGCCGTTACGGCGGACTCACGAAACGGCGAGATCGGCTTGATCGCAGAGGAGATTCTCTCTCTGGACAAGGTCTCCGACCGCATGACCCTCTCCCTGCTACTCACGATTGACACGACCCGCATGGACACTGAGCGTCTCACGCAGGTTCAGACTGAGCTTGCCCAACACTCGGGCGATGCTCCGGTCTGCTTCCGGCTCGTCGACACGCTGGGTGCGATCGTCGTTCGAGCTCACGAGCGCTACTCTGTCGCGCCAAGCGATGACCTTCGTAGCACGCTCGCCACTGTCCCCGGCATCGTCGACGCTTGCTACCGGAGAAGCACATGAACCCGAGCTGGCGCGGCGTCGTCCGTTGGCTGACCCCCGGGATGCGGGTCAAGCGGTGGATCCTCCTGTCCATCGCCTCGATGGGCATTCTCGTGGTTGCACTGCTGTACGTGGTTGACACCGATCTCGTTCGCTTCGTCTATCGCGCACTTCCCGGTGGGGGAGCCATCCGCTACGTCATCATGGGCGCCGGCTTCGCCCTTGGCGTGGCCGGCTTCGCCCTATCGCTCGTTCGACTCGTTCGCTCCGTCGCCCGAAGCGTCTCCTCGGATCCTCGCCTCAAGCCCTCGACGATGATCTATCGACGTCGTCTTCTCGAACGCGGGCCTCGCGTGGTGGCTCTCGGCGGCGGTACAGGTCTCTCAACCCTTCTTCGAGGACTCAAGGAGGAGACATCGAACATCACAGCCGTTGTTACCGTGATGGACGACGGAGGCAGCTCGGGACGACTCCGCGAAGAGATCGACGTGCTCCCCCCCGGCGACGTCCGCAACTGCATCCTCGCCCTTGCCGAGGACGAGACGCGTCTGTCCGATTTCTTCCAGTATCGATTCGACGCTCCGGCGGAGCTTGCCGGTCATTCCCTTGGGAACCTTGTTCTCGCCGGTCTCGAACAGGCGACCGGAGGATTCGACAGGGCGGTGGAGGCGATGAGCCACTTCCTGAACATCCGCGGCCGTGTCCTGCCGGCGACCTTGACCAAGACGCACCTCGTTGCCTTCATGGAAGACGGGACACGCATCGAAGGAGAAAGCGAGATCTCTTCCGACCCACGACGCATCGCTCGTCTGGAACTCTCCTCCTCGCCCGTCCCAGCGCATGAGGAGGTCCTGAAAGCGATCGCTTCGGCCGACCTGATCCTGCTCGGCCCGGGCAGCCTGTTCACGAGCCTGATCCCCAACCTCCTCGTCCGCGGCATCGCGTCCGCTATCGAGCAAGCAGCGGCGGAGAAGGTGCTCGTGGCGAATCTAATGACCCAACCAGGCGAGACGGAGGCATTCACGTTGCGCGATCACCTCCGGGTTCTCAGCGAGTACATCGACCTGAGACGACTCGACGCGGTCCTCGTGAACGCCGGCCCGACCGATGAAGCCCTTCTCGTCGAGTACATCGGCGATGCCTCCGAGCCCGTCCGAGACGATCTCGAGGTTCCGAACGAGTACGGCTTAGCCGTGATCCGCGTGGATTTGGCGGGAACCGCACAATGGGGCGGCAAGGAAACGATCAAACATGATTCGCGGAAGCTGGCCCGCACGCTCACTCGGGAGACAAGAGCATTTGCCGCCCCTCGCCGAGATCGGTCAGCCTAACCCTTGACTACCGCCAACGGAAGAAGTCGCGCGACCGCCCTATTGATCCCGGCCTCTTGCGCTGCTCCGACCACTCTTTCGACATCCTTGTAGGCGGCCGGCGCTTCCTCCGCAATGCCCCGCTTGCTGTGCGCCCACACGCGAATCCCCGCTGACCCGAGATCTGAGATCACGGTCTCTCCCCAGAAGCGCTTTGCTGCCTTCTTTCGCGACAAAGCGCGCCCCGCTCCGTGGATTCCGCTCCCGAACGTCTTGTCCATCCCGACCTCGGTTCCGCGCATGACGTAGGATGCCGTGCCCATCGTCCCCCCGACCAGCGTTGGATGCCCGACGCTTCGGTACGGCTCAGGGGACTCCGCTCGACCCGGCCCGAAGGCTCGCGTCGCACCTTTCCGGTGTACGAGAACCGGGCGTCGCTCTCCGTCAACCAGGTGTTCTTCGATCTTGGCGTTGTTGTGACCGATGTCGTACACGGTTCGGACGTCCTCCGCCTCGACGCCGCACACTCGGGCGATCGACGAGCGAACGAGATGCGCGATCACCTGCCGGTTTGCGAAGGCGCAGTTGGTGCCACACGCTACCGCACTCAGGTATCGCCTTCCCGCATCGCTTCCGATTTGCGCGCAGACCAATTCGCGCTCCGGAATGGACATCCCCTGCTTCCTGCTCGCCTCGGCTATCAATTTTAGGTAATCCTGTCCGATCTGGTGCCCAAGCGCGCGGGAGCCCGTGTGAATCGACACCACCACCTGTCCCCGCGCGAGCCCATATAGGGCGGCTGCCTCCGCATCCAGAACCTGATCGACAAACTGCACCTCGAGGTAGTGATTGCCTGACCCAAGCGTGCCGACTTGCCCGAACTGTCGCTTCTTCGCCAGGTCGCTCACCGTTGACGGATCGGCCCCCTCCATCCTGCCACGTTCTTCGATGAATGGAAGGTCGGCTGATGTCCCGAACCCTTGATCGATGACGAAGTGCGCCCCGTCGCGAAGCACTCGATCGATCTCTCTGATCGGCAGGCGGAGCTTCCCCGTCGAACCCAAGCCCGCCGGCACCGTGTCATATAGATCCTGTCCAAGACGATCCGCCAAGGAAAGAACCTCCTCGCGCGACAGCGGCACAGCCAACAGCCGGACCCCGCAATTGATGTCAAAGCCAACCCCTCCGACGACAGCGACTCCGCTCTCGAGATCGAAGGCACCGACTCCGCCGATCGGGAAGCCGTAGCCGGGATGGACGTCCGGAAGTGCGATGGAGGCCCCGACAATCCCGGGCAGCGTCGCCACGTTTCGTACCTGCCGGAGAGCACTCCACTCCGCGCCACGACGCTCGTCCGACTCCAGCTGGGCGACCGTATCCGGATCCCCATAGATCACTCCGGGAACGCGCATTGCACCGGTTCGAGCAAGACGCCACTCCGAGGGGCCGATCTGCTCCAGCAACCGCTGCTCGCTCATCTCAGGTCTCTTCTCCTAGATATCGAAAACGCATTCCGCCATCCAGCCGCCTGCATCCTGTTCCACACGGAGCCCCAGATAGCTGATCCCCTTCACTTCGGCGCCTCGCGCGTGTCGCGACGGGTCGAGTGCCTCACCCCACGCCGCCCCACGTAGGCTGAACCCTTCCCCGCCCCGGTCGATCACGACCTCGAAGCATCGGAAGACGAGACCCGTCAGATCCTTCTGCGCCACCAGATCCCCGAGCCACTCGACGAGCAACTCAGGCAGCGTCTCGGCGTGGCAGAGGACGTCATGGCGGATCGCCGCCTCGATGCCGTCGACTTCCACCATCAGCGCAAAAAGGCCACGCGCCGCTCCGCAGAATACGCTCGTCACGCTGTCCCCGCGGACACGGATCCTCGCATCAGCAGGATGATCGAGATACTCAATGCGCACCCTCTCGCCCTCCCGGATCATGCCCCTCCGCCAAAAGCCGCCTCAAACAGCGGCGCATAGACGGCTCCGTCGGGCGTCAGGCGACTCTCCATCAGGACGATCCGGTCAACGCGCACCGTCTGGGCCTGCAGCGGGTTCAACCGATCCACGATGCCTCCAAGCGCAGGATCGGGCGTCCCCTTGATCCGCGCTACCGTAACGTGGGATGCTGGGCGCTTTCGCTCTGGATCGAAGCCGATGCCACACAACTCCCTGTTCACCTCGCAGACAAGCTTCACATACGCTTCCGGCGTCACGCCACCGCACCAAAGCACCCTCGCTCGGTCGATCGAAGGGAAGGCGTCGAGACAATCGAGTCTCACCTCGAACGGAGGTCGATCCGAGACGACCCGCCTCGCGACCTCATCGAGATCCACAGTGAGTGTCGGGTCGATGTCGCCGAGGAACCGGACCGTTACGTGGTAGTTCTCAGGCCGCACCCACGATGCGCGCATCTTCGTTGCGGTCCTGATCTGCTCAGCCACCGAACCAATGGCCTCTCTTGTGCCCGGCGCGAGCGGGATGCAGAAGAACGTGCGCATGCTTCCTCCTCTACGCATAGCATGATACCTCACCCTAGTCACCCCGAGCAGACTCATCACACCTTGGCCGTTCCGGCCAAGCCGGTACAATGATCCCATGCGCCCCAGCTCGCGAACGGCTCTCTTGTGCGCCCTCTGGATCGTCGTCACCTCCACGACCGCGCTTGCCGCGCAATACCTCGTCTCCCAGGACGGATCAGGCACGCACACCACAATTCAGGGCGCCCTCACCGCAGCAGGCTATGGTGACGTTGTCTTCGTCACGCCCGGCATCTATGAGGAGGGGATCAGCTTCAAGAACGGCGTCACGCTGGTCGGCTCGGGCGCCGGTTCGACCACTATCCGATACGGATATGGCTTCGATCCCGTCGTGCATGTCAGACACGCCAGTGCCGGTCGTATCGAGGGATTCCGCATCGAGCGCACCGGAGCCACGCTCCCCGCACCGGCAGTCCTTCTCGAATCTGCGTCGATCACGGTAGCCGACTGCACGATCACCGGCGCACAGCAAAGCGGCGTCGAGATCGTCGATTCGACGTCGAGCCCGACAATCGAGGATTCCATTATCCGCGGAAACGGCGAGCACGGGATCTGGGCACACGATGGAGCTCGCATCCGCGTCGTCGGCTGCCAGGTTCTCGAGAACGCCGGAAGCGGCCTTCTCCTAACAGATACGGCTGTGGTGGAAGCGTCGGGAACCGAACTGGCCAACAACGATGCAGACGGAATCGCCCTCACCAATGGCGCGACCGCCTCCCTCGTTGACTGCGACCTTCGCGGAGGATCCGCATGGGGCGTTCGCCTCTCTGGCACCGCTCGGCTCGATTTGGAGGATTGCGTCCTCGATGGACACGAGCTCGGTGCCCTTCTCGTGACGGAGAACGCCTCCGCGAGCCTGACCGGCTGCGTTCTTTCGGAAGGCGGAGCCGGCATCGAGGCAAGGGATGCAAGTTCCCTCCGAGTCGAAACCACGACGATCCGCGAGACTTCCGCCGCAGGTATCGCAGTAGACGGCACGGCGGGCGGAATCTTGTACAGAGTCGAAGTTGACAGGTGCGGGAGCGACGGGGTGCGGCTCGCCTCCGAGGCTGCGTGCTCCGTGGACCACGCGACCGTCGTTCGTAACGAGCTTTCCGGCATCCTCATCCGCGGCTCCGACGTCTCCGTCTCGAATACGATCGTCGCCTACAACGGTCGCCACGGCATCCGCAGCGAGCGGCTCACCGGGGACCCTGGAACCCTCGTTCTCAGCCACAACAACGTCTGGGGAAACGGAGAACTCGACTACGCCGGGATGGCTCGGCGAACGACTGACCTGTCCTCTCCTCCCGAGTTCGCCAACCTCCTCGCCGGGGACCTCACCCTCCGCCAGGAGTCGCCGTGCATCGATCGTGGCAGTCTCGGAACAACGATCGGCGCCCATCCGAATCCGGCGGTCCGCTCCGCCGCGCTCGTCGAGATCACACCCATGCTGCGCGATGTCCTCTTTGGCTTCGACGTCTCCGGGCTTATCCGCCTCGAGCCCGCGTCGCTGGCGCTCGAAGTAGCCGAGGCCGGTGCAGAGTACGAGGACGATTGCGTCTCCTTCTCGATACGCTCATCCTTCGCCGGCCAACTAGGTAAGCGCACCGTCGGCAGCGCGCACTTCGCTCCATCGCCCTGGTCTCTCCCTTCTGCTCTGCTATCGGCAAGCATGGATCTCGCGGGCGTCCTCGACGGCGTCGAATCCTGGCTTGACGCTGCCGCTTCTGTAAAGATAGCCGGCTCCTGGTTCAGTCTGTCGGCGCGTTGCTCCAGAAGATGGCCGTCCAGCACGTGGTATCACGACATCGATCTCAGTCTCGGGACCGCCCTCCGCCTGCAGCTTTTCGCTCGCACCGCCGATCTTCGGCCAGAGTCCCTCATCGTCGCGATCGAACGCGCCATCTCGCGCGACGGTCGCGCGTTCGTGGGCGACGCGTCGATCGCGCTCGGCGGAACCTCGACGGCCACATTGTCAGGTATCTGGACTGATGATGCCCGATCGGTCTCCGTTCATATGTCGGCGACCCTCGACGACTTCGAACACGCGACCGCCTCGCTTCGCATCGACGAACGACCTGCGGACGTGTCGCTCACCATCAAGGTCAAGCTCGCCGAGCTCACGTTGGCCGACGGCTCGATTGCCGTGACGAAGCGCCTCCCTTCCGCCGGCATCACGGCGGAACTCGGCATGAACGGGGACGGCCTTGCGCGGTGTGCGCTCCGGATCAGCTTCGACTTTGGGATGTGGGCGACTCGCACACCCAACCTCCTCCCCCACCCCGAGTTCATTGCTCTCCCACCGGAGATCCAGGCCGGCGAACCCGTCACGCTGGATGCCTCCGCTTCCGCTGATCCGGACGGAGAGATCGTCGAGTATTGGTGGGACTTCGGGGACGGCACCGCAGATCTCGGGCCCACCGTGGTCCACGTTTTCTCGACACCCGGGATGCACGAGATCACGCTCACGATCGCCGACGACGATGGCGCCATCGCAGTACTCGTCGGCTCGCTGGTGGTATGGGAAGCAAACAGCGCTCCGGTTGCGGCCTTCGTCTGGGAGCCGGTCTCCGACGTCGGCACGCGCCTTCCGAGGCCACCCCGCACGGGCGACATCCTTCGTCTCGACGCATCGGAGTCCTACGACCCAGGTGGGCTAGAGCTTGAGTACCACTGGGATCTGAACTCAGACGGCGCCTTTGAGATCATGACTCGTGAGTCGATCGTCGTCGTGGACTCCATGGACGCGGGATCCCGACCGGTGACCCTGCGTGTCATCAACTCGGAGGCTCGCGCCGACGCCGTTATGCACGCCATCGCGATCGGCGAGCCGAAGCCGCCCGAGGCCAACTTCGATATGACGCCGACCACGCCTTCCATTCTCGATCCGGTTCGCTTCACCGACACGTCGGTGGATGTGGATGGCCACGTTGTTGCCTGGGAGTGGGACTTCGGGGATGGGCGATCCTCTCGCGACACGGAGGTTATCCATCGTTACGAGGCGCCCGGGGTATACACTGTCAGCCTCACGGTCGGCGACGATGACGGACTAGACGATACCCGTCGCCGCACACTGGAGATTGCCCGTGTTCCACAGATCACCGCCGTCAACGATGTCTGGGTACTTGCCATTGGCATCTCCGACTACGAGACCGTCACTGATCTCCTGTACGCGCGCGATGACGCCACAGCGATCGCTCGCTGGGCACTCGACGAGGGCATTCCGCCTGACCGGATTCGCCTCCTCACCGATGGCGAAGATACGGAGCTGGGCCCCGAGGGTCCCGAGACGAAGCGCGCCACCCTGGTCAATGTACGAGAGGCGCTTGGCTGGCTGCGACGCGCCGCGAGAGCGGACGATCTGGTGATGATCTTCTTCTCCGGACACGGCTACCAGGGCCAAGATGATGGGAGTGACGAACGAGACGGCGTTGACGAGTTTTTCGTCCTCGTCGATAGCGTCGATGGGGCTGTCGATGACACCGCCCTGCGCGACGACGAATTCGGGCGCTTCCTGGACCGGCTTGTCTCGAATCATGTCCTCGTGTTCTTCGACGGCTGCTACTCTGGAGGGCTCTCGAGGAGCCTTCCGAGCGGCCAACGGCCGATCGGCGAAGCGCCAGACATCTTCAAGGACTTTTCGCTCGAAGGGCGCTTGGTCCTCTCCGCCTCCGGCGAAACGGAGGAAGCGTTCGAGTCCCCTGCACTCGGTCACGGGGTCTTTACTCACTTCGTACTGGAAGGGCTTCGCGGCAGCGCTGACCTCAACGGCGATCGGCACATCACGGCCTGGGAGCTCTACGAGTTCCTTCTCGCGGAGGTTCCCGCTTTCGTTCGGAGAGAGCGCGGCGCCAATCAGACTCCGCACATCGTGGGCGAGGGTGACGTTCGCGTACTGGTCGCGGCTCAGCCGCTGGCCGTAGTCGCCGCCTTCTCGTACGGCCCGACTGTGCCTTTTGCCGGAGGGCCGACGGTTTTCCGCGACGAGACGATCGAGCCTCACGACATCTCCCAGTGGACATTCGGAGACGGCGCGACTTCAAGCCGGCCCACTCCAGTCCACGTCTACGAGGAGCCCGGCGAGTACTCCGTCACGCTTTCGGTCATCGGCTCCTCGGGCGTGCTCTCCGAGGCCACACACACCGTCACTGTCGCTTCATCGGGACGCATCATCGAGGAGAACCAGGCTCTATGGGTTGTCTCTCTCGGACGCCGAAACGGGATCGAGATCGGCGACCAACTCACCGTCCTGCGGGGCGAGGAACTCAAGCCGCTTGCCACCCTACAGGTCATCGAGCTTCTCGAGGGCAACGCGGCGGTCTGCCAAGCGATCGGCGCGCATCAGGATCTCGCCCCGGGAGACCTGGTGCGATCGCTCCCGGAATCGGGCTTGCCGTAGTCCCGACGCCAGCGCACCTACTCCTGTAACTCCAGGGTCAACAGGAACGCGCGCCCCTCGCGATGCACCTTGAGCACGACGCGTTCCCCAGGGCTCTTGGTGGCGAGGAAGCTCGCCAGATCGGCGCAGCTGTTAATCGGGACGGCGCTAATGTAGGTGATGACGTCGCCCTCTCTCAGGCCTTTCAGCTCTCCGATCGTCCCCGTCACAACGTTCGAGATCCGCACACCCGCGCCAACGGTCTCCTCACACAGGAATCCGAGGCCAACCTCTCCACGAGCATAGGCGTACTCGATCCGCTCGACGGGCATGCGCGTCGCCGATCGGAACGGGATTTGAACGGTTGGCTGGTCGATCAATTCGGCCGCCTCGGTCCCCTTAACGGAGTCTTGTGCGACCACATCGGGTACGTAGACGTGCACGCAAATCGACCCCCGCTGTTCCGCGAGCGGCGAGTGAGACTGACTCGGCACGCCAAAGCGAAATGCTAGCGCCTCATCCGTGCTCACCTGCCAGCCGGAGATCTGGACGATCTGA